>Ga0134085_10000698_pt1 | contig 12003 bp, 6 predicted proteins | sample 15_taG_10_FD_123125 | JGI IMG/M metagenome (GOLD analysis project Ga0134085, IMG submission 123125) | Grasslands soil microbial communities from the Angelo Coastal Reserve, California, USA - 15_D_Rain_20cm_2_09182015 | ecosystem: Environmental > Terrestrial > Soil > Grasslands ...
AGCTCCACCGCCAGGTCGAGCGCCGCCCGCATCGACGACGGATCGGCCACGCCCTTCCCCGCGATGTCCAGCGCCGTTCCGTGGTCCGGAGCGGTGCGCGGAAACGGCAGCCCCAGCGTCACGTTCACGCCCTTGCCGAAGCCCGCGACCTTCACCGCCGTCATTCCCACGTCGTGATAGGGCGCGAGCACCGCATCGAATTCCCCCTTCAGGGCGCGCACGAAGACCGTGTCGGCGGGGAGGGGGCCCGCGGCGCCGAGCCGGGCCGCGGCCGGGCGCAGCACGCGATCGTCCTCGTCGCCGAACAGACCCCCTTCCCCCGCGTGCGGGTTGAGCGCGCACACGGCGAGGCGCGGCCGCTCGAGGCCCCACCAGCGGCGCAGCGCCGCCTCGGCGATGCGGCCCACTCGCACCACCCGCTCGGCCGTCACCTGCGCGGGCACGTCCCGTAGCGGGAGGTGGGTCGTCACGAGCACGACCCGCAGCGTCCCTGTCGCGAGCATCATCGCGGTTTCAACGTCTCCAGCCAGATGGCCGAGCATTTCGGTGAGGCCCGGATAACGGTAGCCGGCGAGATGGAGGGCGTGCTTGTGAACCGGCCCCGTGACGATGGCGTCGACCTCGCCCGTGAGGGCCAGGCGGACCGCCTCCTCGACGGCCTCCCCGGCGATCCGGCCCGCCACTTCCGGGAGGAGGGAGCGGGGAGCGGGACGGGGCGGTGCGGCGGAGGGTTCCGCGCCCCGCTCCCCGTTCCCGAGCACGACGATGTCCGCGGGGAGCGCCCCCAGGGCAAGGGCCTTCGCCACCACCTCCGGCCCGATCCCCCGCGGGTCGCCCACGGTGACGGCGAGGCGCGGTCGCGCAGCCACGGCGCTAGAGGCGGATGTCCACGTAGGTCGTGCGTCGCAACAGGTCGAGATAGTGCTGCTCGGCGAGCCGCTGGCTCAGCGCGTCGCGGATCCGATCCTTCACGTCCTCGAAGGCGAACTCGCCCTCCGGCAGGCGCCTGATCAGCTCCAGCACGACGAAGCGCGCCCGCGCCGTCCCCTCCGCGACCGCGATCACCGGCTTGAGGCCCGGCACGGACTCCTTCCCGATCGCCTTGAGGTAGTCGGGGGGGAGCTGCGAGGCGGGCAGCGCGTCGGCGAGCTTCGGCTCGTTAGGATCGTGATAGCGGCGGGCGAGCGAGTCGAACGACGCCCCGCCGGCGAGCGCGTCGTGCACCGAGTCGGCGAGCCGCCGCGCCAGCGCGAGCTGGGCCGCCGAGATCACGGGCGCGATCAGGACATGCCGCGCCTCCACCTCCGCCGGCTGCACCCGCTCCACCTGGATGACGTGGTAGCCGAACTCGGTCTCCACGACGCCGGAGATCTCGCCGGGCCGCATCCGAAACGCCACGTCTTCGAACTCCTTCACCATGCGGCCGCGGCGGAACCAGCCCAGCTCGCCGCCGGCCTCGCGGGAACCGCTGTCGCTCGAGAAGCGCCGCGCCACGTCTGCGAAGTCGGCGCCACCCCGCAGCACGACGACCAGCGACTCCGCGAGCTGCCGCGCGCGAGCTTTCGCCGCCGAGTCGGGCTTCGGCGTGATGACGATTTGGCGGAACGACACCGAAGCCGGGCGTTTCGACTGCTGGCCGCGGTTCTGCTCCCAGAAGGTGCGCATCTGCGCCTCGGACGGCGGGATGGGCCGCAACTTGCCCTTCTGACGCAGCTCGTCCAGCAGCCGGTCGCGCAGAATCGAGCGGCGCTGATTGTCTGCGAGCCAACGCCGCCACTCCTCCTCGGACCCGAACCCCGCCGCCCGCAGTTGCGACTGGAACTCCGCCCCGGAGGTGAACTGCTTGCGCACGTTCTGGACCGTCTGCTCGACCTGGTCCTGGACCTCCCGGTCCGTCACCTTGAGGTTCGTGTCCCGCTGCGCCTGCTGCACGAGCAGCTCGTCCTCCACCATCTGAGTGAGAATTTGCCGCCGCAGCGCCGCCCGCCCCGCCGAATCGGACGGGAGCTGTTGGCCTTCGGACTGCATGAGGGCGAGCTGCTCCTCCACTTGCGAGGCCGTGATGGGCGTGGTGCCCACGACGGCGACGATGCGGTCCACGATCTGGCCGGACGCTCCGCCCTGGGCGCGGATGACGCCGGGCACCGTGCCGAGCAGGAGCAGCGCCACGGAGCGGAGTCCCGACCGCAGCGTCACGGGCCGCCTCCGGGCTTGCGGGCCGTGTCGGCGGGGATCGGCGGCGGACCGGGCGCGGGACGTAGACCCGGCGGCGGGCGCCGCGTCGAATCAGTGGTCGCGCGGATCGCCTGGGCCCGCTCCAGGGCGCGTCCGATCCCGCCCGGGTCGACCGACCAGGGGAGTTCGGCGCGCAGGATCTCGCCCAGGAACGGAGGCACGGCGTAGAACTGGGCCGTGCCCTGGAAGGCGCGGCCGAGATACGCGTCGACGCGCGCGGCCGCGAGCCGCATGCGGGCGTCCGGCGTCGCCGCCGAGTCCTTGAGCAGCTGGGGCGTGATGCCCAGGACCCGCTCGAGCGTCGCCACGATCGAGTCGTGTTCGGCCCGGATCTGCCGCCAGTCGTCCGCCGTGAGCTGCACCCCGGCGGAATCGGCCTGCTCGATCAGCAGCGCCTGCCGGGTCACCACCTTCAGGAACTGCCGCAGCTGATCATCCGACGCGCCGGGAATGGCGCGCACGTCGTTCGGGTCGAGGGCGAAGAGCCACCGCACGAGATCGCGCACGCGCAGGGCGCCGCCCCGATAGGAGACGAGCGTGCGGGAATCCTTGCGCGCGGCGACCAGGTCCTGCACCGCCTGCCGCGCCAGCGCCGGAGCGCCGTCGGCGACCCGTAGCTGCCACGCGGTCGTGAGATGGTCCACGTAGATCGAGTCGAGGTGCCCGGTGATCGTGTTCTCGAGCCCCGCGCGGAAGGAGTCCCGTACCTCGGCGAGGGGCGGGCGTCGGATCAGATGGAGCCCGAAGGAGGAGCGCACCACCCCGCTCGTGCCCCCGGGCTCGAGCTGCCAGGCGGGGGTCTCGAAGGCCGGTACGAGTTGGCCGGGCGGGGAGGCGGCGAGATAGCCTCCGCTCGCCTTTGAGCCGGGGTCTTCCGAGTAGCGCCTGGCGAGCTGCGCGAAGGTCACCCCGCCCCGCGCCACGATGTCGCGACGCAGCCCCTCAAGCTCGGTGCGCTTGGCCCGCTCCTGCGGCGCGGCCGCGCTCGGCGGCAGCTGGAGCAGGATGTGCTGGAACAGCCGGACGCCGCCCGCCGCGTACGCGGAGTCCACCTGGGACGGACTGAGCTTGGTGCGCGCGGCGAGGAGCCGCTGGTGGAAGTGGTCCCACTTGAGCTGCGACACGGTGGGCCAACCGGCGGCGAGCACCAGCAGCGAGTCGTGCAGGTCCCTCCCGCGCGCGAGCGCCGCGGCAAACAGCATGTGGTCCACGTACACGTTCGCGAGGCCGGTCAGCGCGCTCGGCTGCAGCGGAACCTTCGCGCTGTGCCCCACCCAGTCGGCGAACTGCTCGACCGTGAGGTCCTGACCGGCCGCCCCGGCGACCACGCTGGCGCGCGCCGAAAACGCCTGGCGCAACGGCTCGCAGCCGCCGAGCGTGAGGACCAGCACAGCCAACCGCAAGCGACCCATCCCGGCTCCTATGCCTGAAGGTCTTGGAGAACGGCGGTCAGGGCCCGCACCAAGCCCGGGCCGATCGCCTCGCCACCCAGCCGGCGCAGCCGGAGCGAGAGGGGAACCGCGCGCCGTACCTCGGCTTCGAACTGCACCGCGTCGAGTGCCGCCGTCAGACCCGCAAGCCGCACGCGGGCGTCGCGCCGGAAGGTGAGCCGCGCCTCATCGCCGCGGACGAGGACCGTTTCCAATCCCGCCCGCGCGCCGAGCGCGCGGAGATCGGCGACGAGGAGCAACCGCTGCGCTGCGTCCGGGAGGGGCCCGAACCGATCGCGCAATTCCTCGCGCACCGCCTCAATCTCGCACGGCTGCTCCGCCCGCGCCAGCCGGCGATACAGATCGAGCCGCACCGCGTCGTCGGGCACGTAGTCCTCCGACAGATGCGCCGGCAGATCGAGGATCACCTCGGGCGCGATCCTCTTCCCCCGTCCCTCCTCCCCCTTCCCGGTCTTCAGCGCCTCGACCGTCTCCTGCAGCCAGCGCAAGTACGTATCGAACCCGACCGCCTGCACGTGCCCCGACTGCTCGCCGCCCAGCAGATTCCCCGCTCCCCGCAGCTCGAGGTCGCGCAGCGCGATCCGGTACCCGGACCCGAGGTCCGTGTGGTGTTCCAGCACCCGCAGGCGCTCCTCCGCGTCGGCGTCCACGAGGTCCGGGACGAGCAAGTAGCAGTAGGCGCGGCGGTGGCTCCGGCCGACGCGCCCGCGCAGCTGGTAGAGCTGTGCCAGCCCTAACTGATCGGCGCGGTTCACGATCATCGTGTTGGCGTTCGCCACGTCGAGGCCTGACTCGACGATCATGGTGGACACGAGGACGTCCACATCGGCCCGGACGAAGCGGGCCATCACCGCCTCGAGGTCCGCTTCGCGGAGCTGGCCGTGCGCCACGGCGAGGCGCGCCCGCGCCGGGGCCAGTGTGCGCGCCCGCTCGGCGATCGTGTCGATCGTCTCCACGCGGTTGTGCACGAAGTACACCTGCCCGTCCCGGTCGAGCTCCCGGGTGATCGCCTCCTCGATCAACGCGTCGTCCCATGGCTCGATGAACGTCAGCACCGGCGAGCGGTCCTTCGGCGGGGTCTCGAGCAGCGTGAGGTCCCGGAGTCCCGCGAGCGAGAGGTGCAGCGTGCGCGGAATCGGCGTCGCGGTCAGCGTCAGCACGTCCACCGCGAGCTTCAGCGCCTTGAGCCGTTCCTTGTGCCGGACGCCGAAGCGGTGCTCCTCGTCCACGATCAAGAGCCCGAGATCGCGGAACGTGACGTCCGCGGAGAGGAGCCGGTGCGTTGCGATCACGATGTCCACCTCGCCCCGCGCGAGCCGGCCGACGACCTGGCTCGACTCCCGCCCGCCGCGAAAACGCGACAGCACCTCGATGCGAACCGGATAATCGGCGAGCCGCTCGCGGAAGGTGCGGCCGTGCTGCTCGGCGAGAATCGTCGTGGGCACGAGCACGGCCACCTGCTTCCCGGCCTGCACGACCTTGAAGGCGGCACGCAGCGCGATCTCCGTCTTCCCGTATCCCACGTCTCCGACCAGCAACCGGTCCATGGGCCGCGCCCGCTCCAGGTCGCGCTTGACCTCCTCGGTAGCGCGGCGTTGGTCCGGCGTGTCCTCGTACAGGAACGCCGATTCCAGCTCGCGCTGCCAGGGCGTGTCGGGCGGGAACGCGAAGCCGCTCGCGACCTGGCGGCGCGCGTACAGGTCGAGCAGGTCGGCCGCCATCTTCCGGATCGCGGTGCGGGTCTTGTCGCGCTGGCGCTGCCACGTCGTGGCGCCCAGCCGGTGCAGCCGCGGGGGCGGCGCCTCACCGTCGCCGGCCGCACGATAGGCCTCGAGCTGGTCGAGCCGGTAGAGCGGCACGTTCAGCCGGTCGCCCCCCTCGTACTCCACCACCGCGACCTCGAGCGTTCCCCCCTCCGCGCCGACCGAGATCGTCTGCAAGCCGCGGTAGATCCCGATCCCGTGCTCCAGGTGGACGACGTAATCGCCGGGCTCGAGCGCGCGCGTCGCCGCCGTCGGCGCTGCCGTACGGTAGCGCCGTGGCCGCCGGATGCGCCGGGCGCGACGGAAGATCTCGTGATCGGTGAGGATCCTGAGCCCGGGAAGGATGAACCCACCGTCCAATGCGCCGATCGCGAGCGTCGCGCGGTCGCTGCCGAGCAGCTCCTCGAGGCGCTCCAGCTGTCCCTCGTTGTCGCACAGGATCACTGTCGGCGGGGCGCCCGCCACGATCTGCCGCAGCCGCCGCATGTCGCGATCCACGGCTTCGGGCGGCGCCAGCGAGAAGCGTACCGCTGCGTCTCCCGCGTTGACCGCAACCCGCGCGAACCCGCCGAGCCGGGCGCGCCAGGCGGCGGGCTCGAGGAACAACTCCTCGCGCGGGAGAGGGTCCTCCCCCAGCCGCCGCGCCACTTCGAGATGATGGGCGGCGTCGGCCCAGGTACGCTCCACCTCCTGTCCCAGCGCCGACTCCTGATCGAGCACCATCACCGCGTCGCTCGGCAGGAGATCCAGCAGCGACTGACGTTGCCCGGTACGAGGTAGGGGCGCAGCATGCTGCGCCCCTACGCTGCCCGCGCCTACCCCCTCGCTCCGTACCGGCAGCACCGTCACCCGTTCCACCGCGTCCCCCGATCGCTGGGTGTCAAGATCGAACGTCCTCAGCGACAGGATCTCGTCGCCCCACCACTCGACTCGCGTCGGCGCCGCCATCCCGAAGCCGTACACGTCGAGGATGCCGCCGCGCACGCTGAACTGCGCCACCTCGGTCACGGTCGGTACGCGCGTGTAGCCCATCTCGCCCAGCCGGCGCACGCTGTCACTCAGTGAACCCCTTTTCCCCTCCCCCTTCCCCGTACCCGGCTCCAAGACCATGCGCCTGGCGGCCAGGGCGGCGGGTACCCCCGTCCGCTCCGCCGTCGCCCGGGCGGTCGTGACGAGAATGCGCACCCGCGCCCTGAGCAGCGCCTCCAGCGTTTCGACCCGCTCCCCCGCAATCTCGAAATGGGCTTCCTCGGCGCCCAGCGCCTCGCGCTGCGGGTACAATGCGGCCGTCTCGCCTGCCAGCGTCGCCACGTCCGCGAGCCAGCGCTCCGCGTCGGTGGCCGTCGGGGCGACGCACACGAAGACCCGCTGCGGTAGCTGCCGGGCGAGCGCGCTGACGAGCACGGCCGGGGCGGATCCCGGGAGTCCCGACACGGCGAGCCGCGTCCCGGCTGGGGGGAGCCGCTCCACCAGCGCCCGGGTATCCGAGAGCTCGGCGAACCGGTCGAGCAGAAAGTCGAGCGGCATCAGCGGCTCATGGAAGCGACCGCGAGCTCGATGGCGGCGAGCAGGAGAGCGAAGCCGAGCAGCAAGCCGCTCACGTCCGCTCGCCGGGTTGCGGCGAAGCGTTCGGCGGCGAGCCCGGCCTCGTCCAGCACTCGCGCACCGGGAAAGGCGCGGCGCACCTCGTCGGGCGTGGCGGGCGTGAGGTCGGACTCGCGGGGGTCGGGCCCGAATACGGTCGCACCGACGGTGTCGGCGCCCCGCGTGAAGAACTGCACGCGGGGCGCACCCACCGCCTCCGCCACCGGCGCCTCCCCCCGCGCGATCCGGTTCGCGAGCGCGTCCACGAACGGAACGAAGCCGGGCGCCCCCGGCAGGGCGGTCCAGGTCGTGTCGAGGCGACTGCCGAGGAGGACGACGCCTCCGTCCCGCACCAGCCACGGCTCGCCATTGACGCTGGCCACGACGCCGGAATCGCCCTCGGTCCCTTCGAGTCGGTACCGCCGATTCACCTGCACGCCGCGGACCATGGCGAGATCCGCGCTCGCGAGGGTGCCGGGCGGACCCGGAGGCCCGAAGTGCCAGCGGACGCCGCGGGCCGCGAGCGCGCGATTCACCTGCCCCAGGAGCGCGGGGTCCCCCGGCGGCAACACGATGCTGCGGGCCGCGCCGAGCCGCTCGCCGATCGCGATTTCGCCTCCCACCACCACGCGCCTCGCCACGCGGAGCACCGCCAGCGCCGCCGACAGGAATGGTCCGACATCGGCCTCAGCCGTGACGCTCGCCGGCGCCGCCACGCGAACCACGAACAGCCGCCGGTCGTCGCCGCGCAGTTCGTCGGCGTCGAGCAGCACCTCGCCAATCCACCATCCCGGCGCGAGCGGAGGGAGCGGCAGCGTCACCGATTGCCCCGGCGCCGCGAGCGTGCGCCCCACCTCCCGCGCGCGCGCCGGGGCGCTGCCCGGCGGCTGCACCCGCGCCACGAGGGGCGCAGCGCTTGCCCCGGGCGTTCCCGAGACCGCGATCGTCAGTCCGCCGTCGCCGGCGCGTGCTGCGGCGACGCCGCGGTTGGCCGGCACACGCGCGGGCGGCGCGAGCACCAGCTCTGCGACGCCCGGCACGTCAACGCTCCCCGCGCCGAGTGCCGTACGCTGCAGGTCGCTCAGCACGTGCACCTCACGGGCGGGCAGAGGCTCGGCGGCGACGAGGCGCGCCGCGCCTCCGACCGCGGGCACGAGGTCCAGGCGCTGCGGCGTGGCCGTGGCGCCGTCCACGCTCGCGAGCAGCGCCTCGCGCGAGCCCGCGCGCGCCACGCCGTCCGCGAGCACGAGCCAAAGGCGATCGCCCGGCGCGGCCTGGGCGAGCGACGCACGCGCCAGCGCCTTGAGCCGGTCCAGCACCGGCCGCCCGTCGACCACCGCGCTCGCCGACAACGAGTTGTCGAGCACGACAGCGAGCGCCGTCGGCGCGTGCACCGCGGTCGAGCCCCTCCCGCTCCCCCCGCTCCCCCCGCTCCCCCCGCCCACCCCCGTGGGTAAGATCGGCCGCGCGGCCGCAAGCACAATCACCGCCACGAGCGCCGTCCGGAGGATGAGCAGCAGCAGGTGGCGCAGCCGCAGGCGGCGCGCACTCTGACGCTCCGCGTCCCGCAAGTAGCGCAGCGGCGGGAACTCGGCCTCGGGTGGTGTGCGGCGCTCGAGCAGATGCAGCAGCGCGGGGATCGCCGCCGCGGCGAGCCCCAGCAGCGCCAGCGGATGGAGAAACGTCACGTCAGCAGGCGCAGCGCCATGCCGAACGGCATGTCGGTCCGGATGTGATGATAGGCGACCCCGTGCCGCCGGCAGGCGGCGCGCCACCCCGCGATCTCCCGGCGCACCGTCGCGGCGTAGGCCCCGGCGAGCTCGCGGGGGCGCACGACGACGCTCGCCGCGCTCTCGGGGTCGCGGAAGCGCACCTCGGGCGGCCCCGCCAATTCCAGCTCGGCCGGGTCCATCACGTGCAGCACGATCACCTGGTGGCCACGGTGCCGCAGGTAGCGAAGCGCGGTCAGGGCGAGCCCGCGGTCCAGGAGGAGATCGGAAACGAGTACGACGAGCCCGCGGCGGGCGAGCAAGCCGGCAAGCTGGCGCAGCGCCGTCTCAGCAGCCGTTCCCAGGCCGTCCGGCGTGTCGATGAGTCCGCGCACCAGCCTCGTCCATTGGCCCGCCTTCACGCGCGCGGGGATCACCTGGCGCACCGCCTCGTCGAACGTCATCAGCCCCGTCGCGTCGCGCTGCCGCAGCAGGATCAAGGCGAGCGCAGCCACGAGGCGGTCCGCGTAGCCCCGCTTGGTCAGGCGCGCCGGGTCGCCGCGCCACGCCATCGAGCGGCTGGCGTCGAGCAGGATCATCGCCCGCAGGTTCGTCTCCTCCTCGAACTGTTTGACGAACAGGCGGTCCGCGCGGGCGAGGATCTTCCAATCGAGGTAGCGCAGCTCGTCGCCGGGCTGGTAGGCCCGATGTTCCGTAAACTCGACTGAGAACCCCCGGAAGGGCGAGCGATGAATGCCGGCCAGAAACCCCTCCACGACTCCCTGCGCCACGATCTCGATCCCGCCGAGCCGCGCTACTTCCGCGGGATCGAGGAGATCAAGGCGTCGGGAGTCGACCATGGGTGGCGGAAGCTAATAATCGGCGGATTGTCCGGGGTAGAGGACACCCGGGAGCGGAATGATACGCCGCACGACATCGCATAATCTGTTCTCCGACAACTGGTTGAACCGATCTCCGGCCGCAGCCAGGGTGGCATGCCCCCTGCTCCTCTCCCGGCCCCGGAGGGAACCATGTTGGCACAACTGGCAGCGCTCAGCCTGCTCGCGAGTTCCGGTCAGCCCGTCGGGTGGCCGGACGCATCGTCTCGCACCCGCATCGAAGTCTGGACCAACCGGGGCGACGATGCCTACGCCAGCGGTCAGGGCGCTCGCGTGTTCTTCCGGAGCGAGGTCGATGCTTATGTGACCGTGCTGCGTGTCGATACCGACGGCCGCGTGCGGGTGCTGTTCCCGCTCGAGCCCTGGGAGGACAACTTCGCCCGCGGCGGCCGTGAGTACGAGATCCAGGGCGGCTACGAGCGGGATGCCTTCTCGATCGACGACTACCCCGGCGTCGGCTACATCTTCGCCGTCGCCGCGACCGACCCGTTCGTGTACGACGCCTTCGAAACGGGCGACCATTGGGACTATCGCGCCATCGCGGACGGGCGCGTGCACGGCGATCCGTACGTCGCCCTGACCGACCTGGCGCAGCGGATCCTGCCGGCCGACTTTCGCGATTGGGACTACGACATCACGCCGTATTACGTCAACCGCCACTACGACTATCCGCGGTTCCTGTGCTACGATTGCCACACCTATGTGAGCTATCCCTTGTGGTCGGTGTACGACTACACGTGCGTGCGCTTCCGCATCGTCGTGTTCGACGACCCGTACTACTACCCCTATCGTTATTACGGCGGCACCCGCGTGGTGTTCACCCGGCCGTACCGGCCCGAGCCGCGCTTCATCTTTAAGGACCGCAGCCGCACGGACGTATTCGTCACGCGGGTGGCGCAGCGGCCCGCGAACGACGATCGCAGGCGCGAGGTCGGCGTAAGCGGGCGCGACCTGGGGGGCATCGGGATCATTCCCCCGCCGCGCCGCCGTCCGGACGTCACGGGCGGGACGGGAGACGAGCGTGAGCGTCGGGGCGAGCCCGGCAACGACGACCGGCATCGCCGCCAGCCCGATCGGCCGGACCGCCCCGACCGGCCCGACAACCCTGGCACCCCGGACCGCGGCGACGCAGGAGAACGGCGGGACCGCGCGGATCGCCGCGATCGGCCGGAGCGTCAGGATCGGTCCGCCCTCTCGGTGAGCCCCGAGGTGCGCGCGCCGCGCCGCGAGCGCGGCCAGTCGGAGAGTCGCCCGCAGGTCGAGTCGCGCGCCCCGGAGCGGTCGCCGCGCGCGCAGTCCGCGCCACCTCCGCCCAGGAGCGAGCCCCGCGCCCTGCCAAAGCGGGACGCGCCCAAGGACAAACCCCAGCGTAGCGACCCGGAGCTGAGGCGCCGCAAGCCCTGAGGCGCTAGTTTTCCCCTTCCCTTCGCTCAAGGAGAGGGTCGCGTGCGTCGGCTTTCCTACGTGTGGCTCACGTTGCTTCCTGGCGCGCTCGCCGCGCAGACGCCGGCCTCGGTCCAGCGCGCCGTGAGCTCCATCGTGCCCGGCGACGTTCATCGCCGCATCGGGATTCTCGCCGACGACTCGATGCGCGGTCGCAACACGCCGAGCCCCGAGCTCGAGAAGGTGGCCGCGTACGTCGCCGGCGAGTTCAAGCGCGTCGGCCTGAGACCCGGCGGGGACAGCGGCGGCTTCCTGCAACGGTACGGCATCCTCCACGAGCAGCTCGACACGGCCGCGAGCGCTCTCGTGATCGCGGGCCGGACCACGGTGACGCTGAAACCCGGGGTCGAGGTGAACCTGTTGCCATTCGCGCCGCTGCCCCGGCGCGAGGTCGCGGGGCCCGTCGTGGTGTTCGCCGGGCCCGCCGATTCCGCGAACCCGCTCGCCGGCGTGGACGTGCGCGGGGCCTGGATCGCGCTGATCGCCACGGCCACGCCCCGGGGCGTGCCGTTCGATGGCGCGACCGCGCAGGCCGCCTTGGAGGCCGGCGCGATCGGCGCGCTCCTCATCTCCGACCGGCCCGACGCCCAGTGGTCGAGCCGGCTCGCGCACCTCACGGTTCCATCGATCGTGCTGGCGTGGCGGGAGGCCGCGCGCGATACGCTCCCGCAGTTCGGCCTCGTCGAGATCCGCGACGCCACGGCCGCGAGCGCGTTGGGCATCGACCCGGCCGCGCTGCGATCGCAACAGACCCGCACCGGCCGTCGGCTGCCCGAAACGACCGTCACGTTCCGCGCCAGGGAGCGCGTGCTGGAGCGGCTGTCCGCCCCGAACGTTATCGGCGTGCTCGAGGGGAGCGACCCGAAGCTCAAGCAGGAGTACGTGTTCTTTACGGGGCACATGGACCACATTGGGGTCG
>Ga0134085_10000710_pt1 | contig 11940 bp, 10 predicted proteins | sample 15_taG_10_FD_123125 | JGI IMG/M metagenome (GOLD analysis project Ga0134085, IMG submission 123125) | Grasslands soil microbial communities from the Angelo Coastal Reserve, California, USA - 15_D_Rain_20cm_2_09182015 | ecosystem: Environmental > Terrestrial > Soil > Grasslands ...
GAGTGGCCGAACAGGTACACCCGGCCGGGATGCACCGGATATTTTGTTTTGAGCGCTTCAACAAGCGCGCAGATAAATGCCGGGCCGTCTGCGGGCATTCCCCAGAAAGCCGGGTTCAGCGCATCCGGTCCCGCAAGAATGATTCCTTCCTTTTGGGCCAGGCTCTTCCAGTTTTCCAGTAAGATGCGGCCATTGCGTCCCGACCCATGCAGAGTCACGATCAGCGGAGCCGGGGCCGCTGGGACCGGTTTGGGCACGAACAGGTAGTAAGAACGCTCTCGGCCTTCCGAAATGATGGTGTTTCTGGCGATCTTCCCTGTGGCTCCCTCCGACTGAAGTACGAGTCCGACGAAACAGAAAAAAAGAAGCAAGTGTAATCCCCCCTGTTCGGAGTTCGCGCTTTAACCTGCGCGGCGCCCGAGCAGGCTAAAAGCCAACTCTGTGCGGGCACTTTTCAGGCTGCCCTGCGCCCGAGCAGGCTAAAGATCGTGAGCGAGCCAAGTCAGGCCACCACTTCGGTCGTGCCGACCGCTCCGTAGGAGCGGCAGGAACTTAGCCAGGGGTGAGCGTTTTTTGCGAACCCCTGGAACCGTCCCTATGTGACCAACGCGCCCCGGCAGGGGCGCGCGGAGCTCCGGCAACCCCTGCCGGGGTGCGTATCGTTATTCCTATTTTATCCGGGGGTTCGCTTCGCTCACACCCGGCTAAGCTCCTCTCGCCCCGCTGGGGCGGAATTCGGCGCGACTGAAACGGTGCCGTCCCGTTCTGAGGCCAAATGCGAATTTGACCGAATTGTGAACTTTGTGCGCACCAAGAAGACCTTGGCTAAAGCAAGGCGCAAGTCTGAACCCCAAACCTCTTACGGGGTTTGGTAGTCGAACGAGATTCTCGACTCAGAACCGGGCGCGACGCTGACTTCCTGTTCGAGCGTGCCGAACCTTTCATGCCAGGCTTTGACTCTGTAAGACCCTGGGGGGACATCGGCGAGCGCAAAAGTTCCCCTGTCGCCCGTGGTTGCGTGGTACGGATGCTCGACGACGACGATGTAGCCGCTCATCCAGGTGTGCCCGGCATCGCATTGCAAGTGGATCACGCCCGGTTTGGTGAGTTGCTTGGGAATGCTTTGGCCCTTGAGGGGCATTGCAAGGTTGAAAATGGTGATCCGGCCGTCCAGTTTCCCGTGAACATTGTGCAGGAGGTCGTCGCTGTTCCGGATTTCCAACGTCGAGCCCAAGGTAACGGACTGCACATGAGGGACGTAATCGCACTTCATCTGATCCAGAACGGGCGTCGAGGGAGTCATTTTCTTGCCGGACTTGATCCCTTCGATGATTACCACCACGTTTTGCACTCCACCGTCCGGACCAAGAAGGAAATCCACGGCCGGTTTGGCGCCGTGACCGCAGATTTCGGAGTTCTTGGTGACCGGCCGGGGCTGCAGTTTTGGTTTGGTTCCCGTGAATCGCACGACGCCGGAGATGGCTCCGCCGTTTGTGACATTGATGCCCTCGTACGAGGGCTTGGCGATGGGGGGAGGAGGAACTGGCTCCGCTGTTTTCGCGGGCTCTTCAGTCTTGCGCGAACCACAACCGGCTCCTGTCAGTAATAGCAGCAGAAACGGCGTAACTAGGCGACCACGCCTGCGCTCACCACGGAGACACCGAAGACAGGAAGACTCACGGAGGCATTTAGTTTCTCCGTGCACCTCCGTGTCTCCGTGGACGTGAGAAAAAATCGTAGCGCCGGCGTCTCGCCGGCATGCGGGCCTGGATAACTCGTTTTGCGTCAAACAGGACCGTTGCCGGCTGGAAGCCGGCGCTACATTTTTTCTCACGTCGGGTGTCTCCGTGGTGAAAGTTCATGCGGTTAGTCGTTGCCGGTGACGACCGGGGTCTCTTTGCCAGCCAGGCTCAGCACGTGATACTTGAGCGCCTTCATTTGCAACGCAGCGTCCCCGCCGAGGGCCTCCTTATCCGGCGACTGCATGTCAGGGAAGTACCCCGGCATGCGTGTGCCGGGCGCCACGGCCTGAGGGTCACGGAGCCATTTTTCTATCCAGTTGGGGCGAAGCCGCGCTCGCGCCATGGAGAGGTTCGGCGCCAGGTCCGCGGCCTCGCGCGTGGGCTTGCCTGTGCCGGCGATATGACACTGCAGGCACTTGAACTCTGTAAACAGCTTCGCGCCGGCCGCCGCAAGCTCGGGCGCGGGCGGTTCGATTTTGAAATAATCGGTCTCGAAGGGGTACTCCGCCTTGTTGATATAGGCAAACATGCGGGTGAGATTCACCGTTTCCTGGTCCTCAAACCCGAAAGTGGGCATGCGCGCGGTGAGCCAGGGCCGGATGGTAGTGGGCCCTTTGAGGAAGCTGAAGAGCCAGGATGGGATGACTTTCTCACCTTCACCGTGCAGCAGAGGCGGATAGAATCCTGGATCTTTCATGGTTGCGCGAATGGCTGCTTCCTCATTCTGTCTGTCGAGATTGAAGACATGGCAGCCAATGCAGTTGCGATTGCGCACGATACGCCGTCCTTCCTCAATCCCCACTTCCTGAGGAGAAAGATTCCGGCGCATTTCCGCGTCCATGCGCGCCTTCGAGAATCCCTGGATGACCGCGACCAGGTCCGTGGCTTCCTGATCGTTGAAGTGGAAATCGGGCATTTTCAGCTTCTCGTCCCACGCCTTGATCTTCCCCCGATCGAAGCGCCGGGGATTTTTCAGCTTGGCGTAGACCCAGGCCGGAAGCGTCTCCTCCACGTTATGCTCGAGCCCGAAATCCAACCGCGCGACAGGCTTGCTCCCCTCTTCGGTCAACTCGGTCCCGATCGGCTGAACATTCTCGAAGCCTTTGATCTCGTGACAGCCGAAGCAGCCGTATCTATTGATCATCCGCTCGCCGAGAAAGAGTTTCCTGTCGCGCTCCGTCATCGTCTTCATTTTTTCCGCCGTAGCGGCCAGGCTCATGCGCGCGCTCAGGTATTCCGTCGTGAGCCAGTCCAAGGCCTGTTTCTTGGCGGCCGGCGCTTCAGTCTTGTCGAACTCCGCATTGCGCGAGCTCACGAGATAGGCGGAAATGTCCAGGGCCTCCTGATCGGTGAGGCGCAGGTTGGGCATGTAGGTGGCTTTCCAGTAGTGCTTGGGATCTTTGAGCCACCTGAATATCCAGGCCTGGCTGGTCTTGCTGCCGAGCCCTGCCAGGTTTGGCCCGAACGCCCGCGGTTGCGTTCGGTCCACGAACGTCTCGCCGGGGTCGTCGGTGTGGCAAGCGAAACATCCGATGGTGTGCACGAGCTCCTTGCCCGCCGCCGGGTCTCCATTGCCCGGAACCGGGTCGTATTTGATAGGCACCGACTTGTCCCACAGGTATGTGACGATGGCGTCGATTTCGGCGTCGTTCAAATCCTTGGCCGCAGGGCGATCTCCCTTTGGCCCGTCCGCCTGATTGGTTTGTCCGAAGAAACTGGGCATTCTGGCGCTGGACCGGAAGCTTCTCGGATCACGAATCCATTTGAGGGCCCACTTGGGATCAGTCTTGCTTGCGATGTGGCCCAGGTCCGGGCCCAACTTGCGCAGCTTTTCGAATCCTTTGATCAAATGACAGCCGTAACACCCGGAGACTTCGACTGTTCTGAGGCCGCGGTTGAGGGGACCCGCCTGTGGGATCTCGACTTGCCTGGAATGGCACTGATAGCACCCCGCGTAGAAATGGCTTCGGGACCGCATGGGTGTCTCCCAGAAATGCATCGGCTGCCACCCGTATTTTTCCTCCCACTCTTTTTTCTGCTTTTCGTTTTCGGCTGTGTGCGCGGCGTTGACAAAGGACGTGCCGCGATCCCGCCCGCCGTGGCAGGCCGTGCAGCCGAAGCTTTCCAACGGGTGTTTCGATTGAGCCTCTACGTACAGCTTCAAGTTCGGGTGGGTTCGGAAAGGCTGCGGCCCTTTCTCATACCCCGGCTTGTCGATGACCGTATGACAGGTCATGCAACGGTCCACTCGCGGGATCTCCATGAAGTTGATGTCGTGCCGCAGCTTCGGCAGAACCACCTGCTCGATCTTCAAAGTGGGGGCCATAAAATCGAGCATAGGAGCGTTTAACAGTCCGGTGACGAAACCCGGCTTGATCGTTTCCAGTCTTTTTTGCAGGCGATCTCGAGCGGCAGCCATTTTCTCGATCTTGCTCCGGGTCTCCTCGACATGTCCTGCCAGACGGTCCAGCTCCGCCTTCGCCTGGTCCTGCCGGGCCGTCACAGCGTCCAGGGCGACCTTGGCGTCGTCCATCTTCTTCTTGACGGCGTCGAGTTCGGCCCGCTTGGCATTCGCCTCGTCCGGCCTGTTCTTCTGCCGCAGTTCTTCAATCTCGATCTCGGTCTTGTACTTGACGGAATCGTAAGTGGCCTTCGAAAAGCGGAACTCCAGGTCTCTGCCGTAGTGTTCCGCGTTGATCTTATCCAGCTCTTTGCGGACCCTTTCGTATTCGTCCCGCCCCTTTTTCAGCTCTGCCTCTTCCTTCCTCAGCTCTTCCTGCAATCGCTTCGCATCGGCGCTTGCCATGGCCCGTTCGGCCTCTCGGATCTCGCGCTCGACCTTCCTGGCCTCGTCACGCTGGAACCGGCGCTGGAAGTCTTTCCACGGGCGCACGTAGTCGTCGATTACCATCAGGAGAACGGTTATGGTCAACACGATGCTCCCGATGGCGAATACCTTGTTGAGGTTTCGAACGTCGTAGTTCCGATCGGGTTTGTCGACAGCCATTCGATTGCACCTGTGGTTAGATGTTGAAGAAGTATTCGGGGATCGCCACGATGTATTTGAGGTTGAACGTCCAACGCAGCACCATCTTGATGGGAAGGCTGAACATGCAAAGCAGCAGGAACATCATGATCTGGTACCGGATCGCTCCCATGCTCAAGAAGAACTTCTTGAACCACATCCTGGCAAATACGAGAGGAGTCACGGTGAGGTAGAGGATGACGAGGATGATCCCGGGCAGCTCCCGCAGGAACCAGTTGGAGGGCAATCCGGTCCCCAGCCATTTCACGTAAAAGAACTCGCTGAGGTTCACGTTGTTCAAGGGGATGAGATAGTGCGGATCCCAGTACTCGTAGGGTCCAAAGAAATTCCAGTTGGGACCGCGCAGGAAAGTCCCCAAGATAATGAGCAGGACCCACAAGATTACAAAGCCGAACAGAAAGACAGTGATTTCGTATTTGCGATCCTTGAAAGTGAAATACCCGTTTCCTTTTGGATTCACGTCCAGGAATGGGGTCGCCATCAGACCGACGATGATCAGTCCCGGAAGCAGAACGCCGGCTATCCACGGATCGTAGTACACCAGCATTTCCTGGAGACCCAGGAAGTACCAGGGAGCCTTGGAAGGATTGGGCGCAAGGCTTGGATTAGCGGGTTCCTCGAGCGGCGCCTTGAGGAAGACCGACCAGATGACCATGACGGCCCCGAAAATCACGGTAGAAATGAATTCGGTATAGACCAGATCCGGCCAGACCCAGACCTTGTCGTTCGTCACCTCTTTCTCTTTAGAAGGGAGGCCCTGTTCTGTGCGCCTGTCGTTCTCGAATCCCTGATGCATGGCGAGCCACACAAAGAATCCCACGAGAAAGATCAGCATCACGATCGGCACGTTATCGGGCTTGGTCACGATCTTGCGAAAGTTGGGATTCAACATGCTTACGGCGAAGAAAGCCAGTATAAGGGAGAGGGCGACCAGGCCGCCCTTCGTGGACCAGAACGCGGGCGTGCGCAGCGAGATGATGAGCATGAGCAAGGCGATAGGAAGGAGAAACTTCGGATCCGCGAGAGTGTTTATGGCAGTTTGGACAAATTCCATGACAGCTCCTCCGAATTCTTCATGGTGTCGTGGCACGGGCGTCCCGCCCGTGAAGAAGCTCTCTTCTCCATCGCGTTCCCCCGGCACGGCAGAAGGCGTGTACTCCTGCATTGGCCAGGTCGCAAGGCCGTCTTGGCCATGAGGTTCACCACAGTTGCCACGGTGTGCGCGCCCAGCGCGACTCTACAAGGGCCCGGAAATCCCGCCGTCTTTTCGCACGCGCCAGAAGTGCACCGCCATCAGGGTGCCGGCGACAATCGGAATCGCCACGCAATGGAGCACGTAAAAACGCAGCAGCGCGCCGGCGCCTACCACCTTTCCCGCCAGGAGAAAGAAGCGCGCGTCATCCCCCGCATGAACCAGGCGTATATCGCCGATTGACAGCAGGGCGGATCCCGGACCTTCGTTCCCGAGCATGGGCGTGGCGCGGGCCATATTGCTGCCGACCGTGATGGCCCACATTGCGAGCTGGTCCCACGGCAGAAGATAACCAGTGAAGCTCAGCAGGAAGGTGAGCACCAGCAGCACCACGCCAATTCCCCAGTTGAACTCGCGCGGAGGTTTGTAGGAACCGGTCATGAAGACGCGGAACATGTGGAGCATGACCGAGATCACCATCGCGTGCGCTCCCCACCGGTGCAGTTCCCGCATGACCCCGAGAGGAACCTGTTCCGCGAGATCTATGATGTCCACGTAGGCGTATTCCACCGTCGGCCGGTAGTAGAACATCAGAAGCAGTCCCGTGAACGTCTCCAGGAGAAAAAGAAAGAACGTGACGCCGCCCATGCACCAGGTGTACTGAAGCTTTATACCCGACTTGCGGACCTTTATCGGGTGGAGGTGCAGGAAGACGTTTGAGAGCACCGCCAGCGCCCTGTTCCGGTCCGTGCGCGGAATGCCGTGGCGGACGATGGACTTCCACACCTGAGTGCCAGAAAATGAATCCAGGAAGTCTTTGATTTTTCCCATAGCCTCATTTCCAGGTTAGTTGCAGACGCGAAGGATGACGAGCGACAACTGAAATTGCGGATTGCGGATTGCGGATTTTAAAACCACCCATGGGTCTTTCCAATCCGCAATCCGCAATCTGCAATCCGCAATCGCAAATCCGCAATCGGAATGCTCCGCATAGTTTCTTGGCTACAGTTTCAAGAAGGAGTCCGGGTCGGTCCACTCCCCCTTTTCCCACTGAAATTTGCGGCTTTTGTCCACGATGATCTGCCCGTCCTCGCCCAGGGTTATCCTCGCGCGTTCGAGAGGCCGGGGAGTCGGACCCTCGAAGTTGATGCCGCTCTTGTAATACCCGCTTCCGTGACACGGGCACTTGAACTTCTGTTCCGCGGCAAGCCAGTTCGGCGGGCAGCCGAGGTGGGTGCATATGGCGATGAGCGCATACATGATGTTGTCCTCGCCGCGGATGATCCAGACTCCATACTTCTCCTTGAAGCGCTCGTCCACTTCGCCTGGCTTGTACGAGTCCGGGTATCCGGCTTTGAAGAGCGTCGGAGGTTCAAAGAGTACGTTGGGGAACATGAAGCGCATTGTAGCCGTGAGACCGGCAACGCTTGCGGCCGTGAAAGCAGTCCATGCCAGGGCGAGCCAATTGAACTCCCGGCGTGTTTTCCCCCGGCCTTCCGGTTGCGGCTTGGCCGCCGCAGCGCCGGCTCCCGTCTTCCCAGGCGCGGGTGCAGAGGGTGCCTGCGTTTGTGGTTCTTTAGGTGCCATAAGTAGTCTCAGGAAACGCCGACAAATTTTTAATTTATTGCTGGAGAAGAGGATAAGCCCCTTTTCTCCACACTTGTTGAATTCTATTTTTTAAAACCCGGTCAAGTCAAGGTTCTTCCGATTGCGGATTGCGGATTGCGGATTGAAAAGACTCACGGCTGTTCTCAATCCGAAATCCGCAATCCGCAATCCGAAATTACGGGATCTTCTTGAGGGCATCGATCGCCGCCGCCCTCACCTTGAGATCCTTGTCGTTCCTGCGCAGTTCTTCGAGTAACGGCCGCGCTGAGGCGTCTTGCAGAATGGTTACGGCGCTGGCCGCATTGATCATTGCCTCGGAGATCTGATGACCTTTTAGTTCCGGCAGCGACTCCAGATACTTTCGATCCAGCATTTGATGAATGACCTCCAGCCCCGAAGCGTCTCTCATTCGAGCGAGGGCCAGCGCGGCATTCCAGCGAACATCTTCGCTACGGTCGTTCACCTCGGCTCGAAGGTGAGGAGCGGCTCGCCTGTCCCCGATCATGCCTAAACTGTAAGCCACCGTTTTTCGTATCTGCGGGTCCGTGTCTTCTCCCATTTTGATCAAAGGTTCCAATGCCCGCGCGTCTCCGAGCTCGCCGAGCGCCCATACGGAATAGAGCCGCGTATTGGGATCGGAATCTCCCAGCGACTCTATCAGCGGCTCGACCGCGGCGCTGTCATGGATCTTGCCCAGGGCCAGAGCCAGGTACTGGCGAACCCGGGGATCGTCGTCTTTGGCGTTGCGCAACGCGTAAATAATGTCCCGGGTCAGACGTGAATCCGTCTTTGTGTTATCCCTGTAGTTCAGGTATTTCGACAACTCGAAGGCCGCCTGCCAGCGCCGGCTCCCCTTCCCCGCCTTCACTTCCTCGATATAATCTCGCGCGTTGCGAGATTCCCCGGTGATCAGCCCGAAGAGGATGAAGATTCCGACACACAGCGCGATGATCGCCACCGGCACGATGAAAAACTGGCTCACCAGGACCCACGAGGATGCAGGCGCCTGCTCGGGTTCCTCGATGATAGCCCCCTCGATCCGCTCCTTGTCCATGATGCATACTAATTACCACAAAATACCCAGGACACGCCATGGGGCACGGATGCTCACGGATTCGATGGATTAGCGATTCTTTGCGTCTTCCTGTCTTCGTGGTAAAACCACCACGAAGACCCGAAGACACGAAGAATGACGAAACGTTTTCTTGAGGTTCAGGCTTTAAAAAGCCTGCTCGGAAACCGATTTCGGATTTCCGATTGCGGATTGCGGATTGCGAAGCCGGGCGTTTTGAAATCCGCAATCCGAAATAACCGAGTCCTAAAGGCTGAACTCCAAACAAAGGCGAACGTGGGCATTCTGGACTCACGCAGGGTGCCGGAACCGGAGGCGATGGCCGGCGAGGAAGACGTGGAGGCGTATGCTTCCGGGATTGCGCTCCGGCACCTGGAAGCGCTGGATGAAGAATTCGTCGATCGTGCCCTGAGTCTCGGAGTGGATTCGGGGCTCGTCCTGGATGTCGGCACCGGCCCCGGACAGATTCCTATCAAGCTGGCTCTGCGCAATCCGTCCTTCATCATTCACGCAATCGATATTTCGGATGCGATGCTCCGCAAGGCCGCGCTGGACGCAGGGCAATGGGGAGTCGACATGCGTATCCTGTTGAACCGCGGCGACGCGAAGGACATCCCTTACGAGCCGGCAACGTTCGATCTGGTCCTCTGCAACTCGGTACTGCACCATGCCTCGGATCCTGTACGCCTCATCCGTGAGATGGCCCGCGTGTGCAAGCCCTCCGGAGCTCTGCTGCTTCGAGACCTGCGCCGGCCAAATCGCCTCATCTGTCGCTTCCACCTCAGAAGGCACGGCAAATTCTACGAAGGAAAGATGAAAGAACTCTTTGAGGCGTCCGTGCGCTCCGCGTATACGCTCCGGGAACTCAGGGAGTTGGTGCGGGAGTCCCAGGTTCCGCGACTCGAGACCGTTTGCATGGGAGCGGCGCACATCGGGTTTCAGCGCTGTTCCAATTGCGGATCGCGGATTTCGGATTAAAATCCAAAATCCGAAATCCGCAATTGGAAATCCGCAATTGATTCAATCGGAGGCGGCGGGTATAATCGCCTGGACTTTTCAGAACTGGAGCTGCCGATGAAACGATTTTCGTTGCTTTTGAGCGTCACGATGGTGGCAGGAGTTGTCTCCCTGCTGGCCCTGGAAAACGCCCCCAGCATTGCTTTCGAGAGCAGTACGAAGGATTTTGGCAAGATAACCCAAGGTCAGGTCCTCAAGCATGTATTCAAGTTTACTAACAAGGGGACGGGAACCCTGGAAATCCACAGCGCCGAGGGTTCCTGAGGGTGCACCGCAACTTTGCTGTCAGCAAAGTCCATCAAGCCAGGTCAGTCGGGTCAAATTGAGGCAAGTGTCAAAACGGAAGGTGTTGCCGGCAAGATCAACAAGACTATCACCGTCGTTAGCAACGATCCTCGCCAGCCTCAGGTGCAGCTTACAATCACCGCATTGGTCGAACAGGAATTTCCTCTCTCGGATCAGTCCCTCTATTTCGGGGCCGTGCCCAAGGGGAAGGAAGTAGTGAAGGAGCTCACCATCACTATTCCCCCCGGCAAGAAGATTTTGAGCGTGGAATCAACGGACCAGAACGTCACTGTGAAGCTCGTGCCGGGAGCCGATGGTAAGGACGCGAAAGTCGTGGCTGTCCAGCGCGCCGATGCCAAGGAAGGTTATCACTTCGGCAACCTGGTTATCAAAACCACCAGTGCCTCGACTCCGGAGATCAAGGTTCAAGTCCGCGGTACAATCACTGCGGCCCAAGCCAACTAGCTCCACTTGGTGGACGCGAAGTCACAAATCGGTCAAATTTGAATCAGGGTTTTTGGGTTCGGAGTTCAGGCTTTAGCCTGCACTGAATCCGTGCAGCCTGAAGGCTGAAGTCCAAACCTACATGAAGGCTTTGATGAGCTCTGTCTGGATGGACTTCAGGCTGGTGTGGGCCTGGTCCAGCTCCGCAATTTTCTTCTCGAGCGCCCGAAGCAACCCGCGCTTCTCCAGCCCGTTTTTGACCACCATCAGTAAAGCTTCGTTGTCCCATGGTTTTTCGATGTACTGATAAAGGCCGACGTGGTTGATGGCTTTGATGGCGTTCTCCTTGTCGGCGTAACCGGTCAGCAGCACCCGAACGGCATGCGGCTGGATTTCCTTGAACCTGGCCAGGAAGCTGATGCCGTCGATCCTGGGCATAAGGTAATCCGTGATGACCAGGTCCACCATCACTTTGCCGGCGTCCTCGAGAGCCTTCTCAGGCAAGTTGTACGTGACGATGTGATAATCAGTCTGAAGCCGGAAGAGGTTGCGTAGAGACGTCACCACCATTTCTTCATCGTCGACGATCAGAATCGTGGGCCTGTAGTTGTCTTCAGTCATTCGTCTTCCTTTCAGGCGCTCCCTCAACAGGGAGTATGATGGTGAAGGTTGTTCCGCGGCCTACCTGGCTCTCGATCTCAATCCGGCCGCCGTGATTCTGCACGATCCTGAGGCAGATCGACAGGCCGAGTCCAGTTCCGAGCCCCGCCTTCTTTGTGGTAAAACCGGGATCGAAGATCTTGGAGTACAGCTCAGCAGGGATGCCCTTTCCGGTGTCGCTGATCGCGACGCGAACGGTGTTGTCCTGCTCCCACGTTCGGATTCGAATCTCTCCTTCCCCCTCGATGGCCTGGGACGCGTTCACGAGCATGTTCATGAAGACCTGGTTCAACTGGTTGGGATAGCACTCGATCTCGCGGACATTTCCAAATTCCTTTGTCACTCTGATTCGCCCTTTGATCTCGTGAGCGACCAGAGTGATCGTGCTCTCTATGCCTTCGTGGATGTCGGCTTTCTTGCGTTCGGCTTCATCCAGTCGAGCGAAATTGCGCAGGCTGCGCACGATCTTGAGGATCCGATCGCAGGCCATTCGATTTGTCTGGAGCGCCTCCTTGCCGATGGACCGTATCTCATCGAGCTCCTGCTCGGCGTCGGTTCCATCCCCCGGGGGGTGCAACCGGACAAAGTCCTGCACTTTCCGGAACGCCAAGGCCAGAATGTCGTTGTTGGCGTTGATGCTCCCCAAAGGATTGTTGATCTCGTGCGCGACGCCCGCGACCAGGCTCCCCAGCGCGGCCATTTTTTCCGCCTGGACCAGCTGAGACTGGGACTGGAGGAGCTGCTTCTTCTTTTCTTCAAATTTTTGCTCCAGCTCCTGTGTGTACCGCGCCAGCTCCGCTTCCACCTCCCGGATAGCGGTGACGTCGCGACCCATGAGATTGATCACCTGGCGCGCGTTCATTTCGATCATGGA
>Ga0134085_10000712_pt1 | contig 11916 bp, 7 predicted proteins | sample 15_taG_10_FD_123125 | JGI IMG/M metagenome (GOLD analysis project Ga0134085, IMG submission 123125) | Grasslands soil microbial communities from the Angelo Coastal Reserve, California, USA - 15_D_Rain_20cm_2_09182015 | ecosystem: Environmental > Terrestrial > Soil > Grasslands ...
CCCTGGGGTTCCGGATCGCCGGGGACTATGGCCTAGTGCTGCTGAAGGGGTAGGAGGACAGTGGGCCGCACTGGGGCTCGGTGGAAGTTTCCTGATCCAGAGCGCCGGCCCCAGGGCAACACTAACAGACAAATTGACCGGAAGTGGCGTCCCGACGAGCATCGGCGCCCTGTCGGTCTGACATCTGTGTCCGCTCAGGTCCGGAGAAACGCTTGTAAAATGCTTGCAGAGAGTTCTGGTCGACTCTCCTGAAGAATGGTCAGGAGGGTGAACTGGGACGCAGGCGTTCGACGAGCGTTTGGAAGGGCAAACACTGCGACAAAGTGTTTCGCAACGTCGGGCACCAAGTGGAGTTCGACTGGGGCCGCGGACTTGGAATCCGCTGTCTCCACCCGGCCAAGCCGCACCTTGAGCGCTTGTACGACGCGGCGCACGCGCTGGCGCGCTGATTCTGGAGGAGCTGGAGCAGGTCGCGGCGGACTACCCCACGCGTGAGCGGTTCCTACGAGGTGACACTCGACCCACCGGCCGACGGAGGGACTATCAGGCTAGCGATGAGAGCGTGTAGCGGAGATGATGGCATGCCGAAGTTCTTTCCCGCCTAACGCCATGCTGCTCAGCCGCGAGCGGCGGCGTACTCGCGAATGAGAGTTAACGAACCGCTGCGCGCGCTCGACGCCCTTCCCGTCCTCCTTAGTCTGCCGCCCACCTGTACTCGAACTCTCCGGCTGGCAGCGTCAAGGCGTCCCTCAAGGACTTGCTCAGTTCCTTTCCGCCCGGGAGTGTGGGTAGCATTGCGAAGTACTGTCGGATGGCGGCGTTGATGCCCGCCAAACAGGTCTTCGCCTTGATCCAGTTGTGCGAACTGAAGACCCTGTTCGCAGGTTGAGGCTCATTAGCCGCAGCCTCCAGTGCGGTATTCAAGCATGTGCCCGCGATCCCTACGATTCGCTCTGTCATGCCATCGCTGCTCACCGCGTCCAGACACGCGCGAGGGTTCGGCACCCGATCGGGAGCGCCACTGGGAATCGCGAAACACATCGATACCGCGTAAAGATGATGGTAGGGCGCGTAGCTCTTCATTGACAGCAGCGACTCGTTAAGCCCCAGCGGGTTTTCCTGACCCCAGTTCCTCCAGATCTGACCCATCCACTCGCTGAGCGCCTGGGCGTTCTCTGGTCTGTACTCCTCCGGACGCTTGAACAACTGTTCGAAATACTTGTCAAATATTTTGTTCTCGCTGTAGGCGATATTCGGTCGCTGCGAGTGCCAAGAGATGAGGAATTTGCCGAGCTCGGACAAATCCAGCACGAAGCGCTTGTCCTTGTCGGCGGAGGGGACCTCGCCCCGCTTGGTAACAAGATATCCCCTGGGGTACCGCTGCTCGAAGACCTTCTTAAGACTGAGTACCCGCTTGTCGTTACTCCTTAGATCACGGGGCTTGACCGCGCTTTGCGTATTCGTCGAGATACTGATGCGATCAGCTCGATCGCGCTGGGGGATCTCGTAAAACCGGAACATGATGTAGGTGTCGTCTATCTCCTTAACTCTTTCGCTGCAGGAAAGAATCGTATTCAGCGACTGACAGCCGTTCACAACGCTCAGACCTTGCAGGGTCAGAGTGCTATCGTCAACGAGCGTCAGGCGACTACAGATCGCGGTAATTCCATTGTGGAAAAAGAAAAAGTCCCGGTGCTTATCGCTGTAGATCGTGCTCTTAATCGCTTTGTTCACCGCGTTGTTGAGTCCCAGCGATTGCCGAACATTCTTCTGGAAGAGCGTCCCGTCCTTAATACCCGGGAACCTCAGGCAATCCTTAAGCTGAATCGCCGCCAAGACCGCTTTCGTCCCTCCCGTCGTCATGTTGAGATACTTGCCCCGTTCCAGCGTAAGTGTGTGCTTGATGGTTGGGTTCTCCTTGTCTAGCGCTATGTCATAGCGGCGGCGCAGTTCATCAGGGTCGACGAGATTGATGGTTGCGGCGAACTCGTCGTCGCTCGCTAACTGCTCTTGGAAGGTCGCGAGATCATCGTGGGCAGCGGGAGTCAATTCTGATGTCGTAATGAGCTCGAATGCTACGTCATAATCGTCGTCAAGAGCAGAAGCAACGTCTGACAGCTTCCGCTTCAGTCTCGCGTTTGCAACCTCCTGCAGCCTGACCAGGTCTTGTAGCTGAATCCACGACGATAGGACCTCACGAAGCGGCTCCGCGTCCACCTTATCGGCGCCGATGAACTTGCCCTGGATGACAAAGACTGTGGACTTTTCATCGTCAATCACGATGGCATCGATCTGCTTGTCGTCAGCGCCGTCGGTGATGCAATCCTTCGCCTCGTTCATGTCCTTCAGATGGATGTTCCTGACGTACCATGCGACGAACCGCTGTCCATCGTTGGGGAAGTTCTGGGCGTAAGAAGTCCTGGCGGATTTCCTGCCTTATCCTGTCGTACATCTGGGCCCCTCCTGTGAAGACGCACTACCCACGTGGTCTGCGCTTCGTTAACGGACAAAGCAGCTATCCGACCACCACCAGTTACGCACAATTGTGGTCATCGTTCAGTTCGCTGTCGAGAGGTTGGCGCGGAGGGCACACAGCACCAATGCGCTGCGTGCCCGGGTGCTCGCGATGTCAAGAGGAGCTCGAGGAGCTTGCCCGAATCTACAGCCTACGCTTTGAGTAGTTCTTGCCGGCCGAGGGGCCCGAGGTGAGCTGTCCGCCCGGTTGAGCAAATCGCTGCGCTCCGGCAAACATCCCGGCAAAGCGCCTTGGAAACATCAAGCAACAAGGGGACTTGGACCCGTGCCGCGGATCGCTAGTCCGCGGCTCTTCCGCACCACCACTGAAGACAATGGGACGCGAGCAGCGTTCCGGGGGTGCAGCTTCGAAGGCAACCTCCTATCCTAATCGCCGTTGGGCGCGGCAGGGAACGTTCCTGACCGCTACCGGCCGTGCTGGAGGACACGTCTACCTACAATGATTCACGCACTTAGCGGAGAAGGGCTTCCAGCGCTTCTCCCCTGCCGTGCGAGGGTGGCCTGCCCCCAACCTTGCGGCCGGCGGTCACGGGCGCATATTGGAACGCAACTCAGAAGCTACGAACCCCGAGGCGCGATGTCGTGCGGGTCGCCCATGCCTCGAGGGGAGCAAATCGCGAGACCGGCTGAGTGGGACACACCCGCTTGGCCGGTTTTTTTGCTTGGTGCCAGTGACATGAACAGCTTACATCCTGGAGCGCACCCTGCTCTTGACCGGCGCTTGATGGGTTCGAGCAAGCCTGGGGAAGGCCCTCAAAGGAGGTTGCAGTCGTGACACAGGTTATGCGCAAGCTCCTCCTTTACGCGGCCATTCCCGCTGTATTCGCGTGCTCGCACGACGGCGGCGCAGGGCTAAACCCGCCGCCACCTCCGCCTGCGCCGACCGTCGCTACGGTAACGAGGGCCCCCGGTCCCAGCCAGCTCGTCGTCCAAAACGACATCCTCTACTGGCTCGACAGCAGCAGCGCCCCGTTCAAGCGACTGTCGCTCGCGGGTGGCGCGACGCCGGTCGCCCTGTTCCAGTCGTTCTCCGCACCTGAGAACGAGCTGTCGGACGGGTCATACGTCTACTGGGTCGGCGGCGCCCGGCTGTTTCGCTCGACCCTGGACGGCACCATCACAACCCGGCTCGACTCGGCGGATAGCCCCGCCCCGGCTGTGATGGCCATGGATACGAACAACATCTACTGGGTAGGCGCCGCCCCGTCGAGTTGCAGCCCCCCGTGCCGCTGGTCAATTCGGCGCGTACCGAAAACAGGCGGCGCGGCGACGACGGTCGCCACGACCGCGGATGCGGTAGTGGACTTCATGGCTCTGGCCGTCACGGGTGGGTACGTGTTCTGGGAGGAAGGGGGCGTCGGACCCGCGGCAGCGGACGGCAGTGTCGGCAGCAAGATCCTCAAGGTCTCGCTGGCCGGCGGCACGGCGACCACCGTCGTCGACGGCTTGGAAAATGGCCTGATCCCCCCGCCCAGCCCCGGGTTCATTCCCGCGAGCTGGCATCCGCGCGGTGGCATCGTTGCCGATACCGATTCCGTGTATTTCGCCGATGCGGATTTCTTCCAGAGCTATCGCGTGATGTCCGTCGCCGTGAGCGGCGGACCGATCAACATCCTGCTCGCCGATACGACGGGTGACATGAACGATTTCGTCCGCAGCATGACGAGCGACGCCACGACGCTCTACTGGGTCGACTTGAATCAGGTGCGGTCGATGGCAAAGACCGGCGGCGCCGTCACGAATCTCGCCGGCCAGCGCACCATCCCGCCCTGGAGTGTGACGCGCGTCGGCTCGAATCTCTACTGGATCGAAGCGCCCTGTTGTGCCCATGGCGACAGAGGCAAGATCTATACCGTTCCGATCAGCGGCGGCACGCCGGTGATCAGGCAGGACAGCCTCGATTCGCCCTCGAGCATCGCGTCCGATGCGGGGCACGTGTTCTGGCTCGAGGGCGGCGCGATCGGCGCGATCGAGGGATTCGCAAGCCTGCGCTCGAGCGCGTTGGGCGGCGGGAACGCCCGGACGCTGATCGAGAGCGCGGCCGGCGGCCCGTTCGCGGCCGACGCGAACGCGATCTACTGGGCCGACAAGTGGACGATCAAGCGGCTCCCGCTCGCCGGCGGCCCGCCGCAGCGCATTGTGACAGGTGACTTCTATATTCAGGACGTTGCCACGGACGGCGTGAACGTCTACTGGGTGGAGAACGGACCGTTCTCGGTCGTGCGATCGGTGCCCGTGAACGGCGGCGCGATCACGACGCTCGGCGCGGGGCCCGGACCAGCGGGGCGTATCCGCATCGATGGGACGTACGTCTACTGGCTCGCGCACGACGACGAGATCGATCGCGTGCCGAAGGTCGGAGGTACGCCGATTCGGCTGGTCGGGCCGATCCCCGGGCTCGCCACCGATTTCGCCCTCGACGCGAACAACGTTTACATCTCCGGCTGGGATTCGGGAACCATTTGGAAGGCCCCGCTCGCTGGAGGCACCCTCACCTCGCTCGCGAGCCCCGGACCCGATCAAACCCGCCGCATCGAGGCCGATGGCGGCAAAGTCTACTGGATCGATCAGCGCGATGTCGCTTCGCTGACCGCCGACGGCCACACGCAAGTGCCGATCTATGGTGGCGTGTTATCCGATCCTTTCTCTCACAACGGGCTCGCATTCGACAGCCACAGCGTGTTTTGGACCGAAGTGGCGGACGATGCGATTCTGAAAGCAACGCCGAAGTAACCGAACGCCGGGGAGGTTGCTTATGAAGTCGTGGCTCTTCCTCTTCCTCGTCAGCCCGTTACTCGCTCAAACCCCTTCCCCGGCGGCTCGTCCGCGGACGACAACAGCTCCCGCGGCCGTTGGATCGGCGCGTTACGTCAGGGGCATAATCCCTTCACGCCGGCTGTGCTGGAGGGGATGCGCTAAGAGCCGAGAGGGCGCGTTGCGACAACATGCCGAACAGCGGGCGGCGGCGTTCATAGCCCCCTTCATCTTCGACCGTCCGAAGCTCCTCAACATGCGCGACCAGGCGACGGGAGACGCCGCGCTCACTGAAGCCCCACGTCCGTCGTAGAAAGTTAGCACTCTGAAACGCTCGGGGGACCGCCAGCATCGGCACGCAGATGCTTGACCGCCGCTTGAGGCTTCCTACGTACCGTAAGGCACGCTCATGACCAACGCGAGGAGCATCAACGTGAGACGCCTTAGGATGGTTCCACAACCGAAGCATTCAGTTCGCGGCGTCGCAGGGCTCGTGCTCGTGCTGGTAAGTGTAACCGTTCCCGTGCGCGCGCCCCGAGCCCAGGACTCCACCGCTGTCGGGAAGGATATGCATCGAGCACAAGTGCTCGCCGAACTCGGGCGGTTCGACCAAGCAGTCGAGGTCCTTCGCAAAGTCATCGCGGCGGATTCTCACAACGTCGCGGCCGTCGAACGCATCGGCGCAACATATGCGCTACACGGCCAGATTCCTGAAGCCATGGCGGCGTGGCGAAGAGCCCTCGAGTTGAACCCGCACCTAATGAGTGCCCATACAAACCTCGGCAATGCCTTCGCGGACATGGGCGAACACGACTCAGCCATCGCTGAGCACCGCGTGGTGATCGCGCTCGATTCAACGAAGTCCACAGGTTACGTCGATCTTGGGTCCGCTCTCGAGAGCATGGGTCGGGACGAGGACGCGATCACGCAGTACAAGCGGGCCATCGAACTGGATCCACGCGATGCGCTCGCCTGGTACAATCTCGCCGTCTCTTTCTGCCACCTGAAGCGGTGGTCGGAGGCCTACGCTGCGGCACAAGAGGCCTGGGACTGGGATCCGTTCTCCTCGGAGCCGTCGGAACTCATGGCGTCGATGTCGGCCCTCGCTTCGAATGATCTGGCGGCGCAAGCGAAAGAGCGGCCGGGCGACGCGATGATGCATTTCGCCAACGCGCACGCCCATGAATTCCGAGGCGACCGCGGGACGGCGATGAAAGAGATCGACCGGGCGCTCGAAATCGATCCGTCGAACCAGATCTTCTATCACACCAAGGCGGCGTTCACCTGGACCCGTGGCAAGCCCAAGGATGCCATACGAGTCCTACAGGCATGCGTCGCGGCAGTCCCATCGAGCTGGCTGTGTTACGCAGCGCTCGGAGACGACTACGGCCGGGTGGGCGACAAACAGCAGGCGCTGGACGCCCTGACCGCGGCGGAACGTCTCGCCCCCGCCGATGCCGCCGTCCAGTTCGAACTCGGGCTTGCGTACGCGGCCTTGGGCCAGGATCAACAGGCTGCGGCGGCGCTGGAAAAGACGCTGGCACTCGGTGCCAGCCACGCCACCGTGCAATACAACCTCGGAGTGGTGTACGCTCGCTTGGCCAAGTATGACGCCGCCTGGCTCCACGCTCGGATTGCCGAGCACCAGGGCTATCCGGCGGCCGATTTAATCAGCCGGCTGGCGCAACTCGCGCCCGAGCCCATTTGGTAGCCGGTACGACCATTGTGAGCGTGACGCCGATCGACCCGAACTTTGCGTCGCTACGGGGCAACCCGCGCTTCGAGCGGCTGATCGCAGGACGGTAGCGCGCCGTAGCGCGGTCAGCGGATTGGTCATCCGCTGCGCGGCGCTAACCGACTCTGCTCTTAGTGATTGCAACGCGCTTTGCCCGAGTGTTTGCCTCAGATCCTCTTGAGAAGGGATCGGGCTGCCCGGACATAGCCCCTGCGTCCAGCAGACGATCTCCAGCGCGGCGGAGTGCTCTTGCAGCGCCGTCGGGCGCTAAGTGACTGCGAGGCTTACAGCTTAGGGGGTGCGATAGGCCGAGTACTCCGCCGCGTAATCAACCGAAAAACAACAGCCAAAGGAGCCCGAAGGCTGAGTGTTTCGGCCCCACGGCCACTGCATGATGAAGCGGATGTTCATATGAAGCTCGTTACGCGCTCTCTTGATCGCAGCCGCGGTGATCGAGTCGTTGTAGTAGCCCTCGTTGAAGATGACCAGCTTATGTTGCTCGTGCGCCGCCGCGAGTGCCTGATAGAACGATGCCAGCGCCTCCAATTCATTGTCGTAGATATCGTCTGCGTACACGTTGGGCCGCGTGCCGACGGCGTCGAAGTCGGCGATCAAGGAGGTGAGCCGGTCCGCTCCGATCGTGGTCGAACTGGGTGCGGCCCCCGCGATGGAGAACCCGAAGCTATTCTCGACGGGAAACTGGCTCAGGTAATCCTTCCAGAGCCGCCTTGTGTAGGCTCGTGCCTGACCAACTTCCAGACCGCCCTTCTCACCATCGAGATCATACAAAAGGTCCAGGTTCTCCTTCGCTGCCTCTGCCTGCCTAATGGTGCTAGAGACGAAGCTCCAAACTATGTTGTATGAGCTATCCACCCAGGCCGGGTCTTTGGACGAGCTGTCCACCCAGGCCGGATCCGACGGATCCAGAATCCACTGTGTGTCAAATCGAAGTATCACTTCGTTGAACCCCGTTCGTTGGATGGCGGCCAGAACGCTCTTCAGGTTCGTCAAGTGCTGCGGCAAAAGATGTCCGCTATGCGCGTTCACCTCGTGCCCATATACGTCGGGCCCAAGCGGGCCTAGGTCTGTATACCACAGATTCAGCGACACCTTACGTTGACCGTTGGCGTACATGGTAGCGAGTTGCTGCTGCACCGTCGTGGAGTCGAGGTGGTAAGTACCGATGACCGGACGCAGATTCAGCGGGGCGTACCAGTTCGCTGGCGTTGGGTTCGATAGCTCCGTGCCCATCGAGTAGAATGGATAATTCGAGCCACCGCTCTCGTAGGGCACCATCACAGTTACGTCGAGCTTGCCTGACAGACCTTCCGCGGTCGCTGAAATCGTTGCGATTCCCAAGCTCACGCCTGTGACCACACCGGCCGCGCTGACCACAGCGATAGGCGGTGAGGAAGAAGAAAAAGCTACTTTCGGGTCTGTTACAACCGCGCCCGAAGCGTCCTTTACGATCACCGCGAGCTGCAGCGTTGACCCAAGAAGTACAACAGGGCTGGACGCCGTGACAGTTACGGAGGCCTGGCTCGGTGGACCAGTCGGCACAGTTCCGCTCTGGCCACATCCGGCAGCGGTGAAAATCAGACCGATGGAACTGACTGAATGCCGCCAGCTAGGACTCATCGCTTCGCTGTGCACACGCGCCAAGTCGTGTCACCGATCTCCCTCCCTTTGTTCACGATCAGCCTAGATTTGCAACAACCAAAACACAGCCGTCACCAAGACAGTACCCCCACCACCTGAGCGGCTTTGTTCCTCACTGGAAGCAGGGGTCCGGCCGACGAGCGGGCGAGAGCATATCACCAATGAGCCCACTGCCAGCCCGAGCGTTCCACCATTCCGGCTGCTCGAACGTGTCCCACGTCCAGAGCAGCCATCCGGTGAACCCGTAGCTGCACGACTGGACTTGCCATGTTGTAAGCGCCTGCACAGCCGACTGCTCGGTCGCGTGGTATGCCTTATAGGCGCCGAACTCCCCCATGACGACCGGCTTCTCGAGGTAGCCGGCGAACGCGAAGTTCTGGACGAGCTGGGCTAGCGTGAGTCCATCCACTTCGGGATAAACGCTTAGGTTCACGAAGTCGATCGTCGAGCCCGCGATCGCCGGGTACGGATTGGTGATGCGAGGATCACCGATCCGCGCCGGGTTAGGTCCCTGGGGCCAGAAGAAGCCGATGGTTACGAGCGCGGTCGGGTCCACGGCGAGGATCGCCGGGCGCACGTGATTCACGTAATACACGAGATTCTCGTCCATCATCCGGCGCTTGGCCACAGCGTCGGCCATGTCGTAGCTCTGGCCGTTGCCAGTGGTGACAGTGCCGGCAGTGAGGCTCAGCGGGGGTGCGCTGCCATCGAAGTACTGCTCTTCGTGGAGCTGGTAGGCGAGGATGGCGCCGAGCGGCGCGCCCGCGGCGGCGAGCGCGTGGATGAAGTCCGTCCAGAACAAGCTCACGGCGCTGACACCGCCCGCAGTAAGGAAGTAGAGGTTTATCTGCTGAAACAAGGCACCTTGCTGTGCGTTCAGCAGGTCGGAGTAGGGAGGGCCGTCTGGGATGAATTCCAGCGAGACGACGACAAAGATGCCGTGGACTTTGGCTCGCTTGATGAAGTCCGCCACGTTCGCCACGTACGCGCTCGACAGACCGCCGCCCGGGTCGGCGAGGCCACCGACGTCTGCACCGTTGAGCAAGACTCGGACGACGTTGTACTTCAGCGTCTCCATTCCGGCCAGGGCCAGCTCGGTCTGGACGGAGTCGTAGTAGCCGGGGATGAACGTAGAGTGTGACAACTCAAGGTTGCCACCGTAGATCTTTTGGAGCATGGCCAGGCGAGTGTAGTTGTTGCCCCGAGGCGTGAACTTGACTCCGGTCACCCAGTCGTAAAGCTCGGTGGCTCCGCTCACCATGCGGAGTGCGATGCGATGCTGCGCTGGAGGTGGAGTCGGGCTCACGGTGATCCCCGCCGTCCCCGCTTGTCCCTCACTCGTTGCTGTAATCGTCGCCGAGCCTGGTGCCACCCCTGTCACCAGCCCGGTCCCTGCCACCGTGGCCACTGCTGTGTTGCTGCTCGCCCACGTCAGCGTGCGGCCCTTGAGCACGTTGCCAGCCGCATTTGTGGTCGTGGCCGTCAGCTGCACTGTCCCCCCAAACCCCCCAACCACTACGATCGCGGTTGCTGGCGAGACCGTCACCTTCGCGACGGGTTCGGGCGGCGCTGTCTCGTTGCTGCACCCGAGTACGAGCGTCGTCCCGAGCACCAGAGTCGCGGAGATTGCAAGACGGTGGCGGACAGGTCGGGTCAAGGTCGGCTCGATGAAAAAAACGCCTTCAGTGCCGCTTGGTGTCTGGCTCGGCGATCCTGGGGTCCTTCGAGCACGCGGGTGCTTAGCGTCGCTTCAGTTGCTCGCTGCTGCATCACTCCCCGCACTTGCCGCACGAGTTTTCCCAGACTGAAGGCCGCACAAAAAAATCGGCCAAGCAAGAGAGTACCTCGCTCAGCCGGTTTCGCGATTCGCTCCCCTCGAGGCATTGGCGACCCGCACGACAGCGCGCCCCGGGGTTCACAGCATCTGAGTTGCGTTCGAAGATGCACCGCAGCGTGCGGCCTCGCAAGAATGGCTTACCATTCGCCGGTGCCCGAGTGGCAAACATCCCGGCAAAGCGTTTGGTAATCCCAGCCGCGAAGCAAAGTTAGATGAGCGCACCGGACTCGCAGTCCGCTGTTCGGTCGTAGGGTTGCCTTTGACTCGGTCTGGGTACCATAAGTGGCCATCTGCAAGCCTTGATGCGAACTATTTGTCGCAGGGAGGGCACCATGGAACGCCACTTAGGACGGCTGACGACCGCCGCTTACGGAGAATTGCCGCGGGACGCGCTGCTCACGGCAGACGAGGTAGCGAAGTGGCTCAAGGTCGCGCGCCGTCAGGTACAGAGACTGGGATCCCATGGATCGATCTCGGTCGGAAGACGCCGCGTTACCAGGTCAACGACATTCTGACATGGCTCGAGACTCGCCGTCGGGATGGTGGATGGCGCCGGGCTTCGAGTACCTGAGCCGTTAGCGGCCTCCTTCCGCATGCCCCGGCCTTGAGACCCGTGACAACTCTCCTGACGTGGGTTCAGGCGAGTCATTCGTAGAGAATGGGTGAGGCCAGCCGACCCGATGAACTCACCGTCCAATCACTCCGGTTCGCCCCCAGGTCACACCACACCCGACAAGTTCAGCAGCGCCCGCCACGCCTGGAACACCTCGCGGTAGTCGGCATGCGTGAACGTCACCGTGCGGCCGCCCGTGCGCGTCGCGCCGGGGCAAAGCTCCGCCACATCGGCGTGACTCGTCAACGCGAAGTCGACCTCGATGGTGACGGGCGAGCTGAGCACGAACGGCCGGCGCCGCCGCTTCAGCGCGGCCGTCACCCCCTCACGGATCATCCGGCACGCGACCGCGGGTGCGACGCTTTGGGCCGCCTGCCGGCCCACGGCCTGCTTCACCACCACCGTGGCGATGTCCTCGCCCAGCAGGTCCTTCGCCTCGGCGGCGAGCGCGGCGTCACCGCTCACGAGGGCCACCGGCACGCCGTGCGCGCCCGCGTACGCCGCGTTGATGCCGAGCTCGCCTACGGGCCGTCCGTTCAGCCGGACCTCGTGGATGCGGTCGGCGTACGTGTGGTCGAGAATCGCGTTGCGCGTGCCGGCGCGCGCGTGGTAGCCGATGAACAGCGCGGCGTCGAAGCCGCCGTCGATGCCCTGGACCATCGAGTGCGGCTTGGGATCGCCGGACAAGAGCTCCGCCGCCTGGTGCAGCTCCTCGACGACCAGGTTGCGCATGAACCAGTGGCTGTCGTTCACGAGGACGCGGGTGGCGCCGGCGGCCACCGC
>Ga0134085_10000714_pt1 | contig 11901 bp, 6 predicted proteins | sample 15_taG_10_FD_123125 | JGI IMG/M metagenome (GOLD analysis project Ga0134085, IMG submission 123125) | Grasslands soil microbial communities from the Angelo Coastal Reserve, California, USA - 15_D_Rain_20cm_2_09182015 | ecosystem: Environmental > Terrestrial > Soil > Grasslands ...
CCCCGGATCATCCCGCTGAAGTTCGGACGCAGGCGGTGGTGAAGCAACACGCGATCCTCGACGAACTGATTGCGCACGGTGTCCCGGCTCGCCTCCTGGAGCCGAAGCGCGACTTCGATCAGGACGAGCCCCACCGCACAGCCGAACCCGACCAGCAGGACGAGCGCGAGCCGCCGGCCTCGCGAAGACTTCAGGACGTCACCGGAGCGTCCGACACCCGCCCGCGATGGGTCCGCAGCGCATAGAGGGCCGGCAGCACGAGCAGGGTGAGGGCGGTGGACGAGATCAAGCCGCCGATGACCACCCGGGCCAGCGGGCGCTGGATCTCAGCGCCGATCCCCTGGGAGAGCGCGGCCGGCAAGAAACCGATGACGGCCACGATCGCCGAGACGACGATCGGCCGAAAACGGATCTCACACGCCCGGATAACGGCGTCGTGGATGGACAGCCCCTCCTCGGTCCGCGCCTGGCGGATCGACGAGACCAGGACGACGCCGTTGAGCACGCTCACGCCGAAGACCGCGATGTAGCCGACGGCGGCCGAGATGTTGAAGTTCGAGCGCCAGAGAAAGAGCGCGAGCGTGCCCCCGATGATCGCGAACGGCAGGTTCAGCATGATGAGCAGCGCGTCGCCGACGGACTGGAACGTGCCGAAGAGCAGGATGAAGATGATGAAGATCACGAGCGGGACGATAACATAGAGCCGAGCGAGCGCCCGCTGCTGGTCCTCGAAGCGTCCGCTCCAGACCATCTGGTACCCTTCGGGTAATTTCACCGCCGCGTTCACCTTCGCCATCGCCTCCGCGACCAGGCTCCCCATGTCGCGATCGCGGATGTTCCACTTGATCCCGACGCGCCGCAGATTGCCCTCGCGCAGGATCTGAGCGAGGCCCTCCGTCTTGATGACCTCGGCGAGCTGGGTGAGCGGAATGCGCTCGCCGCTGGGCGCGCTCACGGTGAGGGCCTTGAGGCTCGAGAGCGGATCCCCGTCGTGGGCGAGCTTCACCACGACGCCGAAGCGGCGCTCGCCCTCGAAGATCTCCGTGACGTTCCGGCCCTTGGTGGCCGCCTCGATCGCGTCCTGGACGTCCTGGACGTTGATGCCGTGGCGGGCGGTGGCCTTGCGATCGATCACGATCTGGAGCTGGGGCTGTCCGACCAGGTGATCGTAGTCGAGGTCGGCGACGCCTCGCACCGCCGCCAGGACGCTGGCGATCTCGCGGGCCTTGGCCTCGAGCACGAAGACGTCGGGTCCATAGAGCTTGATGGCCAACTCGCCCTTCACGCCGGCCAGCGCCTCGTCGACGTTGTCCTTGATGGGCTGGGAGAAGTTGGTCGTGATCCCACGCAGGTCGGCGAGCGATGCCGCCATCGCATCGATCAGCTGGCCCTTGTCATGGAAGCGCCACTCGCCCCGCGCGCGGAGCCCGATGTAGAACTCGCAATTGTCGGGGCCATTGGGATCGGTGCCGTCATCGGGCGCGCCGAGCTGCGACACCACCACGCGGACCTCCGGAAAGCTCGAGAGCTGCTCGCGGATGCGGTGGACGTAGGGCTGGGCGCCTTCCAGCGAGATGCCGACCGGGAACTTCACGCGCAGCCACAGGTCGCCCTCGTCCAGCTCGGGCAGGAATTCCTTGCCGAGCAGCACGAACACGACGAGGGCGAGCGCGAACAGGCCGCCGGCCCCGAGGAGGGGAAACACGGGATGCCGAACGCACCAGCGGATGGCGGGCGTGTACGGCCGACGGAGCCAGCGGATCAGCGGGCTCTCACGCTCGCGCGGCGGCCGGCGGAACAGGAAGGTGGACAACACGGGGATCAGCGTGAGCGTGAGCAGGAGCGCCCCCACGACGGCCACCGAGATCGTCACCGCCATCGGCCGGAAGAGCTTGCCCTCGATGCGCTGGAAGGTGAGGATCGGCACGTACACGGTCATGATGATGACGACGGCGAACGTCAGCGGGCGCGCGACCTCGAGCGCCGCGTGCTGGACCTCGCGCACGACGCGGTGGCCCGTCGGCCGCCGCTCGGACAGGTGACGGAGGATGTTCTCGGCCATGATGACGGCCCCGTCGACGATGATCCCGAAGTCGATGGCTCCCAGCGAAAGCAGGTTGGCCGGGATCCCGCGGAGATCCATGAAGATGAACGCGAACAGGAGCGACAGCGGGATCGTGAGGGCGACGATGAAGGCAGCGCGCAGGTCGTAGAGGAAGAGCGAGAGCAGCACCACGACGAGCGCGGCGCCTTCGACGAGGTTGCGCAGCACGGTGGTGACGGTGGTCTTCACCAGACGGTCACGACTGTAATAGTCGTAGAGCTCGACGCCGGCGGGCAGCATGCGCTTCACCTCGGCCAGCTTCTTCTTCACGCCATCGATCACCGCGTCGGGGTTCTCGCCCTTGCGCATCAGGATGATGCCCTGCACGAGATCGTCCTCGTGATCACGGCCGAGGACACCAAAGCGGATGGCGTGACCGATTCCCACCTCGCCGATGTCGCGAATGCGGATCGGCGTGCCCTTCTGGGCGGCCACCACCACGTCGGCGAGGTCCTCGGTCGAGCGGAGCAGGCCGATGCCGCGCACCATGAGCGCGTACTCGCCGTCGCGCAGGTAGCTGCCGCCGGCGTTGGCGTTGTTGGCGGTCACCGCGTCGAAGACCTGCTTGAGGGTCAGGTTGTAGCCGCGCAGCCGGCCGGGATCGATGATGATCTGGTACTGCTTGATCCCACCGCCCCACGACACCACGTCGGCCACGCCCGGGACCTTCCGGAACTCGCGCTCCAGCACCCAGTCTTGAAGGGCCTTCACCTCGACGAGCGGCATCGTCTTCGATTCGAGCGTGTAGCGGTAGACCTCGCTGATCGCGCTGGCCAACGGCCCCAGCCCCGGCTTGGCGTCGGGTGGCAGCTCGGCCCCGGTGATGCGCTCGAGCACCTGCTGGCGAGACCAGTAGTTGTCGGTGCCGTCGGCGAAGAGGACGTGGATGTTGGAGAGGCCGAAGTTGGACACGGAGCGGAGGAAGGTGATGCCGGCGATCCCGTTCAGCTCCTTCTCCAGCGGCACGGTGATGAGCCGCTCCACTTCCTCGGCGGCGTGCCCCGGCCAGATCGTGATGACGTCGACCTGGACGTCGGCGACGTCGGGATAGGCTTCGATGGGCAGGCGGTGATACGAGATGATGCCGCCCACGGTGAGCAAGAAGGCCAGCGCGAGCGTGATGAAGCGCTGGTGGAGCGCGAACGCAACGAGACGCGTGATCATGCCGACAGTCCTCCCGTCTGGAGATGGGCATTACGAGAGATCCGGGACGACGGTCAGGCTGCGGGAGGGACGTCGGCGAGGGAGGCGCGAGCGAGCAGACAAGCCCCCGGCCGCCAGGTCGGCGGCAGCGGGCGTGACGACGGACTGGCCAGACGCTCGTCCCGGATGGGACGGTCGTCCAGCATCGCAATCACCCGGGCGACGATGGCATCCACCGGTACGAGGCTCGCCCGCCGGACATCGTCGGCGTGCTCGGCCTCGGCCGGCTTGAAGGTGGCGTGGCGCGGATCGGTCTGGAGGTCGGAGCCGTCGAGATCGAGCATCTCGAAGGCGATGAACGACAGCACGCAGACGAAGGCCAGCGCGTACACGGCCAGCCACAGGCACGGCCGGGTGTCGCGGAGCGTGACGAAGGCGATCACGTCGACGGCTCCAGCGACGGCTGGTGCTCGTGGCGCACCGCGACCAGCGCGTAGATCGCGGGAAGCACCAGCAGGGTGAGGATCGTCGAGGAGACGAGGCCGCCGATGACGACACGGGCGAGGGGCTGCTGGATCTCCGAGCCGATGCCGCGCGAGATGGCGGCTGGGATGAAACCGATGACGGCGACGATGCCGGAGACGACAATGGGCCGGAAGCGGATCGCGCAGCCGCGTACGACGGCGTCCGGGACCGAGAGACCTTCCTCGGTGCGCGCCTGGCGGATCGACGAAACGAGCACGACGCCGTTGAGGACGCTGACGCCGAAGACGGCGATGTACCCGACCGCCGCCGAGATGTTGAAGTTGGCCCCCCACAGCCACAGCGCGAGCGTGCCGCCGATGAGGGCGAAGGGCAGGTTCAGCATGATCAGCAGCGCATCGCCCACCGACTGGAAGGCGCCGAAGAGCAGGATGAAGATGATGAAGATCACGAGCGGCACGATGACGTAGAGACGGGCCAGCGCCCGCTGCTGGTCCTCGAAGCGGCCGCTCCACACCATGCGGTAGCCATGCGGCAGGCTCAGCGACTTCACGCTCTGCATCGCCTCGGCGACGAGACTGCCCATGTCACGCTCGCGCACGCTCCACTTGACCGCGACGCGACGCTGGTTGCCGTCGCGATTGATCTCGGCCACCCCCTCGGCCTGGATGAACTCCGCCAGTTGCACGACGGGGATGCGCTCGCCATTGGGCGCGCTGATGACGAGACGGCGGAGATCGGCCAGCAAATCGCCCTCGGAGCGAAGGCGGACGGCCAGGTCGAACCGTCGCTCGCCTTCGAAGACCTCGGTCACCGTACGCCCCTTCGTCGCCGCCTCGATGGCGTCCTGAACGTCCTGAACGTTGATGCCGTACCGTGCGGTGGCGGTGCGGTCGACCACGATCTGGAGCTGGGGCTGACCGACGAAGTGGTCGTAATCGAGGTCGGCGACGCCGCGGATCGGGCGCAGGAGTTGGACGAGCTCGCGGGCTTTGGCATCGAGCACGAAGCTGTCCGGGCCGTAGAGCTTGATGGCGAGCTCGCCCTTCACGCCGGCCAGCGCCTCGTCGACGTTGTCCTTGATCGGCTGCGAGAAGTTCGTCGTCTTCCCCGGAATGTCGGCGAGCGCCGTGTCCATCGCCTCCGCCAGCTTCGCGCGCGTCCGGAAGCGCCATTCCTCACGCGGCCGGAGCCCCACGTAGAACTCGGCGTTGTCGGGCGCCTCGGGGTCGGTGCCGTCGTCGGGCGCGCCGAGCTGCGACGTCACGGCCCGCACCTCGGGGAATTGCCCCAGGCGTGCGCGAATCTCGCGCACGTAGGGCCGCGCGCCCTCCACGGAGATGCCGAGAGGGAACGTCACCCGCAGCCAGATGTCGCCCTCGTCCAGCTCGGGCAGGAACTCCTTGCCGAGCATGGTGAAGACGAGGAGCGACAGCGCGACCAGTGCCGTGGCGCCCGCGATGGGCACGAGCGGCCAGCGCAAACACCAGCGCAGCGTGGGCAGGTAGGGCGCCCGCAGCCCGCGGATCAGCGGGCTTTCGCGGTCCGACGGCGGGCGGCGGAACAGCACCGTGGTGAGCACGGGAATGAGCGTGAGGGTGAGGATCAGCGCGCCGATCACCGCGAGCGAGATCGTCACCGCCATCGGCCGAAAGAGCTTTCCCTCGATGCGCTGGAAGGTGAGGATGGGCACGTACACCGTCATGATGATGAGGACGGCGAAGGTGAGGGGCCGCGCCACCTGCATGGCGGCGTGCTGGACTTCGCGGGTGACCCGGTGTCCGGTGACTTTCCGCTCGGCGAGGTGGCGCACGATGTTCTCGGTCATGATGACCGCGCCGTCCACGATGATCCCGAAGTCGATGGCGCCCAGCGAGAGCAGGTTGGCCGGGATCCCGCGAAAGTCCATGAAGATGAAGGCGAACAGCAGCGAGAGCGGGATGGTCACCGCGACGATGAGGGCCGCGCGCAGGTTGTAGAGGAAGAGCGTCAGGAGGATGACGACGAGGGCCGCGCCTTCCACCAAGTTCTTCAACACCGTGTGCACGGTGGCGTCGACCAGCTTGTCGCGACTGTAGTACGGGCGCATCTCGACGCCCTCGGGCAGGAGCTGCTTGATCTCGTCGAGCTTTGCCTTGACGCCGTCGATGACCCGGCCCGGATTCTCGCCCTTGCGCATCCGGACGATACCGGCCACCACGTCGTCCTCGCCGTCACGCCCGAAGACGCCGAGACGGATCGCGTGGCCGATGCCGACCTCGCCGATGTCGCGCACGCGCACCGGTGTCCCCCTCTGGGCGGAGACGACGATGTTCTCGATGTCACGCGTGGACTGGATGAGGCCGATGCCGCGGACGGTCACCGCGTACTGGCCGCGCGGAATGTAGCTGCCGCCGGCGTTGGCGTTGTTGGCGGCGACCGCGTCGAAGACGTTCTTGAGCGTCAGGTTGTAGGCGCGCAGCCGGGCCGGGTCCACCGTGATCTGGTACTGCTTGATCCCGCCGCCCCACGAGATGACGTCGGCCACACCCGGCACCTTGAGGAACTCGCGCTCGAGCACCCAGTCCTGCAGCGCCTTGATCTCGACCAGCGGCAAGCGATCGGAGTGGAGCGTGTAGCGGTAGATCTCGCCGATGACGGTCGACAGCGGAGCCATGGTGGGCTTGACGTCGCCCGGCACCTCGGCGGCCACGAGGCGCTCCTGCACCTGCTGGCGCGCCCAGTACGGATCGGTCCCGTCGCTGAACAGCACCCGGATGTTGGACAACCCGAAGAGCGATTGCGAGCGCAGGAAGGTGAGGTTCGGAACCCCGTTGAGCTGCTTTTCGAGCGCGAGCGTGACGACACGCTCGACCTCCTCGGCGGAATGCCCCGGCCACAGCGTGATTACCTCGACCTGCACGTCACCGACGTCGGGGTACGCCTCGATGGGCAGGCGATGGTAGGAGACGATGCCGCCGATCGTCAGCAGCAGCGCCAGCGCCAGCGTGATGAAGCGCTGGTGGAGCGCAAAGGCGACGAGCCGGCCGATCACTTCACGGAGCGCTTGAGGAGGATGCTGCCGGTCGTGACCACGCGATCGCCGGGCCCAACGCCTTCCAGGATCTCCACGCCGCCCTCGATGTCGTTCCCGACCTTCACCGGCCGGCGCTCGTACTCGTCCTTGTTCTTTTGCACGAGCACGAAGAGCTGGTTCTGATCCCGGTGGAGGGCGCTGGCGGGCAGCGCGAGCACGCGGGTGGCGCCGGTCGCGATCGCGACCTTGACGAACATCTCGGCCTTCAGCAGGCGGCCGCGGTTGGGGACGACGGCGCGGACCTTGATCGTGCGCGTGTCCTTGTCGACGATGTCGCTGATGTAGCTCACCCGGCCTTCGAAGCGCTCACCCGGGCAGCACGGGAGCGTTACCGTCACCGGCTGGTCGCGCTGGACGCGGGGAATGTCCGGCTCGTACACGTCGGCGAACACCCACATCGTGGAGAGATCGGCGATCACGAAGAGGTTCACGGGCGTATCGGACTGGCCGTAGGCCACGACCTGGCCGGGAACGATGTTTCGCTCCACCACCACCCCGCTGCGGGGTGCGTGGATGACGAGCCGGGTCGACGTGTCGGATCGCGCGCCGACGTCGGCGATCTGAGTCTCGGTCATACCAAGCGTGCGGAGTCGCGACGCGGCCCGCTCGCGCTCGGCGATCGCCTTGCGATAGTCGCTCTCCGCCTCGCGGATGTCCTTCTGGGGAATGGCCTTGACCTCGAACAGTTCCTTGGCCAGCCGCAGCGCCCTGTCAGCCCGCTCGACGTCGGTGATCGCCTTCGAATAATCCGATTTGGCCTGGCTGAGGTCTTGACTCTCGATCACGAAGAGGGGGTGGCCCGCCTCGATCACGTCGCCGGGCTTGGACAGCACCTCCACCACGCGGCCGGTGACCGGCGAGTGAACGCGGGTGACCGTTTCCTCGTTGAACTGCACCTTGCCGCTGGTCTCGAGGATGCCGCGACGCATGCGCGCCTGCGGCGTGACGACCTCGATCGGCACCTCCGCGCTGTTGTCGACTCGCGTCTCGATCGGTTTGGGGGCCGCCGCCGGCGACGGCGCCGAGCCCTAACCGCAGCCGGCCGCGAGCACCGCGACGACGAAACTGAGGAAGGGCCACCACCGCGTCATCACTTCTCCACAGGGCCGCCGATGGCGGCCTCGAGCTGATAGAGCACGGTCCAGTAGTTGCCGAGCGCGCGAAGGTGTTCGAGCGAGGTCTCACGATACGTGCGCTGGGCGTCGAGGAAGTCGAGGAGGCTGACGCCTCCGCGGCGGTAGGCGAACTCCACGGTGTTGCGCGCCTGCTCGGCCTTGGGCAGATAGACGTTGCGCAGCGACTCGACGCGCTGGCGCAGCGTGGTGACGGCCGCCAGCACCGTTTCGATCTCGGACACGATCTGGGCCACCGTCGCATCGCGCTGGGCGGTGACGCGCTCGACCTCGGCCTGGGTCCGCGCGATCTCGCCCTGGTTGCGGTCGAAGATCCTCAGGGGAAGGCTCAGCCCGAAGCCGAACGTGTTGTCGTTGGTGTCGGTGCGCTTGTACTCGAGCTGCGGCGTGATGTCCCACTTCGCGTTGGCGCGAGCCAGGGCCACGTCGGCTTTGGCCTTGTCGCGGGCGGCCTCGGCCGCTTGTAGATCAGGACGGGCGGTCAACGCGCGCTGAACGGCTTCGTCGCGGCTCACGCCCACGTCACGGAAGCCGAGATCGCCGAGCACCTCGACGTCGGGCGCCACGGAGGCTGCGCCCACGAGGGCCCGCAGCGCGATGGTGGTGGCGGCGATCGCCTGACGGGCGTCGGCGGCGTCGCGCTCGAAGGTGAAGCGCTGGAGCTGGATGCGCGTCAGCTCGAGCTCCGAGATGTCGCCGCGCTCGGCCCGGAAGCGCTGGATGCGCTCGACGTCATCGAGCGTCTTGAGCGTCTGCTCGGCCAGGACCAAGGTGGCCCGGGCCACCAGCACGTCGGTGAACGTTTTCTTCACCTGGGCGAATACCTGGCGGCGTATGTCGTCGACCTCGAAGCGCGTCACCCGCGTGGCGGCACGGGCGCTGTCGAGCCGCCGGGCGCGCTTGCCGCCGAGCTCGATCGTCTGGCCGACGGTCACGGTGTACTCCTGGGCGGTCGCGCCGAACTTTTCCGCGGTGTACGAGGCGCTGGGATTCGGGCGCAGCCCGGCCGTGATCTCGCCGGCGCGCGTGACGTCCAGCTCGAAGCGCTTCGCGCGGAGCGTCGGGTTTTCGCGCTCGGCCAGGCGAAGGGCGTCGTCCAGCGTGAGGCGCGTGGCGCGCTCCTGACCGGACGACGCGATGGGCGCGAAGCAGACGGCCAGCGTGCCCACGAGGACGAGGACGCGGCTCACGGACGTCGTCACGAAATCCACGGCGATTCTTGCAATCAAGGGGCTCCCTGGCCGGTGGTCTCCGGCCGTTTCATTCATCACGTCGCGGCCGTGGTCGGTCTCGGCCGCGCGAGAGCGCGGGTCAGGCGGTGGGAGCGGGCAGGGAGGCGCGCGCGAGCGGTGGCCGGTACCGGCGTCCGGTTCCGGTGCGCGCGGCGGTCGTGGGAGGCGCCATCATCTGGCGCATCGTGGCTGACGAGGTCACCAGCGCGATGAGGCCGATCAAGAGCAACGGTGCGACGGCGTTGATCAGGGGCGCTCGGCGCAAAATATCAGCGTGCTCTTCCGCGGTCGTGGCGCGCAGGGTCGCGTTCCGGCCGGTCGGCACCTGGAAGTCCGAGCCGTCGACATCGAGGACCTCGAAGAGAATGAAGGAAAGGACGATGACGAAACAGACGGCATAAAGGCTCAGGCAGAGCGGAGACCGTCGATGCCGGTGCCACCAGCGATTCATGGTCAGACTAGATTCGGTCATAAGTGGGCGATATGTCAAGGCTTATACCTGGCACTGGTCAATCGGCCTTGAAGTACTTGGCGCTGGGATGGTGGAGCACCAGCGCGGACACCGACGCCTCGGGGTCCATCATGAAGCCTTCGGTCAGTGTCACGCCGATCTGCTCGGGGTGGAGGAGTCGCCACAGCGTGGCCTGATCGGCGAGGTTCGGGCACGCCGGATAGCCGAAGGACACGCGAATGCCGCGGTAGCGTCCCTTGAGCTTGTCGGCGATCGGCAGATCGCCGGGGTCGGGGAATCCCCAGAGCGTCCGCAGCCGGGCGTGCAGCATCTCGGCGAACGCCTCGGCGCTCTCGATGGCCAGCGCCTGCAGCGCGTGCGAGGCGAGGTACTCGCCCCGCTGCTTCAGGCCCTCGGCCAGGTCGCGAACGCCGGTGCCGCAGGTCACCGCGAACATCGCCACGTAGTCGTCGCGGTCGTCTCGCACGTAGTCGGCGAGACACAGACGCTCGTTGGCGGGCTGACGCGGAAAGGTGAAGCGCGCCTGCTCACGCCCCGAGGCGTCGCGCACGGTGAGGCTGTCGCCGGTCGCTCGCGCGCGGAACCACCGGTACATCCCGTTGGCGACGATCATCCGCCGTTCCACGGCCTGCTGCTTCAGCGTCTCCACCGTGTCGTGGAGCTCCCGGGCCTTGGGATCGCCGTCTTCGAGGAGCCGCGAGACCAGACCGCGCAGTCCCAGATGCTTGCCGTAGAGCATCTGGAGATTCAGGAACGGATAGATGTGGGGGAGCGCCACGTCTCGCAGCACGTGAGGCTCGAGATCCGGCGGCTCGGGGGGCTCCGCGCGCGGCAGATACACGCGCGCCGGCGGCAACGAGTCGGCCGGCGCGGCGGGGACGGTCGGGGCCGGCGCCGTGGCCAGTGCCGCCTGCTCGGCGCGAACCCTCTCGATCAGAGCCTCGCGGGTCGTGGCGGCGAAGAGCCGGTTGGCGAGATCGAGGCCGTCCATCGCGTCCTTGGCATAGACGGTGAGCCCGGCGTGCTCCGGCGCGATGCGCGTCGCGGTGAACTTCCGCGTGAGCGCGGCGCCGCCGACGAACAAGGGGATGTCGACGCCGGCCGCGCGAAAGTCCTGGGCCGTCACCACCATCTGCTGGGCCGACTTCACCAGGAGCCCCGACAATCCAATGGCGTCGGGCTTGTGCTCGTGGCAGGCGGCGATGAGCGTCTCGGGCGGGACCTTGATGCCGAGGTTGATGACGCGGTAGCCGTTGTTGGCCAGGATGATCTCGACCAGGTTCTTGCCGATGTCGTGGACGTCGCCCTTCACCGTGGCCAGGACGAACGTGCCACGCGTCGCCGACTCGGCCTTCTCCATGAACGGCTCGAGGTGGGCCACCGCGGCCTTCATCGCCTCGGCCGACTGGAGGACTTCGGCGACGATGAGCTGGTTGTCGTTGAAGAGCCGGCCGACCTCGTCCATGCCCCTCATGAGCGGGCCGTTGATGATGTCGAGCGGCGCGGTGTCACGCCGCTTCTCCTCCAGGTCGTCGACGAGGCCGTCGCGGCTGCCCTCGACGATGTAGCGGGCCAGCCTCTCGTCGAGTGACAGCGTGCTCCTGGCGGGGGCGGCCTTCGTCCGGCCGCGGAAGTGGGCGGCGAAGGCGGCGACCGGGTCGGCGCCGCGCTGGAAGATGAGGTCCTCGGCCAGGCGGCGCTCCTCCTCGGGAATGGAGGGATAGCGCTCGAGCCGCTCGGTGTTGACGATCGCGTAGTCGAGCCCGGCCTTGGTGCAGTCATAGAGGAAGACGGCGTTCAGGACCTCGCGGCCGGCTGGCGGCAGGCCGAACGAGACGTTCGAGATCCCCAGGATGGTCTTGCACTCGGGGAAGCGCTCCTTGATCAGCCGGACACCTTCGATCGTCTCCACGGCCGAGCCCACGTAGTTCTGGTCGCCGGTGCCGACGGGAAACACCAGCGGATCGAAGATCAGGTCGCGGGCCGGAATGCCGTACTTCTGCGTGAGCAGCGCGTGAGCGCGCTCGGCGATGGCCAGCTTGCGGCCGGCCGTCACGGCCATGCCTTGCTGCTTGTCCTCGTCGATGCAGCCGACGATCACGGCGGCGCCGTACGTGCGCAGCAGCGGGCACACCTTCTCGAAGCGCTCTTCGCCGGCCTCGAGGTTGATCGAGTTCACGATCGCCTTGCCCTGGCAGTGGCGCAGGGCCAGCTCGATGACGGCGGCGTCGGTGGAGTCGATCATGAGCGGCACCTTC
>Ga0134085_10000721_pt1 | contig 11813 bp, 10 predicted proteins | sample 15_taG_10_FD_123125 | JGI IMG/M metagenome (GOLD analysis project Ga0134085, IMG submission 123125) | Grasslands soil microbial communities from the Angelo Coastal Reserve, California, USA - 15_D_Rain_20cm_2_09182015 | ecosystem: Environmental > Terrestrial > Soil > Grasslands ...
GTCTGGGCGAGCTTCTCGTATAGGGTGCGGAGCGCGGGGTGCTTCCCGAAGACCGGGATCTCGAAGTCGTTTCCGCCCAGCCGGCCGACGCTTCCCCAGCCGGTAAACGCCCCGGCGTCGAGCACCACCGGCCCGCGGGCCGCGGGCTCGGGATACAGCTCGTCCCACCAGCGGTAGGCGTCCGGGGTGGCGATGGCGATGGGCGGCAACGCGACGAGGGCGGGTGCGGCAGGCGGCGGGTCCAGCCGAAACAGCCGCTCGCCCCGGCCCCAGGCGACCGCTGCCGGCACACCGCTCGCGAAGAACGCGACGTCGGCGCCGAGTCGCGCGCCGTAGTGCAGCAGCTCGGGGCGCGGGACGGCGGTGTGCACCAGCGCGTTCACGGCGTGGAGCACGGCCGCCGCGTCGCTCGAGCCGCCGCCCAAGCCGGCGCGCACGGGGATCCGTTTGGTGAGCTCGATCGCCACGCCGAACGTGCTGCCGGTCGCTTCCAGCGCCGCGCGCGCCGCGCGCACCGCGAGGTTGGCCTCGGGAGGGCCGAGATCCGGGCCGTGCACCGTGAGCGTGATGCCGGACGTCGTACGGGTGACCACGAGCTCGTCCGCCAGTTCGAGCAGCGCGAACGCGGTCTCAATCTGGTGATAGCCCGTTGCCGCACCCCCTGCAGGCGCTTCGCGCGCGAGGATGCGTAGCAGGAGGTTGAGCTTCGCGTGCGCCGCGATGCGCACCCGGTCCACTGGCTCTCCCCTAGCGAGGTGTGTGCTTCACGTGATCCACTGATCCACCGGTCTGGGCCGGCGCGTCGCCCGCGGTCCGCAGCTCGGCCAGATGGAGCTGCAAGCGCGACAGCGAGTACAACCCGAGCAGGGTGATCGGCACGAACGTGCTCACGTGATACGCCACTGCATAGCTCACGGCGCGGGTGGCGTCGATGCCGTAGATCGCGAGCGTCACGCGCGTCGCCGCCTCGAACACGCCGACGAATCCGGGTGAGGCGGGGAGCGCGACGCCGAACCCGATGATGCCCTGCAGCAGGAACGCACCCTCGGGCGGGACCGGGAGACCGAAGGCGCGGAAGCACAGCGCGAACGCCGCCGCGTTCACGAGCCATTGCAGGAGCGACCACGCGACGACGCCGACGAACCTGGTCGGGCTCTTCAGGACCTCGAGCCCCGCGACCAACCCCTCGGCGACTTGCGTGAGTCGCCCGGCGAAGCGTGCGGGGAGCAGCGCGTGCGTGACGCGGCGCAGCAGAGCGAGCCACGGCGCCGGGCGGTGCACGACGAGTACGGCGACCACGAGCACGGCGCCGAAGAACACGGCGGCGCCGGTCGCGAGCCCGGAGACCGAGGTAGTGCCGATCCGGGCGTGACCCGGGAAGGCGGGCGAGGCGATGGCGAGCGTCATCAGGCCGACGAGCAGGAGCCCGTCGAACACGCGCTCCACGCCGACCGACGCGAGTGCCGTGCTGAACCGCACCGGCAGCTGCTGCTGCGCCACGTAGGCGCGGGCGAACTCGCCGGCGCGCACGGGCAGCAGATTGTTCGCCATGAAGCCGATCGCCGTCGCATGCCACAACGGGAGCAGCGGGAACGCCGCGCCTCCTCCGCTGACATCCCGGAGGATCAGCCGCCAGCGCAGCGTGCGGAGTGGGAACGTGAGCGTCGCCAGCACGACCGCGCCGGTCAAGAGCAGCGGATCGGCGCGCCGCAGGTGCCCGACGAGCTGGCGCGCGTCGACGCCGTGCAGCGCCCAGGCGAGGAGCGCGAGCGTGACCACGAGCCCCACGACCCATGCCCAGCGCGAGCCGGGAGCTGGGCTAGGGCGCGGGGTTGGACTCGACGGCGAGGGCAACGAGGTCGCAGACTTCGTCCACGAGGGCCCGGAGCGAATCGCTCGACGCGTGCTGCGCCGCCGCCCGCAGCTCCTGCGCCCGCTTGAGCGCCTGCTGGCCGCGGTACAACAGGGTCCGGACATCCACGACCGGGAGGGAATCCTTCGGCAGGCCGCCCTTTAGGGCGACGAGCTCCTCGAGCGATGCCGGCCCCACGCCGGCCTGCACCATCCGTTCGTACGCCGCCCACGAGCCGACGAGATCCGGCGTCTCGGCGGCCGCGGGGCGCGCGGCCGGCCGCGCGGGTTGGGTCGCCGGGCGCGCGGGAGGTGGTGGCGGCGCGGGCGCCAGCGTCTCGATCGGCACCACGGGCGCCGCGCCCGGACGGCCCAGGCTTTTGATCCGCTCGATCGGGGGGCCGAGCTCGGCGGCGAGTGCATCCTCGTCGGCAGCGCTGGCGCGCGCCAGCAAGTCGCCCACGCGCCGCAGCTCCGCCGCGAACGCGGCGGCGTGGCTCACGGCGCTGCCGTTCGCCACAGCTTCGCGGGCCGCGCCGGCGAACTCGGCGATGCGGTCAGCGAGGGTGCCGCCGCCTGCATTTGCCAGCGCGCGGAACGTGCTCCCCAGCGTGTGGGCTCGCAACTCCCGCTGGGTGGCGCTCGGGGCGCGCTCGAGCGAGTCGGCAGCCTGCCGCAGGTGCTCCCCGTGGCTCACCAGCTCCAGCCGCCCCAGTGTGGACGGGCGCGCTGCCGGCACGCCGCGGGACACGAGGTGCGGTCCGGAGTCGTTGTAGTAGAGCGACCCGATCGACACGACGTCCGGCTCGCTCTCCATCGAGCGGACCAGCAGCTCCGCGAACCTCCGGAACTCGGCGGCGTCGGGGTCGGGCCGGCCGCGCTCGGCCACCTCGCGCGCCGCGCGGGCGATGGCCGTCGTCGCCGTCTGAAACAGCTCGGCGATGTGCGCCGGGGGCTCGAGCCCCGAGCGCGACAGCTCGGCGATCGTGCGCTCGATGCCGTCCAGCAGGTCGGGGAGCGGGGGAAGATCGGCGAGCGCGGCCAGGCCGCGCAGCGGCTGGAGGGCGCGCAGCACGTGTTGCAGCGGGTCAGGGCCGGTTGAGTTGGCCCGCAGCGCCTGGGCAGCGCGGTCCAGCGCGCTCGCGATGGCCGCGCCCTCGCGCGCGACGAACGCCCGGGCGCCGGCGTCGAGCCCCAGGGCCTCGACCGCGCGGATTTGCGCGGCCGGCCGGCCGGCCAGCTGGTCCAGCTCTTGGCCGAGCGCCTCGGCCTTCGCCGTGTCCGCTTCGGTCCAGCTCCCCGCGCGGCGCACGAAGATCTTGAGGTCGTCCACGGCGCGCACGGCCAGCTGCTTCGCCGGCGGGTCCCAGGTGCGGCGGCTCTCCCGCACCGCGCGCGCCAGCGACTCGAGTCCCGCAGCCGCCCGGGCAATGGCGGGTTGGTTCGCCATCAACGCGCTGCCGCGCAGCGCTCGCGCCAGCCGTACCAACTCGTCGGCGCTGGCGTGGTCGCCCTGAGCGAGCAGGCCGTCCAGCCGCTCCAGGTATTCGCCCGCCTCGAGGGCGAAGAAATCGGACATGCCGAGGGGCTGCGCGGGACCGGTCATGGCGCTACAACTTAAGCCATCAGCCTTCAGCCGTCAGCAGTCGCGGCTCGGATTGTGCCGACGGCCGACGGTTGACGGCGCCTCATCCACCAGCTTCCGCATCCGCCTCACCGCCTCTTCCAGCCCCCAGAACACCGCGTTGCTCACGATGCTGTGTCCGATGTTGAGCTCCTCGATCTCCGGGATGGCGGCGACCGGCTGCACGTTCTGGTAGGTGAGCCCGTGGCCCGCGTGCACGGCGAGGCCGCGTTGCCGGGCGTGCGCGGCGGCGCGCGCCAGCGCGCGTAGTGCCGCGTCGCCCCTCCTCCAGGTGTGCGCGTAGCGGCCGGTGTGCAGCTCGATCGCGGGCACGCCCAGCTCGGCCGCACGGTCGATCGTCGCGAGGTCCGGGTCAATGAACAGGCTCACGCGGATGCCGGCGTCCATCAGGCGCCGCACGGCGGCCCCAACCTTACGGTTGGGGCCATGACGGTTGGGGCCACGACGGCCGGGGCCATGACGGCCAGGGCCATGCAGGGCGAGACCGCCTTCCGTGGTGATCTCCTGTCGCCGCTCCGGGACGAGCGTCGCCTGAAACGGCTTCACGCGGCACGCGATGCGCACGATCTCGTCGTGCGCACCCAGCTCGAGATTGAGCACGGTGCGTAGCGACGCGGCGAGCGCGCGCACGTCGCGATCCTGAATGTGCCGCCGGTCCTCGCGCAGATGGACCGTGATGCCGTCGGCGCCGGCGCGCTCCGCCGCGTCCGCCGCGCGCACCGGATCGGGCTCGTCGGTCTTGCGCGCCTCGCGCAGTGTCGCCACGTGATCAATGTTGACGTACAGCCGCATGCCGCCTTACCTTCGGTTCACTCCGTCCAGCCCTAGGATCCTCCGTGACACCACGACCGACCCTGCTCGTCGCGCTGGCCTCGCTCGCGTGCGGAAGCAGCGGGAGCCTGACGCCCGCGCCGCAGTCGCTCAACGAGACGCTCGCCCAGTTCATGTCGGCCGTGAAGGCGAACGACTTGAAGCGCATGGGCGCGCTGTGGGGCACGGAGCGCGGGCCCGCGGGCGCCTGGATGAAGGCCGAAGAAATGAATCAGCGGCTCGCGGTCATCCAGCGGTACCTGAACCACGCCGGGTACCGCGTGGTCGAGGGCCCGTTGCCGGTCCCGGCGCAGGACAACCAGCGGAGCTTCCGCGTCGAGCTCCAGCGGTCCAACGGGTGCAACGTGGTGCTGCCGATCGATCTGATCCGCGCGCGCAGCGGCACCTGGCTCGTGCTCGACGTGCACCTCGATGTCGCCGGCAATCCGGCGGCTGGCTGTAAGCCATAGGCCGCGCGGAACGATCCGCGATCGGGCGGCGTTACATTTACTCGGTCAGCTCGAGCAGAATCCCAGCCGTCGCCTTGGGATGCAGGAACGCGATGCGGCGGCGATTGGCGCCGCGGCGGGGCTGCTCGTCGACCAGACGGTAGCCGGCCGCCCGGCAGCGCTCGAGCGTCCGGTCGAGATCGGGCACGCGGTAGCAGATGTGATGGATGCCCGGTCCGCGTCGAGCGAGGAACTTCGCCACGGGGCTCTCGGCGTCGCGAGGCTCGAGCAGCTCGACCTGAACGTCGCCCAACGTGAGGCCGACGATCGTAGCGCCATCGGCGGATTCGGGTTGCCCTGGCTGCAGGCCGAGGATGTCCCGGTAAAAACCCAGGGCGTGGGCGATGCTCGGCACGGCGATGCCGACGTGCGCGACGCGGGCGCGGGAGTCCGTCATCTCGCCCGTCAACATAACGATTGCGTCAGAGGGAGTGGAGGGTCATGGCAGATCTACATCTCGTGGCGGTCACCGACGCCACGTTCGGCCAGGAGGTCGAGCAGCACCAAGGGCTCGCGGTCGTCGACTTCTGGGCGACGTGGTGCGGGCCCTGCCACATGGTGGCACCGATCCTGGAGCAGCTCGCCGGGGAGTACCAGGGCAAGCTGAAGGTGGCCAAAGTGGACGTGGACGCGAACCAACAAACGGCGATGCGCTTTAATGTGCGCTCGATTCCGAGTATTCTATTCTTCAAGGACGGGCGGCACGTGGACACGCTGGTAGGCGCGTATCCGAAGCCCGTGTTTGTGCAAAAGATCCAGCAGCATCTGTCGTAGCAGCCTCCCCGGAGGGCCATGCGCGCGAGCACCGCTCGCCTGATGAACTCGCCGGTTCGCCTCGCGGACCTGACGTTCCCGCAGGTGAACCGGCTGATTCACCGCACCCGCCTCGGCTTCATCCACCTCGACAACTTACTGGCGTTTGCCAAGCGCGACCGCGACGGCCGCGTGGACGGCTACATCACGGCGTACCTCCCGGACGAGTGTGTGCTCCTCCTCTTCCGCAAGGGTGAGGCGGTCAACGCCGCGTCGCTCCACACGGCGGGCCGGCAGGTCGTAACGATCACGGAGGCGCTCAAGCGGATGCGGGCCGAGGTGGAGCGCGGCGAGCTCACCTATTGTGCCGCCCCGATGGAGCAGCTCGCGTGGATGTATCAGTCGTGCGCCGTGCCGCTGCAGGCCCGCCCCCTGGACCCGAGCAACCCCAGCATGGTGTTCCCGGCGCTGCAACAGGAGAAGACGAGCGGCGTCCTCGAGCTGATTTCGGATGGGCGCGTCTCCTACCTGCGGTTCACCGAAGGCCGGTTCGTGGGCGGCTACTACTGCGACAAGCCGGACGCGCAGTCGGTGGGAAAGTTCCTCGAGGCGCAGTTTCAGCCCGGCGCGGCGGGCGCGCCACCCGCCATCTCGGCTGTCGTGTTCCCGCCCGCTTCCGACCTGCCCCAGCAGGCGCCGAACGCCCTGATCAACACCTACCGTGAGCTGTACTGGCGCATCGTCGACGAAGTGGAGAAAGAATTCCCTGGCGAGGCGAAGCGGCGCGCGCAGAAAGTGAGCGGGGGCATCGTGGGGCAGCACAAGGCGATCGCGATCCTCTCGGCCGCGCGCGGTGCCGAAACGCCGGACGCCGTGGTGCAGCCCGAGGAGCTCGCGAACGCCCTAACGGACTGGTCGCTGCAGCTGCTCCAAGGAGTGGAAGTCATCATGCCCGGCACCGCGCCTAAGATCCTACGCGAGGCGACCCGCGAGCACCGCTACGTGTTGCAATCGGCCGGGTTCTACGGGCGCCTGCCGTGGCAGGTGACGTGGTGAGATGGCGGGCACCTTGTATGTCGTGGCGACGCCGCTCGGCAACCTCGACGACCTCTCCCCCCGCGCCGCCGCGACCCTGAAGCAGGCGGCCGCCGTCGCGGCCGAAGACACCCGCCACACGAAGATCCTGCTGGCGCATGTCGGGTCGCGCGCCGAGCTGGTGAGCTTCCACGCGCACTCACCCGAGTCGGCGCTGCGTCGAATCCTCCATCTCCTGGGCACGGGGAAAGACGTCGCGCTCGTGACCGACGCGGGCACTCCCGCGGTGAGCGACCCCGGGGCCGTGCTCGTCGCCGCCGCACGCGCGCGCGACGTACCGGTCGTGACCATCCCCGGACCGACGGCGGTGGCGGCCGCGCTCGCGGTCTCCGGCCTCTCGGCCGATCGCTACGTCTTCCTCGGCTTTCTCCCGAGGAAGGGGAGCGAGCGGCGCCGCCTGCTCGAGACAGTGGCGAAAAGCGAGTGGACCGTGGTGCTGTTCGAGTCGCCGCAGCGTGTAACGGAGCTGCTGCAGGACCTCACGGCTGCTTGCGGCGCCGAGCGGCGCGGCGCGGTAGCGCGCGAGCTGACCAAAGTGTTCGAGGAGACGCGCGCCGGGACCCTGGTCGAGCTCGCGGGTTACTATGCCGGAGCCCCCGTCCGCGGCGAGGTGACCGTCCTCGTTGCGGGCACCGGCAAACCCGCCCGCGACGAGCGTCCCCGCGATCCGGAAGAGCGCGCCCGCACCCTGCTCGCCCAGGGGATGACGCGCAAGGATGTGGCCGACCGCCTTGCCGAGGAGACGGGGATCACGCGGAACACGGCGTATCGGCTCGTGAACGACCTATGAGGGGCGTCGGACCGTCGGACAGTCGGACCGTCGGACTGTTACTGCTCGCCGCGGTCGCGGTTCCGTCCGACCGTCCGACGGTCCGACCGTCCGACGCCTCATTGACGATCGGCCGCCTCCATTACGACGGCGGCGGCGACTGGTACACGGGCCCCTCGAAGCTGGTAAACCTGCTCGCGGCCATCCGCCAGCGCACCGGGCTAGCGGTGGGCGAGCGCGAGCGGGTGGTGACGCTGACCAGCCCCGATCTGTGGGACATCCCTTACCTCTATATGACAGGGCACGGCAACGTCCGCTTCTCGGATGAAGAGGTAAAGATCTTGCGCCGCTACCTCGAGCAGGGCGGCTTTCTCCACGCGGATGACGACTACGGGATGGACAAGTCGTTCCGGCGCGAGGTCGCGCGCGTCTTCCCCGACCATCCCCTCGTTGAAGTGCCGTTGACGCACCCCGTCTATCACGTGCCGTATGAGTTCCCGAAGGGGATCCCCAAGATCCACGAGCACGACGGCCTCCCGGCGCAGGGGTTCGGCATCTTTTTGGGCGACCGCCTGGTGGTGTACTATTCCTATCAGACGGACCTGGGGGACGGGTGGGAAGACCCCGAGGTCCACCACGATACCCCCGAGCTGCACGAGGCGGCGTTGCGCATGGGCGTGAATCTCTTCACGTACGCCGTGAGCTCCACCCGGTGACCAAGCGGGGCACCGCGGCCCGCCTGGGGCGGCTGGGGCTGCCGCACGCGCGCGCCCGCGCGGCGGCGCTGCTGCTCGCGGGCGCCGGGCTGGCCGGTGCGATCGCGGCGCTCGGCGTGCGCCTCGCACCGAGCGTCGTGGGCGTGGTCGGTGCCTGGCTCGTGATCGTCGGGGTCGCCGCGGCCGTGCTGTGGGTCGCGCGCCGGGGGCGGCGCGACACGTCCCCGCGAGAGCTCGGTCGCCTCGCAGAGCGGGAAATCGGGGGCCGTGCCGGAAGCGTCGTCGGCGTGCTCGCTCCCCCCCCGGCCGGTGGCGTGAGCGTCGAGCTGCTCGCGCTGGCCGACGCGCGCGCCGCGCAAGCGGTCGACCGCGCCGCGCCAGCGATCCGGCGAATCCTCGCGCGCGGGACGCGGCGGGGTGTGCTCGCAGGGTTCGGCGCCGTCGCGGCGGGCGCGGCGCTGTTCATGGCGTCCGCCCCGACGGCGGGTCGGGCGGCTGCGTTCTGGCACCCGCTGCGCACACTCGCGGAGGCACGCGCGCCGGTGCGCCTGTCGGTCGATCGTGTCACAGTGCGGCGTGGTGACAGCATCACGGTCACGGTCGAGGCCCCGGCCGCCTCGCGCGCGACGCTCTGGACCCGCGGGCCGGGCGAGCCGTGGCGCGCCGCGAGCTTGCCGCTCGACTCCACGGGCCGCGCGATCCGCCGGCTCGGCCCGATCGAGGCGGACCTGTTTCTGCGGGCCTCGAGCGGCGGGCGCCGGAGTGTCGAGCGCCGGGTCAAAGTCGCCGTTCCCGCCTTCGTCGCGGCGCTCGAGCTCACGGCCCACTATCCCGCCTATCTCGCCCGCACCGATGAGCCCCTCCTTGCCGGCCTCGACACCATCCTCGTCCCCGAGGGCACGGTGATCCTGACGAGCGGCGCGGCGAGCGTGCCGCTGGCGGCGGTCGCATGGCAGGGGAAGGGGGGCAGCGGAGTATCGCGCCTCGCCGTGACGGGCCAGCGGTTCTCGGGGCGGCTGCCGGTCGCCGTGTCCGGCACCTGGCGGCTCGACGTGGCGACGGCCGACGGCAGCCCGCTCGAGGGGGAGGCGCCGCAGCTCGCGCTGCGCGTGGTCCCCGACTCAGCGCCGGTGGTGACGGTGCCCGTGCCGGGGCGCGATACGACGCTGCCCCTCTCACTGCGCCAGCCGCTGGTGATCGATGTGCGCGACGACCACGGGCTGTCGCGTCTCCAGGTGACGAGCTGGCGCGTGAGCCGCACCGGTAAGGTGGGTGAGGCGGTGCGCGAGTCGCTCGACGTGACCGGCCTGGGCGACCGCGCGATCGTGCAGGGCGAGCTCGATGTGGCGCGGCGCGGCCTGCTCCCCGGCGACACGCTGCGGTTGCGGGCGGAGGCGTGGGACAACGCGCCGGCGCCTCACGTGGGGCGGAGCGCGGAGATCGCGCTGCGGCTGCCGAGCCTCGAGGAGTTGCGGGCGGCGCTGCGCACCGCGACGCAGGGGTTGGTCGAAGCAGCGGACTCGATCGCCGACTCGCAGCGGGACCTGGGCGAGCGCACCGGCGATCTCGCGCAGCAGCGCTCACGCGACGAAACGACGGGAGCGCGCCGGCCGCCGGGCGCGCAGTCCGGCTCGCTGCCGTTCCAGGCGACCGAGCGGGCGCAGGCGGTGGCGCGCGAGCAGGAGGCGCTCGAGCAGCGCGTGCAGGAGCTGTCCAAAGCGGTCGAGGAGATCGCGCGCGCCGCGAAGGCGGCGGGGATCGACGACACCGCGTTCCAGGCGCGGCTGCGCGAGGTGCAAGAGATGCTCCAGCGCGCCGTCACCCCAGAGCTCGAGCAACGGTTGCGCGAGCTGCAGGAGGCGCTCGCCAAGCTCGATCCCGAAGCGGCGCGGCAGGCACTACAGCGGCTCGCCGAAGCGCAACAGCAGCTCAAGGCGGAGCTCGAGCGGAGCCGGGAGCTGTTCCGCCGGGCGGCGACCGAAGGGGCGCTTGCCTCGCTCGCCGCCGATGCGGAGGATCTGAAACGGCGCCAGGCCGAGTGGAACGGGACGGACGCGCGCCGCCCGGACAGCGCGGCCGCCGCGCGCGAGCGCGCGCTCGCAGAGCGCGCCGATTCGCTGGCGCACGGCATCGAACAGGTGGGGAAGGACCTCGGACCGAAGCTGGGGAGCGAGACGCTCGCGGCGCCGCAACAGGCCGCGCACCGGGCACAGGCTGCGATGCAGCGCGCCACCGAGTCCGCCGGACGGAGCGACGCGGCAGGGGCGCAACAAGCCGGAGAGGAAGCGGAGCAGCAGCTCGCGGAGCTGCCCGACGCGCTGCGGGCCCGGCGCGACTCGCTCGCAGGGGCGTGGCGTCAGGAAACGCTGGACGCCCTCGATCGGGCGCTCGCGGAGACGGCGGCGCTGGCGGAGCGCGAGCAACAGGTGGCCGAATCACTGCGCCGCGGCGACGGCAGTCCCACGACGCGGTCGCGACAGGCCTCGGTCGAGGAGGGGACAGCAGCGGTGGAGCGCCAGATCCGCGAAGCGGCCGGGAAGCACGCGCTCGTGTCGCCGCAGCTCGAGGGGGCGCTCGGCTTCGCGCAGCGCCAGATGGCGGCGGCGCGCGAGCAGCTCGAGCAGGGAGAGCCGAACACCAGCGAGGCCGCGGCGCTGGCGGAGCAGGCGGTGGACGCGCTCAACGCCACAGCGCTCGCCCTCGCCCGCAGCCGCGGCCAGGTAGCGGGCGCGCAGTCGGGAAGCGGGTTTGCCGAAGCGGTAGAGCTGCTCGCCCGGATGGCGCGCGACCAGCAGGGGCTGAACGGGCAGGCGCGTGGGCTCCTCCCGATGATGGGTCTGAGCGGCCGGGCGGTGCTGGAGCAGCTGCGCGCCCTGGCCGCGCGTCAGCGCGCGCTCGCCCAGCAGCTCGAGCGGCTGCAAGCGGAAGCCGGGAGCGCCGCCGCCGGCGCGCTCGCGCAGGAGGCGCGCGAGCTGGCGCACCAGCTGGAGGCGGGGCGGCTGGACCAGCAGACGATCCAGCGCCAGGAGCGTCTCTACCGCCGCCTGCTCGATGCCGGCCGCACGTTGTCCGGTAGCGAGCCCGACGAGAAAACGGAGCGCACCAGCCGCCCCGCGACCGGCGACAGTGTGCACCTTCCCGCGCTGCTCAAGCCCGGCGCTACGGGAGCGGGTCCGAGGCTGCGCTATCCGACGTGGGAAGAGCTGTCGGGTCTCACCCCCGAGCAACGGCGCCTCGTGCTCGAGTACTTCCGGAGATTGAATGCCCCCGAGCCGCGTTGAGTTCGTAGTGCTCGGGCTGCTGCTGGTCTCGGCACACAGCGCCCGCGGCCAAGCCATCGGCCAGGGCTTCGAGCTGGAGCGCGCCGGTCAATACCAGCGGGCCGCGACCGTCTACCTCACGACGCTGCGGGGCGAGCCGACCAACGTCGCCGCGCTGCTCGGGCTCGAACGCGTGCTGCCGTCGCTCAATCGGCTGCCCGACTTGCTGCCCGTGGCGCAGCGCGCCGTCGCGACGAGTCCCCACAACGCCGCGCTCCGGGCCCTGCTGCTGCGGACGTACGTGGCGCTGAACGAGCCGGATAGCGCGCGCGCGGTGGCGCAGCGCTGGGCGACCGAACAGCCGCGCGACGAGACGCCTTATCGGGAGTGGGCGATCGCGCTGGA
>Ga0134085_10000723_pt1 | contig 11798 bp, 10 predicted proteins | sample 15_taG_10_FD_123125 | JGI IMG/M metagenome (GOLD analysis project Ga0134085, IMG submission 123125) | Grasslands soil microbial communities from the Angelo Coastal Reserve, California, USA - 15_D_Rain_20cm_2_09182015 | ecosystem: Environmental > Terrestrial > Soil > Grasslands ...
CTCCGCGATGATCGCGGCGCGCTGCCGGTGATCGACCACGACCATGACGGCCGTCATGACGAACGCGATCACGAGCAGCGTGCCCAAGAGGAGCTTGGTGCGGAGTGAGCGGAGCTTCATCGCCGTGGCTCGAGCCAGACTTTCCGCAACGGGATGTACGGGTCGCCGAGGCCGTTCACCTCGACGCTCCGCACGTACGGCTGGAAGAGCCGTTCGTAGGTGTGGTGCATCATCGGGATGAGCGGCGCGTCGTCCAGCACGAGCTGCTCGACACGCCGGTACAGCTCGACCCGCCGCTGGATGTCCGGCGCGTTCCGCGCGGCCACGAGCACGTCGTCGACCACCGGATTCGAGTACCGGAAGAAGTTGCGCGCGCTCTTCGAGTAGAAGAGCTTGAACAGGAAGTTGTCGGGGTCGGGAACGTCCGCGTACCAGGCGTACGCGAAAACGGGGAGCTTGCCCTCGTCGAGCATCCTCGCGAACGCCGGCCAGTCGGTAAGGTAGTGGACCTCGGCCTGGACCCCGACGGCCGCCAGCGCCCTCTTGATCTGCTCCTGCTCGCGGACCAGGTCCTCGCGCTTCGCGCCCGACCAGATCGCGATCGGAGGAAGGCCGCGTCCCTCGGGATAGCCCGCCTCAGCGAGCAGCTCGCGCGCCCGCCGGGGATCATAGGGATAGCCGGTGAGCCCCGGGTTGAAGCCCTGGGTGCCGGGCGGCAGGACGCCGCGCGCCGGGACGTAACGTCCGAGGAAGACCTCCTCGACGATGGCCTCACGATTGATCGCATAGACCAGCGCCTGGCGGACCCGTCGATCGTCGAGCGGCTTCAGGCGCGTATTGATCCCGTAGAACCTCACGCCGATCATCGGCCGCTTGACGTAGATGTGGCCACCGCTCGAGACGACCCGCCGATAATCTCTGGACGGGACCGGGGCGTCCTCGAGATTCCCCCGCTGGAACTCCTCGTAGACTGCCTCCCAGCGCTCGCCGGCGAAGATACGGTAGACGACACGCGAGAGATGCGGAGAACCCCCGAAGTAATCAGCGTTCGCGGCGAGCACGATCTCCTTGCCCCGTTCCCAGCGCTCGAACTTGAACGGCCCCGTGCCGACCGGCTGGGAGCCAAACGCGTCGCCGAGCTGCTCGACGACGTCCTTTGGCACGATCTTGGCGTGGCCGACCGCCAGCACCGCGACGAACGGGGCCGCCGCCTCCTCGAGCGTGACCTGTACGGTATAGCGGTCCTGAGCGACGAGCCCGGCGACGCTCTTGGCGCGGCCCTCGCGGAATTCGCGTCCGCCCCTCACGTTGCTGAAAAGATCGGCCGCGCCAGACCGGGTCTTGGGATCGAGGAGCCGCGCCAGCGAGTACACGACGTCCTCGGCGGTCATTTCGCGGCCGTTGTGGAAGCGCACGCCCTTCCTGAGCGTGAACGTCCACGTGAGCCCGTCACGCGACGCCCTCCAGAACTCGGCAAGCGCCGGTGCCACGGTCAGCGTCTGGTCGAACTGGACGAGCCCGTCGAAGATCTGCTGGGACACCGAGCGGCTGTAGATGTCGGTGATCCGCGCCGGGTCGAGGGTTTCCGGGTCGTGGCCGAGCGGGCGGCGATAGATCCCGCCCGTGGCGATGACTTGCTTTTTTTGCTCCTGCGCGGCGACCAGCGCAGGCTCGACGGCCGAGTGCGCGAGCAGGAGGACGGCGAGGAGGAAGAGGGGAAGAACTCCCCTCTTCCCCCTGCCGCGTCGCAGGCAGCCGTGTCGCAGGCGGCTGGTCTGCAACTTCGAACGCCTCAGGGGAAAGGACGAGACAGCGCTCGCTCCTAGGACGCCCCGCCGTCGGCGGTACCAATCGCCTGGAAGAACTGAGTCGAACCCGACGTCCCGGACTCGATCACCGGAGCCACCAGCAGGAACGATACGATCGCCGCGAGAACCGCCAAGACCTTCGTCATGACTCCCTCCTCGAATTGCTCGAGTTGCGGAAACCCTCCCCATGAGGGTTTCGCCGAAGCCCACGGCACACGAGCAAATCGCTCGCCAGGTGAGCGTGAGGAGGGAAACCTCCAGAACGATGAGCAGTTCCGAGTAACGCTGGCGCACGTCGTCTCTGCACCCGGCTGCACCATAGCGGTGCACTTGCACCAATGTGGTGCAACGGAGCCACGTTTTCGAATCCCCTACGAGGACTTCCATCGCGCGAGCATCCGCTTGAGCGAGTTCCGATGGACTCCGAGGATCCTCGCGGCCTCACTCTGGTTGCCCTTGACGCGCTCCATGATGCGCAGCACGACCTGACGCTCGAACTGCTCCGAGGCCTGCTTCAGGGGCAGTCGCTCGGCCCGGCGGACCTTGAGACGGTGCTCGGGCAGGAGGACGTCGAGGGGCAGGTCGTTGAGCTCCACGAGTGGGTCTTCCGCCAAGACCACGCAGCGCTCGATCACGTTCTGGAGCTCACGGACGTTGCCGGGCCACCGGTATTCCTTCAGCGCGGTCAGCGCCTCGTGGGACAACCCGTCGACCCGCTTGTTGAACTCGCGGGTGTAGCGCCGGACGAAGTGGTCCACGAGCAGCGGGACGTCCGTGAACCGCTCCGACAGCGGGGGCACCTCGATCGGCACGACGTTCAGCCGGTAGTAGAGGTCTTCGCGGAAGCTCCCGGCCCGCATCGCTTCCTTGAGGTCCACGTTCGTCGCCGCGACGACGCGGACGTCGATCTTGATGGACCGCGTGCCGCCGACACGCTCGATCTCGCGCTCTTGGAGCACGCGCAGCAGCTTCGCCTGGAGCTCGGCCTTGAGGGTGCCGATCTCGTCGAGGAAGAGCGTGCCCCCCTGCGCGAGCTCAAACTTCCCGAGCTTGCGCGCGTGGGCGCCCGTGAACGCGCCCCGCTCGTGGCCGAACAGCTCCGACTCGATGAGCGACTCGACGATGGCCGCGGGGTTGACGGCGACGAAGGGCTTGTCGCGGCGCGGCCCCTGGGCGTGGATCGCGCGGGCGATGAGCTCCTTACCGGTGCCGCTCTGCCCCGAGACCAACACCGTCGCGGTCGTCGGCGCGACCTGCGCGATCATCCGACGAAGCTTCTGCATCGCCGGGTGCTGGCCCACGATCTCCTCGGACGCCATGGTGCGCGCCAGCTCGGCGCGCAGGAAGGCCACCTCGCGCTCCAGCGCGCGCTTCTCGAGCGCGCGACGGACGAGCTGGAGGAGCTCGTCCTCCTCGAAGGGCTTCGTCAGATAGTCGAACGCCCCGAGCTTCATCGCGGCCACCGCGGTGCGCACCGTCTTCACCGCCGTGACCAGGATCACCTCGACGCCGTCGTCGATCGTCTTGATCCGTTCGAGGACCTCGATGCCGTCCATCTCGGGCAAACGGATGTCCAGCAGCACGAGGTCGACCTGGGAGGCGCGCACGGTCTCGAGGGCCTGCGGACCGTCGGGGACGTCGAGCACGTCGTAGTGGTCTTCGAGGATCAGCCGGAACGATTCCCTGACACCCGGATCGTCGTCAACGACCAGGATCACTGGCCGAGGCATCGTCCATGAACTCTAACACTATCGAAGCGTTTCCGGCACGTGGCGGCCGAGGAACGCGAGCATCTTATCCAGCGCGTCCTTCACCGGCCGATGTCCGTCACCATCCTTCCAGAGGATGGACGAGGGACTGAACCACGCCTCACGCATGCGTTTCGCCCGAGCGAGACGCTCCCGCGCTGACGCGATCTGTGCGGCGAACTGCCGACCGCGCGGCGAAACCCGGAGACGGTTCCAACTCGGGAAGCCATGGTTCGTCGCGATCTCGTCCTGAGCCAGCCGCCGGTCGCGCTCTCTCGGGGCCAGCCCGGCATCGTCCGCCGCCCGTGACGCCCGCTCGACGGCCTGCAGCCGCATCAGCTCGGCGTCGAGTTGGTGCGCCTGCTCGAGATCCCGCCAGGTCGAGCGCGTGAACGAATCGAGATCCCGAACCAGCGCCTCGAGTGGCAACGACGAGCGGGGCAGATGTCGCAGGAGGCGCCCGCTGCCGATCAACCATTCGAGGAGCAGCCTCGGCAGGCGCTCGGGATCGACGCCGCCGGTCGCGTCATAGCCGCGCTCGCGGGTCGCTTCCGAGCGTGCGAATGGACCGTCGCGCCGCCGGCGATGACGGGAGGCGAGCGTACCCGCGTCGCGCAGCATCTCCCCAACCCAGGAAAGCGCTCGCTCGGCATCCGCGCGCTTGAGATCGAGTCGCGCACAATATTCCATGAGCTCCGGTCGCACTCCTCCGACCCTCCGCAGCACCTCGTGCCAGGTGCGCTCGGGGTAGTAGATCGCCGCTGCGGTGCTCACGATCTGCCGTGCGGTCGCGCGATCGAGCAGTCGACGCCGCACGGCCCGCGCGACCGCGTACCGCACGTTGACGAGGGGGAGCGACACCGCCGCGTCCGAACCGTCGGCACTGACCGTCACGGCCACGTCCTCGTCGCTCTCAAGAACGCCCATGCGATACAGCCGGTAGATCAGCCCGATGCCCTTCGCCCCTGCGGGCCAGCAATCGGCGGCGCGCAAGGCGCCCATGCTGGAGGCGCCCACGACCATCGCCCCGTCCTCGAGCACGTCGACAACCTCGCGTGGCGACACGGCATCCTCGTGCATGAAGACGCCATCGATGATGAGAAACCCCCACGCGCCGAGCTCGCGCTCGTGATAGAGATCGTTCCGGCGGATGGGCGGCCGCAGGTCGAGGCCGGGACACACGCGCCCGGCCTCCGCGCGGGAGATCGACGGGCCCACGAACGCGAGCATCGGGCGGAGAGCGCCACTCACAAGAGGTGTCGAAAGCAGCGTGGCCCGGGCCGACGCATATTCACGCTGTAGGGCGATAGATGTGGGATTCGCACACGCACCACCGGGATCGACCAGGAAGGGTGCGTCAAGTCCACCGCGACGCACTGCCGCACGCCGACCTTGGCCAGGCGCGCGAGCAGGAACTCGAGATCCTCGCGCAGGTCCGCCGACTTGAAGCCCCGGACGCCGGAGAAGCTCCGCCGCCGCAGCCGCACCGCGCCGGTGCTCCCCGTGGTCGGCGTCGGCGAACGAGGAGGGGTGCGTATCCGGTTGTACGAGTCGCGGGCCGCCTGGATCACGATCAGCCGCGACTGGATGGCCTCCGAGAGCGCGCGGAACACTGCCACATCGGGGTCGGGATGGGTGCCGGAGCCGAAGAACCGCCGCGGGCGACGGTCGCCTCCGGGCGCCGGGTAGTGGGGGTCCAGCAAGAGGGCATGGAACGTGGGGACACCGACGTCGGTGGTGATATCAAGGACGTCCAGCTGAAGCCCGGCGCGCGCAATCCGCTCCGCCCATTCGAGGGCCTGCGAGGGCAGCGTCCCCAGGTCGATGGGTACGAGGGCGCGAGCGTGCTTTTCATGGTCACCAAACGCCGCGATGAAGAGAATCTGACTGAACGCATCACGCTCGATGACCTCGCAGATCGCGTGCGCGACGGCTTCGAGGTGGATGTTACCGGAAGCGACCCCATTGGTGTCGACGTCGCGCAGGATGCCCTCGACCGGCGGCGTGATGACGAGGTCGAGAGGGATCAGGACGTCGCGACCGGCGAGGAGCTCGCGCCCCTGCACCCACGTGAAGCGCGAGTCTGGACGAAAAGCGGTGTCCGCGGGCAGGTCGAAGGCGAGCGGGTCGACGGGCGGCAGCGGCCCGGCTCGCTCCAGCTCCTGATAGGAGCCGACGACAGTCGGCGCGAAGGTGTGCTCCGCCGACACCCGCTCGACCGCCTCCATCATCGCGCTCACTCGAGCCGCCTCTCGCGTCGCCCCCTTCCCGTTATGGACTTTGAGGTCTCGCGCGAGCGGGGTGACTGCGGAGTAGACGGGCAGCCGCAGCTCGTCGAGCGGCGCCAGGTCCACCACTCGTGATATCGGAACACGTCGCGCGATGCTCTCGACCCGCGCGCGGGTCTCGGCGACGACGACGCAACGCTCTCCGGCGTCGACCTTGAGCGTCGACGCAAACGCCCAGGGGCCCGCGCCGGGCTCAGGCTCAGGCACAGCGACGCTCATCGCCCCTGCCTCAAGCGAGGCGACTCGCGACCCGCGTCGCAGTGAACGCCACGTGCCCCGTCGCGGCCGGCATCTTCCATCGTCGCCCGGGCGGAACTCTAACACCGTTGTGGCAGGCGCCGCGAGGGGCTATCGCCGCTTCCAGATCGTGATGCTTCCGTCTCGTCCGCCGTGGAGGGTCACGATCTCGAAGAGCCCGTCGCGATCGAGGTCTGCCAGCGTGATGCTGTGGAGGAGCGACAACCCCTTGGTCGGCAGGCCGCTCTCCTGAACCAGACGCCACGCGCCCTTTCCATCGCCCCTGAACCAAAAGAGCCCGTAGCCATCCCGGACGTCCCCCGTGATGTTGCCGCCGGCGACGATATCGAGGTTCCCGTCTCCGTCGAGATCTCCGATCGCGGCCCCGGCCGAGCCAAATTTCAGCACTTTCAATCCGACGGACGAGGCCCTCCACCCACCGCGGCCGTCCCCCAGATAGACGTCGGGCCCGTTGGGCTGACCGCGGCCGGCGACGGTTCCGTTGATCGCGAGATCGGGATGGCCGTCCTTGTTGACGTCACCGACGGCGAGCGACTGAAACTCCCGCGTCTCGGAGTAGAAATCCACGGGACCGCCGGTGAAGCCGCCCCGCCCATCGCCGTAATAGGTGTAGGCCCCCCGGCGTTGAAACGCCGCCACCAGATCGAGGTGACCGTCGTGATTGAGATCCGCCACGACGAGGGCACGACCCGGCATGGTCTGTCCGGGTCGAGCCTCGGGAAGCGCGGCGTGGAATCTCCAGTTCCCTTTCCCATCGCCGAAATAGATTTCGACGGCGGCCTTCTGATACCCGAGCAGGACCAGATCCAGATAGCCGTCCCCGTTGAGATCGGCAAGCTCGGCCGCCACATACCCGTCCTCTCTGCGGAGAACCTTTTCGACGAAGCCTCCGCGGCCATCGCTCAGGAGGGTCTGCACCCGCCCGAAGTGGCTGGCCGCCACGATGTCCGGGAATCCGTCGCCGTTGATGTCGCCGGTGGCGAGGGCGGCGTAGCCGATGTCGGTCCAGGTAGGCGTGGTCGGGGTGAAGTTGCCCTTGCCGTCACCCAGCCATCGCTGGAGCGCGGGTTTCGCCAGGCGTGCCGTCGCCACGAGATCGAGGTGCCCGTCTCGGTTGAGATCGACCGCGAGCGGCCGAAAGCGCCACTCGGTACCCGATCCAATGGTGAGGGCCTTCGCGTAGGTGGGAGGGAGAGCCTCCGAGTCGGCCGGAGTGGGCGGCGTGGAGTGGAAGAGACCGGCGCAGCCAGCGACGAGTCCAACCGCGGTCACCGCCCCGAGCCATCTTTTCCCCGGGCCGAACATGGCTCTCCTCTCTCACAAACGGTCTCTGGCCGGACAAAATACAACGGGGGCTAGGTTGACACCCAGCCCCCGTGCCGCCACGCCGTGCTTGGCGAGTTAATCCGGCCCACCACCCCCGCCCGCCCCACTCGGGGCGAAGATCGTCGGGACCGATGTGCTGTCGTTATAGAGCGAGTACGCGTACTCCCGGACGAGAGGTACGCCGAGGAGCTGTTCGGGTGCCATGACGGTGCATTTGATTCTCGTGTGTTCGTTCATGCCGATGCCGACCGTGCGCTGGACACAACCCGGTGGCAACGTCAGCTGGCTGGAATACGCGGGGGGCGGGAGGTTGATGATGATTGGATCCAGGGTCAGTGCCGGCGCCGTGACGGGCAGCTCGACGCCCTCAATCGTCTCGGCGATTGCGACCAGCGTCACGGGCCCCGTGTCCTGCGCCGCGGCGGCGGACTCGACCAGCCCTTTATTGGCAAAGACCGTGGTCAGGTCCGGGTTGATGTCCGTCAGCCGGACCTGGCTCCAGCAGGTGAAGCTCGTGGACGCCGAGATCATCCGCTCGTCTTCACTGTAGAAGTTGAGGTCCACGAAGGTCGGATTGTTCGGACGGTTGGAAAGAACATCCAGCGTGAGGAGAGTCAGGGACGTCCGAACGTCGGGGGAGCTGCTCTCATACCGAACCGTCCCGAAGATCTTCCCCGTGATCGCCCGGTATTCATTCCCGTCGAAGGCAAGGGCGCCATCACCGTTCGCGTCGGTCGGGTCACCAGTCTGTAACCACTTGGCCGCCTGGATGGGGAGGGCGTTGTACGCGCGGGCCGAGGTCGGGGATTCTCGGATGACCGCGTCGCCGATCAGCCCGTCGAACTTGATCGCGTTGCCGGCATTGTCCACGACCCAGGCGATCAGATAGCCCCGGTCACAGAGGGGCGTCGTGGAGACGTCCTCAGGGCTGAAGACGAGCGTTCCGTTGACCGTGGTTGCAAGGGTGAAGGCGGACTCTGCACAGCGGCTCGGGTCTGCCGGGTCGCTGCCGCCGGGGCAGACCCAGAGGGCTCTGAGCAAAACCTCCTGGCCGCTGGTCAAGCACGAGGAGCCCTTGGGGCAGGTCACGCTGATCTCGAACTGGGTCGTTGGGAGACAAGCCTGGTCGGGCGTCTCGACGACCCCACGGACGAACTTGGGGAACACGATCACGCTGCCCGGCGCCTCGGAGTCATTCGGCCCCCAGGCGCCGACCGGCGTCACTACTCCGAGGGTCAGAACCATGATGAACAAGACGCCTAGCCATTGCATGTTTGGTCGCCCCGTTTGGTCGAATCAGTGAGACAGCTTGTGAAACGGCCTTTGATACGACTGAGCGAGATCACCTCCAATCGAACCGAACTCCGTGACTGTCATCTTGAGGCTCGAATGACGCTTGTCTATTACCCAGGTAGGTGCATCCGAAGGGGTAGCCGTTCGAATTAACCCAGTGGACTAAGACCGCGGAGGAAGCCGGGCGCGTGGCCGAGGGGCGGGGGGCGGAGGACGATCGAGCCCGACTACGGTCTGGTCATCATGACTTTCCCCACAATTGCCGACCGGGACGACACTCCCATCTTGATCATGACGAGTCGCAGAAAGGCCTTCACCGTGTTGGGGCTGACGTTCATCCGAGTCGCGATCTCCTTGCTGCTCAGACCCTGCATCAAGTACTCCAACGCCCCTCGCTCGCGCTGCGTGAGATTGAATTGCTCCGAGACGTGCGACAAAGGAATCAATCCAGAGGGGCCTCGCTCGAGCAGGACGGCGATGCTCGGGTGAGAAGGACCACTGGCATACCAGTCCACCAGGAAAGTCCGGCAAAGATACCGCCGCCTGCCTGACCGGAACTCCGTCACCAGAGGCGACTCACGCGAGGACGGCTGGCTGATCAGGCTCGAACGAATCTTCCCGGCGAGGAAGACGTCCGGGCGCCTGACGTCCGCGAGCTTGTCCGGGTAGCTGAGAACCTGGATCGCCTCGGCATTGAACGAGAGGGGGCGCAGCGAGGAGTCCAGCAGAAGGAATCCAACCGCCGACCGGGGCGAAGGCGCGGTCGTCCGAGCCCGATGTCCGTTGAAGCTCAGCTGCCTCACGATCGACAGCGACGCGCGGTCATTGTGCATCGTGGCTCTCAATGAGGCCTCGCGCTCCCCTAAGAGACAATCCGTGGAACCCCCGAATCCACCCCGGCAGAGTTCCCGAGGGAACTATTGGGACAATACCTGACGACGCCGGCGCGTTCGTCACGAGGGGCGCCGCCAAACCTTCCGGGGACCCGAGCGAGAGCAAAAATCAGTTCCGGCAGCTGAGGCGGGATGGTGCGTCCGGCACGCCGACCGGCGTCTACAACTCGCGACATTGACGGGCCACGCCGATGACCGAACAATCACGGCGTGATCGCGCGCGTGCTCTCGGCGGCACTCCTCGGAGTAGAGGCGGCGCTCGTGCGCGTCGAAGTAGACGTCACCGACGGGCTGCCAGCGTTCACGACGGTAGGCTCAATAACGATTGGTCCGTCTCCGTGGGGAGGATGCCAGTGATCTTCAGCGACCGGTCGGCGCCCACGACGATCTCGTCGACGAGGTGCTGGAGGACCTTCTGGCGCCCGGCGGCGTCCAGGCGGTCGATCCCCCGCCGCGCCTTGGCCGCCCAGCGGTCGAGCGCGGCCAGGCGCCCGCCGTCGGCGTCGTGGGCGGCGACCTGAGCTTCTGCCCTTCCGAGGTCGCCCCGAAGACCCTCGCGCTCACGCGTCAGAGCGCGGAGGCGCGCGGCGACCTCGCCCTTGGCGATCCCGTCCTCGACGTAGAGGTCCAACAGCCTCTTCTCCTTCCCCTCGACGCCCCGGAGCTTGCGCGCGAGCGCCTCGACGCGCGCGCGGAGGTCGACGTCGTTGGCGCCGCGCTGGGCGGCCCACGCCTCGACGCCCGCCCGGAGGGTCGCCGGGTTTCGGAGCGCGTCGGCCACGGTCGTCCAGACCTCCGCCTCCGCGACGTTCGCCGAGATCATCGGCGCGCGGCACCCGGCCGTCAGGGCGAAGCGGTCGTGCCCGTGGCAGCGGTAGCACCGGCGCCCGTGCTGCGGGCAGCTCACGTACCTGGCGCCGCAGGCCCCGCAGCGGAGCAGGCCGCGGAGCATGTAGGTGAAGCGCGCGGGCCGCCCCACGTAGGCCGCCCGGTTTCGCGCGAGCACCGCCTTCGCGGCGGCGTGCGTCTCCTGCGTGACGATCGCGGGGATGGCGACCTCGATCCACTCCGTGGCCGGCCGCCGGCGCCGGCCGTGCGCGCCGATCGCGTCGCGGTTGTAGAACACGCGTCCGGTGTAGCGGTCTGAGCCGAGGATGCGGCGGACCTGCGTCGGCCCCCACCGACGCCCGGCGCGCGACGGGGGCACGCCGAGCCGCCGAAGCTCGTCGACGATCTTCCGCGTCGTCTTCCCTTCCTCGATCAGCCAGGCGTGGATCAACCTGACGACGCTCGCCTCCTCCTCGTGGACGACGAGCCGGCCGGGCGACGCCGGGTCGGGGCGGTAGCCGTAGGGGTAGCTCGCGACGACGAGGCCGCGCCGCGCCTTCTCTCGCTTGCCCCGCGTCGTCCGCTCGACGATCTTCAGGCGCTCGTACTCGGCGACGACCCCCTTGATGTTCAGCAGCAGGCCGCCCTCGGGCGTCGCCGCCCGCGTCGTCGTCAGGAACTCGACGCGCGACCTGGCCTCCAGCTCCTCGAGGAGCAGCAGCTGGTGCGCCAGCTTGCGGGAGAGCCGGTCGGGGTCGTGCGCCAGCACCACCTCGATCGCGCCCGCCCGCACGGCGTCGCGGAGCCGCGCGAGCGCCGGGCGATCGAGCGTGGCGCCGCTGTGCCCGTCGTCCAGGAACTCGTCCACGACGCGGTACCCCTTGGTGGCGGCGAGAGCGCGGAGCTCGTGCGCCTGTGCGGCGAGCCCGTACTTCTCGGCCTGCTCGTCGGTGCTGACGCGGGCGTATAGCGCGACGCGCATCATGCGTCCGGCTGGCCGACTCCCACCAGGTACTTGAGCGCCTCCGCCCACCGCTTCCCGCTCGGGTCGGGCGTCTCCACGAGCACGATCTCCATGTGCCGGTCGTTCGCTGACCATGTCAGCGGCTCCTCGGCCCGTGCTCGGTGGCGAGGCGCTGCATCAAGCGCGCGGCGCTCTCGCGGACCCGCATCTCGCCGCGTTCCCAACGCGCGACGCTGTTCTCCGCGACGCCGACCAGCTCCGCCAGTCGGAGCTGGGTCAACCCGAGCTTCTTCCGCAACGCCCGTACCTCCTTGCCGGTCATGGTCAGAGGTATACGTCACGTTGGGATCGCCTGTCCAGCCGGGTGCCCCCTGGCTCGCGGGCACGTCGGC
>Ga0134085_10000729_pt1 | contig 11743 bp, 11 predicted proteins | sample 15_taG_10_FD_123125 | JGI IMG/M metagenome (GOLD analysis project Ga0134085, IMG submission 123125) | Grasslands soil microbial communities from the Angelo Coastal Reserve, California, USA - 15_D_Rain_20cm_2_09182015 | ecosystem: Environmental > Terrestrial > Soil > Grasslands ...
CCGGGTTCCCTGCGGCGAAGGTCGTTGTTGGCGTTGCCGACGGGCGCGTACCGCCGATTGTGCCGAAAGTGTTGGGACCGCCGACGGTGACCCGCTCCAGGTTCCCCTGAACGAATCCGAACTGGACGCCGATGGCCCGGGCAAAGTCCCGCGTCGCTGAAACAATGCGCGCTTCGATTTCGACCTGAGGTTGCGGGATGTCGAGCGCTTCAACCAGCTGCAGCATCCTATCGATGGAGGTGCCAATATCGGTAAGCACGAGAGCGTTGGAGCGTTCGTCCACGACGACGGTCCCGAGCACGGATTTCTGGTCCGCCAGCGTCGGGATCATCGTTGACGCTTTCGCATAGTTCAGGCGCTTGATCCTGGTTTGGAGGTCTGCGGCCAACAGGGTTGCCTTCTTGAGATCTTCCTGCTGCTTGGCCTCCGACTGCAGGGTGGACTTTCTGGCGATCCTCACCAGGTTTCCTTCCACTTGTTTATCCAGGCCATTATTCACAAGCGCAGCTTCGAAGATCTGGTCCCAGGGGATCTTGACGACTTTTATGGAGATTGTGCCTCGGATCTCCGGATCCATCACGATGTTGATGCCGCCCTCTTCAGCCATCAGTCGAAAGAAATCGACAAGCGGGATGTCCACGAGGTCCAATGTGAGCGGCTCGCCGGTAAATCTCGAATCCTGGGTCGCCATGGTTATAACGGTGCTCGATGACGTTGCCGGCGGCGCCGACGCGGGTGGAACAGGCAGAGCAGGCGTCTCCCGGGCGCTCGGGAAAGACTGCCGCGGTTTCACTGGGACAGCGGAGCCGGTGCCGAGGGCGCTCACAGGTATTTCGCTGCTGGAAAGGTCATTAATTAGCGGCGCGGTTCTGGGAGCCGCTTCCTGTTTTCTTTCAGCCGTGCTTGACTCCCCTCGGGCGGAACGCTTGTCGGCTCCAGGCTCCCGGCCCGGCAGAATGGGCGAATTGCCGGCAATCAGATTCTGTGTGCCCGAAGGGGATCCCGACTCTGACCCCGTAGTCTCCTGGAAGATTATGCGAACGGATCGGCTGCCGGAAAGAACCTTGTAATTCACGGAATCCCGCTCGAGGTCGAGGACCATGCGCGTGATCTTAGGGACAGAGTTAAACTGCCTTATCCGCAGCTGCTTTACCTGGGGATCGTTAATGGGCAGATTGAAAAAAGAAGCCTTGTTCTCCGCGCTCGGAAAATCCACAACCAGTCTGGGAGGATTGCTCAGCGCAAAGTCATCGTGCGTCAGGGGACCGTCCGCGAGAATTGAAATAACCAAGGCGGCGCCTTCTCGCGAAGCTCGTACGTCGGTGATGGCACGGCTCGAGGCCAATCCCTTTTCACTTCGGTTCTTATTCAAGTCAGAATGCGGGGGCCTGGCCTCGTCATTCGCCCATACCGCCGGGGCCTCGGCTTTCTGACCCGCCTGCTTCTGCGAGAAAGCCAGAAGGGGCAGGCAAAGTAGAAACACCCCGCACAGCACGGTTCTTCGACGAATATGAACTTCGGTGTTCGTGTATCGCTTTTTCATCATGAAGTTGTCCTCGTATCCCGCTAGCTCGGTCGCAGCTGCTTGGCGATCTCTTGCGTCATCACCTTACCGGATCTCAGCTTGGTTTCCTGAACAAACACCACCGAGTCCCCTTGGATCTTCTTGACATATCCGTCGCGCAGGCGTTCTCCTTCCCGGAGGAAGTAGGTCCGGCTGTCCTTACCGCGAAGGACAGCTGTGTAGGTCCCCTCGTGCAGAGAGGTGCCGACGAATGCAATTTCCGAGATGCGCATCCCGCCAATGCCTGGGACGGCGGCCGCCTCAACTACACTATCCTCATCCGTCCTGTGCCGGAGCGAGCCAAGATTCAAGAAAGGGTCCTGATGGCCCGCAGGGTCGTAACGGGCTCCGGCAATTGCACTCGGCTTCACATCGGCTTTTGCTTCGCCCTTCAGATTGGGTTTCGCTTCAGCCTTCACATTGGTCTTCGTCTCGGCCTTCACATCGGGTTTCGCTTCGGCTTTCACATTGGGCTTCGCTTCCTGCCCTTTGGTCTTGCCGGTAGACTGCGCTTGCGCGTTCAGGAAGTTCCCACCTAGCGCGCTCAAAAAAAAGAAGACCAGAATTCGCTCTGCTGGGCTCATGTACTTTTCTCTTAGTTACCTGTTCCCGTTTCAACCTGTTCTTCACGGAAGACAAAAGTTGTCGCCGTGCATACGGCGGACACAGTGCGCGCGGCATTTGTGCCGGTCTCGAAGGTCTTGATACCAATGTTGTCTACGTTGATGATGCGGCCGTATTGGCTGACCTTTTCAAAAAAGCGTCCGAGGGCGTTATAGGATCCCTGGACTGAGACTTCGATAGGCCAGTCCACATAAAAGTTTCGCGGCACGGTAGGCTTGGGGACGAATCTCATGATCTTCAGGTTGCTGGCCGACGCCATGTCCAGGACGCTGCGCAAGACTATAGGAGTTTCTTTCTCTGAGGGAAGGATCGTGCTCAGCTCGGCGAGACGTTCTTCGAGTCTTGCAACCTCCTCCTTGAAACGCGGCAACTGGCTCGCCACAGCCTGGGCCTGGGCCACCGAGGTTTCCAATTTCTTGATTTCGTCCTGCAGAGCGGTTCGCTGATCGATCATTCCTTGAAAATAAAAGGAATAGACGATATACGACAGCGCCACAGCGACGCCGAGGAACAGGAGGATTTGAGCAGAACGGGGTAGATTCTCCAGCCGGAAATCCGCAAGAGCCATTTTCTTTACTCCGTGGTCGCCTTTTTCTTCTTAGTGTTGCATGTCAGAGAGAAGCGGGTCGCGTCTCTCTCTTCTTCCATTAACTCCAGATCGACGGAGTTAAAAAAACCCGTTCGCGACAGATTCGTCATGAAGTCGGGGATTGTTTCGCTCGCGAAGGCGTATCCTACTACTTGTACGTGATCACCTTTCTGATCCACCGAAGTCAGCCACAGCGCGCGCTCGCGGGGAACGCTCTGGATCACGTGATTGAGAAGCAGGACCGGGCCGGTCTGGGAATCTCTAAGTTTCTCGATGATCTCGATGCGGCTCTGCCGCAGCTTCTTGAGCTTCTCGAATTTTTCGACTTCTTTCTTGAGAGCCTGCAGTCGCTCGTTCTCTGCCTTGAGGGTGTTGCGCGTTCCGGTGAACCTCTTGATCTCGCCGTCCAGGTAATACCAGTACCCACCCAGACCGAGTACGGTAACCCCCATAATGGCAAACACTATCAATCCCGTCCGCGAAACCTCGGGTTTTACCGTGACTGCAGCTTTCTTGATGTGCGCTGTCTGATCTCTGAGGAGGTTTACTTTAATCATAGTTGACCTACTCCTCGGCGCTGCGCAGAGCCAGCCCGACGGCCACAGCCAGGTCCGGGGAGCGATTGGCGATTAGTGAAGGCGGAAAACGCTTGGAATCGTACGTGACGTTTTTGAACGAATCGAACTTCTCGGTCTGAATGTCGAATTTCCGCGCGAGAGTCTCCACGAGGCCGGGGGTATGGGCTGCTCCTCCGCTAACGAGCATCCGGTCGATACGCTCTACCGTCGTGGTCGTTTTGAAAAAGTCGAACGTCTTCTGAATTTCGAGGCAGATGATTTCGTTGACCGATTCTATTATGTGCCGGGCTTCAGAAGGCTGAATCCCGTCCGCCGGCTCGCCATGTTTGAGCGCCTGAGCCTGAGCAAAACTGAGGTTGAACTCTTTCTGAATAAAGTCTGTGTACTGGTGTCCCCCTACGCCGACATCGCGCGTGAAGAGAAAATCATGTCCCGTGACAATGTTGATGGTCATAATGCTCGCGCCAAGGTCCAGCAGGGCTACCGTGGATCGAGTGTTCGGCTTGTAATTAACCTCGTACGCGTTCTGCAGGGCGAAGGCATCCACGTCCACTATAACCGGATTCTTTCCGGCCATGCTTATCACGCTGGTGTGGTCTGTGATCTTCTCCTTTTTGACCGCGACGAGAAGCACGTCCAGGTTGCCGGTGGCGGCGCTTTCGCCCAGAACCTCATAGTCCAGATTCACGTCGGCAATGTCGAAGGGGATGTACTGTTCCGCTTCCCAGCGAATGGATTCCGAAAGCTCTTCCTGCGTCTGGGTCGGCAACGCGATCTTCTTCACAATGACTGAATGTCCCGAGACGGATGTGGCAACGCGCTTGTTCTTGACATTCTGCTGAGCGAAGATTCGACTGATCGCATCGGAGACGGGAAGCTTGGAGATGATTACGCCGTCGACGATGCACTCCGGAGAGAGGTCTTCAATGCCAAGGCTGACCAGTTCATAGCCACCCTTTCGCACCGGACGCAATTCGGCCATCTTGACGGTGCTCGAGCCGATATCTAAGCCAACTACTTGCTTGCTGCGGGTTACGAAGTCGAACGCCATGTCGGATTTTTTTGGAGCGTCAGATCTCTGTTTTCGCTTCAGCCAGGTTTGTGAGGGCCATCGGCACCATACGAATCTGAATTAAGTCTGAGGAGCGTTTAGCAGAGACCGCCGCTATTGTCAAGGGGTTTGTCCTGAATAACATCAGAAACGCCGCCGGATGGTTCACGGATTTTCTTATCGTACCGACCTGCGTTTTACGTTCCTTTTTTTTTAGGTCCATTTTCTTTTTTTTAGGCCCATTCGATTTGCCGGGTCTTAACCTTAAAGTAGGCCCGCGGCAAATTGCAATTGCAAAACAGGGTTCTATATTGCTCAAATCCGATTCTTAGCCACAGAGTTTCATGACCCTGCGGCTCACCACCGTGAACGAAAGTGGCCTTACTGGGCGCGCGCCCAATTGTAGGGGCGGGCCTTGTGTGACCGCCCGAGCTGCGGCGCGGCCCTGCGGATTGCAAAGGGAAAATGTTCATAGAGCGGCAGAGCCGAAATCAAAAAACAAGCGCCGGCGAACTCATCGGTGGGCAAGTTTGGAGTCCAGCCTTCAGGCTGCACTGCGCCTGAGCAGGCTAAAGCCTGAACTCCGAACCTCACTGCAGAGGCACAGGGCGTGAGGAAAAATTGTAGTGTCCCGTGCTGCGGGACATGTGAGTCCTGGACAACGCCCTTTGCGTCGACAACACCTTTGCCGGCTGGAAGCCGACGCTACATTTTCTCTGACGACCGCGGAGAAAAACCGTCGCGGAAAAAAAATTCTTTCCAGCTGGGCAAGCAATTAATGCTTCATAGTATAGGAGTTCCTCATGCTTCGGGGATACACCACTGCCGTCTCCGCGGCTCTGTGGTCAAATCCGGCCGCTACCTTCACGACACTAAGCCCAACAACATGGGCAATTGTTCTTGACACTAGGAATCGCCTTGGATAGCCTACTAGATTGTTTTTATTGTCTCGTCAACCAATGAGGGACGGATGAAGAGCTACATACCTTCCGCGGAGGAGGTAAAGAAGAAGTGGCACGTCGTCGATGCGAGCGGGCAGACTCTCGGGAGGTTGGCAAGCCGCGTCGCGAGGCTTCTTACGGGCAAGGACAAAGTGATCTACACTCCATTCCTGGATACGGGCGATCACGTCATCGTTGTTAACGCGGCGAAAGTTCGCCTCACGGGAAAGAAGCTGACAGACAAGATCTACCGCCACCATGCCGGATACCCGGGAGGGTTGAAGGAAATCTCGGCAGGGGATCTCCTGGCGAGGAACCCCGAAAAATTGCTCACCGAAGCCGTGGTTGGCATGCTCCCGAAGAGTAAACTGGGCAGAGCCATGAGGAAGAAGCTGAGGGTCTATAGAGGGCCACAGCATCCCCACCAGGCCCAGCAACCCGATGTTTTTGTGTTGTGATCCTTTATTGAATCTCCCTTAGCCGTATAGGCTTTGTTGAGGAGTTTGAGCTTGGCAACGGTACACTATTACGGAACGGGAAAGAGGAAGAGCTCAACGGCCCGAGTTTTTATGGTCCCCGGGCCGGGTCAGATCACTGTCAACAACAGGGATTTGAACGAATACTTTCCCACGGAGGCTCAGCGGACCATTATTCGGCAACCACTCACGATTACTGACAACGTGGGGAAGTTTGACATTCGCACTACGGTCGACGGCGGCGGAATCTCTGGGCAGGCTGGGGCGATCCGTCTTGGAATTGCAAGAGCCCTTCTGGAGCTCAATTCGGAATTGCGCACAAGACTCAAGCGGGCCGGCCTTCTGACCCGAGATCCGCGCATAAAAGAGCGAAAGAAGTACGGTCAGAAGGGAGCTCGTAAGAGGTTCCAGTTTTCCAAGCGATAGACCGAGGGAGGTCCTGTTTTGGTTTCCATTACAATGAAGCAACTTCTGGAGGCCGGTGTTCATTTCGGCCACCAAACGAAACGCTGGAACCCGAAAATGAAGGAGTACATTTTTGGGGAGCGTAACGGTATCTACATCATCGACCTCCAAAAAAGTCTGAGGCTTTTCAAGAACGCGATTCAGTTTGTTCAGCAGCTTGGGGCTCAGGGAAAGACCATACTCTTCCTTGGCACAAAACGGCAGGCTCAGGAGGCGATTCAGGAAGAGGCGCAGCGGTGCGGCATGTATTATGTGAACCAGCGCTGGCTGGGAGGGCTGTTAACAAACTTCGTCACGATCCAGAAGAGCATCAAGCGCTATCGTGAATTGGAAGCGATGCGTACCAATGGCCAGTACGACCTGTTTTCAAAAAAAGAGATTGCCCGCCTCGAGCGCGAGCGGAAGAAGCTGGAGAAGAATCTGGCCGGGATCAAGGACATGACGAACCTGCCCGAAGCCCTCTTTGTTATCGACACGAAGAAGGAGGCCATCGCCGTTCAGGAAGCGCGAAAGCTAGGCATTCCGATCATTGGCGTCGCCGACACCAACTGTGATCCGGACGAGATCGACTACATCATTCCGGGGAACGACGACGCGCTGCGCGCGATCCGGCTGATAGCCGGCACGATCGCTCAGGCCTACGTTGAAGGACGGGCCGTCTACGAGGCCCAGCAGAAGGAAATGGCCGAGCAGTTAGAGAAGCAGAGACAACTCCAGGCGCAGCAAGCCGCGGCAGCGCGTGAGGCAGCAGCCAAGGCCGCGGCCGCCGCAGCTGCTGAGGCGGCCGCCCGGAGGGCAGTGGAAGGCAGAGACGCTGGGGAGTCTGTCGAGACAGCCACGTCCGCGGGAGAAACCGGCAAGCCCAAAACGATGGTTCGTAAGGCGCTTCAGCGGAAACCCAAAACCAGGAAGCCCGAGGGTGAGACCCCGGCTGAACCTCAACATGAACAGGCGCCCACTGCTGCGCCGTCCCACGCTTCGGAGGAGGATTCCAAGCTCGTTACGGCTCCGGATGACAGTGCGGACGTCACAGATGTCCCAGGCGCTTCCGGGGGCTAGCACGCTTCGCTGACTTATCCACACAACCCGACACTAAGGGCTCGCGCAGAAATGACTTTGGATTTTGCTGTCCCGCAAAGCGGGACTGGGGCGAGGCGCGGGCGGCGAGCAATGCCCGGGGTGTGAGGAACGGGCAACAAAGAAAGCCGGCGGGTCCGAGCGCCGCAGCCCGTAGCGGGGCGGCGACGAAGTGCCCGTATCGGCTTCGTTGCCGCTCCCCGACGCCGGCGCGCGCCGGCACGCCTGCGCGTCGCGGCGCCTCGCATCGGGATCACGGGACGCCGATCCGACGCGTGTCGCGCCTTTCGACGATCCCGAGCGAAGCTCGGGATGCTCGCCCAAAATGTGAATTTATTTCTGCGCGGGCGCGAAGATCGCGGTGACCATCTGCAGCGCGTGGTTCGCCTGTAACCGGGCATACCAGGCGACGACTGCCGTTCGGCCAAGAGACAATTACAGGGAGTTTGATATGGGCATACCCGCGGAACTTGTGAAACAACTCCGGGAGAAGACTGGCGTCGGATTCATGGAATGCAAGAGCGCCCTTGAGGAAGCCAAGGGCGATGTCGAGACTGCGATCATAATTTTGCGCAAGAGAGGTCTCTCCGCGAGCGCCAAGAAGGCCGGTCGGGAAACCAAGGAGGGGTTGATCGGAACTTACGTGCATCACGGCGAATTGGGTGCGATGGTCGAAGTCAATTGTGAAACCGATTTCGTGGCACGAAACGCGGAGTTTCAAAACCTGGTCAAGGACATTGCCATGCACATAGCCGCCAGCGATCCACGCTTTATTCGCCGGGAGGACGTGACGGAAGAGCTTCTGGCCAGAGAACGCGAGATTTACAAGGAACAGGCTCGCGCTGAGGGAAAACCGGAAAACATCCTGGACAAGATCGTGGAAGGGCGTGTGTCGAAATTCTATTCCGAGACCTGTCTCCTGGAACAACCCTTCATCAGGGATCCTGATATCACGGTCAAAGATCTCATTGCTTCGTATGTTCAGAAGATCGGGGAGCACATCCAGGTTCGGCGATTTGTCCGCTATAAGGTCGGCGAATAGATTCTTGCACGTTGCGACTGAGAAGCCGTGAAAAAAGCTTCGAAGAGGCGATAGTTTGTGAGCCCGCCCGCGAGGGCGGGGTAGATCGGACGATTTGGATCGGAGGTCCGAAGGAGCGGGACTTTTTATTGTGCCAGTCCTTCAGACCCCCTTTCCATACGACGTTGAAACCCCGCCCTCACGGGCGGCGCTATTTACTGTCGGCCCTTGGGCCTGCTCGATTTTTTTCACAGCTTCTGAGGGGATGTCTCCACATTCGGAGCAGGCGCAGATGAGGGGGACGCGGAGCGGCGCGGATGCGCGTGGATCCAAATCCCCGCGGGTCCGTTTTTATCCGCACTGATTTATAATCTCAGCGGCAAGTGAATGCGCGACGCCTGATGGCAGGGACACTCATGAGAAAACAGATCCGAGGGAAGCCGCGATACCAGCGAGTCCTGCTGAAACTGAGCGGTGAAGCTCTGATGGGTGATCAAGGTTTTGGTGTGGATCCTCGAATGGCCGACAGGATCGCCGCGGAGATCCAGGAAATTCACAGCCTGGGAGTCCATGTGGCCGCCACGGTTGGAGGCGGGAACATCATACGCGGAATCTCGATCAGCGCTGCCGGTATGGACAGGGTCAGCGGTGACTATATGGGCATGCTGGCAACGGTCATTAACGCCCTGGCGCTGCAAAATGCTTTGGAAAGGCGGGAGGTTTACACTCGAGTCCTTTCGGCGATTGAAATGCGAGAGGTTGCCGAGCCCTATATCCGTCGCCGCGCGATGCGGCATCTGGAAAAGGGCCGGGTGGTAATATTCGCCGCCGGAACGGGGAACCCCTATTTTTCCACGGATACGGCCGCGGCGCTTAGAGCCATCGAGATCCACGCGGAGGTAATACTCAAGGCGACAAAGGTCGACGGCATTTATGATGCGGATCCCGTTCTGCACCCTTCCGCGCGCCTCCTGAGAGAGCTTACGTACCTCCAGGTCCTGGAGAAGGGACTGCGAGTGATGGACACTACCGCCGTAACCCTCTGCATGGAAAACAACCTTCCTATAATAGTCTTTAACCTTCTCCGCCATGGTAATATCAGAGATGTGGTATTTGGGGCGAAAGTAGGCTCTGTCATACGGGTGTAACACGAGGTCCTTCTCACGGGACCGCCAACTCGCTTCATAAAACCTCGACAGGGAGCGCGAACCCGATGATTCGACCCATAGTTGAAACGGCGAGAAAGCGCATGGAGAAGTGCGTTGAAGATATGCAGCGGGACCTGGCCACGATCCGGACGGGAAGGGCTTCGCTGAGTCTGCTGGACCATATACAGGCCAATTACTACGGCACTCCCACACCGATTAATCAGATGGCGTCCCTGTCGACTCCGGATCCGACGCTGATCGTGATACAGCCCTGGGACCCGTCCACAATTCCGAATATTGAAAAAGCCATCCAGGCTTCCGATATCGGACTGACGCCAGCGAATGACGGCAAGGTCATTCGTCTGCCGATTCCGCCCTTGACCGAGGAAAGGCGGAAGCAACTCGCGAAAGCAATTGGACACATCGCGGAACAGCACCGCGTCGCGGTACGCCAGATCCGGCATGACGCAAACGACGAACTGAAAAGCCTCTTCAAAGGCAAGACCATTTCTGAAGACGACGAAAAGGAAGGCCTCAAGAAGATCCAGGATCTCACGCATCAGTACATAACGAAGGTGGACGCCCTCTTGAAGAAGAAGGAAGCGGAGATTCTCGAAATCTAAGGGTCTGCGACGAAATAAGTGTGAGCACTTTGCCGTCCCGCAAAGCGGAGCCCGCTGGCGCGACGCGGGCGACGAGCATACCCGCAACGATATGTAAGGAGCGAGCAACAAAGCCAGCGGGCCTGTCCCGCTGCGCGGGAGAGGGGTGCGTCTCAAGCTTCGCTCGGGATCCTCGACGCTCCGGCATCGCCTGCGTCGCGGCGCCCCGTATTTGCCCCGCCCGGCGCTCGCGCGAAAGCGTCCATATTATTTCATCACGGACCCTGGGGTTGGAGGCTGCCGTGAGCGACCTCTGCGACTTGATTTACGACTGGAACAAGGTAACCGGGAAAACCGGTCCACGAGGCGCGGTCTCGATTGCCGACGAAACGCTGCGCGACGGGCTACAGTCGCCTTCCGTCATTAACCCTGGCATCGAGGACAAGCTGAAGATCCTGCACCTCATCGAAGATCTCGGCGTCCAGTCTGCCGACATCGGTCTCCCGGGAGCTGGGGGGCAGGCGGTCGCACATACGGAGCGATTGGCTCGGGAGATAGCCGGCGAGAGAATGCGCATACGTCCCTATTGCGCTGCGAGGACGGTGATTCCCGATATCCGCCCCATTGCAGAGATATCCCAGAAGGCGGGAATGCCCATAGAAGTAGCGGCCTTCATCGGCACGAGTCCAATCCGGCAATATGCGGAAGACTGGAGTCTGGAGGGCATTCTGCGGCAGTGTGAGGAAGCAGTGCGGTTTGCGGTTAAAGAAGGTCTCCCCGTTATGTTCGTGACGGAGGACACCACACGCTCGCGCCCCGAAGCGATTCGTCGCATCTATTCTGAGGCGATAGCCTGGGGCGCCCGTGCGATCGTGCTTTGCGACACCGCCGGACATGCGACACCGGGCGGGGCCGGCAATCTGGTTCAGTTTGTTCTGGAGGAAGTCGTACGGCCGAGCGGGGAACGCATCCGCGTGGATTGGCACGGCCACAACGATCGAGGTTTGGGAGTGATCAACGCGATCGCCGCGTATGAAGCGGGCGCGAATCAGCTTCACGGCGCGGCCCTGGGTATTGGGGAGCGCGTGGGCAACACATCCATGGATATTCTGCTCGTGAACCTCCGCCTCCTGGGGTATGTCTCCGGAGACCTGTCCCGCTTGAAAGACTACTGCCTTACAGTCTCGCGGGCCACCGGAGTGCCCATCCCGGCAAACTACCCGGTCACGGGGTCCGATGCTTTTCGGACCGGCACGGGTGTGCACGCCGCCGCCGTGATCAAGGCCTTAAGAAAGGGAGACGTGGAACTTGCCAATATGGTTTATTCAGGAGTTCCCTCCCATTGGTTCGGCCTGGACCAGGTCATTGAAGTGGGCCCGGTCAGCGGGAGGTCCAATGTGCTGTACTGGCTGGAGAAGCGTGGAATTCCGGCTGACGAAGAGCTGGTCAGGTGCATCTTCGCCAAAGCTAAGGCCTCGGATCGGGTCCTGGCGGAGGACGAAATACTCTCGGAAGTCCACAAGTGGCCGCCACCAAAACCATGAACGAAACCACAGATGAACACAGATAGACACGGAGCAGGCCGGCCGCAACCGAAGTTCCGTCCC
>Ga0134085_10000739_pt1 | contig 11692 bp, 7 predicted proteins | sample 15_taG_10_FD_123125 | JGI IMG/M metagenome (GOLD analysis project Ga0134085, IMG submission 123125) | Grasslands soil microbial communities from the Angelo Coastal Reserve, California, USA - 15_D_Rain_20cm_2_09182015 | ecosystem: Environmental > Terrestrial > Soil > Grasslands ...
AAACCTCCTCGTAACTCCCAACGAGATAGGGGCAGAATGTGCTGTAGTTTTTGAATGGCCAAAGCCAATAGATGCTAGATTTACCAGAAAGATCCCGCTCGATTTCGGAGAGCTGCTTGTGCCACTGGGAGTCGGAGACCTTCATGGCCATAGCATGCATGATTTGACCTTTGCGGTCGCCCGGAAACCTCTTGTGGGCTATTTTCCAGGCAGTTTCCGTTTTCTCGGCGGTGACAATCCCGATGCGTATTCCTGAGTTTTCGCGGGGCGTGCTCCGAGGATACTCTTCCCCCGGTTTCGGGTATTCCACTGCCGTGGCTCCTAGGGCGTCAGCAGCGGCCATTCCTGATTCGGATGAACCAGAAACGAAGATGCCCGGAGAGAGTTCGGCGGGCAGGGCGGGTTTGAGAGATAGGTCTTTGACTTTGCAATACTTCCCCAAAAATGTATACGGCCTGTTTCCCGATAAGAGTTCCTTAATAATCGCCGTGTATTCGGTTAATCGGACATATCGTTCGTCGTGTGGCGTTTCGTCACACAAGGCCGCGAGGTCCCCACGAAATCCTCCCGCGACCATGTTGAGGTAAATTTTACGACCGTAGAGATAGCCGAGAGAAGCGGTCATTTTCGCGACTGAGTAAGGGTGCATGTAAACCGGTTGGACGGCTATGAGCGGGCACAGTGACTTGGTGCTCTCGATCACCACTTGGGCGGCGAGCCAGGGGTCGATCAGCGAATTATCCGTGTAGATCAGAATCCCCGTGCACCCGGCGTCTTCACTCCAGCGCGCCACTTGCGCAAGTCTCCGAAGATACGCCGGCGCGTCAAAATCGGAGGACTGGGGAGCGGTGGAAAAAACCCGCACCGACAAATTTGCCACATCTGTTCTTCTGTTTTCGTCTGACATGTTTTCGGACTCCCTCAGGGCAGCGGAACTAGTTCAATTCCCTGCCAGCGGCCAATCCTTTTCGATCTCCGAGCGGTGTCTCGACGACTGCCTTTCTCCTCGCTTGAAGGCCTTTCTCGTCCAATTCGCGCTGCCTCTCGAGCGACTAACAAAAAGGGTGGTCAAGCAGTTCCCGGTCGAGAGGCTTCCTGGACCTTAATCTTGAGCAGCGATGAGTTAACCAAGCGAAGACGGCCGAGGTTCCGGCCTGTCAAACCGGCGATAGAGAGTTTTGGCCCTTGCGGCTTTTCACTTCGAGCGGCACAGCTGACCCTCAATTCACCAGCTTCTCGCCACCCTTCAACACCTTTGCCGGATGAACGGACTCCTTGCCGATTTTTAGCTTGGTGACGAGCAACCACTCGTCGCTGGACGCCACTTTCACACCTTCTCCGGTCGACTCACCCACGGTGCCGGGAGGCGAATCAGCGGCCAAGCGTGTGCGGCGGGCTTTCACCACTGCCAATTCCTGAGTGCCCATGCTCGTCCGTGGGTGTCCCCAGGGGGACCGGAAGGGAAAGTAATCGCAAGCTCTAACAAAATCAACGATCTTTTGCGCTGGCCACTGCCACGACAACCTGCCACCTTCAGGAACTCCTGCATGGAAATATTCCCGCTTCTCGATGTCCTGAGGAACGGCCGGAATTTCTGCGGGGTGCTTTGCCGCGACGTCCAACAACCGCATCATGAGCGGCAAGCCCTCTCGAACGCAGCGGGCAGCGAGGGACAGCGCCGTATCGTTTTCGTCGATTGGAAACAACGACTGGTAGGCAATCGGGCCGGCGTCAATTTCCGGAGCCATCCAATGCACGGTGACTCCGTGTGACCTTTCGCCTTGGTAGATTGCCCAGCTTACGGCATTGAGGCCCGCATAGCGGGGCAACGGACCGGGATGAAGGTTGAACGCACCGATTCGTGGTGCTCCGAGGACCGTCCCATGTATCACATAGAGGGAATGAACATTCAGCAGGAGGTCCACCTCCTCGGCACGCATTCTTTCTGCTAGAAGAGGATCTTTTACCAGCTGAGCGGGCCAGGTCGGGAGACCCAGCTTGGCTGCTGCGTCCCACAAGGAGGCGCCAGAGGCCGCGACCCTCCCGGGAGAGGCCATCACCGCTATCACGCGGTGGCCGCTCCGCTCGATTTCATGGAGCATTTGAATCCCTGCGGACTCTTCGCCGATGAGTAGGATATTCATGCAGCTGAAATTTCCACTTGCGAGGGTCGGCCGGCCTTCGCATGTCTGTGCATCTCAACGGACACTCGCTTTGTCAATCGTGTAGACAATTCGCTCACCTTCGACTGTGGCATAGGCGATGCGCGCTCGTTCACTCTCAGGGCCCTCAATTCGCCATCCTCTCTGGTCCTCAACGAGCTTCATTTCACTACGAGCTCGCCACCAGCGATCTACTTCTCCGGGCACGGTCTCCCAGAGACCTCTGCGTTGAACGAATTCCCGAAGGTAGGCGAGGAGCGATTCGTATACTCCACGGGAGCGCCGCTCGATTAGGTAATCAGGATGGGTAATGAAGCTTACCAAACCATTTTTTCGTAGAATTAGATCGATCTGTTTCTTCCACAATTCAATCGAGTAGTCGTTCAAGATGTGAAAAATCGAGTAATCTTGACTGGTGGTAAGGGGAATTTCGAGGATCCTTCCAACGAAATAGGGCATCACCGTGCAGCACCCGCCGCGCTGTGGCTCAAGGTGCGCCACGTTGGGTACGGACATGTCGTAGGAAAACTCAAACGCATCGTACCAGTCCTGGTTGCGATACATGGCGCCCGCGCGAAACCCGCGCGCGTTATATCTCTTCACATATTCGTTGATTCGATTGGCTTGCCGCAAAAACTCCGTCTTCTCCCGGAAAAGGCGGCCGTCGTGATTCAAGTCATGAATGTTAAATTCGAAGCCGCGGCTTCGAATTTCGCGCACAAAGCTGTCAGGAACCTCGTAGCGCTCCTCGGGCACGACCTGGAAGGAGGCCCTGAACCCGTGCGAAATGTCGATATCCATGAGAGCAGGCGCGAAATCACGGCCCGCCGCTGTTTCCACGTCGTGGGTCAGGATGAGGCACCCGGATGCCCCCTCAGGCCAGAACCAGATGAAGGGAACTCGGTCACGGCCCTGGGCCCTCATCGTTAGTCGGAGAAAAGCCTCGTGCAAACAATCCACGGTGACGTCAACCGGCCAACGCGGGAAGGGCAAGTTTTGCCAGTCTTTGAAATACGCGCGTTGAAGATGTCGGCGGATACGGACCGGCATGAAAGCCCGCAGAAGATAATAAGCATCGCGGATCAGCCCGTTATGGGCAAGATCCGATTGCCCGAAGCTCAACCGTTTAACATAATGCTCTCTCCTGAGGTTCTCGACGACACCTAGAGCGTCAAACGGTAAACGAATTTCTGAGTCGGAGACGGTCGTGGTTTTCGAAGCGTCAAAATCAACGGCGGCCTGAACATCAGGGGCAACGCCGCTTGAACATTCACCGTAGCAAACAATATCTTTGCCAAAGGAAAAGAAGCCAGACGGGCTCTGGCCCTCCCCGTCAGTGGAAACGGCGGGCGCAAGGAGCGGGGACCGGTAGTATTCGGAGAGAATTGTCGTCATGACCTGGTTTTTCGGACTTGTGGCCGGGACAACGCGGCTCATCTCGTTCTGTTCCGCTCGCACGACACGGCGCGAACTGGCCCGCGGAGACCGGCTCCACGCTAGCAACTTGGTTCTCATCTTAGTTCATACGAGACAACCTGGGAACAAGTGTCGACTCGTTGGATGGACCTCTCTAGCCGATATGGCGATAGATGAGCGCTCCCGCTCCCGCCAGCAAACGCTCCGGCATATAGGCGCAAATTCGTTTAACCATCCCCAGTTTCCAATCCTGGCTGGAAGTGCGGAACGGCTCAGCGGGAAACTTCCAATAGGTCAGCCATGAGGATACTGGCGTCCAATGGTTCTTGAATTCGATAAGCCCGCTCTGACTGTCTTCTGTTCTCCCGAGATCGAGGATCCTCGATCCAACCGTTTTGGCACGTAGTAGCGCTCGCCAAAGAAGAAAAGGCATAACCCCAAGACTGTGAAATTTTTCATCCGAGCAGCCGTACTTGTAGTAGGTCGTATCTTTGAAATGTAATATCAGAACCGCCCCCAACGGTACATTTTTCAAATACGCCAATCGCAGCTCCACCGCCTCTCCCAGGCAGTCGACCAGATTCTGGAACCATGCGTAAGGCTGGGGAGGCAAGTTATGGCGGGCGCGCGTCCGAACCATGAGCCGATAAAAGTCCTTCAAGAGCCTTTCGGACCTTCCACAAACCTCGACGATGCCTGTTCGTTCCGCGCGGCGCACTCGCCGCTGCACGGAGTGCTTATCGACTCGCCGAAAGATCTCTTCGGCCGCTGGTTCCAGGTCCACGCGGTGCAAAGTGTATTTACCGACCGCACCGAATCCCAGCTTCTTCATGGTGTCCGCCAGGCTTTCCTGCCTCGGACGAATTTCAACGTATTTCCACGGTTGGCCGATCCCCGTGGCATGCAGATGACCGATCAGGCTCTCGAACTCCTCGCCGCCGTCGCAGAGGGGCTCGCAATAGTCTGAAAAGGGCAGCGACACGAGGCGGCGGCCGGTCACCCAACTCCGGATGCGGCAGAAGACCAGCCCGTTTTCCAGACTCGATTCTGGCGGTGAAGTGGTCAAAACGACGGGCTCATATCCGTAAGTGCGGTGGAGTGCATCTAACCAACCCACGCTATGGAAAATGGAGGCCTGGGGATGCTGGTCGAGAAGTTTCTGCCAACGGGGGTCTCTGAGCGGGTCCACTTCGTAAATGTCGCTCAAACTGCGCTTGTTCGCCCCGGTCAGAACCGCACCATTCCGTCGAATATCTTGCTCTGATGTCTCTTCCGGCAGATTCATAAGTGTTCTCATAGTGAGTGGTCTTAGGACCAAGAAAGAAGCGGACCTCCAGCAGGCCAAAACTTTTCCTAAATCTCTATGCTTTCCTGCTGTCGGCATCTCCTGGCGGTTCGGACAGAGGCCCCGCGGCCCTCGCGGTTCCCTGCTGTCCCTGCGTAACTCTTACGACACAGTCTGCCCGCTTACGACAGGGCGTTCCGCGCTTAAAGCCGCGGTTTTTCTTGCAACAGCGGCGCTTGGCCCGGGAGTACAGGTACTTACCCTGATCCTAATCTGTCCGTAGCGGCAGTTGATAGCCTCTCCAGGAGCGCGCTAATCTAGCCGCGCTGTAAGAAGTACAATTTACTCGCTCGCCTGGGGCGTTTCGAAAGAGATTCGGGGAATCAATGAAATTCAGAAAGTGGGTTTTCTTTGCCATTATCTTGCTTTATCCGCCGGCACGTGTCAACGCGCAGGCATGGTCGGGAATCATCAGCTCTAGCCGAGCCATCGATTGGTCGAAGGCCGGCGTCATCGGGGGCATCCCAAACCGCACGACGATTTGCGCCACGCTGAATCCTGGCGCGACCGCATCGCAGATCAACAGCGCCATCGCAGCATGCCCCAGCGGGCAAGTGGTTAAGCTGAATGCAGGTACCTATAGCCTTTCCGGCGGAATCGTCTTTAACAATAAATCCAACGTCACGCTGAGGGGAGCTGGTCCCGATCAGACGATCCTGGCTTTTTCAGCCGGAGGCGGCTGCGCGGGATGGAGCGGTGCGGATGTATGTCTCATGACTACGGATACCGGAGACGCAGGCGACCAAAACTATAGTAACGCCGCTTCCTGGACAGCAGGTTACTCCGTAGGAACTAGCTCCATAACGCTCGGAAGCATAAGCAAAGGCAGCATCGGTAGTCTGCAAGTGGGCAGCCAAATCTTTCTCGACCAGCTGGACGATGCAAGCGATACCGGGCAGGTCTTCGTCTGCAGCACGTCGGGCGTGTGCAGCACGTCTGGCAGTTCCAATAACGGGCGCCCCGGCAGAGGTCAAGTCCAGCCGGTCCAGGTAACCTCCATTTCCGGTTCGGGACCGTGGACCATTGGCATCACGCCGGGAATTCGAATGCCGAACATTGCGAGCGGTCACTCCCCGGAGGCCTGGTGGGACAACGGTCTGCCGATCCAGAGCGACGGCATTGAGAGTTTGACCATCGACAACACTCCCAACTCCGCCTGCTGCGTCAACGGGATCTTCATACTGAACGGCCATAACGACTGGGTAAAAAATGTGCGCTCCATTAACGCCGCGCAGAAACATGTGTGGCTCTACCAAACCACGCACACTACCATTCGAGACAGCTATTTCTATGGCTCGCAGCCCACATCAGACCATTACGCCACGGATAATTTCGTTACCGCGGACAACCTGATCGAAAATAATATCTTCCAGCACATCGGCTTCCCGATGATGAACGAGGGGTGTGTCGGATGTGTGGGGTCGTACAACTACGGCCTCGACGACTACTATACGGGTACGCCGACCGGCACTGCGACCGACTGGCAGCAGGCCGGTTCCTATCAACACTCCGTTGGTGATGCCTTTATCCTGTGGGAGGGCAATCAGGATATCGGAATGACCAGTGATAACGTTCATGGCACATCGAATTTCGCCACGGCCTTCCGAAACTATTGGAACGGGAGGGACATGGCTGGCGGCAGCAATGGCGGAAAAACTTCGCAGACCAACGCCGTGATCCTGAACAGCTACAATCGTTTCTACAATATTATCGGGAACGTGCTGGGCACCTCGGGTTATCATACCAATTATATTTCCAGTGCTACGAGCGGCGGCAACTGCGCAACTTCCATCTACGCGCTGGGCTGGGGAGGAAACTGCGGCAGCGGGTCGCTTCCGAACGATGCGCTGGTCACTTCCACCCTCATGCTGTGGGGCAACTACGACACGCTCAACGCTGCGACGCGGTTTGTCAGCACCGAAGTACCCATTAACCTTGGCTCTTTTGCTAACGCCTTGCCGTTGAGTCAGGTTCTGCCGTCTTCTTTCTATCTGTCTTCGAAGCCCAGTTGGTGGGCAACGCCGTGGGGAACTCCGGCATGGCCTGTGAACGGTCCCGACGTAGCCGGGGGCAACGTCTCAGGTGTAGGCGGCCACGCGAACAACATTCCGGCGGCGCTCTGCTATGCCAACAGCCCGATAGACACCGGATATTCCGGCGCAGCCGACAGGGGCGTGCTGCTGTTCAACGCCGACAACTGCTATGGAACTTCCACGGGGAGTACTCCGCCAGCCCCTCCGACAAATCTCAGCGTGGTTGTCCACTAACGATCTCCGCATCTTTTCTGGCGGAACAGCCGTCTCTCCGCGGCGCGGGGTGCGCGTCCCGTCCCCGGGACGCTTATGACGAAGCGCGAAGTGCTTGCCACGCTTGCACCACCGGCAAGATCTGCGCACCCGAATCTACGGCGTATTGCACAATCTGTTCAAAGAAATCAGGGGTACACCCCCACGGCGTGGGGGAATCCGAGATGTCGTGAGTCGCAAAAATGAGCCATCCTCCGGCTCGCAGATTCTGGTCGATTAGACTCTTCACCGCTTTAGGATTCTCCCGGCTCTGCTCCAGGAAGAAAGCAGAGAGGTAGTTGAGATCCGCGCTTCCAACATTAAAAGTCTGGCCTGCGCCCCGACAGCACAGAAAATGGCGGGCGGCCTTCTGCTTGGTCTTTGGCCGCGGAGGGCTGATGGGGTAGGAAAACGTCCTGAACGAAGCCTGAGGAACCAGCTCCTGCAGTGCTCGTTGGTTCTTGATGATCGACTCTTCAAACAGATCCGGTCTAGTCTCCCAGGAATGGCAGTGGTTAAACGTGTGGCAACCGAGCTCATGCCCTTGTTCTAGCAGTCCTTTCATATCTTCGGGCAGAAACATGGTTCCCGTGGGAGCTTGCTTCCCCATGAGGCCAAAGGATGCGTAGTAGGTCCCTTGAAGTCCATGACGCTGCAAAATAGCACCGCCGGTGTGCCAGGCGGAACGCGGGAAATCATCAAAGGTAAAAGAAATGAGAGGGACCTGCCTGTTGATCGCTAAAGGACGCTTGAAAAATAGTCTTGCCGCACTCCTTATATAGCGGCCCTGAACTCTGGCCCAAAAATGAAGAGGCAGCATGATCGCCCGTCTCCTAGAGCTAATTTTCCCAGATTCTGCTGGTCGAGTCTCGTGTACGCGCCCGGGCAAGGAGTTCAAATCGCCTCCGCGGGACGTTCCACGAATGAATCTGTATCTCATTGGCTTTAACGGCGGTTCTCCTCGGAACAGGATTGGCCGGCTCGAATCTATCGAATCGAGCCCGAACCGGCGCCTTGACCTTCAACTGACGGCCGGACACCCTCCGAAGAGGAGATGGGTTCCTCTTCACGCGGTTTTTGTGCAGAGAACTCCGTCTGCAATTCCGGCAAAGCGTTCCTGTGCTGCGAAGCTTCGGTCTTTTGGCTGTTTTTTAGAGCAGAATTGGGTCATTGCAATCCGAACTGGAACGTGATGGCCGTGCCGTCATTCAGCAGAATTTGGTAGACGTAGGTGTTCCCTGCCGCCAGGCCGCTGGGGCTGATGTTGGAGATCCACTGCTGATCCGTCGGGTCCCAGTGGAATTGCGTGTCCGGCGTCGTGGAGCTCACTGTCTCATTGACGTTCGTGCTGCTCGTCCCGGAGTTGATCTCGATGAGATGGAAGCTCGCCACCACCCCCGGCGTTCCAACGGAATTGCCAGCCCCGTCGCACACGCGGAACTTCGCGGGAACGGTCCGTCCCTGTTTCCACACGCTTGTTCCGTCGGTTTTGATCGGTGGCAGGATGGTGTGTCCCACATCGGTGTAGCACGCTTGCCCCGCGGCCGCGTACAGGATGCGGAAGCTCTCGGCCACATCCGGAGCAGCGTTGTAACTGTCATTCCCGACCTGCTGCCCCTTCACCGTGCAACTTCCCACTCCCGTAACTTGCACCGTCGTCCCGGAAATCGTGCAGCTATCGCCGGTGCCTACGGTAAACGTGACGCCCAAGCCTGAAGACGCCGTCGCCGAAACTGTGAATGAATCTCCCCGAAGAAAGGTTCGATTCGCAATCGCAGCAAACGAGATTGTCTGATTTTGCTTGCTCGCGAGCACTTCGCGAATCCGGCCACCTTCACCGTCCGAGATGAACAGATTTCCCGCGCTGTCCACCGCAATGGGGCCGCCTGGTCTTAATTCAGCCGAGGTGGCCGGCCCGCCATCCCCACTAAAGCCACATTGCCCATCACCTGCAACTGTGCTGATTACTTGTGTCGTCGCATCCACACGTCGAATCCGGCAGTTAGTTCCGTCCGCTATGAAAAGGTTCCCCACCGTGTCCACCGCATCGGGGCCGCTTGCGCTTAATTCAGCCGAGGTGGCCGGCCCGCCATCCCCGCTAAAACCACATTGCCCGTCACCTGCAATTGTGCTGATTACTTGTGTCGTCGCATCCACACGTCGAATCCGGCAGTTGCTTCTGTCCGCTATGAAAAGGTTCCCCACCGTGTCCACCGCCACGCCCGCCGGGCTCAATTGAGCTGCGGTTGCTGGGCCACCATCGCCGCTAAACCCCATGGTGCCATTGCCCGCATATGTGGTGATCGTCTGCGTGGCGGCATCCACTCGGCGAATTCGGTTAAATTCCCAATCTGTGATGAAAAGGTTCTCCGCATTGTCGATCGCAATGTCCAGAACAGATAATTGAGCCGAGGTGGCCGGTCCGCCATCGCCGCTGAAACCCTCGGTGCCATTGCCCGCAACCGTGGTGATCGTCTGCGTGGCGGCATCTACTCGGCGAACCCGGTCATCCAACACACCGATAAAGAGATTTCCCGCTTTGTCGAGTGCAAGACCAACTGGATAGTACAATGCAGCGGCTCTTGCTGGACCGCCATCCCCGACACCCCCCGAACGACATTGCCCATCACCTGCAATTGTGTTGATTACTTGTGTCGTCGCATCCACGCGTCGAATCCGGCAGTTGTCAATATCCGAGACAAAGAGGTTTCCCGCGCTATCCACCACCACGCCAGCCGCGCTGAATTGAGCTGAGGTTGCTGGGCCGCCATCACCGCTGAAGCTATACGTGCCATTGCCTGCAACTGTCGTGATCAACTGCGTCGTAGCGTCCACACGGCGAGTCCGGAAGTTGCCGTTGTCTGCGATGAAAAGGTCCCCTACACTGTCCACCGCCACGCCTAACGGAACGTTCATCTGCGCGGCCGTAGCTGGCCCGCCGTCCCCGCTGAAACCATACGTGCCGTTCCCCGCAACCGTGGTGATGACCTGCGTAGCTGAATCCACGCGACGAATCCGGTCGGACAGATCTGAGATGAACAGATTTCCCGCGCTGTCCACCGCCACGCCTAACGGTGCGTTCATCTGTGCGGCCGTAGCTGGCCCGCCGTCCCCGCTGAAACCGTCAGTGCCATTACCTGCGACCACCGTCGCGACCTGCGTGGCCACGTCCACACGGTAAACTCGGTGGCCGGCCAAGTCTGTGACATAAAGTTTTCCCGCGCTGTCAATGGCTATACCGTGAGGACGCACAAGCGCAGGGACCGGAACCGTGGTAACCACCTGCGTGCCGGCGTCCACACGGCGAATCCGGGCGTTGTTGTCTGCGATGAAGAGGTTTCCGACGCTGTCGACGGCCACGCCAGTCGGTGTGCCTAGCGTCGCGGCCGTAGCTGGCCCGCCGTCCCCGCTGAAACCATACGTGCCGTTCCCTGCAACCGTGGTGATCAGGTGTGTGACTCCATCAATCCGCCGAATCCGGCCGGTGCAATCCCCGAAAAATAGGTTTCCCGCGTTGTCGATCGTGAGACCCCCCTGCGGGCAGGTTAGTGCTGAGGTTGCTAGCCCTCCATCACCACTGAAACCGGAAGCAGAACCACTCCCCGCATACACATCCACTTGGCCGTTCTTGTCCACACGAAGTATTTGTGCCAAAGTGCCAATGTAATAGTTACCAGAAGCATCGAAGGCGACGAAAAAAGGCTCAAGGGCCGCCGAGACAGCGGGCACATTATTGGGCCCGCCTCCTGCAACCGTGATGATGTTTTGGGCAAACGCAGGAACTACCAAAGACATGGAGAGACAGACGAAAATTAGCAATCTCAGTTTGGGCATGGGCATGATCAGTTCACCGGAGTTCTCCCGACTGGCTGCCGACTGTTTAGTGCACGGGGCCCCGGACAATCGCGATGAGACGCCGCATCTTGTTCCCGGCAGCATCGGCATACTGAATGATTAGATTTGGCGGTCTACCTTGCTGCCAGCCCGCGTATTCGCGCTGCGGGATTTGGAACGTGCCGCTGAGTCGCACGTCACGCCCGTCAGCAACGTCGACATTCTGAAACGAGCCGTAGTTCCGGCTGGGAATGATCCAATCGCTCAGCAGAACCGTTGCGTTCGAAACGTCTGCACCGCTGCGGTTAAAGATTTGTACCGTGAGCGTCAGGCTTGTTGTGTCGCCAGAAACGCTCACGTCGCTTGTCCGGTAAAAGCCGGAAAAGTCCCGGCCGTTCGCCCAAGCCAGTCCGGCCCAAACGAGCCCGGCCCAGATCAGCGCGACGTTCAAAGCCCGGCTATTTCGGAAATTTTTGCGGTTCATACGCGCTCCTCCTGTGACCTGGAACGACTTTCGCCTGCGAAATTCGGGTGAAGATCGACCCGCTTTGAAAGGTTCATTCGCAGCCACTCACAGAACAGCCGTTTAGGTCCCGGCAAATCCGGGAGACACTGGCGCACAAGCCGCTCGGGCTCTGCAACTTCTTTGT
>Ga0134085_10000741_pt1 | contig 11682 bp, 9 predicted proteins | sample 15_taG_10_FD_123125 | JGI IMG/M metagenome (GOLD analysis project Ga0134085, IMG submission 123125) | Grasslands soil microbial communities from the Angelo Coastal Reserve, California, USA - 15_D_Rain_20cm_2_09182015 | ecosystem: Environmental > Terrestrial > Soil > Grasslands ...
AGGTCGCGCCGGCGAAACCTCCGCCGACCACCACCACGCGCGCAGGCGCGCCCTGCGCGAACGTCGGAAGGGGAATGAGCGCGGTCGAAGCGGCGAGGCCGAGCTTCAGGAATTCGCGCCGGCCGGCCTTCACTTCTGCGTGGCGTACCAGGCGGCGATCGCCTGGATCTCCTCGTCGGTGAAGCCCTTGGCGATCCGGTCCATGACGGTGGCGGCCCGTTGCCCCGAGCGGAAGTCCTGCATGGCTCTCACAATCGCGGCCCGATCGAGCCCGGCCAGCCGCGGCACGGGCGACGTCACCCGTGTCGAGGCGGGATGGCAGCCCGAGCACGACGCGGCGCCCGCCGGCGGCTCCGCCGACGCCACCGCGGCCGCTGCGATCGAGGCGATCCCGATCGCAGCGGCCAGGGTCCTGCCCATCGTCTACACCAGCGTGATGCCGTGGTTCTTCAGCGGGAACGTGCGGATGCGCTTGCCGGTCGCGGCGAAGAACGCGTTGAGAACCGCCGGCGCCGCCACGCAGATCGTCGGCTCGCCGACGCCGCCCCAGAATCCGCCGGACGCCATGATGATCGACTCGACCTTCGGCATCTGCGCGATCCGCATCGAGTCGTAGGTGTTGAAGTTGGTCTGCTCGATGTAGCCGTCCTTGACCGTGCACTCCTCCATGAACAGCCCGGACAACCCGTAGACGAACGAGCCGGCGATCTGCCGCTCGATCTGCGCCGGGTTGACGGCATAGCCGCAATCGGTCGCGGCGACGATGCGATGGATCTTCACCTTGTCGCCGTCCTTGACGGAGATCTCCGCGCACGCCGCCACGTAGCTGGCGAACGAGTGCATGTGCGCCAGCCCGCGATACACGCCCCGCGGCGCCGGCTTGCCCCAGCCCGCGCGGTCGGCCACCGCGTTCAGCACCGCGAGGTGCTTGGGATGCTTGCTCATCAGCTTGCGCCGGAACTCCAGCGGGTCCTGGCCGGCGGCGTGGGCCATCTCGTCCATGAAGCACTCGAGGAAGATCGCGTTCTGGTTGATGTTCACGCCGCGCCAGAACCCCGGCGGCACGTGCGTGTTGCGCATCGCGTGGTCGATCAAGAGATTCGGCACGCTGTAGCCGAAGGCGAAGTCACCGCCCGGGTTGAGCCCCTGGAACACCAGCGGGTCCTTGCCCTGCTGGAGGGCTTCCGGCCGCACCGCGGTGAGGATCGATTGCCCCGACAGCCGCATGTGCAGGCCGGTGAGGTTGTTGCCGGCATCGAACGCGCCCACCAGCTTGCACTGCATGACCGGATGATACCGGCCGTGCTGCATGTCCTCCTCGCGGGTCCACAGCAGCTTCACCGGCGTGCCGGGCATCTGCTTGGCGATCAGGACGGCCTGGGTCACGTAGTCGTGGAAGGCGCCGCGCCGCCCGAACCCACCGCCGAGGTTGATCTTGTACACCTCGCACTTGTCGGCCGGCAGCCCCGACGCCGCCAGCGTCGCCGCGAACGCGGCCTCGCCGTTCTGCGTGGGCACCCAGACCTCGCAGCGGTCTGGCGTGTACTTCGCCGTCGCGTTCATCGGCTCCATCGGCGCGTGGTTCTGGAACGGATAGGCGTAGACGGCTTCGATCTTCTTCGCCGCGCCCGCGATGGCGGCCTTGACGTCGCCGTTCTGGTTGGCCACGAAGGCCTGGTCGGCGTCGAGGCCCTCCTTGAGCATCGCCGCGATCGAGGCGCTCGACACCTTCGCGTTCTCGCCCTCGTCCCAGACGATCGGCAGCGCGTCGAGCGCGGTCTTGGCCTGCCACCACGTATCGGCCACCACGGCCACCGCGGAGTCGCCGACTTTCACCACGTGGCGGACGCCCGGCATGCCAGTGACCTTTGCGGCCTCGTAGCTCTTCACCTTGCCGCCGAACACGGGACAGTCCTTGATCGAGGCGTTGAGCATGCCGGGGAGCTTCAGATCGAAGCCGTAGACTTGCTTGCCCGTCAGCTTGTCGATCGTGTCCAGACGCTTGACGGACTTGCCGATCAGCTTCCACTCCGTCGGGTCCTTGAGGGTCGGCTTTTCCGGCTGCGTGAGCTTGGCGGCGGCTTCCGCCACCTTGCCGTAGGTGGTTTTGCGGCCCGACGGCTTGTGCGTGATCACGCTGTTGCTCGCGCTGCACTCGGAGGCCGGCACGTTCCACGCGTTGGCAGCGGCCTGGATCAGCATGATCCGCGCGGTGGCGCCGCCCTCGCGGACGTACTGGTGCGAGTCGCGGATGCCGCGGCTGCCGCCCGTGGAGAAGTCACCCCACGCGCGCTTGCGCTTCACGCTCTGGCCGGGCGTCGGATACTCGGTCTTCACCTTCGACCAGTCGCACTCGAGCTCCTCGGCGACCATCTGGGCGAGGCCCGTGAGCGTCCCCTGCCCCATCTCGGAGCGCGCGATCCGGATCACGACCGTGTCGTCCGGGCGGATGACCACCCAGGCGTTCACTTCGGGCGAGCCGTCCTGGGCGCGCACGACGCTCGCGCCGAACGGGATCTTGAGGCCGAGAGCGAGCCCGGCGCCGGCGGCGGCGCTGCCGATGACGAAAGAGCGACGATTGAGCTTCGGAGTCCTGGTGATCATGGCGCGGCCCCCTTATGCCTTCGCCGCTGCGTGGATGGCCTCACGCACCTGCTGGAAGGTTCCACACCGACAGATGTTGGTGATCCTCGCGTCGATCTCGGCGTCGGTCGGCTTCGGCTTCTCCTTCAGGAGCGCCGCCACCGCCATGATCATGCCCGACTGGCAGTAGCCGCACTGCGGGACCTCGTGGTCGAGCCAGGCCTTCTGCACCTTGTTCAGGGCCCCGCCGTTGGCCAGGCCTTCGATGGTGGTGATCTTCTTGCCCTCGGCGGCGGCAACGGGCAGCACGCAGGAGCGGACCGCGGCGCCGTCGAGGTGCACCGTACAGGCGCCGCATTGCGCGATACCGCAGCCGTACTTGGTGCCGGTGAGACCCACCTGCTCACGGATCGCCCATAACAGGGGCGTGCTGGGATTGACGTTGACCTCGAGCGTTTTGCCATTGATCGTCAAGCGCGCCATGGGCTTCCCTCCCGGGATTGCGGTGGTTGGGACTATCCGCGATTGCGTCCCCGAAGGCAAGGACTCGCGTGACGCAGCGCAGCGAGGCGAAGAGCGGGGTGATCAGGGCATGGCGCCGCAGAAGCAGCGCAGGCCGGCGGCCCGCTGGATCATAGCGTTCGCCAGGTGCGGCGTGCGGGCGAGGCGCACCGGCAGGACCCCGGCGGCCCGAAAGCATCGCTCAGCGGCCGCATCGAGTGCCGGGATGCCCCACGGCAGATAGTGGACGGCCGGCCGGCCGCGGTTCATCCCCGGCAAGACGTTGCAATATACAAGGTCCACGCTGGCCAGGCTCAGCAGCGTGTCCCGTTCGTCACGCGTCCGCAGCTCCGGGACGCCGACAACCCGATACCCGCAGTCCGCCAGGCGTTCCCGGTAGGCCTGAAGCATCGACGTCCGCTCGCGTGCCGCCGCGCGATACTCGCGCGCGATCTGCTCGCGCGCGCGCGAGGGCGGCAGATACGGCGACAGCGTGAGGCGCCGGTGAGCGAGCACGGCGCCCAGCTGCTCGAGGCCGCGGCGCGGGTCGGCGACGAGCGTCGTCGGCCGACCGTCGCGACCGGTGCGTCCCAGCAACGCCACGTCGAGATCGATGTGGTAGGACGCCTGCCCGGACGGCGCCATCCGGTTTCGATCGTGATCGAACCGAGCCGAGCCGGTGGCGCCGAGGACGACGACCTCGCCTCCGAGCTCCGCCGTGAGAATCGCGAGCACCTCGGTCGCCGTCAGACCCAGCCGCGTGACGTTCTCCGAGATCGTATCGGCCCCGACCGCGAGACACTCGCCATCGAAGAGAATGTTGCCGCCGTGCCAGAACAGGCGGGAGCGCACGACGCGGACCGCGAGAAGACGCTGCGCGGCCCGAGCATCGAGCGGGCTCGCGGAGCTCTCGCCGGAGGTCCGCAAGGCACGAGGCACGAGCAGGACAGGACGCCCGCGCCGGTCGCGCGCCGCCAGGGCGTTGTCGCGCGCGAAGATGGTCCCGAACCCGACGCTGAAGATCCGGATCGAGCGCTCACGGCCGAGACACTCGCGCACGAGACGACGGACACCCGCGCCATCGCTGTCCGGATCCAGGAGGACGACGACCCTCACGGAGCGGTCGAGCCCGCGCGTCAGGTCCCGGAGCAGGCTGACGGTGATCGGCGTGCCGCCCCAGGCGGTCGATATCTGGAGCCGGACGTTCCCGAGGGGACGACCGGCGGCCGCGGGCACCAGCGTCAATCCCAGCGTGCGAGGCGAGAACCCGACGCGTGAGCCCTCACGCCACCGTGGAAACGTCTCGAGCAGATCCACGGGCAGACGAAGGGCACGCCGCGTCAAGGTCGTTGAGCGCCCATCGCAGTTGCCGTATCGTGGCGACAGCCATGACGGAAACCGCGGAGGTCGTGATCGTCGGCGCCGGCATCATGGGCGTGAGCACCGCGTACCATCTGGCGCGGCTCGGCGCCGGGCGGGTGATCGTCCTCGAGCGCGACACCGTGTGCTCGGGCTCGACGGCTCTGGCCAGCGGAGGCATTCGCCATCAGTATGCGAACCGCCTCGGCGTCGAGCTGACGACCCACAGCATCGTCACCTACGAGCGGTTCCAGGAAGAGTTCGGCGTCGATCCTCAGTTCCGCCAGCACGGATACCTCATCCTGATCGCGACGGACGACGAGCTGGCCACGGCGCGGCGCAGCGTCGCGCTCCAGCGAAGCCTCGGCGTCGATGTCGAGCTGCTCGACGCGGCGGCGACGCGCGCGCTCTGCCCGTACCTGAACACCGACGATCTGCTCGGCGCGACCTATACGCCGCGCGACGGGTACGCCGACCCGTACCTCTGCGCGACCGCGATCGCCGCGCGCGCGCGCGACCTCGGCGTGGTGATCAAGCAGCAGCACGAGGTGCGCGGATTCCGCCGCGACGGCGACCGCGTGAGCGGCGTCACCACCGCGGCGGGCGCGTTCGAGGCGCCGGCCGTCGTCATCGCGACCGGCGCGTGGTCGGGCGTCGTGGGCACGCTCGCCGGAGTCGACATCCCCATCCGCCCGCACCGGCGTCACAAGTTCATGACTGCGCCGTTTCCCGTGGACCGGATTCCCGCGGCCACCCCGTTCGTCATCGACCCGCACCGGAACTTCTCGCTTCGCCGCGAGGGCCCCGGGATGCTCCTCGGACACGGGCGCCGCGACGAGCCCGACGGCTTCAGCACCGAGATCGATCGGAGCCTCGAGCCGCGGGTGGTCGAGCGCGCGATTCACCGCGCGCCGGCCCTGGCGGACGCCGCGCTCATGCGCGCGTACGCCGGCCTCTACGAGATGACGCCGGATCAGACGGGGATCGTCAGCGCCGTCCCCGGCGCGGCGGGATTGCACGTCATCGCCGGCTTCAGCGGCCACGGCTTCATGCACGGCCCCATCGCCGGCCAGCTCATGGCCGAGATGCTCGTGCACGGCCGCGCCGTCACCATGGACGCCGCCGCCCTCGACCTCGCGCGGTTCGCCCGCGGCGAGGCCCACGTGGAGCCGCTGACCTTCGTCTGACGATCGACGGCGCGAGGAGCCTGTCGGAGTATCGAGGGGTGCCACGGCGCCGGGGCGCCCCGAGCGTGTGGCCGGGGAGTCCGAGGGGGGCGTAGCCCCTTCGCTTGAAGAACCCGGGGGGCCATGTCGGGGCCCCCCATCTTCTAGTCCTCGGGCCCCGGCGTGAGGGCGAACGAGCGAAGAGCGGAGCCGGTGCCGCCCCGGATCTTGAGCGGCGGCACGACGAGCAGGAACTCGTAGACGCGCGCCTCGGCCAGCTCTTCGAGGAAAAAGTTCTCGATGATGTTGATCCCGTGGTCAGCGATGACCAGCATGTGCACGGGGAACACCTGGAACGACGGCGTCCCCGGGGTCCCGAGGATCGGGGGGCGCTGCTCGAAGGTGAGCGTGTCGTTGCCGACGACGCGGGCGCCGGCATCGATCAGGAACTGCGCGCCCTCCACGCCCGGGCCGGGCGAGAAGTCGCCCTTGTAGAGCGCTGGATTCGCGCCGAAGTACTGTCCCCATCCCGTCCGGATGAGGACGGTGTCGCCGCGTTCCAGCTCGACCTGCTGGGCCTTGGCGGCGCGAGCGAGATGGCGGGCGGTGATCTCGAACTGCGGCGGCAGCGGAGTCAGGTTGCCGTTCACGAGGCGCGCGACGTCGAGCAGCACGCCCCGATTGACGAGCAGGTCCGTCGGGTAGTGCGTCATGTCGAGGTGGGCGCCCACCCCGCTACGACCGATGCCGCGCAGGTCCGCCGTCGCCGCCGCCGCGTCGACGCCGCCGAAGAGCAGGCCGTTGTGGCCGATGTGCCCGATGGCGTCGATGCTCGGCGCGCCGTGCTGGCCGCTCCAGTGCTGGACCTCGGCGGTGAACGAGAGCTTCCCTCCGTCCCCGAAGACGCCGCGCGTCCCGGCGTGGGTGGCGGCGAGCGACATGGAATACGTCGGGTTGACGCTGGCGATCGGCGAGTTCTCGTCCCAGACCGACGCGAGGTCGAAGAGCCGCGCGTTCTGCACCTTTCGGATGAACTCGCGGACCCGACCCGCGCCCTGGGACGGCTCGCCGGCCGTCGCCGCATCGACCCTCCCGGCCGCAGCGAGCCCGGCGGCCAGGAGCGCCGCGCTTCGAACGAAGTCGCGCCGCGCCACGGAGCGCGGACCATCCTGCGCGTTGCGCCTGTCGTTTGGCATGGGTTTCCTCCCGCCGGGACTCTAGTACAGCGCCGCCGCGCGCGCCACCGCCAGCGTCGAGGCGCGCTCGTGAAGTGCGGATGTGCCGAGTCGCTTCGCCCAGGTCGCGAACTCGGCGCGCGGTCCGGTCCAGCGCAGCGCGTCCACGTCGGTGCCGATGGGCGCGTCCGCACGCAGCGTGGCCAGCTCGCGGAACAGCATCGCGCGCTCGCGTTGCTCGGCGAGCGTCGTCGCCAGCCGCATCGATCCGCGCACGGACACGTCCCACTCCGAGGCCGGCTTCGGAATGTGCTCGAGGTGCCGATATCGAGCGAGCAGCGTCGCGGCCGATCGCGCGCCCCAGCCGGGCAGCCCCGGGTAGCCGTCCGCGCTGTCGCCAACGAGCGCGAGCCAGTCGGGAATCGACGCGGGCGGGACGCCGAACTTCTGCCGCACCGCCGACTCGTTGCGCAGCTCGCGCGTGCGCCGATCGAGCTGGACAACGCGGTCGCCGCGCACGCACTGCGCGAGATCCTTGTCCGGCGTGCACACGACGACCTGCTCGACGCGCGTGTCGGCGGCGGCCATGGCCGCCGCCGCCGCCAGCGCGTCGTCGGCCTCGAACTCGACCATGGGCCAGACGGCGACGCCGAGCGCGCTCAGCGCAGCCTCCAGCGGCTGAAATTGCCCGTACAGGAGCGGGTCCATCCCCTCGCCCGTCTTGTAGTCCGGCCAGAGCGCGTTGCGAAACGATTCGATGACGTGATCGGTGGCCACGCCCAGATGCGTGGCGCCGCCTTCGAGCATTCCCAGGATCGACCCCACGACGCCGCGCACCGCCCGCAGCTCCGCCGGCGCGCTGCGATCGAAGGCCGCCGCCGGCGAGAGGAAATAGCGGAACAATTCGTACGTCCCGTCGATCAGATGGACGATCACGGCAGGCGGAAGAGCCGGCGCGGGTTCGTCTCGCCGATACGGTGCATCTCCTCCACGCTGAATCCCGCGGCGCGCAGGCTCGCCAGCGGGTCGTGGTCGGCCGGCGGGAACGAGTCGTCGCTGCCGATCACGAGGCGCTCGATGCCGACGCGGTCCGCCAGATACCGGAGCGCGCGCGGGTCGTGGAGGATCGTGTCGTAGTACATGCGGCGCAGGTACGCCGACGGCGGCGACGTCGCGGCGATCCCGGCGGCGGCGCGGTCGCTGCGCTGGAACATGACGTCGAAGCGGCCGATCACGTAGGGCACCGTCCCTCCTCCGTGAGAGAGGATCAGCTCCAGCCCCGGGAAGCGGTCGAGAACGCCGGCGCCGATGGGCGAGCCGACGCAGAGCGTGGTGTCCACCGTGTACTGCACGACCTGGTTCATCGCGAAGCGCCGCGTGCGCGGCGTCGGATTCGGCTGCACGGGATGCAGGAACACGGGAACGCGGAGCTCGACGGCGGCGGCCCAGTACTCGTCGAGCGGCAGCTCGCCGAGGTTCGTGCCTTCCACGTTGGTCGCGGCGACGGCGCCGACGGCGCCGAGCTGCGTCACCGCGTACTCCAGCTCACGCGCCGCCTGGGCAGCGTCGGGAAGATAGCCGGACGCCAGGAGCGAGAAGTGAGGGCCGTGGCGCTGTGCGAGCTCGGCGAGCGACTCGTTCAGCAGCCGGTGCCAGGCGGTGCCCTGGGCGACGTCGAGCCCGTGGGCGTGCATGTCGGTCCACGTCGAGAGGATCTCGCGGTCGATCCCGGCGGCGGTCATGCTCGCGACGCGCGTGGCCGGCTCCTCGATCAGCTTCGCGAAGAACGGACGTAGCCGGAGCCCGGAGGCGAAGTGCAGCGCGTGGCAGGCGGGCTCGGTCTCGACCACCGAGACGCCGTAGCGCGAGCCTTCCTTCTGGAGCCGCTCGACGAGACCCGGCGGCACGTAATGCGCGTGGACGTCGATCATCGCTGCGCGTCCGCCATCCAGCGCGCGAGGTTCCTCGCTGAGAGCGGCAGCTCGCGGACGACCACGCCAGTCCCTGCCAGCGCGGCCGCGACAGCGTTGGCGGCGGCCGCGCCGGTGGCCACGATCCCGCCCTCACCCGCACCTTTCGCTCCGAGCGGGTTCGACGTGGACGGTGCGTCCTCGAGCGTGATGCTCTCGATGCTCGGGAAATCGGCTGCGGTGGGCAGCGCGTAGTCCGCGAGCGTGCCGGTGAGGAGCTGTCCCGTGTCGTCGTAGACCAGCTCCTCCAGGAACGCGCCGCTCAGACCTTGCACGGCGGAGCCGAGCGCCTGTCCGTGCACGAGCGCGGGGTTGATGGCGCGGCCGACGTCCTCGACCGTCACGAAGCGCAGCACGTCCGTCGCCCCGGTCTCCGGATCGACCGCGACGTGGGCGACGTGCGCGCCGTACGTGTACGTGAGCGCCGTCGTCGTGAACTTCCCGACGGCCTCCACCGGGGCACTGGTCGCGAGGGTCAGCACCGGACGCTCGCCCACGCCGTCTCGCCTGTACACGTCGCCGCCGCGGCATTCGAGCGCCGCCTCGTCGAGCCCGGCGCGCTTCGCCGCGAGCGCGACGAGCTGCGACTTCAGCGCTGCCGCGGCGGCCGCGACGGCGCTGCCGCCGACGACGACGGCACGACTGTGGTACGTGCCCCAGCCCTCGGCGACGAAGCTCGTGCTGCCGTGGAGAACCGTGATCCACTCGAACGGGATCGCCAGCTCGTCGGCGAGAATCTGCGCCAGGACCGTCTCGTGGCCCTGGCCCGAGGAGGCGCAGCCGCTGTAGAGCTCCACGCGGCCGGGCCCGCGGACGACGATACGCGCGGTCTCGGCGGGACCGGCCCCGCTCGACTCGACGAAGCAGCCGATGCCGATCCCGCGCCGCTTGCCGTCCACGAGCCGGCCGTTGTCCTTCGCGAGGCGCGCGTAGTCACTCGCCTCGAGCGCCCGGCGGAGCGCCGCCGCGTAATCGCCGCCGTCGTACGCGCCGGAGGCCTCGTACGGCACGAGCGTGCCGATGGTCCACGGCAGCTCCGCCGGCGTGATGAGGTTCCGCAGCCGGACGTCGGCGGGATCGAGCCCCAGGTCGGAGGCCATGAGGTCGAGCAGGCGCTCGCGGAAGAAATTGGCCTCGAACCGGCCCGGCCCGCGATACGTGCCGACCGGCGTCTTGTTGGTGATCACCGCCTGCACCTCGCACGCGAAGTGCGGGATGCGGTACGGGCCCGGCAGGAACTGCGCCGCCTTGGCGGGGACCACGCCGCCGTTCGTGCGCACGTACGCGCCCATGTCGGCGAGCAGGCGGCCACGCAATCCCAGGACGGTGCCGTCCGCGCGCGCGGCGATCTCGAGCTCGCACTCGATCTGGCGGGAGTGGTTCGTCGCGAGGAAGCTCTCGCGCCGGTCCTCGATCCACTTCACCGGGCGCCCGAGCTTGATGGCGGCGAGCGGGATCAGCAGATCTTCGGGATAGAACTCGCCGCGCACGCCGAAGCTGCCGCCGACGTCCACCTCGATCAGCTCGATGCTCGCCTCGTCGAGCCGCAGCATCCGCGCGAGCGCCCGGCGGTTGAAGAAGGTCACCTTGGTGGCGCCGAGCACGGTCAGCTTCTCCAACGTCGCGTCCCACGTCGCCACCAGGCCGCGGGTCTCGAGGGGCACGCCGCTGTGGCGCTGGCATCGGAACGTTTCGCGCCGTGTGTACGCGGCAGACGCAAATGCGGCATCGGGATCCCCGCGTGACACGCGATAACGGGTCGCGATGTTCGTGCCGCTCGCCTCGTGGATCAGGACGCGGTCGGCCGCGGCATCGTGCGGGTCGACGACGGCCTCGAGGGGCTCGTAGTCCACGGAGACCCGCTCGGCCGCATCCTCGGCGGCGTGACGGTCCTCGGCCACGACGAGCGCCAGCGGCTCGCCGACGTACCGGACGCGGTCGCGGGCGAGCGGCCACTGGAGGTAGCGGTCGAACCCGGGCAGGGGGCCGATCCGAATGGGAATGGGCGACCCGAGCTCGCCGAGGTCGGCGACGGTGAGCACCGCGAGCACGCCGGGCGCCCGCCGCGCCGCCGCGGTGTCGAGGCGGGCGAGGCGCGCATGGGCGGCCGCGCTGCGGACGACCACGGCGTGACCGTGCGCGGGATCCACGACGTCGGCGACGTAGCGGCCGCGGCCGGTGACGAACCGGCGATCCTCGCTGCGGCGCACGGCCGCGCCCACGAGGCGCTCGCGGGTCGGTGGCGTGACGGGTGGGTGTGCCGGGTGATCGTTCACGCGTACAATCGCCGCGCTAGGCTAGCACACGGCGAGGTGGCCTATGGATCTACAGCTCAACGGCAAGGTGGCGCTGGTGACCGGTGGAAGCCTCGGCATCGGCAAGGGCATCGCGCGCGTGCTCGCGCGCGAGGGCGTGGACGTCGCGATCTGCGCGCGCCGCAAGGACGTGCTCGAGGCGGCGGCCGACGAGATCCGCCGCGAGTCCGGCCGCAAGGTGCTCGCGATCCCGGCCGACCTCACGCGCCGCGAGGACGCAGAGAACTTCGTGCGCGGCGCCGCGCGGCACTTCGGCAACGGCGGCGGAGTCCGGCAGACGATCATCGAGATGGAGTCGGGATTCCTGCTGACCTCGGCCGCGGGCAGCGGCACCTGCCTGGCGGTCATCGCCGAGCAGGCCGCCGACCTCGGCCTGGTGGCCTACGAGATGGCCATCCTCGTCCGCCGGACCGGTGAGCACATCCGGGTCAACACGCGCGCGTCCGCGCTGAGCGGCTGGGGCTAATAAGCCATGCCGTCCAACGATGAACGGTGGCTAGACGCCGAGGCCGGACCGGTGGTCCGGCCTTACGCCCTGACCCAGGGCCGGACGAGGCACACCGGGGAATCGTTCGACCTGGTGGCGACCGTCATGGCCACGCAGGCCGCGATC
>Ga0134085_10000755_pt1 | contig 11593 bp, 9 predicted proteins | sample 15_taG_10_FD_123125 | JGI IMG/M metagenome (GOLD analysis project Ga0134085, IMG submission 123125) | Grasslands soil microbial communities from the Angelo Coastal Reserve, California, USA - 15_D_Rain_20cm_2_09182015 | ecosystem: Environmental > Terrestrial > Soil > Grasslands ...
CAGGCGCGCCAGGCCGCAGTACACCGGATTGCTGAGAATATTCGCGATCGTCTGGCTCGCCCAAGCCCGGCCGGTCTTCGTCCGATACCCGTCCCGGTTGAGCTCCTGGCAGATCTTGGCGATCCCCTTGCCCTCGAGGTAGCGTCGGAAGATCAGGGAGACCACACGGGCCTCCTCCTTCTTCAGCTGGAGGATGCCGTCCACGTAGTCGTACCCGTATGGGCTCGCGTAGGTGAGGAATGCGTTCGCCTTCTTGACGGCGTTGTTCAGGGCTTCGACGCTTTGCAATCCTCGGGCCCGCCGCAGCACCTCGCGCTCGTTCAGGTCCCGTTCGACGCACAGCTTCCGGAGGGCCTCGTCCTCCGACTCCGAAGAATAGTGTTGAAGCATTTCTCGGGTCGACCCGAAGCGCATGTAGACCTCCCAGAAGAGGAGGACGTCCCCCGGAGACCCGTCCACACAGTGCTTGCACAGGAGGACCTTCTCCCGACGGATGGTGGGATCCGCTCGAGGGTTCGCGTCGACTTCGTGGCTGACGAGGTTCCTCGCGCTCCAGCACCTCTGACACCGACCGTCCACCCATCACGCCTCCAGGATGACCGGAGGCGCGTGGGCATTCGACAGGAGCGCCCGCGACCGCAGACGCTCTTGCGCTTCGTTGAAAGTCTCGATCGGCACGACCGGATCGTGGTCCGCTTTTCGGACGATCCCATCCCAACGGAGGAACCCGGCATAGACTGGGTTGTGAAGGATCCGATACACTTTGATCGGCGTCCAGGCGGTGTCGCGTTTCGTCCGCCGTCCGTTCGCGTTCAGGTCCGCCGCGGTCTCCTCGAGCGTCCGGCCCTCCAGGCAGAGGTCGAACATCTCTCGCACGACCTCGGCTTCGGTCGCGATCGGGACGAGTCGGCCCTCCGCGATGTCGTAGCCGAGGGGAGGATGGAATCCGAGGATGCCGGGGCCGACCCGCGCCTTCTGCGTCATCCCCATCTTCACGCGTTCGCCGATCTGCTCGGATTCGAGCTGGGCGATCCGTTGGATGATGTCCATGACGAAGCGCCCCATCGCAGTCGAGGTGTCGAGGGACTCGGAGGCGGACACGAAGTCCTTCTTCCACTCCCCCAGGTTTTCCATCATTTCCATGAAGTTCCGTGAGTTCCGGTGGATCCGGTCCATCTTGATGACGAGCAACGCGTCCCATGCGTCCCGTTCGGCCATCATCTTCTGATACGCGGGACGTCGGATGTTCCGGCCCGAGTGACCTTCATCGGTGTAGCGGGCCGCGACGGACCAGTCCCGGGCGAGGCAGTACGCCTCGAGCCGCTCGCGTTGCGCCTCCAGGGAAAAGCCTTCCTTGGCTTGGTCCTCGGTGGAGACCCTAGTGTAGATCGCGACTCGGATCTGTGCACCCATCCCGCGGCGCGAAGGAGCGTCAAACTAATAAAGACTGCCGGTCGGACGAAAGTCTGACGCACTGATGTACGATTAACATCTATCAAAGAAGGCAAGCCGCGATCCGACGGGGCTTCACTTTTATCGGTTTGTATGGATATTTACGACGGTCATTGACGGACTTCGTGCTACTCCGTAACAGGGAAAATCGCCAAATCGCTCACGCATGGAAAAGTATCGCTGGTACCGTCGCAAGCGCGCATATTATTGGTCTGAGCTGTTCTACCCTCCCGGGAATATTTCCGCTCGAGGATATTCCTCATTTGGACTTACGCGCCCGTAGGTCCGTGAGGACTTCCTTCGCTCGATCCATCCGCACCTTTCGCTCCTTGACCAGGATCTCAGCCACGCGGTCGACTTCCTCGCCGACGGCCCCGACTGTCGCCGCCACGTTGCGCGCATGGAGCGACATGTGCCCGCGCTGAATGCCTTCGGTCGCCAACGCTCGGAGGGCCGCGAAGTTCTGCGCCAACCCGACCGAGGCGATCACCTCCGCGAGTTCCTGCGCCGTCTTCACCCCGAGGAGCCGGACATTCGCCTTCGCGGTCGGATGGACCGCGGTGGCGCCGCCGACCAGGCCGACCGCCATCGGCAGTTCAATTGTCCCGACGAGATCTCCGTGGCTGTCTTTCTCCCACGACGTGAGGGAGCGGTACCCCCCGGACTTCCACGCCGCGTACGCGTGGGCCCCGGCCTCGATGGCCCGCCAGTCGTTCCCGGTCGCCACGACGACCGCGTCGACGCCGTTCATGATGCCCTTGTTGTGGGTCGCGCACCGGAACGGGTCGGCGTCCGCGAACGCGTACGCCTCGAGGATTCCCTCGACGACGTCCTCTCCCGGGATGTCCTCGGTCCGGATGGCCTCTTTCGCGAACACAGCCCGGGCGCGGACGAGACGCCGCACCGCGAGGTTCGAGATGATCCGGAGGTAGACGCGGCCGCCCGTCCATTGCTCGATGTGCGGGGCGACCGCCTCCGCCATCGTGTTCACGGCGTTCGCCCCCATCGCGTCGCGGCAGTCGACGACCAGGTGGGTGATCACCATATGTCCCCGCTTCGTATCCACGACCCGGACCTCGACGTCCCTCGCGCCGCCGCCGACCTTCACGAGCATCGGATCCTTCTCGTTCGCGATCGAGAGGATCTCGTCTCGGTGGTGGAGGATCGTCATCCGCGCTCCGTGGGGATCCGAGACCCCGACGAGCTGGATCTGGCCGATCATGATCGGACCCGACGTGCTCGCCGAGAACCCGCCCCGCTCCCGCGCCATCCGAGCCGCGTTCGAGGCGGCCGCGACCACGCTCGGCTCTTCAATCGCCATCGGGACCAGGTAATCGCGCTCGTTGACCCGGAAGTTCACCGCGATCCCGAGGGGGATCGGCATCGCGCCGACCACGTTCTCGATCATCCGGTCGACCTGGTCGAACTTCAACGCGCCCGTATTCCGGATCGTCTCGATTTCCGCGTCCGAGAGCTCTCCGAACGATCGGATGACTTGCCAGCGATCTTCGGGGGTCTTCTTGTAGAAACCCGATACCTCGGAACTCTTCACGGCGGCACCGTGCGTCGGAGAAGACTGTCCCGCCATAAAGGCATCGCGCGGCGGCTCACGTGGCGAGGCGGGTCCCGCAGCTCGGGCAGAATGACATCCCGGTCGCGACCGGCGAGCCGCAGTTTGTGCAGAAGCGACCCGTCGCCGCGGTGGGAGGCTGACCCGCGTCCCTTGCGGTCGGTGCGGGTTGGGCTGCCGGCGGTAGCGGCGCGTACGGCGGATATCCATAGGGGCCCGGGTACGCCGGGTACATCGGCGGATGGGACTTCGTCACCTGCCCTCCCTCAGCGACGATGAGGATGACCCCAACGATCAGGAGAGGGATGCCGATGCAGAGAAACGGGAAGAACAGGATTCCGATGACCGATAAGGCCACGCCAATTACGAGCAGCAGGGCGCCTGTGGTCAGCTCGGCCAGACGAGTCCCCTCCTGTCTATTCGACGAATTCGCGCATAATGATATAAATATTGCTTGCGGGAATGCCGCGCGATAGAGACCGCGTCGTAGGGTGAGCGAGATGCCCGTCGTTCTGGGAGAGATCGCGACCCCGTTCCAAGCGACCGCGTCGGGCTCTGCCGTCGGATTCTGGCTTTTCCTTCTCGGTCTGTACGTCGCATTCCTCCTCATCGCGTTGTGGGTGTACCAGGACGCCCGCATTCGCGGCATGAACAGCCTCTTTTGGTTCGCCATCGTGTTCCTGGTCCCGGTGTTCGGGCTGGTCGCCTACCTCATCTATCGTCGAGACCGGCCTCTTTGAACGCCGTGCGCCGCCCTCCCCCAAGGGTTGCGATTTCGCGTTTCTGAGTTCGAATACTGGCCTAACGTTGGCCAAGTTTCAGACGGGGCCAGAACGTTTAAACCATGTCACAACATGACGCCCCCGGGGTTATTATGGAGGAGCCTACACCTTCGGGAGCGAAGCCTGCCCCGAAGAGCAGAGCAGTGTGGATTGCGGTTGCAGTCATCGTCGTAATCATCGTGGTCGTCTTGGCCGCGGTACTGGGCGGATTGTTCAATCCCGCCCCGACGAAGCCCGCCCTTCGGATCGGGACGTTGCTGTCGATTACGGGTGCGCTAAGCCAGTACGGGCCGGGCGATACGCAGGGCGCATATCTCGCTGTTCATCAAATCAACGCCGCGGGCGGCGTGCTCGGCCAGCCCATTCAGCTGTTCACGGAGGACGACCAGACGGACCAAACGGCGGCTGCCGCCGCCACGACGAAGTTGATCACCCAGAACCACGTGAACGCGATTGTCGGCGCGCAGTTCTCCGGCGGCACGATCGCCTCGATTGGAATTGCAAAGGCGGCGGGCGTCCCGATGGTCTCTCCGTCGGCGACGTCGCCCGCGTTGTCCAACCTGACCTTGACCGGCGGCTACTTCTTCCGGACCGCGCCCTCGGACGCGCTTCAGGGCGTGGTCGCAGCCAACTACCTCTTTACCAACCTGTCCTACCGGTATGTCAACCTGGTCGGACGCGACGATTCGTACGGGCGAGGGCTTGTGGGCGTGATCAACACCAAGTTCACCGCGCTCGGCGGCCACGTGAACACGACCGTGATCATCAACCCGAAGGCCACGACGTTCACGACCGACCTTCAGACCTTGTTCTCGACCAACCCGCAAGCGGTCTACTTCGCCGGCTTCCCCGGCGAGGGGCTCATCCTGATGACCCAATGGCAGCAAGGCCTCTCGAGCAACACCGGGTGGAACCGGCCATGGATTTTCTCGGAAGGACTTGACAGCCAGACCTTCATGGACCAGCTGCACTCGTCCCAGGTGAACATCGACGTCACGAAGATCAAGGGGACGTCACCTGTCTCGCCCTTCGGCGCGGTTCACGACGTCTTCGTGGCGCAATACAAGGCAGCGACAACGACCACCTCGACCCCGGTGCTCTACACGGACTACACCTACGATGCGGTCTACCTCATCGCCCTTGCCGCGCAGAAGGCAGGTTCCGTCGATGGAACGGCAATCAAAGCAAACCTGCCCGTCATCGCCAAGGGGTCCGGAACCGTGATTACGCCCGGAAACTGGACCCGTGCGTTGACCACGCTAGCGGCCGGTGGTTCGGTCAACTGGGAGGGAGCCGCAGGATCGGAGGACTTCGACGCGAACGGTGACGTTCGAGGGCCTTACGAGGTCTGGGGTGTAAACAGCACCTTCCAGATTGTCCGGCTCGCCTTCATCCCGGAGTCGAGCATCCAGACCGCCCCACCGCTGTTGCCGTCGAGCCACGTCGTCACGGCGTCGTCGAGTGGGTTCGTTGAGAAGGTTCAGACCGCAGTCGTTACGCGGCGGTTCTGAACCCCTTTCCCCTTTTCGAAGCGGTCAGGCTTGGCCGCCCAGGTACAGCTTCCCGACGTCCGCATTGTGGAGCAGCCATTCGCCCGTCCCGGCGAAACGATTCCGCCCGGTCTCGAGGACGTACCCCCGGTCCGCGATGGCGAGCGCCTTTTTCGCGTTCTGCTCGACCATCACAATTCCCGTGCCGCCTTCATTAATCTCGACGATCTTGGAGAAGACCGTATCGACCAGCTTCGGAGCCAGTCCGGCCGACGGCTCATCGATCAGGAGTACCTCCGGGTCAAGCATCATCGATTTCGCGAGCGCGACCATCTGCTGTTCCCCGCCGCTGAGACTCCCCGCGGGTTCGCGGAGTTTCGGCTGGAGATTCGGGAACATCTCGATCGTCTCGGTCGCCCGCTCCCGGATTTCGGCATCGTTCATCATCCGGGATTGAGTCCGGTCGGGACCTCGGTTCCACGGATGCGGAAGGGGTGAAATCCGCCGGGTGATCGCGCCCATCTCGAGATTCTCGAGCACGCTCAGGGTCGGGAACGTGTTGTTGGTCTGCGGGACGTAGCCGAGTCCCAGGATGACGAGGTCTCGAGGATGGAACCCGGTAATGTCCGTGTCCCGGAAGAGAATCCGGCCCTCGGTCGGGCGGAGCAGGCCGAAGATCGTCTTGATCAGGGTCGACTTGCCCGCCCCGTTCGGTCCGATCAGGACGACCATCTCTCGCTCCTCCAAGGTCATCGAGACTCCGTGGAGGATCTCCATTTCCCCATAGCCGGACCGGAGGTTCTGCGCCTGGAGCAGCACGCCTATCCCCCGAGGTACGACTCGATCACGGCCGGGTCCGCTTTCACCGTCTCTGGGCGACCTTCCGCGATCCGGCGACCCTGGTGCATCACGATGACCCAATCGCATCGATTCATGACCACATTCATATCGTGCTCAATCAGGAAAAACGTCCTCCCGTTCTGCCGAAGCTTCTCGATCAGGTCCATGAGGCTCCCGGCCAACGCCGGGTTGACCCCGGCGACGGGCTCGTCGAGAAGGACGAGCGTCGGATCCGACATCAACGCTCGCGAGAGTTCGAGGAGTTTTTTCTGCCCGCCCGACAGAGTCCTCGCATGCTCGTTGGCGAGTCCGTCGAGCTGCGTCAACTTCAGCACCTCGCGGCCCCGGGCGCGCCATTGCCTCTCGTCGCGCTTGACCTGGCCCGGCCGGAAGAAGAGGTTGAGCAAGCGCTCGCCGGAATTGTTCTTCGCGGCGAGGACGAGGTTCTCCAGGACCGTCAGATTGCGAAGCTCGTGGGGGATCTGCCACGTCTTCGTGAGCCCGAGGTGCACGATCTCGTACGGGGGCAGTCCATCGATCCTCGTGCCGTCGAACCAGATCTCCCCGCCGTCGGGTCGATAGAGCCCGGCAATGATGTTGAACAATGTCGATTTCCCCGCCCCGTTCGGCCCGATGAGGCCCGTGATGGAGTGCGGGAGGACCTTCAGAGTGCATCGATCGACGGCGTGAATGCCGCCGAAGGCTTTTTCGACCCCGTCTACTGAAAGAATGGATTTCTGGGACGACTCCATAGTTCACCCCAGAACTCGTTTCTTCTCTCTGAGAATACCTTCGGGCCTATGGAGGATGAGCAAGATTAGCAAGACTCCGATGATCATGATGCGTATGTAGAAAATCGTATCCCTGACGATGAATCCAAAAGCAGCGAGAACAACCAGTCCGCCCGGCACCGCGAGAAAGCCGAAGAGAATCGCAAGAACGCCCAGAACCGTTACGCCGACAGGACGTCTCGGGGTCATGGATGGTGTCCGCTTCGAGAAAGAAGGCGGACCTGGTGGAAGAGACTCGTTGGAAGACGACGCGCTCACCGCTCGTGCTTGCATGAAGGTTGGTCTGACCCAGCGAAAGTATACCAAAAGTGAAATCGGTAGCACAATAAGGTAAGGGAAACCATACGCGGGGACGACAACGAATTGGGTCAGCTGGGACACGATACTAACGATGCTTGCGATTACCGTGAGCCACCAGGCCCACATTCTCAGTTTCAGGAGGCCCCAGCCTGTGACAATGTACAGGAGGCCCGTGAGAGTGACGACGACGCCAATTAACACGATGAACGTGGCGAATCCCTGCAGGTCCGGCGGCAGCACGAGCGGGTTTTGAGGCACGAGATCTTTGAGTTGGACTGAAAGCCACTCCATCCCATAGATTAGGAACGCTCCGACGATTGCTCCGCGGTTATTACCCGATCCCCCGACGATGACCATCACCCAAACGGAGAACGTCACGGTCGGGGCGAAGCTGGATGAAGGGGAAACGTACCCAAGGGTCACGGCAAAGAGGGCGCCCGCGAGTCCCATGAGCGCTCCGCCCAGTGCGAAGGCCTGGAGCTTGTAGTTGAACGTGTTTTTCCCGAGTGCCATCGTGGCCTCTTCGTCCTCTCGGACCGCTCGGAGGACTCGACCCCAGGGTGATTCGGCCATGAATTGGAGGAGGAGGATGAGCACCAAGAGAATCGCGGAGCCGATTCCCACGATCGTGATCGCGTTGAGGAATGGCGCGTCCGCGCTCACGAACTCGATGGGCTTCGGGATTCCGGTGATTCCAATAGCGCCACCCGTCACGGACTGCAGGTTGTTTGCGAAGATTTGCAGAATCGATGCGAAGGCGAGGGTCGCGATCGCGAGGTAGTCGGCGCGGAGCCGGAGCGCGGGAAGGGCGATGATGGCGGCGGCCGCTCCGGAGGCGAACATGGCGAGGATCGCCCCGACGGCCAATGGGAGCGAATACCCACCCAGGTGACCCGGGTACACGGGAATGCCACCGATCACGATCGGCGGGGCCGGCGCGGTGATGGCGATGGCCATCGTATACGCCCCGATGAGGTAGAAGCCGGCGATGCCCGCGTTGAACAACCCCGTGTAACCCCATTGGAGATTGAAACCCAGGGCGAGGACCGCGAAGATCACGGCAATGCTGGCGTAGAATCCGACGTTTGTCAGAATTCCCTGGGGCGAAGCTCCGGCCAAGACACCCGCGAGCACGCCGGCCAAGACGATGCCTGCGATGGCTACGAAAGCGATGATCTCGCTCCAAGGCAGCTTGCGCCCCGCCATTTGCTTCGCGACCTCACCCGAACCGGTCGACGCCATGGCTCACCGGCCCCCGTTCGCTTCGCCGGCCGAGGTCTCAATCGCGCCGCGCTCGCCACCGATGACCCGGGTAATCCGCTCGATGAAGAACGACCGTCGGGCGAACGCCGGCCGCCGCCCGGCGATGCCCCACGGCCGGAAGATCAGCACGATGATGAGGATGATGAACGGGATGGCCACCTTGTAGGCGCTCCCGAACTGCAAGCCGATCACATCCGGACGTTCGAGCCAGACCAGAAACGGCACCGACATTTCCTGGGAAAGTCCGACCAGGAGGCCGCCCAGCATCGCCCCGTAGGGCGAGCCGATTCCCCCGACGATGACGGCCGCGAAGATGAGCAAGATGACGTCGAAGCCCATCGTTGGGGTGACTGCGGTGCCGAGGCCGAGCAAGACGCCCGCGGTGGAGGCGAACGAACAACTCACGACCCAGGCGGCGTAGGTCACGCGCTTCGTATCAATGCCCGTCGCCTTCGCGAGCTCGAGGTTGTCCGCCGTCGCACGCATCGCTTTGCCGAGGTTCGTGTACTTGAGCAGGACGTGAGCCGAGATCACGAACGCAAGTCCGACCAGAAGCGTGAGGATCCCGGTGACCGGATGGATGCCCAGCCCCGGAACGATGACGATGTTCTGCGTGGCCGGCACGGGGTAAATCCACTCGGCGGTCCCCGCGACGGATCGGATTCCGTTCTGGATGATCAGCCCGACACCGACCGAGGCGACGATCGGAGGGACCGGGCCACGGCCTTCGAGGCGGGAAAAGATGACGACCTCGAGGAGGATGCCGACGATGGCTAGGACGAGAAACGAAACAATGGCGCCCCAGATCAGGGAGAGCCCGTTGAGGCTCAGCATCAGCGCCAAGTAGGCCCCGAGGGTCATCAGGTCTCCGTATGCGAAGTTCGCGAAGCCCCGGATGCCGTACAGGACCGTGAGACCGATCGCGGCGACAATCACGATGCTGCTGACCACCAATCCGCCCATCGCATACTGAAGGATGATGATGCCGAAGACGAACGTAAGGGCGCTAATCACCGCAACCGCGATGACCAAGCCGATGGAGGCTTGGACAAGTTGTCGACGGAACCGCGCCGTCGGGCGCAGGGCCGCCCACCGTGACCACACGCGACCCGGTGTGGATGGCTCCGACCCGGAGACTTGGGCCATGGTTCAATCTGACATGCGAGGAAGGTCCCGAACCCCATTAACCTTTGCGGGCATCGGTGAAAAGTCTTACAACGGGAGCGACCTTGTCGTCTCGTGCAACTCGATCGGGTCGTGCTTCTCGAGCCCTCCGGCGCGAAGCATTTCGTCGTCCTGGACCGGGATGTGGTCAACATCCCGGCGGTCGGCGTCGTCCGCGCGGACACGCTGCGCTCGGCCCTGGGCCGTCGTTGGTCCGTGGGAGGCCGATCGTTCCTCGTGCTCACCCCGTCGATTCGTGATGCGGTTGGTTCCGTGCGCCGGCAGGCCCAAATCATCGGCCCGAAGGACGCTGCTTCCCTCATCTGGAATTGCGACATCAAGGCCGGCGACGTGGTGGTCGAGGTCGGCGCGGGCTCCGGGGCGCTGACGTTGGTCCTCGCTCAGGCAGTGGGTCCAGGCGGGCACGTCGTGACCTACGACATGCGGTCAGACTTCTTGGACCGGGCTCGGGAAAACGTCGCGGCTGCGGGACTCGGAGAACGCGTCGAGTTCAAGCTCGGCGATGGCCGCGCGGCGATTCCGGAAACCCGAGTGGACGCGTTCGTGGTCGACATCCCGGATCCATGGGAGGCGGTCGGGACCGCGGCGAAGTCCCTCCGGCCGTGTGGCCACTTCGCCTCGTACTCGCCCAACGTCGAGCAGGTGAATCGCACGGTCGCGGCGCTGCGCACCGGGACGTTCGTGGAGACCCGCACCATAGAGATCATCGAGAGGGAGATCGAGGCTTCCGAGTCCGGGACTCATCCGTCCTTTGCCCCGCTGGGCCACACGGGGTACCTGACCTTCGCGCGCAGCGTCCTCGAGACGTTCTGACGGTGGAAGCGCGCCGCGAATACGGTGAGCCGCTCATCCCACCTTCATTGCTTCGAACCGAATCGGCTGGACAACTCGGCGGGCCAGCTGCGTAAATCGGTCCGCGTGTTGGGTGTGGACGGGCATGACGATCTTCGCGTCGATGGTGCGGATCATCTCGCCGACCTCGCGTTCGCTGAGGTGTCCCGAGGCGTGCAGTTGGTGTCGCTGCAAGCCGAATCGATCGAGCCAGTGCTGCAACACCGCATCGTTGACATCGTCCTCCTCGAAGGGCTCGCTCTTCGAATGAATGAACGGCGAACCGGGCGGCGGCCGCAGGTCGACCAGCTCCGGCAGATGCCAGAAATCGAGTTGCACCAGGTATTCGGAAGGCCGAGCGGCGATTTGTTCCGCCGTCACGACGCGGTCTTTGAGTTTCGCCTGCAACTCTTTTTCCCACGGGTCGGTTTTTCGCATGAGGCGGTCGAAGAGGACCAAGTCGTTTTCCTTGGCCACGTCGGGCACAGCAATGTGGGTGTCCTTTTGCAGTGTCAGGAGAAGATGCGCGGTCTTCGCATTCACAACGAATTTACGGCCGACCGCCTGGGCGACCTCGAAAAAGGTGCGAATCCGGTCTACATCGCGCCCTGGGAACGTGACGATCGCGAGCTTTTCTTTGAGTGGCGTGAGGAGCCGGATCGCGTCCGCCTTGACATCGGCCTCGGAGAGGGTTCCGCGGGGATCGTCTGGCGCGACCCGTGTGCCTTCCGTGATCAGGACGACCGGCTTCGCCGCGGCCGCAGCGGCGATGAATTCCTCGGTCAACGCTTTCTTCGGCCCGTGGTGGCGGAGGTCCCCCGTGTACGCGATCGTGCCCTCGCTCGTGTGAACGAGGTAGCCATAGGCCGCCGGGGCGCTGTGGTCGACGTGGATGGGCTCGACCTCGAGGCCGTCCACGGTCGTGCTCTGGCCCGAGCGGAACGTCTGATAGGCGTGCGTCCCGAGCCTCAAGATCGGCGCTCGCGCGGTCGTGTCGAGCGACTCGAGGATCGTCCGCGCGCCTTCCCCCAGGTGGACGGGGATGTTCGGATCGACGAAGCGGAGTTGCTGCGTGTGGTCGTAGTGGAC
>Ga0134085_10000759_pt1 | contig 11522 bp, 9 predicted proteins | sample 15_taG_10_FD_123125 | JGI IMG/M metagenome (GOLD analysis project Ga0134085, IMG submission 123125) | Grasslands soil microbial communities from the Angelo Coastal Reserve, California, USA - 15_D_Rain_20cm_2_09182015 | ecosystem: Environmental > Terrestrial > Soil > Grasslands ...
GGGCGCTCGGGCCGGCGCTGGATCATCGACCCGCTCGACGGCACGACCAACTACGCCCACGGCCTGCCGATCTTCGGCGTGTCGATCGGCCTCGAGGCGGACCGGCGCGTGCAGATCGGCGTCGTGTTTGACCCGAATCGCGACGAGCTCTTCGTCGCCGAGCACGGCCGCGGCGCCACCGTCAACGGGCAGCCGCTCGCCGCGTCCGCCACGGCGACGCTCGGCGAGAGCCTCCTCGCGACCGGCTTCCCCTACAACGTCCGCGAGACGGCGGACAACAACCTGCGCGAGTACGCCGCGTTCGCGGTGCGGACCCGTGGGGTGCGACGGATGGGCTCCGCCGTCCTCTACCTCGCCTGGCTTGCGACGGGCCGCCTCGACGGCTACTGGGAGCTCACGCTCGGGCCGTGGGACGCCGCCGCGGGCAGCCTCCTCGTCGAAGAAGCGGGTGGGCGCGTGACGAACCTCGTGGGTGGCGCGCTCGACCTCGACGCGCCCGCCCTCGTGGCGAGTAACGGCCGGATCCACGACGCGATGCTCGCCGTCCTCAACGAGATCAGAGGGTGATCGAGCACGAGCCCGCCATGCTCCCCTTCAGGGTCCGTGGGCGTGTTGGTGGGTCCGCCGCAGGCACCTGCGCGACGTATATACCGGTGAGAACGTATATACCGGTGAGAGTGGATAGAACCTATGAATGTCAGAATGAGCGTGCCCACCGTCAAGCGTGACACCGCATGTCGCCCGCTGACAGCTGGCCGAACTCCGCCAGCCGACGAAGTCCGCATGGCTTCGAATGTTTATCATGGCGGCCGTGACCCGACGCGATTCCGGAATTGGCACCCCCTGTGCACGATCGTCCTCTGCAGAGTCGAGGGATCCAGTGTAACGATGTAACGAAACCGTGCTGCCCGCACGGTCCCTTGCCACAGCCGCGAGCTGTAGAAAAACCTGATCCTTGAACCCACCCGCTCCTCGCCTCATGTATTACAGCCACGACACCTACGGCCTCGGCCATCTGCGTCGCACGCTTGCCCTGGCGCGGTACCTGCGCCTTCGGACCCCCTCGCTGTCGCAGCTGATCGTGACCGGCTCGCCTGTCCCCCACTACTTCTCGTTCCCGGACGGCGCCGACTACGTCAAGCTCCCCTCGGTGGTGAAGGTCGGTGCGGACGACTACGTGCCGCGTTCGCTCGGTGTGCCGCTCGCCCCGATATGGAACGCGCGGCGTGACATCATTCTGAGCGCGGCACGCCACTTCCGCCCGGACGCGTTCATCGTAGACCACACGCCCGCGGGGCTCAAAGGCGAGGTCGTGCCCACCTTGCGCGCCCTCGCGGAAGAGTCTCCCCGCCGCACGCGTCTGATCCTGGGCTTGCGCGACATCCTGGACGAGGCGCCCCGGGTGAGAGAAAGCTGGACCCGGGATGGGGTGTACGGGCTACTCGATCGGTATTACGACCTCATCCTCGTGTATGGGCAGCGGGACGTCTACGACGTCGTCACAGAATATCGTCTGTCGCCTCATGCTGCGGCCAGGACGCGCTATGTCGGGTATCTGCGGCGCGAACCCGGGGCGCGGCCGCCCGAGGATATCCGACGGGAGCTCGACCTCCGCACGGATCGGCTCGTGGTGGTCACCACGGGTGGCGGTGGAGACGGCTACGAGCTCTTGCGGGCCGTCCTCGAGAGCCTGCGTGGCATGGCGCGAGCTCCGCGCTTCGACTGTTTGCTCATCGGCGGTCCCCTGATGGACCCAGCCGAGCGGGAGATCGTCGTCTCGACCGTTCGCACGCTGCCGAACGCGCGATTCCTCGAGTTCACTCAGGACATGGCCAGTTACATCGCGGCCGCAGACGTCGTCGTCTCGATGGGAGGGTACAACGCGGTCTGTGAAGTTCTGTCCGCCGAGCGACCGACGGTCATCGTCCCGCGTGTGCGGCCCCGGAAGGAGCAACTGCTCCGCGCCCAAGCTCTCCAGCGACGCGGGGTTGCCCGCATGATCCATCCCGCCGAGCTGTCGGCGGACCTCCTCCTCAACGAAGTGACTTCGCTGCTGGACCATCCTCCCGGCCCGGGGGCGCGCATGGATATGAACGGCCTGCCTGGTGTGGCCGCCGAAATGGATGTGATCCTTGCGCAGCTCGACCGGCGCGGCCGCGAGCTCATCGGTCCCGAACGAACGCTCATCCGGCGATCGTTCAGGGGCGTGCCACCGTGATGGATCTCTTCGCGTGCGTCGGGCCGGATCACCCGTTCTCCTCCCACATGGAGTGTCTCAGGGCCGAAGTCGGTGGTCACCCGCTGTGCGGGGAGACGATGCGCCACGCCTCCACCACCGAGGTGCGCGCGCTCATGCGGGGCCGGCCCGTCCCAGGGGGCGGGTGGAGACTGAAGCGGGTGTACGTCTCCTTCCAGTCTCGCGTCGACTCGAGCCCGCTTCGTTTCCACTCGGTGACCCTGTTCTATTCAGGGAGGACGGCCCGGACGGAGTCGTATAAATTTCCGCACGATCCGTCTTTGACGCCGGCGCCATTCTTCGCCGGAGCGGCGACGCGGGGCTTCGAGATCGACGTTCTCCGCTACATTCCGCGACGGCGCCTGACGTTCCGCATCCACCGCCCCTCGGACGCTGAGGCGCCGACCGTCGGGAAGTTCGTCCGGCACGCTGAGCTCGACTCGGCGTACACCACCCTCGCCAAGGTTCACCGCGCCGTGACCGCGGCGGGGCCCACCTTCTCAGTCGCCGCACCGATGGGCATCGAGCGAGACCTGGGGGTGTTCTTCCAGGAAGCTCGGCCAGGGACGCCGCTGACCACCTTCCTCGACGCTCACCGATGCGGCGATCTGCTGCGCCTCGTCGGCGTCATCCACCGGGACATCCACGCCCTGAGCGTCCCGGGCGTGCCGACGTGGGACGTTCGCGCGTTCCTGGACAACGTGACGAACCAGGTCACGTGGGTCTCGTTCTTCCAGCCCGCTCACGCCTCGTTTCTCGAAGATCTGCGCGATCTCCTGGTCGCACATGTGCCGCCCGTCGATCCCCGCACCTACACCTTCTGCCACGGCGATTTCCGCTGCTCGCAGGTTCTCCGTGAGGACGGACGCTGGTCCGTCGTGGATTTCGACGGAGCGATGCGAGCCGATCCTTATCTCGAAATCGCCCACATGATGACCTTTTTGAAGTACGACGTGCCCCGCTTTCGAGAGCTCTTTGCCGATCCGGAACGGGACGGGACCGACCTTGTGGAGGCGGCCGGTCGCGCGTATCTCGAGGGGTACGAGGAGCGAGCCCAGCAGGCGGTGGATCCGAAGAGGCTCCTCTGGTATCGCATCGCAAGCGAGATTCACTATCTCGACCGGATGATCTCGCGCGATCTGTTCAACCCGGTCGCCTTTGACCGGACCCTGACGCTCCTTGGTGACCTCCATCAACAGCTCCTGGCCCGTGGAGCTTCCAGCGACCGACGACATCGCCGTGAGGATCGCGTACCTCTGTCCTGACCTCGGGATCCCGGTCCTTGGCCGGAAGGGGGCATCGGCGCACGTCCGGGGGCTCGTGGCGGCGTTTGGGCGCGCCGGGCACTCCGTCGCCCTGGTGGCTCCCGTTCTCAACAAGTCTCCGTGGGAGAAACCGGCGACGGTCGACGCCACGCTCCTCCACATGCCTCCCGGCGTCGACGCTGAGAACGCGTCCCTCGGACTGAAGTCATTCAACGAACTGCTGGGTGTGCAGAACGTGCTGCCCGGGGAGCTTCGCCGCATCCTCTACAACCAAGACCTGACGACCCATCTCGTGCGTCGGTTCAAAAATTTCCGGCCCGACGTCGTCTACGAGCGGGCGTCGCTCTACGCGACGGCCGGAGTGGCGGTCGCCCGGGCATTGACTGTGCCCGCGCTCGTCGAGATCAACGCCCCGCTCGCGCTCGAGCAGGCGACCTATCGAGCCACGGGACTCGGGGACCTCGCGGCGCAGGCGGAGCGCTGGGTCCTCAGCCGCGCCGACGCGGTGCTTGCGGTTTCGGCGCCGCTGCGAGATTACGTGGTGTCGCTGGGTGTCGAACCCAGTCGGGTGCACGTGATCCCCAATGGCGTCGACCCGACGGCATTCCAGCCGGGGCCCCCCAACCCTCGTGTCCGCGCGCGCTGGGGCCTGAGGGACGGACCGGTCCTCGGGTTCGTCGGCGGCCTGCGGCCCTGGCACGGCGTTGAGGCCCTGCCAGGTCTGCTCTCCAAGCTGATCGGACACCACCCGCACCTGCGTCTCCTGGTTGCAGGGGACGGTCCACAGCGGGGCGAGCTCGAACGCGACCTGCGAGAACGAGGGGTCGCGCGGAGCGCGGTGTTCACGGGGTCGGTGCCGCACGAGGATGTCGCGGAGCTGATCCGCCAGTTCGACGTGGCCCTCGCCCCCTATCCGAGGCTCGACCACCCGTTCTACTTCTCACCGCTCAAACTGTTCGAATACATGGCCTGCGGCGTCCCCGTCGTGGCCGCCGAGGTCGGTCAGATCGCCGAGGTGGTGCGCGACGGCGAGACGGGCCTGCTCTACCCGCCCGGGGACGCCGACGCGCTCGTGGCGGCGTGTGATCGGCTGCTGGCCGACCCACCGCTGCGGCGGCGCGTCGGCGAAGCCGCCGCGAAGGAGGTTCACACGCGGTACACCTGGGACCATAACGCGGCACGCGTGGTTGAGCTGGCTCGCGCGCTCGGCAGGCCGACCGAGGTGGACCGATGACGCCACGCCGGGTGGCCTACGTGCTCCGCGTGTTCCCAAAGATCTCCGAGACCTTCATTGCGAGCGAGCTGGCGGAGCTGCGCCGCCGCGGCATCGAGGTGCGGATCCTCTCGTTGCGTCCGCCCGCGGAAGTCCTGCGCCACGCGCTCGTCGAGGACGCCGGCTTGACGGAGCGCACGCTCTATGACCCGGAGGAATTCGCAGGGCGCCTTCGTGAGTTCCACCCGGAGATCCTCCACGCACACTTCGCGACCGAAGCGACGGCCAGGACCTGGCGGCTGGCCCGCGACCTGGGGGTGCCGTTCACGTTCACGGCGCACGGCTACGACGTCTACCGGCGGCCTCCCCCGGACTTCAGGGCGCGCGCCCTCGCCGCGGCCGCCGTCGTCACCGTCTCGGCGGCGAATGCCCGCTACATCGCCGAGACCTTCGGCGTGCCTGCGCGCCACATTCACGTCATCCCGTGCGGCGTCGACACGGACCGTTTTCGGCCGGACGGGCCACGACCGGAGCCGCCCCATATCGTGTGCGTGGCCCGGCTGGCGCCGGTCAAGAATCTCGGCCTCCTCCTGAGCGCGTGCGCGATCCTCCGAACACGCGGGCTGCAGTTCCGCTGCGTCCTCGTCGGCGACGGCCGGTGCCGCGAGCAGCTCGAGACCGAGCGGGCGCGTCTTGGGCTCATGGAGGTCGTCGAGCTGGTCGGCGCCGCCGAGCAGCTCGACGTCCTGGCGTGGTGGCGGCGCGCCACGGTCGCGGTGCTGACGAGCGAGAGCGAGGGCATGCCGCTGAGTCTGATGGAAGCGGCGTCCTGCGGAGTGCCGGCGATCGCGACCGCCGTTGGCGGCGTCCCGGAGCTCATCGAAGACGGTGTCACCGGGTTTCTGACGTCACGCGGCGACGCCGACCAGCTCGCCGCGACGCTCGAGCGGCTCCTGGGCGACCCCGACTTGGCGAGGCGGCTCGGCGCGGCCGCCCGGCGGCGGGCGGAGGAGCGCTTCGCGCTGGCACGGCAGGTTGACCGGTTGCTCGCGGTGTGGAGCGGCGTCGTGGGCGAGGCCGCGCGATGAGCATCCCGGTGACCGATCCGTTCGGCGTCGCCGGCGACCGCACGATGCCCACGCTCGAACTCGCGCTGGACCCGAGCGTGGCGCAGCAGCAACTCGGGCGGCGGCTCTCGCGTCTGGCCGGTCGAGACGGTTGCGTTCACGTCCGGGCGATCCGTGTCACGCGGTACAAGCCTGGGCGCCGGTGCGTGATCGAATACGACGTCGACGTGAGGCGACCGGACGCCGAGCCGGAGTCGGTCGTGCTGGTCGGCAAGGTGCGGGTGCGACGGTACGGCAAGAGTGGTTATCGGCTCCTCGATGCGTTCTGGCATGCCGGGTTTCAGTCCGACAGCGCGGACGGGATTTCAGTCCCCGAGCCAGTCGGAGCCGTCGGAGCCTTCCGCATGTGGCTTCAGCGCAAAGTGCCCGGCCGCGCCGCGACCGACTTCCTGGCGGCCCCGGAGGGTCTCGCGCTGGCCCGCATGATCGCGGAAGCGGCGTTCAAAGTGCACGGAGCGGGGATCCCGACCGAGCGACGCCACACGATGGCGGACGAGCTCGAAATCTTGCGGACGCACCTGTCCACCGTCGCGCCTCAGGGATCGCGGTGGGCCGCACGAATCGCGCGGCTCGTCGACGCCGCCGATCGGCTCGGCGCGGCGATCCCGGAGCCGACGCCGCGCGGAATCCACCGGGACTTTTACGCGGACCAGGTGATCGTCGACGGCCAGCGCCTTTTCCTCCTCGACTTCGACCTCTACTGTGAGGGCGACCCCGCCCTCGACATCGGCAACTTTCTGGGGCATGTGACCGAGCAGAGTCTTCGAACCCTCGGCGACCCCATGGCGCTCGCAGACCGAGAAGCCGAACTCGAGGAACGGTTCGTGGAGCTCGCGGGGACGGCGACCCGGCGGGCGATACGAGCGTACGCGACGCTCACGTTAGTCCGGCATGTCTACCTGAGCACGCTCTTTGTCGAACGCCGCCCCCTCACCCAATCGCTGCTCGAGCTGTGCGAGGAGCGCCTCGCCGTCACGCGCGCACGGGTGAGCCGATGAGTCGGCGCGCGAGGCTGGTGCGCATCGTCCTCCCTCACCTCCGCGGGGTGCGAGGGACCCTCGCTCTCGCCACCCTCTGCATGCTCGGGCTCACGCTGGTACAACTCCTCGCGCCGTGGCCGTTAAAGCTGATTTTCGACCAGATCTTGCTCAACAAACCGCTCGCGCCTCCCCTGGCGTTTCTCGACGGACTGCTCCACAGCGGAAAGGTCGTCCCGCTCGTCGTCATGTCCCTCGCCGTCCTCATCATCGCCGTCCTCCGGGGGGCGCTTTCGTACGGCCAGCTCTACATCACCTCGCGAGTCGGGGTCGGACTCGCCTACACCCTGCGACGGGAGCTCCTGGCCCATCTCCAGCGCCTGTCGCTGTCCTTCCACACGCACGCACGGTCGGGCGAGCTCTTGACGAAGATCACCGGCGATACCAGCACCCTGAAGGATTTCGTCGCGGTCGCGCCGCTCACGGTCGCCGGTGAGCTGCTCACGCTCATCGGCATGTTCGCGATTATGTTCGCCATGAACTGGCGGTTGAGCTTGATCGTCCTGGCGACCTTCCCGATTCTGTTTTGGGCCGGTCACCACCTCTACCGAAAGCTCAAGGCCTCCGCCAAGCGCCAGCGGAAGCACGAGGGGCGCATCGCCTCGCGAATGAGCGAGGTCTTGAGCGCGATGTCCCTCGTGCAGGCGTTCGGCCTGGAGCGCCACGAAGAGGAGCGCTTCGCCGCCGAGAGCGCTCAGACCCTTGAGGAGGGGATCCGGACGGCGCGCATCGAAGCGGCCGCCTCCCGGAGCGTGGAGATGCTCGGTGCCGTCGCGACCGGTGCCGCCGTCCTCTTCGGCGCGCTCCAGGTATTGGACGGGGCCCTGATGCCGGGCGAGCTGCTGGTCTGCGTTTCGTACGTGACCAACATGTACAAGCCGATCCGAAACCTCGCGAAACTGACCACGAAGTTTTCGAAGGCTGCGGTGAGCATCGACCGGATCGCGGAGATCTTCGAAGTCGAACCCGCCATCCGCGACGTGCCCGATGCCATCGACGCGTCGCGGCTCAAGGGCGAGATCGTCTTCGACGACGTCGCGTTCGACTACGGCGACGGGAGGAGCGTGCTGACCGATGTGTCGTTCACGATCGCCCCCGGTCAACGGGTGGTGTTGATGGGGACGTCCGGTGCAGGCAAGTCCACGATCGCCAGCTTGATCCTCCGCTTCTACGACCCGGTCCGGGGAGCCGTCCTGATCGATGGGGCCGACATCAAGCGGTATCGACGCGAGTCCCTCCGCCGGCACATCGGTATCGTTCCGCAGGATCCGATGCTGCTGGCCGCCAGCATCGAGGAGAACATTGCGTATGGCAAGCCCGACGCCACGATTGCGGAAATCGTGGGCGCCGCCGAGGCGGCCAACGCCCATGATTTCATCGTCGAGCTCGAAGACGGCTACGCCACCGTGGTCGCCGAGCGTGGCGGTTCCCTCTCGGGCGGGCAGAAACAACGGATCTCCCTGGCACGGGCCATCATCCGCGACGCGCCGATCCTGATCCTGGACGAGCCGACGACGGGCCTCGATGTCGAAAGCGAGGCGAGGGTCCGGGAAGCGCTCAGGCGCCTCATGGCCGGGAAAGCCTGCTTGCTCATCACCCACGACCTTGAGGCGGCCACCGAGGCCGATCTGATCCTCGTCCTCGAAGAGGGCCGACTCGTTGAGCACGGCACCCACGAGGAGCTGATCGCGCTGGGCGGCCGGTACCGGAGCCTCTGTCAATTGCAGGGTGCCGCCCCATCGAGGAATGTCCTGACGCGCCTTTCGGGGGTTCACTGACTGTGGCCATGAACGTTGATCCCGAACCGATCTCGCTGACCCGGACAGCCCGGTGCGGTTGGGGGCCCGGTCTCCTCGCACCCTCGCGCTCCTGATGAAGCGCGTTCTGTCCCTGGTATTCCTACTGTCCCTGGTCGGCGCCGGCGTCTGGGCGTACTCGTCCGTCCACGACGGTGCAAGCGCGCCGGCGTATCGGTTCGCCCGCGTCGAGCGCGGGCCCCTTGCCGCCGCCGTCTCCGCCACCGGCAACCTCAACGCCGTGATCACCGTCCAGGTGGGGAGCCAGGTCTCTGGCCAGATCACGCAGCTGTCCGCCGACTTCAACTCGGTAGTTCGACAGGGGGACGTGATCGCCCGGATCGATCCCGAGATCTTCGAAGCGAAGGTGAACCAGGCCAAGGCCGACCTCGACTCTGCCAAGGCCGCGGTCCTCAACCAGCAGGCGCAGATCGAACGCTCGCGTGCCGACGTCGCGAACGCCCGCGCGGCCCACGCCGAAGCCAAGGCGCAGACGGCGAAGGCGCAGGTCGCCGTGGTCGACACCAAGCGCGATCTGGGCCGGAAGACGGAGCTCTTCGCGCGACAGCTCATCGCCAAGAGCGACCTCGACTCGGCCCAGGCCGCGCACGACTCGGCGGTCGCCCAGCTCGACTCGGCGCGGGCGCACGAGCAGGCGCTCGCCTCCGCCATCCAGTCGGCGATCGCTCAGCTCAGGGTCGCCGAGGCGATGCTCGCCTCGGCGCGGGCCCAGGTGAAACAGAAGGCCGCCGCGCTCCACCAGGCGAAGGTCGACCTGGACCACACGACGATCCGCGCGCCCGTCGACGGCGTCGTCATTTCACGGGCGGTCGATATCGGGCAGACGGTCGCGGCGAGCCTGTCGGCGCCCACGCTCTTCACCATCGCCCAGGATCTGACGAAGATGCAGGTCGAGACGAGCGTCGCCGAGGCCGACGTCGGTCAGATCAAGCTCGACCAGCCGGTGACGTTCACGGTCGACGCTTTTCCCAACGAGACGTTCACCGGAAACGTGGTCCAGGTCCGGAAAGCCGCCCAGGTCACCCAAAACGTGGTGACGTACACCGTCGTCGTCGCGGTGGAAAATCCCGGCGGCCGGTTGCTCCCTGGCATGACCGCGAACGTGAAGCTGATCGTCGGTGAGAAGACGAACGTCCTGAAAGTCCCGACCTCGGCGCTCCGCTTTCGACCGGCCGGGATCAGCGGAGAGACAACAGGTCCGACGCCGGCTCCCGGAACCGGAACCTCGGGTGGTGGTGGCGAGGGGCACGCATCGTCGGGCAGCACCCGCGACCATCTGACCCAGTCGCTCGGCCTCAGCGAAGAGCAGCAAAGGAAGCTCGACCTCATCCTGGAGGGAAGCCGCCAGGCGCGTAAGGCCCTCCGAGCCGAGGCGCTCACGGCCGAGGAACGGAAGGCGCGAGCCCGGAGGATCAAGGAGTCGACGACCGCCCAGGTCCGCGAACTGCTGACGCCCGACCAGCGCGCTCGCTACGATGGAATCGCGGAAGTCGCGGCGACGGACGCAAAGGTTGGCGTCGCGGGGCGAGTGTGGACGCTCGGCGCCGACGGTCGACCGAAGCCGGTTGCGCTGATACTCGGTATCGCCGACGGCGCCGCCACGGAGGTGCTCCGGGGCGACCTCACGGAAGGACAAGACGTAATCGTGGGGCTCGCGGGCGCGGCGACGACGCGCAGCCGTCCTCCCGGGAGCCCTGGCGGCACGCCACGGCTCAGGTTGTGACCATGACGCTGGTCGCGACGGAGGGGCTCGTCAAAGACTATCAGTTGGGAGCACACACGATTCACGCGGTTCGAGGGGTTTCGGTTCGTATCGGTCGCGGCGAGTTCGTGGCCGTCATGGGCCCCTCCGGCTCCGGCAAGTCCACCTTCATGCATCTTCTCGGCTGCCTCGACACGCCCACGGCCGGACGCTATGTCCTGGACGGTGAAGACGTTGCTGACCTCTCGCGCGACGATCTGGGCCGGATTCGCAACGCCAAGATCGGGTTCGTCTTCCAGACGTTCAACCTCTTGCCTCGCACGAGCGCCCTCGAAAATGTCGAACTCCCCTTACACTACGCGGGACTTGCGGCGCGGGCCGCGCGCGCCAGAGCCCGCGAACGGCTGGCTGCAGTTGGACTCTCCGATCGCGAATCCCACCACCCGAGTCAACTCTCGGGCGGTCAGCAACAGCGCGTCGCGATCGCACGGGCGCTCGTCAATGACCCTTCCGTGATCCTCGCCGACGAGCCTACCGGCAACCTTGACACGAGGACCAGCGTCGAGATCCTGGCCCTCCTGCAACGGCTGAATCGTGAGGGCATGACCATCGTGCTCGTCACGCACGAGTCGGACGTCGCGAGCTACGCCAGTCGCGTGCTGACGTTCCGCGACGGGCGGCTGCTGCGCGACGAGCCCGTCGCGTCGCCGCGCGATGCCGCCGCGACCCTCCCGCTGCTCGAGGAGGAGGTCGTCGCGTGAGGGTCTGGCAAAGCGCTCGCATCTCTCTCAGAGCGTTGCGAGTGAACAAGCTGCGAAGTGGCCTCACGATGCTCGGGATCGTCATCGGGGTCGCCGCGGTGATCGCCATGGTGGCGGTGGGCTCCGGCGCCCAGGCGCGCGTGGCCGAGCAGATCCAGAGCCTCGGCTCGAATCTGATCATCGTGCTCCCCGGTAGTGTCATATCCAGTGGCGCCCGGCTCGGTCACGCGCGCCTGGGCGCCTGAGCCCACCGCCACCATCGCGATCACCGCGGCGACCCCGATGACGATCCCGAGCATCGTGAGGCCACTTCGCAGCTTGTTCACTCGCAACGCTCTGAGAGAGATGCGAGCGCTTTGCCAGA
>Ga0134085_10000763_pt1 | contig 11490 bp, 7 predicted proteins | sample 15_taG_10_FD_123125 | JGI IMG/M metagenome (GOLD analysis project Ga0134085, IMG submission 123125) | Grasslands soil microbial communities from the Angelo Coastal Reserve, California, USA - 15_D_Rain_20cm_2_09182015 | ecosystem: Environmental > Terrestrial > Soil > Grasslands ...
CCTTCTCGATGACGATCTCGAACGTGTAGAACTTCACGTCCGCATAATACCTCACGCACTCACGCCGCAAAGAGCCGTTCTTTCGTTTGACGGAGGACGGCGGCGGGCTCGCCCAGGGTCCTGAGCGCGGGCAGCCCGCCGGCGCGCGCGGCCCGGCCGCCGAGCCAACGGCTTGCGGCCTGCTGGTGTATGGCCATACGATGCCGGTATGGCCATAACGACAATCCGATCAACATATGCCCTCGACGTCGAAACGATGCAAGTCTCGAACGGATCGCGCACAGGTGGAAGGTTTCGAAGTCCGAGGCGCTCAGGCGGGGCGATCCGCGCGGCCGAAGGGCAGAAGGCGCCCGCGACGGACGACGCGCTGCAGGCCCTCGATCGGCTCCAGCGGGCGTTGCGCCTGACCCCGGCGACGGCGAAGGCCTGGACCAGGCAGGCTCGTACGGAGCGCAGGCGGTCATCCGCGCGCAGTGAAACGCGCGGCCGATGATTCATCTCGACACCAGCTTCCTCATCCGGGCCCTCGCGCGGGGTTTGCCGGAGGACCGGAGACTCCGCGGCTGGTTGAGGAGCCAGGAGCCGTTGGGGATGAGTTCCATCAGCTGGGCAGAATTCCTGTGTGGGCCGGTCGGGGCGGAGCACGTGTTCCTGGCTGGCCGACTCATCGCGGACCCGGTCGCGTTCCTCGCTACCGACGCTGCGTTGACGGCCAGGCTGTTCAACCAGACGGGTCGACGTCGGGGCTCTTTGACGGATTGCATGATCGCTGCGACCGCCATGCGTATCGGTGCGCCTCTCGCGACCGCAAATCCCGAGGACTTCCGCCGCTTCGAGGCGGCGGGGCTGCAGATCGTCGCCACCTGAGCCAGCACTCGCCCAGGGACTGCGTCCTCCTCGGCTACTCCCGGGTCGCCGTGAACGGGCAGATCTGGCTGTAGGCGCAGCTCCGGCAGGCGTTGTAGGACGGCGTCGCCGCGAAGGCGCGCGCGCGGATGCCGGCCGCCGCGGCCTTGACGGCGGCGATCGCCTCCTCAAGGTCCGCCTCGGCGGGCGCGTGCCGGCCCACCAGGTTGGACTCGAGGAAGCGGAGCTCGACCCGCTGCGGCAAGGCACCCGTCATCTCCCGCCACGCGAGCGCGTAGAGCTTGAGCTGGAGGCTCTCGGCCGCGCGACGGTCGGCGACCTTCTGCTTCGCGACCTCGCCGGTCTTGTAGTCGATGATCGTGGCGCCCAGCAGGTCCTCGTCCACGCGGTCGAAGCGGCCGCGGACCCGGTCGGGTCCGAGCGTGAAGCCGAACTCTTTCTCGACGTGCGTCGGCTTCTGGCCACTCGCCTCCTCCTCGTGCCAGAAGCGCGTGAGGGCCGTGCGGCCCGCGGCCTTGCGCGCCTCCTCGTGCTCCCACGTGAGAAACCCCTGGTTGTCCCACTCGCGGTCGTAGACGCCGAGGAGGTCCTCGAGCGGCGTGTAGTTGCCGGCCGCACGGCGCAGCAGGTAGTACTCGACCACCCGGTGGATCGTGGCACCGTACACCACCGTGTGGTGGCGCAAGATCGGCACGCGGAGGACGTTGACGTAGCGGTACTTCAGCGGGCACGTCTGGTAGTCGTCCACCTGCTTGTGGCTCACCAGGAGCTCCTGCTCCGGCGGGATGGGCGCGAGCCGCGCCTCGGCCGCCTCGGCGGGCGCCGCGAAGCGCTGGATCTCCTCGATCGCCTTCGCCGCGAACGGGCGCGCGGCGTCCTTCGGCAGATCGAGCGCCTCGAGGACGAACTGGCTCACCTTCCGCGCGCGCGTGCCGCCGTAGTCACGCGCGCTCGTCAGGTGGAGCTCGCGCTTGGCCCGCGTCATGCCGACGTAGAAGAGGCGACGCTCCTCCTGCTTGTGGAAGTCGCCCGAAGGGAGCGGCTCCTTGATCAGCTCGACGGGCAGCTCGAGCGCGTCCCTCCGCCCGCGCAGCGGGAACTTGTCCTGGACGAGCGTGACCAGGAACACCACCGGGAACTCGAGCCCCTTCGCCTTGTGGACGGTGAGGACGCGCACGGCGGGGGTCTCGACCTCCGCCTCGGCGACGGCCGGGTCTTCACCCGCGTCGATCAGCGCGTCGAGGTGGTTCACGAACTCCCGCACGTTGTCGTAGCGGAGCGCCTTCGAGGCGTCCTGGATGCGACGGAAGAACTTCGAGACGTTCTGCACCTCGGCCTCGTCCCGCGCCGTGGCGGCCTTCGACATGCGCGCGAGCCAGCCCGAGTCCACGAGGAACTGGTAGAGCAGCTCGCCGGTCGGCATCTCCCGCGCCAGCTCCATGTACCGCGTGAGATCGGCGACCAGGCGACGGATCGCCTCGAGCCCCTCCGCGTCCACCTCGTCGCGCAGCTCGCGGATCGTCTCGACCGTGCGGAACACGTCGAACAGCCACCGGTGGCGGCGGTCCGCGTAGGTCGCGCAGCGGGTGAGGTCCACGATCGGCACCTGGTAGAGGTCGGACGACGCGAGGTAGTGGACGCTCACCGAGTCGTCCGGGTGGGCCACCGCGCGGAGGAACGCGATGAGCAGGCGGATCTCTGGCCGCCCGTAGAGTCCCGCGTTGCCCGAGAAGGTCCAGGGGATCGCTCGAAGGTTCAACGAGCGCAGGAACTGGTCGGCGTCCGCGTTCGAGCGGACGAGGATGGCCACGTCGTCGTACCTCCACACCCCGTCGGTGACCCGCTCGGCGATCGATTGCGCGACCGCGTCCGCCTCCTGCGTCGCGGTCTCGAAGTGGAGGTGCTGGGGCTCGGGGCCGTCGGGCTCGCGCACGGCGGCGAGCTTTTTGGTGACTCCGTATCGCCGGCCCTCGTCGCTCTCCTCGAGCCGATCGGGATTGTTGAGGATGAGTCGGTACGCCGCGTCGAGGATCCGGTGGTGCGAGCGATAGTTCTCCGTGAGGATGACGACACGGGCCTGGGGGAAGTGTCGGACAAAGCCCCGGAAGTTCGATACCGCCGCGCCGCGCCAGCGGTAGATTGCCTGATTGTCATCGCCAACGGCGGCGACGTTCGTGTGCCGCGCGCCGAGCAGCTTCACGATCTCGAACTGGGCCCAGTTCGTGTCCTGGAACTCGTCGACGAGGATGTACTTGTACTTCCGCTGGAGCCCGCCGAGCACGTACGGTCGCGAGCGCAGGAGCCTGAGGGCGTGGACGATCTGGTCGCCGAAGTCGATGGCGCCGCTCGCGCCCATCAGCTCCTGGTACTTCGCATAGGTTCGCGCGAGCTCGAGCTGCTGGGCGGCGCGCTCCCGCAGCGCCTCGTCCTCGGGCGCCGCGCGGGCGAGGGCCGCCAGGCGGTCCGCGTGGGCCGCGTACTCCTCGGGCGAGATGTCCTCGTCCTTGCAGCGGCTGATCAGGGTGATGAGCGCCTGGAGGTGTCGGGTCGGATCACCCAGCGGCCGGTAGCGCTCGAGCGGCAACTGGAAGAGCCGGTCGCGGAGGAAGATGACCTGCTCGGCGCGGCTCAGGACGCGGAAGTCGGGCTGGAGCCCGAGCTCGAGGGCGTGCTCGCGCAGCAGCCGGTCACCGAACGCGTGGAAGGTGGCGATCTCGACGTCCGCGTACCCGTAGGGCACGAGGGTGTCGACGCGCTCTTCCATCTCGGCCGCGGCCTTGTCGGTGAAGGTGAGCGCCAGGATCTCTTCGGGCCGGGCTTTCTTCTGGGCAATGAGCCAGGCGATGCGGCGGGTGATGACGGTGGTCTTGCCCGTGCCCGCGCCGGCAATGATGAGGAGGGGGCCGGCGTCGTGTGTGACGGCCTCGCGCTGCGTGTCGTTCAGGCGGTCGAGGATGCGGTCCGCCGCCATCCGCCTACGACTATACTACGCCGCGATCAACGACGGACGTCGGGCCCGCCGCCGAGGACCTCCTCGACGTCACGCGGCGTGACCAGCGCGATGTCGCCCCACATCGAGCACTTGAGGGCGCCGACGGCCGTGCCGACGTCCACCGCCTCCTGGAGCTCGCGCTTCTGGAGCACGGCCCAGAGGAATCCGGCGACATAGGCGTCGCCCGCACCGATCGGATCGACCACCTGGACCGCCGGCACGCGCCGCGGACGGTAGACGCGGCCCCCGTCGAGCACCAGCGACCCCGCCTCGCCCAGCTGGAGGCTCACCGTCGCCCTCGGCGCCAGCCGCGCCAGCGCCTCGAGCGTCTGCTCGGCCGTGCCCGTGAGGCTGAAGATCGTTCGCGCCTCCGCGTGGCCGAGGAAGAGATAGCGAACCTCGGGGAGCACCGCATCCAGGAACAGCCGCGCGTCGGCCGGCGCCCAGAGACTCGCGCGGTAGTTGACGTCGAACGAGAACGCGGACGCCTCGCGGATCGCGCGCCACACCAGTCCTCTGGCGCCCTCGCCGAGCGCCGGCGTGACACCGGTCAGGTGGACGAGTCGGGCGCGCCGCACCGGCTCCCAGTCCACGTCACCCTCCGTGAGCCGCGCAAACGCGGAGTCTTGGCGGTCGTAGAGCACGCGGACCGGCCGCGGCGGCACTCCGTACTCGAGGAAGTAGACGCCGACGCGGGCGTGCTCGGTCATACGGACGTGGGCGCAGTCGACGCCGTGCCCCACGAGCTCGCGCCGGATCCGCTCGCCCCACTGGTTCGCGGGGAGGGCGGAAATCCAGGCTACCTTCAGGCCGAGCCGTGCACAGGCCGCCGCGACATTCGCCTCCGCGCCGCCGATCTGGACGTCGAGCTGGCGCGCGGTCTCGAAGCGGCCGGGCGACGGGATCGCCAGTCGCAGGAGCACCTCGCCCAGCGTGACGAGGTCGTGCACCTAGACCGACCGCAGCTCGATCTTCACGGAGGTGCCAAGGATGAGCGACATCGACATCAGCTCGGGACGCCGGTCGCGACCGAACGTGACACGCGCGGGCTCGCCCTTTTTCGCCCACGACGAGAAGCCCGTCAGGTCGCAGAGCGCCGTGGGCTTGCCGGAGACCGGGTCGGCGTCCACCTTGAGCGCGAACGGGACCAGCTCGGCGCGGTACAGCCGCTGGACGTCGTCCGGGCCCTCGTTGTCCATCCGCTTTCGCCGGACGAGGTACGTCTCGTAGCTCCCGTCCACCCGGGCGGGCCAGACGCCATCCGCATAGTTGAGGGTCGCGCTGATGGAGTCGTCCACATGCACCCCCTCGGGCACCTGCACGAGATCGTCGGCGATGCGCAGGCGGCGCAGGAAGAAGGTCTCGCCGCGGAAGTGGTACTCGACGGTGCGGCGGACCCAGTCGTAGCGGACCTCCGAGCGCGATTCCCGACCTTTCACGCTGACCCAGGAGCGCCCCTCGAGCGGCACCCAGCGCCCGTCCCGGAGGAGCCCACGGGACTCGAGTCGGTTGGCGATGCCGTCTCCCTCCCCCGCGATCGTGACCTGATAGTGGCCGGCGGCCCGGTCGATCGCCTCGCTGAGGGCCCCGTCCAGGCGAAAACTGAGCAGGCCGTAGAGGATGCCAACGTCCGCGGTGTACGTCCTTTTCAGCTCCTCGGAGGTGGTGGCGGCCCAGCCCCGGGCCGGCCAAGCGACGTGCGGAGCCAGGAGGAACGTGAGGGGGAAACCAAGAAAGTGGCGACGGCTAATCAGGCGTCTAGACATGTCAGGTTGGTTCGCCTATTCTAACAGTCTCCCGGTATAGAACTTTTGTCGTAACCGGCTTACTCCTGTTAACGTAAGCGCTGGGTTTTTGTGGCGAAAACCCGAATGGCCACCATCGGAGGGAAGCCCGGCTCATGAAGCGCCAGCCCGTGATTACGGGCCTCGGCATCGTCTCGCCGATCGGGGTGGGGGTGGAGAAGTTTTGGGCCGCCGCCTGCGCCGGGCAATCCGGCGTCGGCGCCCCCACACTGTTCGACGCGTCGAAACTTCACGCTCAGTGCAGAGTCGTTGGAGAAGTTCGCGATTTCGATCCACGAAAGTGGATGCCAGGCCACGCCTATCGTATGGCAGGACGATTCAGTCAATTTGCCGTCGCTACTGCCACAATGGCCCGTTCAGACAGCAGGATTCAGGATACTGAAATACCGACGGAACGATTTAAGGTCGCTATAGGCACTTCGATGAACGGCCTTACAGATGTGCATCAACCCAACTTCCAAGGCTTTATTAACGGACGAGATATCCAGTCTTGGGCATCTATAGAATTCCCGGCTCATGCCGCTACGAATCACGTTGCGACAAGTTCCGGTGTGCATGGTCAAACAATGACGTTTGCCACGGCGTGCATTGCAGGACTGGATGCAATCGCATGGGCAGCTGACGAAATTAGGTGCGACCGGGCCGCTGTCGTCATCGCGGGAGCAACGGAAACTCCGCTATCCGAGTGCACCGTCGCCGCGTGTCAGGCCTCGGGGGTGCTTTCAGCGTGGCCGGGCCCACCCGATGAGGCAAGTCGTCCCTTCGACCGTCTGCGGTCCGGTCTCGTGATCGCTGAAGGCGCCGCTGCAACCATCGTCGAGGGAGAAGATGACGCTCGCGCTAGAGGCGCAAAGATCTACGCTAGGATCCTAGGGTTTGGAAGCGCTTCTGACGGGGGCAACCTTCGAAAGATCGACAGGAGCGGTGAAGCAATAGCGCACGCGATGATTGAGGCTCTCACAAACTCAGGGCTCGGTCCAACGGACATCGATTATATCTGTGCCCATGGCAATTCGATGGTCGACTACGATGCCGCGGAAACTGCCGGTATCAAGAGGACATTCGGTAGCCGAGCCTGGAGCATTCCGATCTCCTCCTTGAAGTCCATGTGCGGGCAGGCGCTTGCGGCAAGCAGCGCCATCCAACTTGTCGCGGCATGCCTCGTCATAAGACACGGCATCGTCCCCCCCACGATCAATTATCAGGTTCCGGACCCGGAGTGCGACCTTGACTACGTTCCCAACGTGGCCAGAAAGGTGAGGGTCCGCAACGTCCTGGTGCATGCCCAGAGCATCGGTGGTTCTCATGCCGCGCTTATCTTGAGCGCACCCGAATAATAATCCAGCGTGACATCGATCTCCCTCTTCGGGATTGCGGGGGTCTTGGCGGCTCTGGCAATCTACGTCTTCCGCGCACGGCCCCGACATAGTGTAAATCGCTGGTTTGCAGCTTACACCGCAACGCTCACGGGTTGGGTACTTGGCATCGCCGGGCTCCACAGCGGCATGAACCCTGAGGTATGGAGCCGCGCTACTTTCTTGAGTGCGAGCCTCATTCCATGGTCCTTTCTCGGTTTCACGCAAAACTATCCAACTCCGGGGAGCTGGCCGCCGCCGCGCGTACTGCGAGCTTCGTTTGTCATCAGTACAGTCTTTGCTGTGCTTTCCCTGGCGACGCCGTTAATCGTCCACGACATTGCCGTGACGCCAGACGGGCCGACTCGAGAGCCTGGGCCCCTATATCCCATGCTGGCCGTCTACATCCTTGTCGGCTGCCTCACGCCCCTAGGCGTTTTCATCGGAAAATGGCTCCGAGCAAGGGGACAGGCTCGCGCCCAACTTCAGTATCTAGGTACTGGTCTATTCATCTTAGGCGTGGGCGGAATCGGCGCTAATCTTCTGTTCCCGCTCCTAACGGGCCGCTCTCCGTATAGCTGGCTTGGCCCTTTCTTCATCGCGCCCCTCGTCGCTCTCGTCGGCCACGCGATCATCCGGCATCGGCTGATGGACCTTCGACCGTTCATCAATCGCGGCTTGGCGTACGCGCTCGCGACAGTTGTTGCCTCGGCGGTACTCATAACCATCTCACGATGGACCATACCCGAGACTCAGACCTTCTCTCTCAATGCTGAGATGCTGATCGTCGTAGTCGTTGTTCTCGCTCTCCTTTCTAGTCCGTCGCAGCGCTTCTTCAGTCGTGTCATCGACCCCTACCTTTATCGCGGGCGCATCGATCACGCGTCAGCATTGCGGCACGCCACCAGACAGTTAACCCGTCTCATGCAGCCGCGCGAACTCTCTGCAACGCTCCGGCAGATTCTCACTGAGGCGTTTGTGCCCGAGTCCTTCTCGATGTCAGTGCTTCCCTCTCAGGGTAAAGCCCTCGAACAGCTCTCGGAGGGCGCACCGGTAGGTATGGACCTACAGACTCTTGTGACTCTATCGACGGACCGCTCAAGCCCGATGGTGGTTGTCGTCAATCCGGCCGGCGAGACCGATGCACGCAAGGCTACCCACGATGCCTTGCGAGCAGCAGGGATCGAAGTCGTGGTTTCCCTCGGACGAAGAGGCCAACTGCTTGGCGCGGTCCTCCTCGGCTCACGGAGAAGCGGCGACGCTTACTTCGGAAACGACCTTGCCTTCATCGAATCCCTCTCAGAATTGGCCTCCATCGCGTTAGAAAACGCCCTTCTGTATCAGCAACGTATTCAAATGCTCGAGTATTCCGATCGCTTGCTCGAGTCGCTCGATTCGGCGGTTGTTGCGATTGACATCTCTGGAAGGATTACGAGTTTCAATCCTGCAGCGACCAAGCTCCTATCCTTGATGGAACGCCACCGAGGTGCACTCCTTGATGTACTGCCCTCAGAAGTCGGTTGGGCATTGGCCTTCGCAGCGGCGGGCTTCTGGCAGCCGCGTGATGCAGAAGTGACGATTGATCACGATCAGCGTGGCGTCTTACACGTCATCCTCTCTACGGCCGTGCTGCACGATGACGAGGCTCGGGTTACCGGTGCGCTTGTCGTTGTAACAGATCTATCTGCCGTCAAGACTCTCGAGAAGAACCAACGCCGGATTGAGCACTTCGCTATCATGGCTCGTTTCTACGCCGGGTTAGCACACGAGATTAGAAATCCGCTCGCGGCGATCTCTAACTTCATTTCCATGCTCCCTGATAGGTTCGATGATCCCGAGTATCGCGACACCGCGGTGAGGCTCTTGCCCATCGAAGTCGCCCGCATTGTTCGTCTCGCCGATCGACTTCGTCTGATGGCTCCAAGCGAAGGCGGAAAGCTTAGCGTGGTCGCGTTGCCGCCCTTGCTAAACGATATAGTCGCGATCCACTCGCCGACGGCGCAAGAGCAGCGGGTTAAAATCTTCCTCCAATGTCCAGAGGAATTGCCGAAGATCCAAGGTGATCCGAGCCAGCTTGTGCAGCTGTTCGTCAACCTCCTGCGAAACGCGATTGAAGCCATGCCGGATGGCGGCACGGTTGGTATCGAGGCGGAGCTCCTCTCGAGCAGAACCACTGGCGATCGGGTCATCGTCCGTGTCATTGACGAGGGCCCAGGTATTGATCCAGCCGTCCGCGCAAAGATCTTTGAGCCCTTCTTCACTACCAAGCCCTCAGGGACAGGACTCGGGCTATCGATCTGCCAGGAGATAGCTGACTTTCATCGAGCTAGGCTGACGCTCTTCTCAAGAACGAATTTCGGCGGAACCGTCGCCGAAGTTGAGTTCCCCTCTCCGCCGGCTGACCCAACCAGATGATTTCGTTCTCTCTACTCGTCGTCGCCATCATCGCTGCTGCCCTTGCGATGTTTGTGTGGCGTGCCCGTCCCTACAGCACAGTCAATTGCTGGTTCGCGGCCTTCACGATCTCCGGCGCCGGGTGGGTTCTTGGTGTAGCCGCCCTCCACGCCGGACGACATTTGGACGCGTGGTCGCGCCTCACATTTGCAAGCGCAAGTCTGATACCGGCCATGTTTCTGTGTTTTGCACACTCATATCCAACGGCCAGTCGCTGGCCCTCCAGGGTCTCCATCCGTGTCGCTCTCTGTGCTGCAATCGCCTTCTCGCTCTTGTCGTTGACGACGCCTCTCATCGTCTACGACACTTCTCTGACAACGGCTGGGCTCACTCGCAAGTCTGGTCTGCTCTATCCTTTGTTCGCCTTCTACTTCCTTATCGCGTGGAGCAGCGCCTTAGGAGTATGCCTGCATAAGTGGCGGCAGGCTCGCGGCCAGGAGCGTGTTCAACTTCAACATCTTGGTGCGGCAATGCTTCTCACGGGTGCTGGCGCCATCTCTGTGAATCTAGTGTTGCCGCTTGTCACCGGACGATCCATGCACAGCTGGATCGGTCCGTATTTCGGCCTCGTCTTCATCGCCCTTGTCGCGCACGCGATCATCCGACACCGGCTGATGGACCTGCGGCTGGTGATCCATCGCGGGCTGACGCTGGCGGCGGCGATTCTCGTCTCACTGCTCCCGGTCGCCATCTTCATCACCTTCGCCTGGCCGCGACTCTCGCTCCACCTCGAGCCCCACGAGCTCATCGTTCTGCTCGTCGCGATCGCGCTCGTCAGCCTGCTCATCCCGTTCATCCGCGACCTCGCCGGCCGGCTTCTGGATCGCTACGTCTACCGCACGCACGCGAACTACCAGCGCACGCTGCGGGAGGCGAGCCGGGCGCTCACCGGGTTTCTCGACCTCAAGGCGCTCCTGCCCTTCCTGACTGAGACCGTCGCCACACCCACCCGGTCCGAAGGCGTGGCGATCTACCTGCGCGACCGGTGCGGGTTCCGACGGGTTGCCCGGGAGTCACGGCCCGTCCAGGGACACTTCGAAGCGCCGGCCGAGGCGCCGACCGAAACTGTCGCGACGCTCGACCGCACGCGAGACCTCGTGCTCTGCGAGGAGGTGATGCGCGAGCGGCCGACGGAGGAGCGGCGACAGCTCCACGAGGAGCTGACGCGCCTCAACTGGTCACTCGTCCTCCCGCTGATCTCGGAGAACACGGTGATCGGGCTGATCGCCGTCGGGCCCAAGCTCTCGGGTGACCCCTTCTATCCCCAGGACCTCGACCTCCTGATGACACTCGCCAACCAGGCCGGCGTGGCGGTCAAGAACGCGCAGCTGTACGCCCGAGTCGTCCTCGCGAACGAGTACATCAACAGCATCGTCGCCACGATCGAGAGCGGCGTCGTCGCTATCGACGCCACCGGTCAGATCGAGCTCTTCAACCGCGCCGCCGCGCAGCTCACCGGGCTCGCGACCGAGCAGACCCTGAGCCAGCCGGTCTCCATCCTGCCGCCGTGCCTGCGCGACGCGCTCGTGGGCAGCGTCGCCGAGGGGCGAGCTCTCACGCAGCCCGAAGTCGATCTCTCGGACGGGGCGACGACGCGGCCGATCATCTGCGCCACGTCGCCTCTGCTCGACCCGGCGGGCACCGTGCTCGGCGCGGTCGCGGTGTTCAGCGACCTGACACAGCTGAAGGAGTTGCAAGAGGGGCGCCGGCGCGCCGAGCGGCTCAGCTACTTCGAGATGCTCGCCTCGGGTATCGCGCACGAGATCAAGAACCCGCTGGTCGCGATCAAGACCTTCGCCCAGCTCCTGCCGCGCCGCCACGCCGACGCGCAGTTCGTCGAGGAGTTCGGGCGGATCGCGGCGCGCGAGATCCTGCGCATGGAGCGGCTGCTGGAGCGCCTGCGCACGCTCTCACGGCCGAGCGACCGGCCCCGCCAGCCGCTCGACCTGCGGATCCCGGTCACCGAGGCGGTGGAGACCATGCGGGCCGCCTTCGAGGAAAAGAACATTGCCGTCGC
>Ga0134085_10000783_pt1 | contig 11387 bp, 11 predicted proteins | sample 15_taG_10_FD_123125 | JGI IMG/M metagenome (GOLD analysis project Ga0134085, IMG submission 123125) | Grasslands soil microbial communities from the Angelo Coastal Reserve, California, USA - 15_D_Rain_20cm_2_09182015 | ecosystem: Environmental > Terrestrial > Soil > Grasslands ...
CCAATTTGGGTGATCCGGCGCTCATCCGGGCCGAGCTCTATCTAGTCGATAGCCCCGGAAGACCTGGAGCGAGCGATATCATGCCGTTGGAAGTCGCCATCCCCTACGCATTGGAAAGCCGGCCCGAAGTGCGCCAGCTCGGTCTGCAGCTGCAGAACAGGGATATCGAACTGCAGTACACGAAAAACCAGTTGCTCCCAAATCTCGTTGTTGAGGGAAGTTACACGCAGAATGGTGTGGGCGGAGTCCAGACAAATCGAGCAGGACTCGGAGGTTCGCAGATTACGTCGGTCGTTCGGGGGTCTCCGCGACGCGCTCGGCCAATTGTTCGGATACAACTACTCCGGCTACTCGGTTGGTTTTAGCCTATCGATTCCGCTGAGCAATAAGGCAGGCCGTGCAGAATATTCGAAAGTTCTCACCGAAAAACAAGCAATTGAGTCGAAGCGGACGAGGCTGGCTCAGCAGATCGCCCTTGAAGTTCGAAATGCCCATAGCCAGGTTGAAATGAACCGGGCCAGAATCGAGGCCGCAGGGAAAGCCCTCGATCTGGCCAACATGCAACTGGAGGCAGAGCAAAAGAAGTTTCAGCTCGGGGTTTCGCAACTTCGGTTCGTGCTGCAAGAGCAACGAAACGTGACGCAGACTCAAACCACGCAAATGCAGGCTCTCGTGAATTATGCAAAATCCCTCGTGGAGTATGACAGGGCTGTAGGACGCACCTTGCGGAAAAACAATATCGAAATCGACAAACAGCTGCGAGTAGCGGGCTAGTACTAGATGATATCCGTCTTCGCTACCGCCGCTAGCTTGACCGGTCTGTTCTTCCAGACAGACCGATCACTCAAATCGGTCTTGTCATCGCGCTAAATCCACCGTAAGCGACCCCCGAAGCGATCCGGGCAAGTTGGCCCCTCGTGATCATCCTTTTGATGGGTGAACTATCGGATTGATGATTTGCCAGCGTCTTACAAGTTCACCGGGATCGAGGGGATCGATGGCATCTCGTTGTCTGGCCGTTATTTGTCTCCTTCGCAGCAACTTCTGAACCCTGCCAGCCTCACGGCATTCTGGTTGCATTTGTCGGAGGTGAGAAAGCGAGGTGGAAGATGCTTAATACGAACGGACGCAAACAATCACTGGATATCTCCAGAGTCGGGGGCAGGGCTCATGATCTCGCGAGGCGCTTACGCGACTCGATTATCGGACAGGACGAGGCAATCGCCCCGATCGTGCAAATGTATCAAACCCATTTGGTAGGTCTGTCATCCGGAGGCCGCCCAATCGCCACCTTCCTTTTCTTGGGTCCTACGGGCACGGGCAAGACGCGGATCGCGGAAGCAACGGCTGAGGCTCTTTTGGGCAATCCTGGTGCGGTAATCAAAATCGACTGTGCTGAGTTCCAGCACAGTCATGAGATCGCCAAACTCGTTGGTTCACCTCCGGGCTATATCGGTCATCGCGAAAGCCATCCGCGGCTATGCCAGGAGGCTCTCGACAAGCATCACACCGAATCCGTGAAGATCAGCATCGTGCTCTTTGACGAAATTGAAAAAGCTAGCGACGCCTTGTGGAATCTCCTGCTTGGCATTCTGGATAAGGGAACGCTCACATTGGGGGACAATCAGCGCGTCGATTTTTCCCGATCTCTCATATTTATGACCAGCAATCTCGGCGCAGCGGAAATGAACGCGATGCTTTCACCCAAGCTCGGGTTTGCACCCAGCGCCAACTGCCGGAATAACCAAAGACTGGACGAGCGAATCGTGTCCAGCGGCGTGGAAGCAGCGCGGCGGAGGTTCACCCCGGAATTCATCAACCGCCTCGACAAGATAGTGGTGTTCAGGCCACTCGGCGATGCTGAACTGGAAAAGATCCTGGATATCGAATTGAACGCCGTCCAGCGGCGGCTCTTTCAGTCCACCCCAAGCTGCGCACTCGAGTTGCATGTGTCCGAAGCCGGCAAACGGTACCTGCTCCGAGAGGGCACAGATACACGATACGGCGCCCGGCATCTGAAACGCGCTATCGACCGGCTGCTGGTTCAGCCTTTGGCTAACCTGATCGCCACCGACCAGGTGCGCGACGGTGACATCATATCCGTAGACTTCAGTTCGACCTCCGGTGAATTGGTATTTTGGAAGGAATCGAGGAACTTGCCACAACAGGAAGAGGTTGCTCCCGCCACTGATGAACCCGCCCCACTCTTCAATGCCAACGTTGCTGCACCAGTATGGACGATGGCCCCTCACACTCAGCTCGCCCCGGTTTAGCTGAAGGCCTTTGATGGCCGCGCAACCTGTCGCCAGCCACTCGGCGGATCGAGAAGGGCTTTTCTAACCCAACTTCCGCACTTGTCGAGGCCTGATGCCGTTTTTTCTATAACTTAAGATTTTTTTCGTCACTAGCCGGTTCCAGGTGCCAGGTTTTGATGGGTGTCATCACGTGCTCGGGTATACGAAGAGTGGAGTAGATTTCGCGGTGCAGTGGCTCAGCTGTGGTGGCTTTCCGGATTTTCAACACGCGACCATAGGCGGGGGTGTGCAACTTGCCGGGTAGTAGCTTTTCATTTTAATTACCGGTCCGTCGGACACAGCTAACACGCTACCGGAGACAAGCTGAAGGTGCTCATCGGATAGTTCGGTGCCTTCAACCGCAAGGTCTTCAATAACGGTCCGTTTGGATTTCGAATTGGCATTGGCAATTTTGGTCTTCATCGCAGTTCTCCTTCTCATGTTTGCTTGAGCTTTGTGGCTCAGTACAGCTCTCGGCTTGTCTAGCCTGATCTGCCCTGGGAGAAATGCAATCTCTCTGCCGGGAATCGAGACATTTGTCAAAGGCTTGATCTCTGTAAACGATTGATTTGCCGAACATCCGTGGCACGGATTAATGCTCTTGTATTATGACGACTCGATGCTTCGGGCCCATCGAAATGATGATCCCCACATCATGATGATGTGCTCCTCCACATTCGCGCTGAGCCGAACGTTCGCAGCCGGGGATACTCAAATGTGTTCCCACATCTCTACCGGATCTCACCGTAGCCGAGATTCTGCCGAGCAAAACAATACGGCTCGATCTTGTAAACGCCGGCTACGATGGCGGCGGCAAGGTCGAGCTGGCCGTCAAGACTTCGTTGGGCGATTAGAAGATCGACTTTGCAAGCAACGGCTTCGGCTTTTGGGACATTATTTGTTCCGATTTAGAAGCACGCGGCCTGGCCAACCTCGGACTTCTTCGCGAAAAGTAGAAACGCACCATCAAAACGATGCAAACACCATCATGGTGATGGTCCCGCCAGCTGGACTATCTTCCGCCTCACTTCAGGAAATCAATCGGTTGCGATACAAGCGCACTCGGCACAGCGATTGCTTTATCCATGACAGCCTCAGGGCTAAATGACGCTCCCAGGCTTAAATGAAAATTCCGACAAAAAATGACCTCGATTGTGGGTAAAGACAATATGAAGCTTTCATTCAATCTTGCTGGAATGCTCCTCACGCTCGCCATTGGCATCGCGGTCGGCGCTCTGATCTTCCGCGATCTTCCGCAAACCAGCGCCGCCACAGACCGGCTGGCCGCCCCAACGGATACGCCGCCTGTCAATCCGGTTCCCGACGATACGCAGCATACCGGCGATGCCGGGTACGTCGGCGTGATCTTCGCGCGTCAATCCGCGGATATCGTCGCGCGCTTGGAAGGGTCGCTGCAAAGCATTTCTGCCAACCTCGGCGATCGGTTGAAAGCGGGCGACGTAATCGCCCACATCGACTCCTATTCCGTTACTCAACAACTCGAAATGGCAGAAGCTACATTGCGCTTTGCACAAGCTGATCAGCGGCGGGAAGAACTCGAATTGAAAGACGCTGAGGCTCGATATCGCCGGCGCGAGGAACTTGCCGAGGCGGGCCTGATCTCGATGGAAGACCTGGCGACAGCAAGAGCTCAGGTTGATCGAGCGGAGGCTAAGCTGCAGGCAGCGCAGGCGCGCGTTGCCGAACAGATGGCGCACCTCAACGATGTGAAAGAAGTCGTGGCAAATACTGTGATCAGAGCCCCCTTTGATGGAACCGTCGCCGCCCGATACCTCGACGCGGGAGCGGCAGTACGTTCCGGCACTCCGATAATCAGCCTCATTCGACCCGATGACCTGTGGGTGCGATTCGCAATTCCTGAAACCAAACGGGCCCGCCTAATCATCGGCGGCTTGGTTCATTTTCAACTGGAAGGTTCGACCGTATCCGTACCTGGGACGCTCGAGTACGTCGCCCCCTCAATAATAGCGGACTCGCAAGAACTGCTCGTCGAGGCACGATTGAGTGTGCCTGCGGCGCTGCAAGACCAGATCCGGCCCGGCGCGAGCGGCCGGGTGTCCGGTGGAACGAGGTAAGCGCATGCGACCTGAATCGACGATTTTCAGAAATGAAGCTTTAGAGTCTCTCTCGCAAGGCAATGATAACCGGCATGACGCGCTGCTCGAGATCACGCCGGGATGGACCACGTGGACGTATTGGCTGCTGGTCGGTTTAGTGATCGCTGCCTCTCTGTATGCCGTCATCGGGACAATTGACGAATATGCCACAGGTGTCGGCGTCATTCGTGATCAGGGGCGGACGCTCGTCACCGCAACCACAGGCGGCACGATCCGCCGTATCGCGGTACAGCCGGGCCAGCAGATCCAGATCCGGCAGCCGCTCGTATATTTCGATGATTCGCAGGAGCGTATCGAGCTCGAGCGGCTCCAGAACGACTTCAACTCGCAGCAACTGAACCGGCTCAAAAACCCAAATGATCCGGCCGCCCATCAGCAACTCGCAACGCTAAGAAGTCAAATCGAAGCCGCAGAGCGCCGCTTAAAAGAGCGCACCGTTCTGGCGGCTCGTGCAGGACTGGTGCAGGATATGAGAATTCGCCAGAACCAATTTGTCAGTGCGGGCGAATCCCTACTGACCATTGTCGGAGAAAACGATCGCCTGACGGTCATCGCGATACTGCCGGGACAATATCGGCCGCTTCTGAAAAAAGGCAGTTCGCTGCGTCTCGAGCTGAATGGATTTCGCTATGCCTACCAGCACGCAACGATCGAGGAAGTCGGCAACGAAGTTGTTGGCCCGAATGAGATCCGTCGATTTCTTGGACAGGAGATTGCAGATGCCGTCACGTTTCAAGGGCCGTCGCTAATCGTGCAGGCGCATTTGCCATTGCGAAGCTTCAAGGCAGAAGGTCGATGGCACGAATATCATGACGGAATGCACGGTATAGCAGATGCCCGCGTCCGTTCCGAATCCATCCTCGCCGCGCTTGTACCGGGGCTGCGAACATTACTGGAGAGAGACGATGAATAGAACCGCAAATACGATCCCCCTTGCCGATCGCTTTCCTGCACTCCAAAGACTGCAGACCAGAACGCGTTCGAAGCAGATTCCCGTAATCCGCCAGCTCTCGGTCACCGAATGCGGAGCCGCATGCCTGGCGATGGTGCTCGCTTACTATGGCAAGAACGTTCCGTTGAGTGAGATTCGCGAAATAACCGGCTTGAATCGTGACGGCGTGGACTGTCTCACCTTGCTGAAGACCGGCCGCTGGTATGGACTTCAGGGCCGCGGCCTGAAACTCGATCTCGACGCGCTGCCGTTCATGGAGCGAGGAACCATTCTCCATTGGGAGTTTTCGCACTTCGTCGTGTTCAACAGGCTGCGCAAGGGCGGCGTTGAAATCGTCGATCCAGCTTCAGGCCGGCGATTTGTAACCATGGAGACCTTCAGCAAGTCGTTTACGGGTGTCGCGCTCGTATTCAAGCCCGGCGCCAGTTTCCAGCCCGCCGCTGATAAGAGTCAACCGGTGTGGACGTATGTGAAGTATCTCATCCGCCATTCGGGTTTGCTGTGGCGTGTCATTGTCATATCCCTTCTCCTGCAGCTCTTCCTGCTGGCGGTACCGGCATTGACAGGACTGCTGGTGAACCGTGTCGTGCCACATAACGACATGCATCTCTTATATGTCGTGGGCGCCGGGTTGCTCGGCATCGTTCTGTTTCAGTATTTGTCGACCCTGATACGATCGCACCTGTTGCTCGACCTGCGCACACACTTGGATACGCAGATGACGCTCGGCTTCGTCGATCATCTCGCATCTTTGCCTTTTTCTTTCTTTCAGGAACGGCCGGAAGGCGACCTTATGATGCGAGTCAACAGCAATACAACCATTCGCGAGATGCTGACCTCCAGCACGATCTCTGGATTATTGGATGGCGCGCTCGCAGCTCTGTATCTGGCGATTCTCTTGGCCGCATCTCCAGGTTTAGCGGGATTGGTAGTGGGGCTGGCGATTCTACAGGTAGCGGTCTTTTTGTTTTCCTATCGCCGCTATCAGGAACTCATGTCACAAGATTTGCAGGCCCAAGCCAAAACGCAATCTCATCTGGTGCAGATACTTTCGGGGATTGAGACTTTAAAAGCTAGTGGCGTTGAGGATCGCGCGGTTCATCAGTGGTCGAGCTTGTTTGTCGATGAGCTGAATGTCTCGCTGATGCGCGGCCGGCTCAGTGCCACTGTCGATTCGTTGATGAGTACTTTGCGAGTGGCATCGCCGCTGGTGGTTTTATGGTTCGGAGGCGTTCAGGTGTTGAACGGTCATTTGAACCTGGGCACGATGCTCGCGCTAAATGCAATCGCAACCGGATTCCTGGGCCCGGTGTCGACGTTCATTACATGCGGACTGCAGCTTCAGCTGTTGCGCAGCTTTATCGAGCGTATCGACGATGTCCTCAACGCACCTGCCGAACAAGACCAACGACGTGTGCAGAAAGCGGAACGTCTTTCGGGAGCGATCGAGCTGGACAAAGTATCCTTCCGGTACGGACCGATAACGACAACGGGCGTTGACGATATTTCGGTCAAAATCACGCCAGGGCAGAAGGTGGCGATTGTGGGTCCGTCCGGAGCGGGTAAAACGACACTGGCGAAACTGATGTTGGGCCTCTACCAACCGTCGTCGGGCCGCGTCCTTTATGACGGAGTGGATATCGCGGGTTTGGATCTTCAGTCTGTGCGCCGGCAACTGGGCGTCGTGACCCAACGCTCTTATCTGTTTGGCACAACGATTCGCGGAAATATCACGCTCAGTGACTCGAGTATTCCTATGGCCGAAGTTAGCAGAGCCGCAGAGCTGGCGTGCATGCAAGAAGATATCGCCGCTATGCCGATGGGATACGAATCCTTAGTAGCCGAAGGTGGCGGATCCCTCTCCGGCGGACAACGCCAACGCGTGGCGATCGCCCGCGCCCTCGTTCACAATCCTGCAATCCTTCTGCTGGACGAAGCGACAAGCGAACTCGACACAATCACCGAACATCAGGTCCATCAAAACCTCGCGGCGCTGAACTGCACGCGGATTGTCATCGCGCACCGGCTGAGTACGGTCCGCGATGCCGATCTGATCTTGGTGATGAACGAAGGCAAGATTGTGGAGCAGGGCACGCACGAAGAATTGATGGAACGAAATGGCTACTACGCTGCTTTGGTTCAGGGTAGAGAAAGCGGGACTTTGACATTGCACGACGCATGCATCTCAGCGCCGGCGTAAACCGATCACAACAATTCACATCCGCGTCCAGCCTGGGATCCGTCACCGCCACATTGAATCCAACGGATAACACGGCAGTACCGCTATCGCTCTGATGATCGTCCATCATTTCGATGGGGTCATTGTCATTTTCACTGCCATCCGCCAGATTCACTCATCGCCGCTGCCGTACCACCGCGCAGATTGGTTTCAATCAGGAATAGCTGCACATCATTTTGATGGGAGGATTGCGGACGGCGAAACATATGCACAGCGTCAAACACGCTGGCCCGTATCTTCCAGTCTCCGTAACGAGCAGCCATTCCCCTTGCGCTAGCGGCAGTTACGCATTCGGACGCAGTTCTCCGGCAGACCATTTCTTGTGAACTCGATTTATTCTCCTGATTGGTGAACCAGCTGCGTTCTAGAAAGGCCTGGGGGGTTCATATGAGACGACAAATCGTTTGTTCCGCTTTCCTGGTGGTTTCACTTGCAATTTGGAGTGCCACGCCCGTTTTTGGCCTGCAATTAGTGACGACGGGTACCTTCACGACGGCAGGTACCCTCAAAGCCGCCTACACCTGGACGGTAACGAACAGAAACGACAGCGGGCCGGGCTCGTTGCGGGCCGCGATCGCCAACGCGGGGTCCGGCGATACGATTAATTTTGCGCTTACCTACGATCGCTCAGGAGCCGGCAATACGATCAAGCTGAGCAGCGGTCCCCTGACGATTAACAAAAGCCTGACCATCAGCGGTCCCGGCTGGCTGGCGATCAGCGGAGAAAACTCCGATGTGGTTTTTGTAGTTAACGGCGTAGCAAACGCAACGATTTCCGGGGTCACAATCGAATACGGCAACAATTTTTTGGGCAACTGCATTCTCAACACCGCCACACTGACGTTGACCAAGAGCAGCGTTGTGTCCTGCGGAAAGGGAGTCAATCCGGATGGCTCCACGTATTCGAGCCCAAGGGGCAATGGGGTGGCGGCGTCTTCAACATGGGCACACTGAAGCTGATCAACACCCAGGTCTATGATAACCACGTCGGTTGCGATTGCTCCACTTACGTGGGCAGTGGCGGCGGCATTTTTAACTACTTTGGCACAGTGACCCTGACCAATAGCGATGTCTCATGGAATGATACGCACGGGAATGCCAATCCCGGCCCCAGCGTTGGCGGTGGGGGCGGCGGTATCTTCAACTATGGCGGCACGGTGACCCTTGCCAACAGCACCGCCAGAGGCAACACCAGCAGCTTTGGCGGCGTTATCTTCAATTACTTCGGCACGCTGAGCGCGGCCAACAGCACCATCTCCGACAATATCGGCTGGGGCAGCGGGGGTGGCATCCTCAACGTTGCCGCACCGAATACCACGGTAGTGAACGCCACAGTGACGTTGACCAGCAGCACGCTCTCGGGCAACGTCGCCTATGGCAGCGACTTTGTATCCTATAACGCACTGCCCATACCCGGCAGTGGCAGTGTTAGTGGCGGTGGGGGTGGTGGAGGCTGCGACCCTTCTAATTGCATCCCCTTTCAGAGCTCTAAAAGCCAAATTTTTGCCATCATGGGCGGGGGCGGTATTTACAATTCTCAAGGCACCATGACGTTGACCAATGCAACCATTTCCGGCAACTCCGCCTCAAGCGTTTCGTCGCAGTTTGCAGGCGGCGGCGGAATCCTTAACGACGAGGGCACCGCGAGCTTAACCAACACCACGCTCTTCGGTAACAGCGCTCCCCCGCCGGGAATCTCTTCATCGGCGTATTCCGGGGGCGGCGGCATCAACACCATTGCCGGTACTCTGATCATCAAGAATTCAATCTTGGCCAATAACCTCCAAGGAAAAAATTGCGGCAAGTACCTGGGGGGAGGAAGCTCCTGGGGTTATACCCTTTCCGACGACGCGAGCTGCGCCGCGGTTTTGACCATGCTTGGGGACCGGAACAGCACCGCTGCGGGGCTCGACTCCGGCCTGAAGAATAACGGCGGCCCGGTTCAAACGATCGCGCTGCTGGCAACCAGCCCAGCCGTGAATGCCATCCCTCTGATTTACTGCACCGACGTGAACGGAAATCCGGTCACGACCGATGAACGCGGCGTGTCGCGGCCCCAAGGAAGCGCCTGCGACATTGGCGCCTTTGAATACGTTGCACCAAGGGTGACCACCGGCATCACTGTTCCGGTAGGGGTAGTGCGATGAACGTTGGCGAAGAATCTTGAAATCTCTCTATGCAGAGCGGCCTTCCAACCCAGAACGTGTCAGGTTCTGGGTTGTACGGCGGGGGTGATCCCCACTTCAGTTGAGCATTGCGTTTTCCCAGTCAATCCCTGAAGGAGCAGCCGATCCGGACTGTGTGCGCGCTGCATTGGCAGGACTCATCCGATGATGGCTCTGCCGACGGGCACCGAGATCTGGATCGCAGCTGGTGTTACCGACCTACGCCGGGGCTTCGACGGTTTGAGTGCGATTGTTCAGACGATCCTTGAAGAGAGTCCCTTCTCAGGACACGTGTTCGTCTTCCGCGGCCGGCGCGGCGATCTGATTAAAGTGCTGTGGTGGGACGGCGACGGTCTGTGCCTGTTTGCGAAGCGGCTCGAGCGAGGCCGATTCATCTGGCCGAAGGCGGAAAACGGAAAGGTATCGTTGACGCGAGCCCAGTTGTCGATGTTGCTGGAGGGTATCTGGCGGCGACCGGTGCGCACACATACTCCAGAGCTGTCGGTATAAAAAAATAGTCCGCGCATCGGAGCTCGATCAGTAGGCAACCTCGAAGGCTGATCTTTCGTCCTGAAGACCTTCGTTAGAAAGAGACACGGCAATCGCACATCTACGCTATCGCGGTTATGTGTGCCACGAGCACAGCAAACAGCCGCAAGGCTGAGGAGGTGCACAACTCCCTAGGAATGGGCCTCCCTCTAAACCACAACCTCAGAATCACCTCCCACAATCAAACTGATGTTCGTCTCCCATCACAATGATGTAGTTTTCACGCTGTCGCTACTCTGTCCAACTACGCCGTATTTAATCGGCTGCAACCTAACACAAAGGGCAGTAACGAGTTGTTCTCCTGATGATCTGTATCTGTTCCAGCCATCCGTCATGGCATCACGTGTGCAATATTCCGGCACAGATGAACGACAGAAGAGTTGAAGAAATGGAAAAGAGAACGGCCAATTTAAGAAGAAAGGAAACTACAATGAAAGTCATTCCAGCGGTATTCTTTCAGAAGCAACTAGACGGCGTTAAGGAAGACGTGCAGATACCCGAACGGCTCGCGCTCTTCGAGAGCCAGCTGCGCGAGGTAGTGGGAGGAACCACGATTTTGGGAAGCCGCCTAGGCGGAGCAAAACTGTCTGGCGGTACGACCTTTTCGTATTCGGCTGGATGGTTGGATGTCTTGCAGGCTGACGACTGCAGCTAACGACCCTTGTCAGGAGTTCCTCATCCCGGCTTTCTGGACCAGTCCAGAAGCCGGGGACGACTTCCATAGGAGAAGAGCACCATGGAACCACGGATTGGGATCATAACGTACGGCGACGATCCCCATGGCCATCTGATCAAGAAGAAGATCGAAGAGCAGCATGGAGTCTGGTGCTGCCTGATCCCAAGCGACGAGCTTGTACTCCGCGGGCGCCTGACGTGGTCGTCGCACAGTGAGGCACCAGCCCTTCTCCCGACCATCGAGGGGCAGACCGTCGACGTGAGGACGCTCAACACGCTGTGGTACCGGCGCACGACGGTGAAACAGACGCTGCGCGAGAACACTGACGCTGCCTATGAGCTGCTTATCTTTCGAAGTACTGAGAGGGTCCTCGA
>Ga0134085_10000789_pt1 | contig 11326 bp, 16 predicted proteins | sample 15_taG_10_FD_123125 | JGI IMG/M metagenome (GOLD analysis project Ga0134085, IMG submission 123125) | Grasslands soil microbial communities from the Angelo Coastal Reserve, California, USA - 15_D_Rain_20cm_2_09182015 | ecosystem: Environmental > Terrestrial > Soil > Grasslands ...
CGCGCGATCCACTGGCTGTGCGCGACGAAGTCGGTGACGACGGACGTGTGGGGCGGCGTGCGCCGGCCCTCCGCGACCAGCGCAGACATCGCGGTGGCGGGCGTGGCGTGGACGGTCACGACCGCGTCCGGCCGGAGCGAGTCGAGCAACGGCGCGAGCCGGCGGGCGCCCAGGCGCGTGACGCCCAGGGCAAACGGCGAGTCGCTCGCCATCCAGTCGCCGAGCGCGTAACCGATGCCCCAGAGCACCGGGGCGCGGAGGAGGATCGCGTGGTAGAGCGCGCGCGAGGCGCGCTCGAAGAGCGGGGAGACCAGCTCACGGAAGTGGTCCACGACCGTGACGGCGCACCCTTCGCGCTCGAAGGCTTGCGCGAGACACCGGGCCGCCGCGTTGTGGCCCGAGCCATAGCTGGCGGTGAGAAGGAGGACGCGCTTCATGGCGGGCTCATGGTAACCTCTCGCGCCGCCGGAGGGAATCCGGAGCGGTGGGCCGCGCCCCGCCTCGCCTTCGAACCGCACGCTGCCTGTCGCTCCTCGGATACAGCTGGGCACGCTTGTTCGCTTCGCCAGCCGCGCGCTATAGTCGCGTCATCTTCAGCATACTGATCGCTGGGTCGCATGCCGTCTAACAGCAGGATGAACCTGACGGCGCTTCGCGCCGCACGTTATCCTGGGCGTCATGCGGCAGGGACGGGTGAGCGAGCGGAAATGATCCGCGATAGCTCTTGGCGCGAGGTGCCAAGGATCAGCAGAGACCTGACTAGCAGATCCAGGGACACCGAGGGATCCCCGGCCTCCATCTTCGCGATGCGCGACTGGCTCGATTGGAGGCGATTGGCGAGGTCTGCCTGCGTGAGACTCCGGCGCCGGCGCCGTTCACGCAGGCCTATGGCCAATCGCGCCTTGAGGTCGATATATGCCGCTTCTTCGGCGCTTAGGCGCAGAAATTCCTTGGCATTCCCAAACTTCCAGCCCTTCGCTTCCAAGCGTCGTCGCTTCGGATCACGCATGGTCGTACTCCCTCAGCCTGCGAGTGCACGCGTCAATGACGGTCTTCGGCGTGGTGCGTGTCTTCTTGGTGAAGACCTCCAAAATCACCACGGCGTCGGAGTCCAGGCGGTACACGATTCTCCAGTCCGCCTCCGCGTCGCGCACTCGCAGTTCATGACAACGGGGACCCACAACGGGCATCGGCCTCGACTGCGGCATGCCCACCGCCTGCCCCTTCTGCAACAAGCGCAGCAGATAACCGGCCTCCATCCCGGCCGCCCGGGAAAAGGGCGGGGTCTTGATCTCTCCGTGAAGCCAGGCGAGCGGCTTGTCGCTCGGGCTCACGGTGACCACCCTATGTCAAATCCGACATGTAGTCAAATGGTGGCGTCGATTCTCCGCATAACCCCGGCATGCAGCCGACGGCCTCCGGCCGCGGTTGATACCGACGTGAGCCAGACCATTCGGCGGATCGCAGAAGGGCGTCTTCGTAGGAGGGCGGATCGCGGTGAGTGCTCAAGATAGAGGGGGAACCTCGTGGTGGCCGAGCACGGATTCCTCGATCGAGCCCTCTGGTGTTGTGGTCGTGACTGTGAACTACAACACGAAGCGCCTTGTCTCCATGCTGCGGTGGTCGCTCTACCGATTCTTGGGATCCGAACTCCGATCCGTGGTCGTGGTCGACAACGGATCATCGGACGGCTCGACTGAAATCCTCCAGGCGTGCGCTCGCACTGGCCTGTGCGAGCTGATCCCGAACGGCACGAACCGCTACCACGGCCCGGGAATCAGCCAGGCGCTGTCTCATTGCGCTTCGCGCTCTACCGACGCTCATGGCGATCGTCCGTGGCTTTGGCTGCTGGATTCGGACTGCGTGGTGGCACGACCAGATGCGGCGACCGCGGCAATTTCGGCTGCCAGAGCTGCAGGCGCTGCGCTCCTCGGCGAGGCCGCGTGGAACAGGTGGCACGAGGACGTCCGGTTGTGCGGATACTCGCTCCTCATCGATCCCGACCGCGCTTGGCAACCTGCGATTGGACCTTTTGGCGAAGGAGGCGATCCGGTTGGCGACTTCGAACAATCGTGTCGACGTGTCCAAGTACCGATCGCCACGTTTCCATTCACGGCGAACGGATTCATCGTGCCTCTTGGCAGAGGCACGCTTGCTGGCGTGTACGAGCGTCGCGAGGTTTCGAACGTCTTCTTCGGTTGGGCCAAGGGCCGCCATGAACCGCACTTCCAGCAGGTTTCTGAAGCGCAGGCGAGGTACTCAGCGCTGCTCGAGGAGTTTGATGAGGCGGTTCGTGATCTGGGGCCGGAGCAACTGGTGAGCGCGTGTCGCAGGAAGTGAAACTGTTGGACGGGGTTCAGTGGGGAGGTGCTCATTGAACCGTGACCCCAATAGCCGGTGAGCAACCGGGAACATCGGTAACAGAAAAACCGGCAAACATGGGTAACACGCGGCTACGCCCTGATGGTGTAGTCCCGTTCGTCGACGCGTCCCAAGAGGACGTTGCAGAAGTGAATGGACCAGATGCCGTCGTCGACCTCCTCGAGGCCGATGGGGTGTTGCTTGAGCGCGTTGGCGATGAACAGCAGCCGCCTTTTCAGGCGGATGGTTCCAGCGTTGGTGACGCCTCGATGTCCGTGCGAATCGCGCGGGACAGTCCTCGAAGCGATCGAACCACTTGTAGCCGGTCTTCCGACTGATGCCGTACCGGGTGCAGAGTTCGACCATCGAATACAGTTCGAGCCGGTGATCGCGAATGAACCGTTCACGCTGTTCCACGGGTGATGTCTCCAGCCAGGGCATCGGCCAACCTCCTGTTGACCGATGACCTTAGTGGTGTCACCCATGTTCCCGGTTAGATGTGTTACCTATGTACCCGGTTTGTACCAGGTCCCTCCCGGCCTACCGCCGGCCGAAGTGCGAGACGCCCTCGAACGGCACTTGCGGCACGAGCCCACCCGGGTAAGCAAGAGCCGGATCAAGCGCCTGAGGGGCTTGAGCCAGCCGTAGTATCGGCTCCGGGTGGGGGAAGTGAGGGTATGTTATGACGTCACGCGTCAAGCCGTCGAGGTCCTCGCTATCGTCACGAAGGCCGAAGCCGCCGGCTGGCTCGCGGAGCACGGGACGCCAGGTGCGCCAGGCGGCGCTGGCTGAGGTCAAGGACGACCTGTCGCGATTCCTGCGCCTGGCTGAATCCGAGGAAATCCTCATCACCCGACACGGGAAGGCGGCTGGCGTACTGATCGGCTTCGAAAGCGAGGACGACTGGCTTGACTACGGGTTGGAGCACATCCTGAGTTCCTGCGGCGAGTAGCGGTGGCCCGAGAAGCGCTGAGGAGCGGTCGTGGTGTTCGACTCGAGGATCTGCCATCGTAACGGGCGGTCTAACAACAGGGTAGAGCGGGCCGGCTCGACGCCGGCCGCTCAGCCTGATCGTTATACGCACCGCGTGGGTCGAGAGGGCGAGGGCTGCAACACTTGGCGTCGCGAAGGCGTTTTGGCTGACCAGGGAAACCGGTCTGGGTTGGCCCGGGTGAAGCGAGACAGGCAAGTCAGACGCACCCCGAAATCCTAACGAGTTGCCGAGGTCGATCCCGCAGGTGGGACCGCGGTCCATACTCGTCGCAGCGGAGGAGGTCTCCATGAGTGACCAACGCGAGAGCTGGAGCCGACGCGAGTTCGTCAGCGGGCTGACGCTGGCGGGGACGGCCGGGTTCGCGGGAATTCGACCAGCGCGGGTCGGGGCGGAGCCGCCGCCCGAGACGACGAGACTGAGGCTCTATCACTCGCCGAGCGTCTGCGTGGCTCCCCAATACATCGTCGGGGAACTACTGAAGGCCGAGGGGTTCAGCGACATCAAGTACGTCAAGACGACCACCGCGGGTATATCGAAGGTTCTGGCATCGGGGGAGGTCGACGTCTCCCTGCACTTCGTCGCGCCGCTGGTCATCCAGCTGGACGCCGGTGACCCCATCACGGTCTTGGGCGGTGTGCACCCCGGCTGTTTCGAGCTGTTCGGGACGGACCGGGTTCGCGTGCTCCGGGATCTAAAGGGGAAGACGGTCGCGATCACCGAGCTGGGTCAACCCGCGCACGTCTTCCTCTCCAGCATGCTTGCCCACGTGGGGCTGGATCCAAACAAGGACGTCACCTTCGCCGAGCATCCGGCCGCCGAGGGCAAGCGGCTGCTCGCGGAGGGGAAGGTCGACGCCTACCTCGCATTTCCGCCGGACCCTCAGGAGCTCCGCGCCCGGAAACTCGGACACGTCGTCGTCAACAGCACGGTCGACCGGCCGTGGTCGCAGTACTTTTGCTGCATGGCCACGGGCAACCGGGAGTTCGTTCGCAGACATCCGATCGCCACCAAGCGGGCGCTGCGGGCGATCTTGAAGGCGGCCGCCATCTGCGCCCTCGAGCCTGAACGGGCCGCTCGGGCCCTCGTCGACGGCGGGTTCACGTCGCGCTACGACTATGCGCTCGCGACCATGAAGGATGTTCCCTACGACAAGTGGCGCGTCTACGATCCTGAAGACTCGGTGCGCTTCTACGCCCTCCGCCTCCACGAGGCGGGGATGATCAAGGCGAGCCCGCAAAAGATTATCGCCCAGGGCACGGACTGGCGCTTCTTCAACGAGCTGAAGCGAGAGCTCAAGGGATAGCGAGGGTCAGCCGGCGCGCTGAGCGAGACAGCGGTGCCTGGCCGCTGGGACGGCCGCTTAGATGCGGGCGGCCTGCGCTCGCTCGGAGGCAGTCAGGGGCCCGGCTCGGAGGCGACGCGATGAGGCCCATAACTTCGCGCTCCAGCGGGCCGGGGCTCGCGATGCTCGCCCTCGGCCGCTGAGCGCGGGCGTGAGACGGGCAGGAGAGTAGGAACTCATGCTGAGACTACAGGGGGAACCCTATGAGAACACCAGTCATCTTATTCCTCCTACTCCTATTGTGTGGAGCCCCAGCGTCCGCTTTTGGCCGAAAAGGCGGTGGGGCCTGAGCATCCCCCTGTGGCCACGAGCCTGGCCGAGCCGCTCTACAAGCGCTCGCTGGTGATCCGGGAGAAGGCCCTCGGCCCAGACCATCCCGATGTAGCCCAAAGCCTGGTCAACCTCGCGGCGCTCTATCGAAAGACTGGTCGGGACAAAGAAGCCGAACCACTGGAGGCGCGCGCGGCTCGCATCCGTAACATGAAACGATGAGAGTGAATGTGTGAACCGCTAACAGCAGGCTCGAGCGGTCCGGCTCGACGCCGGCCGCTCAGCCTGAGCGTTCTAAACCCTATCCGAAGGGGCTAAAATGATAAGGACGAGATTGAGCCTATTCTATCTCGCTGGCTATCTGATCCCCGCAGGACTTCTCCTTCTATTCGCGCCAACCTTTGCTCTAAGACTTCTCTTGTCGAATGGCGAGTACGGCGACGTGTTCCGCGGATGGCGGGAGATGTCCCGGTCCCTGTTGAATTTGAGAACTGAGTAGCGACGGCTCCCTGGTCGGCGTGAGAAATGCGGTGACGCCTGACCCTTCTGTCGGGGGAAGTGAGGGTATTTTATGACGTCAGGCGTCAAGCCGTCGAGATCCTCGCGATCGTCACGAAGGCCGAAGCGGCCGGGTGGCTCGCCGAGCACGGGACGCCAGGTGCGCCAGGCGGCGCTGGCTCAGGTCAAGGACAAGCGGCGCGCGGGCCGGCGTGAGCAACCGGGAACATCGCTAACAGAATAAACCGGCAACATGGGTAACACCTGCTAGGTCGAGATAGCTTTATGTGGCCCTTCACGAAACATCCCCCGGGCACGCTCCGATGCTCCTTCTGCAACAAGCATCAGAACAATGTCCGAAAGCTTATCGCGGGTCCCGGCGTGTACATCTGTGACGAGTGTATCGCGCTTTGCAACGATCTCATTGCCGAGGAGCTCGGAGAACGTGAGGAGGCGCAGCGCAACGAAGAAGCGGGATCGGGTGCAGCGCTCCTGGACTCTCCCTCGCATGCAAAGCCGAGGGTGAGCCCCCCGGCCCTCTGTCGCTTCTGCGGGCTACCAGCGCCGATCGAGCAAGTTGTCGCGGTGCCGGATCGCGGCTTCCTCTGCCTTGTATGCTTAGACGCCATCCGCGCCGCGTCGGAACAGGATTCGAAGGACTAAGCGTGCGACCGCGAGCCTTAGCCGTCAGAGAGAAACGGAGAGCCGCGATGCCATACGCCTCAATCAGCTTCTCCGAAAAGTTCGCCAAGTTCAGTGAGCACTGGTCACCGAAGAACATCGCTCAAATGAACGACTACCACTTCAAGCTGGTGAAGATTCAGGGTGATTTTGTCTGGCACTCGCACGCCGAGACGGACGAGGTGTTCATTGTTGTGGAAGGAGAAATGACGATTCAACTTCGCGACGGAGAGGTGGTCCTACGTTCTGGCGAGATGTTTGTCGTCCCCAAAGGCGTGGAACACAGGCCGTCCGCGCGCCGAGAGTGCAAGATCATGCTGGTGGAGTTGGCCGGCACCATCAATACCGGTCAGGTGCAGAGCGAACTCACTGCAAAGGACGGGGTGTGGGTCTGAGATGACTCCGCGGCGAACAACAAATGACCACAACCGCAACGTCTGACGGGGCGCTGCGCCTGACCCGGCCCGCGATGTCGGGTTCTGGGGCTTCATAGCCCACTCGCGAGAAGGTCAGCCGTGGACCGGGTCCTGTGGTTCGCGCCGCCGACCGCCCTACTGGTGTTCGTGGGCGCCTCATCGCCGTGGGTAGCCCAGTGGACCCCGCGATTTCTCTTTCCGGCCCTGGCCGCGGCCGGCGCCGTACTGGTCGTGTTTTCTTTCGTGAGCTCGCTCGCTCGGTTCGTGCGGCGCGCCCGCGGCGAAGGGCGCTTCGGGTTCTTTCCCGTGGTCGTCAATGTCGTCGCAACGATGTTTCTGGTGGTTCTGCCCCTGATGCACCTTGTGCGCGCGATGACTGCCCCGGCAGATGGAGCTCCGCGAATTCTCGCGGCCTTTGGCGACTGGCTGGGCTCAGAAGGCTATCCGCGCCTGAGTCCTCATCGCGGCGTCGACATCGCAGGCCGTATGGGGACCGACGTGCTCGCGGCGGCCGACGGCCGCGTCACCGTGGCGCGGGACAACCGCGATTTGTGCGGCCTGATCATCGTCATCGACCATGATCCCCACGGCTACCGAACGGTCTATTGCCACTCCTCCGTGATTGCGGTTCGGCCCGGAGACCGTGTCAAGCGCGGCCAACGGATCGGGGCAGTCGGCACATCGGGCCAGCGCGCGTGGCCCGGCTTTGAGCACGTGCACCTGGAGCTCCAGAGGGGGCGCGACAGCGGGGATATCGAAGACCCTCTGCCAAAAATTATCGGATGCTTCGATGGGACGAAGGCATACCCTGCAGACGGCTTGGTACTCACGTATCCGGTGAAGTGCTGAAGACCCGTCCTTAGTAAGGAATCTCAGGAAGCGCCGCTCGCGGCGCAGGCGGGCGGATCGCGGAAGACCGGGCATAACGGGGGTGCAGGAGTTGACGCCCGTCCCGTAAGTGTGTAACTCTCCAGGCACGGACGATTAGCTCAGTTGGCAGAGCGCTGGCCTCACATGCCAGAGGTCACTGGTTCGAGTCCAGTATCGTCCACCAGAAACGCTAAGAGACTACGCGGGGCGGTGTGAGCCGCCCCGTTTGTTCGTCAGCAAGATGGCGGTCACCCCGTCGGGGAGAGCGTGGCGACGGAGGACCCAGGATCGGGCTGCTTGCGAGTCAAGCTCGCGACGATTCCGATCAGGACGTGCAGGTCGACTGGCTTCTCCATGTGGTGCTGAAAGCCTGCGCGCAGCGCACTCGCCCGGTGCTCCGGTCCGGTGAGCCCCGTGATGGCGGCGGCGGGGGTCGTGCCCCCCTGCTCCGGAGACAGCGTGCGGACCTGGCCGATCAGCCAATAGCCGCCCTTGTCGGGCATTTCGAGGTCGCTGACGAGGACATCCGGGCGTTCTTGTACGATGATCCCGAGCGCCGCCTCGGCGGTGCCAACCGCTGTGACCACGGCGCCACGCTCCTCGAGCGTCGCCGCGAGCAGGTCCCGAATGACGGCGGAGTCGTCGACCACCAACACCCGCACGCCGTCGAGACGCGAGAGGTTGTCGACGCCCTCGTCCATGACCTCCGTCGGGTCCTCCGGCAGTGAACTATAGGCGAGCGCGACGGCGGCTCCTACCGGGCATTCCCCTGCATCGTCTGGCGGAAAATACCTCGGGCGCTCGGTCGCCACATCTCCGGGGCGTGAAACTCCGGGGATTGAAACGCGAGGATTTCGATCGAATTTTCTGGTATGGTCTGGTCGCTGGTTCAGGTCGAGGGTCGTCCACGACTATTAACACGGTCTTTCCATTGGAGCAGGCGTGATGAAGGTCGCCATTTTCTTTGACGGTCAGAACTTCTACCGCTCCCTCCTGCGCTACGACGAGTCGCTCCGCGTGGACTACGACCGGCTCGCGACGTGGATCACGCAGCAGGCGGGAGGCGCCAACGCGCTCTTCTCCGGCGCCTACTACTACGTCGGCGTCTCGCCGGATGCGCCGCCGCTCGTCGAGGGCTTCTTGAAGGGACTCGAGCTCCGACCCGGGTACTTCGTCAAGCGCGAGCCGCGGGTGCGTCGTGCGGGGCGCTGTCCCGGGTGCGGGAAGGAGTACGAGTACACGACCGAGAAACGCGTGGACACCCGCCTGGTCGCGGACCTGATCCACTACGCCGCCTCGAACGCCTTCGACGCGGCTGTCCTCGTCTCGGGCGACGACGACTTCGTGCCCGCCGTTGAGGCGGTGAACGCGCTCGGCAAGCAGGTGTGGGTGGCGACGTGGTCGGCCGACGAGCTGTCGAAAGACTTGCGGGTGAGATGCTTCGGTCACATCCACCTGAGTGACGGCGTGTCAGGGTTCCGCGCCGAGCGGCGCCCCTACGAGCGGGCGTCGGGGCGCGTGCCGGCCGTGCGGCCCCCGCGACCCGCGATGAGTCCGGCGTCGAGCTCTCAGCTCGAGCGCGGGCTCCAGGAGCTCCAGCGCGCCGAGGCGCGCCTGCCGCACGTGGGCCGTGGGTACTTCGTGATGCGCTGGAAGTCGCACGCGCTCCCGCCGCCCGGACCGGAGCGCGAGGCGCTCATCCAGCAGCTCGTCGACGCCGGCCTGGCCGAGGAGTTCGAGACGCGGGACGCCGAGGGTCGGTCGGTCACTGCGATCCGCAGTCGCGAGCCCGACGGCAATACCCGAGAGCCCGACGGCAACGTCGCGCTCCCCGAGTAGGGGGGCATCTGAGGACGGTGTTATCGTCTTTTCCCGCAAAGGGAGGCCAGAGGATGAACGTCACCAAGAGCACGAAGGCTCGAACCTGGCGGCAAGCCCTGGTTCTGTTGGCGCTGCTGTCCTTGCCCCTCGTGCCGCCGGCCTTCGCGAGTGACTTCGCCCAGATCGTCTTCTTCGGCGACAGCCTGTCGGACCCCGGGAATCACTTCATCGCGTTTGGGACGACCGCGCATCAACCCTTCGTCCCGATTCCGGATGACTCGTACGCCATCGGTGGCCATCACTTCAGCAATGGCGCCACCTGGGCGGAGCAGCTCGCCCAGGCTCTCCACATGCCGAGGAGCGGCAGCCCGGCGCTTCGCGCGCCTGGCGTCTTCACGAACTACGCGGTCGGTCGGGCGAGGGCGCGCCCGGCGGCACCCGTGTTCCGCTTCTACGATCTGAGCACTCAAGTGGGTCTCTTCCTGTCTGGCTTCGGAGGGCACGCCTCGCCCGACAACTTGTACGTGATCTGGATCGGTGGGAATGATCTGCGCGATGCCTTGGAGACCCTGCCGAGTGATCCCTCGAGCATCATCGGGGCGGCGGTCGCCGCTGTCGCCGCGAATATCCAGGCGCTCTGGTTGGCCGGCGCCAGAACCTTTCTGATCCCCGACGTGCCGAATCCGGCGAATACGCCCGCGGTCCGTGCGCTCGGTCCCGTGGCACAGTTCGCGGCGACGCAGCTCATGGATGCCCACAATGGAGCGCTTCATCTGGCGTTGAACGCGCTGCAGGCTGCTCTGCCGGGGATCCGTCTCATTCGGCTCGATGTGAACGCGTTATTCGGCGACCTCCCCTCCGAATTGAACACAGAGGACTCGTGTCTCACGTTCGGCGTCATCGGCGGCGCAATCTGCGCGAGACCAAAAGGGTACGTCTTCTGGGACGGCGTCCACCCGACGACAACGGGACACGCCATTATCGCGGAGGCCGCCCTCGAGGTCCTCGCTCCATGATTTTGCGCTGGCACTGGGGACTCGGATCGGTACCGTCGGGGTTGGGCTAGGGCCCGACGACGCGCGTGAGGAGCCGCGCCACCGCGCTCGCGATGACGTCCGAGGTCGGGAGCCGGCGGGAGGCGCGCGGGTCGTCGCAGTCGGCGTCGAGGTCGGTCACCGTGAGCCCGGCATCCTCGGGGATCGCGAGCCGCGCGGCGCCGTCGCTCGATCGGAGCACCTGGACCGACTGGCTCCAGACGGTCGCCGGCGCCTGGAAGGGCCGGCGGCTCGCGCGGCAGAAGATCATCTCGCCCGTGGCGACGCGCACGTCCACGACGATCGCGTGATCGGCGCCGAGCGTGCGGGCCCGCTCGAGCGCGGCGTGCGCGTCGAGCTTCGCATCGCCCCCGGCGAGGACCTGCACGTCCTTCGCCAGTACCGCGCGCGCGTTGAGCCCCTCGAGCAGCGCCCCCTCGTACTCGGCTGGCAGCGCCTCGCGCTCCCTGTCCGAGAGCCCCCCGGCGAAGGTGACGCGGACGACGACGGCAGGCTGGCGGACCTCGGCCGGCCTGAAGTCGGCGGCACGGATCGGCACCCGCTCGACGCCGCTCGGGGAGACGCAGGCGGCGGCGGCGAGAGTCAGGAGGGCGAGCGCCGGTCGCCTCGGCATGGCGCCAGAGTATCATCGCGCCATCCGCTCGAGCTTCCGCTAGGCGAGGGCCGGATGCTGCGGTACGATGAACGCATGAAGATCTTCGTGGCCGCCGCGTTGGTGCTGCTCGTGGCCACACCGGTCGCGGCCCAGCCAGTCGAGATCGAGAAGCCTGCGCCGCCTGCGGAACGGCGCGAGCGGGAGCGGGCGGTCATCACGCCCGGGCTCTCGGGCGAAGGCCGTCCGCTCGACGCCGACAACTATCCCAAGGGCGGGCGCGTCCCCTACGAGCCGGGCTTCATTCGCGGCCTCAGCGCCGAGCGCGAGACACCCGCGTCCACCGGCCGGGTCGGCGTCGCCGGCTGGACCGCGCCCAACACACCGGTCGGCAGCCCGCTCAGCGGCTGGAGCGAGATCAACGGC
>Ga0134085_10000795_pt1 | contig 11273 bp, 15 predicted proteins | sample 15_taG_10_FD_123125 | JGI IMG/M metagenome (GOLD analysis project Ga0134085, IMG submission 123125) | Grasslands soil microbial communities from the Angelo Coastal Reserve, California, USA - 15_D_Rain_20cm_2_09182015 | ecosystem: Environmental > Terrestrial > Soil > Grasslands ...
ACATTTGAAAGGTTCACTGCCATACTATCTTACTTCTAACGACATTTCACGCAGCAGGTCATCTTTGGTAAGTCGATGATAATGACTTCATTTTTGCCAATGATCTTTTTCTCTATCCGGCCCATGCCAAACAGTTAGTCGGACAACTATTTATCCTATTTTAGAACTGCACAAGATTGCGGTACTTCCTGTAGCGCTCCTCGACGTCGTCTTTTGTTATAGACAGTAGGCGCTTGACTCCAAAGTCTTCGACTGCAAACGAGCCCATAACGTTGCCGTATATCACGGCCTCCTTCATAGTTGCAAAATCAAACTTGTTCCTGCGCGCAACGTGACCTAAGAAGCCGCCGGCAAATGAGTCGCCGGCGCCAGTTGGGTCGACTATTTCGTCGAGGAAAAACGCGGCTGCTGGGAACACCTGATTATCATTTGTAAACAAAATAGCGCCATGCTCGCCCTTTTTGATAATTACAAATTTCGAACCCCATGACATTATTTTTTGTGCGCATTTTGCAAAGTTGACTTCTTTGCACAAGAGCCGTGCTTCATGGTCATTTATCACAACGCCGTCTGCCATGTTTATCATCTTGACGACATCATCGCGGCTGCCATTTATCCAAAATTCTATGGTGTCACACACCACCAACTTTGGTTTCTGGAAACGCTTGAGGATCTTGATGTTCTGCCTCGGGTCGTTGTTTGCAAGGTACACATAGTCAGACTTTACGTATTCTTCCGGTATTACTGGGTCAAACCCTGCCACGACTCCAAGCTCGGTCTTGTTCGCAGTCCTGTTTGACAGGTTGTAATCAAACGTCGAGTCATAGTGGAAGGTCTTGCCCCCCTGCACGGTGACGACGCCTTTTGTGTCGATATGTTTTGACATAAGCGCCTTGATGTGGTCGGCAGGCATGTCCGACCCCACTACTCCTACAATCGATGTCTGCGCGAACATACTTGAAGAAATGGACGCAAAGGTGGCTGCGCCGCCCAGTATCCGGATCTCTGTTCTAAAGGGCGTGCGGGTGGTGTCAAGGGCCACCGTGCCAAAGACCGTCAGCAATGCCCGTGAACAAGCGCTCTTTCGTAATTAAATGCTTGCCACCATCATTAAATAGTGAACGGGGCGATCATACACAGTGCGGTTAGTAGTAGCTATTACCGGAGCTTCGGGGGTAATCTATGGCATAAGGACGCTTGAAGTGCTCAAAAAGCTAAAGATTGAGACGCACCTTATTATGAGCGAGTGGGGCGCCAAGAACATAAAGATAGAGACTGACAAGACTGCCCACTACGCTAGGTCGCTTGCCACGAAATGCTACGAAGACGACAACATGGCCGCGCCGATGTCGAGCGGCTCGTTCAAGACTGATGGCATGACAGTCGTTCCCTGCAGCATGAAGACCCTTGCCAGCATTGCAAACGCGTTTGACGACAGCCTTGTGTCAAGGGCTGCAAGCGTGTGCGTCAAGGAGCAGCGCAAGCTTGTACTGGTGCCAAGAGAAGCTCCGTTATCGAAAATCCATCTTCAAAACATGATCAAGCTTGCTGGTGCCGGCGCAGTTATTCTGCCGGCGATGCCGGGGTTCTATCACAGACCAAAGACGATGAATGACCTGATAGACCACGTGGTAGGCAAGGTCCTAGACCAGTTCAACATCGACCACGGCCTTTTCAAGCGGTGGGGCGGCCAAATCGTATAAGGATTTATAATCTTGCGGTGCTAGTTACACTTGGAAATGCCGGCGGGGGGTGATCCCGAATAGCTCGATACAAGAAAAAGTACGCAAGCCGGTCGGTTGACTTTATCGTGCCGCTCCTTGCGCTACTGTTCATTGGGGTGATGTTTGTGCTTCTAGCACGCTCGCAGGGAGGCGTCGGCTTTATCTTTCTGGCAGCAGCGTCCGGCCTTATGATCTACTGGGTGCGCGAAGTGAAGTTGATAGCAAGATCTGAAGATAGAAAGATGTCAAGAGATATCGAGAAGCAGAAGGACTGGGTCTACGACCTGATAAAGAACAAAGATGAGATGGTTTTTGTAGCAGAGGTGCCCGGGCCGGAGGACCAAATAAACGTCAGGCTGACAGCCGGTCTGCTCCGCATCAAGGGAGGGCAGAATTTCACTAGGGACGTTCCGCTAGAGTTGACGCAGCAAATGGGCATATCCGACTACAAGTATCGAAACGGCGTGCTCACTATCAAGATTCAGAAGATTTGACTCCCTCTTCGTCGTAAGTGTTTTCCCATAATCGCATTCTGTCCATCTTGTCTCTTCTTCTTGCATCCTGCAGCATCTTGTAGACGCTCTTGTGCATGTTCCCTTTCGCAAGCATAACGATTGCGTCGGTTGCAAGCTTGACCTCCTTGAAATTCCCGATAAACCCGACCATGTGGCCATAAACAGAAACATAGGCGCCGCTCAGCTCCTCTATCGTACGGCGGGCCTTGCCCCCTTCGCCAATAATCCTGCCTTTGATGCGCTCCAGTGCGTTCGGAGATTTGCCGGCATAGTCGTGAAGGTCCATCTGCTGGAACATTATCTCCTCGTCTTCAAAGAGCCTGCTTGCTCTCTCAGGGGAGAAGCCTCTTGAAATGGCAGATATCACCTCAATAGCCCTGAAAGCCTCCATCTGCTCCACCGGCTTGTTGCCGGAAATCCTAGCGTCGCCACTCTCGCTGTCGATCTCTATTTCTACGCCGCACCTCTTTTCGATCTGCTGCTTTACCTTGCCGCCTTTGCCTATTATGGCCCCTATCCTCTCTTTCGGGATTTTCATTGTGTGCTGGAAGCTCATTATTTGTTTTCGCCTTTGATTTTTTCTACTGCTCGCGCCGCATCAAGAACCTCAATTCCTCGCTTTTCAAAGAACCTGTTTACGTTCATTACGTCGCGTACTAGAAATTGTTTTGAATTCGGATGTTGTACATCGACTGCCGAGCCAAAGTCAAACAGCATTATGCCACTCCCGGTTTTGAAAATGTTGTACTCTGACAGGTCCGCGTGCACCAGCCTTGCTTTTTGATACAATATGGTCACCTGCTCGATTACCTGCCTGTAGTCGCCAGACGTGACTTTAGACTCTATCAAAGGTCGCACAGCGTTGCCCTCGGAGTCCCCAACAAACTCCATTACAAGGACGTTCTTTTTCACGGCTATTGGTCTCGGGACTCTTACACCTGCGGCGCGTGCGGCGTGCATATTCTTGAACTCTTTTCTGGCCCACGCCGCTATCAGGCTTCGCGACCCGGGCTTTATGTCCGAAAACCGGGGATCGCCGGCAATGTATTGTAAGCGCTTCTTGAACTCGGCGCTCACGGTGAGGTAGATCTTTAGTATGCGAAGCGTGCTATCGGGTGCAATCGCCGTGTAGACCTTGGACTCTTTGCCTGCAGCTAGCGAACCCCTTATTTGATGTATCACGCCGTCGTCCTTCAAGTCGTTGATGATCATAAGGGTCGGCACGTCAAAGACGTTGTCAAAAACGTCGTAATCTTCGGATCGTTTTACAAGCAGCCTGCTCTCCCGCTCTCGGCGCGAAAGCCGCCTGTCGGCCCTGTCCATCGCCTTTTGTCCGTTCTCCTTTGGAAGCTGCTCTTCAGGCTCCTCTGACAACATTTGAAACCTGGCACTCTTTTGTTATTATGTGTAGTGCTGTAAAAACTCGTAATAGCGCTGAAGTTTGGTCTACCTGCGCTGGAACTTGTAGAGCATCAGGAATGGCACGCCGGCTATTCTCTTTATGCTCGCTTCTTTTGCCAGTTTCATATCCAGTGCCTGCTTCACTATTCTTTCTCCCACCAGGTTTGCGATGTCACATTTGTGAAGAAGGTCTTGAGCATAGGGCTGTTCGATGACTTGCTGCTGATAGTATTCCCTAGTCAGGTTGATTACGAGATCGCCTTGCTCGAGCTTGTTCCCTATCAGATCAAGATCGCAAATGTCGACCATGATCGAGCCTTGGTAGCTCGTGGTTCTTGCGGCGTACAACTGCTGAATTATGGGAGCACAGCATAATGAGGGTTGTTGTCAGCCGTATGTTTCGATTTTGATGTCAAACGATCCGTCCTTACGCTTGTTCCTGTTCGTTACAAAGCCAAGGGGGCTCAGGATCGAGACAACAGAGTCGATCGTACCCTGGTATCCGCAGATGTGGAAGAACGAGTTTGCTGGTGTTATTTTTTCGCCCACTAGTTTTTCGAGCTGCGGCCCAAGTAGCGTCTCTACCCTGCCAGTGTTTCCGCGCCACCCCTGCGACAAAGGGTGATCGGGCCTGCTCACAGTCGGCAGGTATTTGAAATCAGGGTTGTCTGCAGCCATTTTCTCAAGCATGCCCCGGTACCCAAGCTCTTGCGCGTATTTCGCGCCGTGTAGCAGTACTACCTTCCTTTTCGACCCGATGTTTTCCAGGTGCATGACATAACTGATGAACGGTGCAAGGCCGGTGCCTGACGCGACTAGCACAAGACGCCGGGTCTCCGGCGTCCCGTCTGTCTTTCTGTCTTCGATGGTAAATGCGCCGGCAGGCTTGCGCCAGTAGAGTTCGCCACCCACGCCCACGTCGAAGAGTGCACTTGTAAGCTTGCCCATCACTGGCTCTGTCGCCCACTTTATGTAGAATTCAAAATGCCTTTTTTCCTCAGGGGGCGAAGACAACGAGTACGCCCTGTAGGTGATCTTTTCGTCATCGTCGAGCTTTAGCCCGAGTGCCACGAACTGGCCCGCTTTGAAATCAGGCACCGCGCTTCCATCTGCAGGCTGTACCCGGATTATCGCAAGTTCCCGCGTCAGGTTCTCCCGGTACGCTATCCTACCGATATTGGGCGGCGCCTGTCCTGAGCTCATTTAGCAGCTGTGGAATTACTTGGTTATATTTGATTATCCTTTTATTGGAGAGCACAAAATCTATGCTGGTTTGGCAAGCAAGAAAGGCATAACCCTCACGGCCGGCATCACGGCGGCGATCATTGGATCGAGCTTTCTGATATGGTATTTGCCACAGAACAGCTCCGTTGGCACCCTTATTACAGCACCTCGAACCGAATTAGAAATCATAAATGATGTTTATTCCCGGCATAATATCACTGCCACAAATATTGATTCAAAATTTGAAGAGTGGAAGAGGGGGAACGTAACCGCGTCAGATATGATGAACCAGATAAGCAGTGACCGAACTGAAATTCAGAACCTGCGAAAGGAGCTTGCAGACGCAAGGCCGGCACAGGAGTGGCAGGATAGCTTTGACACTTACGCTAAGGCGCTCGATAGCTTTGCAAAATACTTGAGTACAATGGAGACAAAAGTTCAAAGTGGAAATAAAACTGATTCGCGAGAGCTGGATGGATTGAAAAAGGAAATGCAGGACTACCTTAACAGTTCTATAGCAGCCATGCCATTTGGCAAGTGATTATTTTTTCAAGACATCTGAAATCTGATTCATCATTGCGTCCGTCTTGAACGCGGCGGGGTTGAGTGCAGTCCTTGACGCTACAAAGCCAGTCGACTTGAGTTTTTCGATTATCTTTTGCACAGAATACGGATTTGTCTTCAGCTTGGCTGATATTTCATCTGCCCTGAAATAATACGGGATATCGCTTGCTTCCTCGGCTGCCGCATCGAGCACCTTTTTGCACTGTTTATCAGCTTCGTATCCGCGCATTTTTTTCACAAATTCCCTGTCATGGAATGGTCCCGTCCATAGCTGTCCTCCGGTCTGCGTCGTGCTCCCGCACAATCCGCATTTTGCACCGCTGTATTCCTCCCCCTTGAACCGATGGCCACATTGGAAGCAGTGCGTTATGTAGCCTATGTTGTTGTAGACCTTGTTTGCCTCCTTGCTGCTTACGAAGATTGAGGCGTAGACGCGCAGGTAGTGCATCGTGGCGTGCACGAATAGCGGCTTGATAGACAATTCAAGCCTCGATGCTGTGAGCGCGATGAGGGAGAGCAATAACCGGATTGCGGTTTCGTTGCCATAGCTGTTGTTAAGCGGCCTGCCATAGTAGCGGCGCATGCAGACTTCTTGGTAGACGCCGCACAGAACTGCTGTGTCAGTCGCGGTTATCGACACGAGCCCGCCATCCAGAACTGCCCGAAGCACGCAGTCAATGTGCTTTGCGGGAGTGCCAAACGGATCCAGGTCGACCATGCCAAAGCGCTCGCCCTCGCTGTCGCCGTTAAGGAGAAACTTGCACACTTCGTTGATTGAAAAGTGGCATTTATCATCTACAGAGTTGATCTTGGCCGCTTTTTTGGCTGTCTCTATCGCGATAGAGTTGATGTCATTCCCGTAAATGTGCTCTACCTCGGGCACCTCTACTGCAATCCTGAGCGCCCTTGCGCCGATACCGGTGAAAGAGTCAGCAAGTGTTTTGCGGCTCAGAAAGGGCAAATAAGCCCTGTACGCCAGAACCGAGAGGTCGCGGTTGAGTTTTGCGGCAGGGTTGAAAAATGCGGGCGTCTTGGGGGGGACCTTTTGGGTAAGCGACGATTGCGGAACCAGAAATATAGTCCTACCCTCCACCGTCCTCACAAAATCTGACATACAAGGATTGCACGGATGCGATATTTATAGCAGAAACATGCTTTCTTGTTTTACAAGCGCAAGTGATAATAAATACCCCGCAAATCAGCATAGTGAATAATTTGTCGTTGCGCGACGGCGTACTGGTCGGCGGGGTCGACGAGGCCGGCCGCGGCTCGATAATTGGCCCGCTGGTCGTTGCAGGTGTAAGCATCCGAGAATCAAGAATCTGGCAGCTTACCGAAATGGGCGTCAAGGATTCTAAAGCACTAACACCAAGAGCGCGCGCCAGACTTTTCGGCGAAATAATGAAAGTCGCTGACTCTGTGTGCATCCGCAAGGTAAACCCTGTCGAAGTTGACGACAACGTTTCGCTTCGCAGGCTCAATAGGCTTGAGGCAAGAGTGATGGCTGCTGTCATTAACAATATCGGCGCGGACGAGGTCTATGTAGACTGTTGCGATGTCAACCCAATACGCTACAGCGATTACATCGGGCAATACCTAAAATGCAGCCCAAAGTTGCACTCGATGCACCATGCAGACGTGATCAACGTTGTCGTGTCGGCGGCGTCGATAATCGCCAAGATAACGAGGGACGAAGAGATCCAGCACATCAGAAGCAAGTACCGAACCATTGGCAGCGGCTACCCATCGGATGACCGGACTATGCGCTTTATCCGGCGCTATGTGGCCAAGAACGGCAACGCGCCGGAATTCGCGAGAAAGTCGTGGAAGCCACTTCGGCTCTTGCTTGAGCAAACGGCACAGTGCAAACTCAGGGCTTAAATGTGCAGTAAATCATGCCGTGATCCTTGTCAAAGGGCTCTAGGTTGACTATCTGTTCTATTGAGAAGCCACTCTTTTCCAGTTTGTTCGCTTCCTGCACCACTACTGCGCGAGGCTCCATAGTAACGTCGATGCTCCGGGTCTTGACGACCAAGAGCATCACGCCGCCCTGCTTTAGGTAGGCAGCGCAGTTTGCTATTGCGATCTCTGTCTGGTCAGGCTGCGCAATGTCGCAGTACACGACGTCGACCTTGCCATACACAGCAAAATATGCCTGGGGCTTTCTTGCATCTTCAAGTATCGGGAAAACGTTCTTGCGCTTTGAAGCAACATTTTCAATGAGTTCCCTCGCAACCCTTGTGGCAGGCTCGATTGCAAATACGATACCTGATGGCCCGACAATGTCAGAAACATGGCTAACAGTAGTGCCAGTGGACGCGCCCAAATACAATACTTTGCCTCCGTTTTTTATCGGCATGCCTTTCATGCCTTTTTTCAGGGCCGCTGCCAACTTGCTTCTAAATGGATCCCATAGCCGGTACTCCTCGCCTTCGAATTTGACCAGCTTTTCGCCGTAGACGTTGTTTCCTTTGGCAAGGTTGAGGGTGGCGGCATTTTTCTCACCGTTTACGGAAATCCACCTAATAGCGTCGCTTTCCAAATCGCTTTCTTCCGCCCTTCTTCTTCCTCACATCACCTTTATCTCTATCGCGTCCTCCCCCGCCAAATCTGGGGCGACCGCCATATTCCTGCTGGCGCTGCGTGTGCTCCCTATATTTCCTGTCTCTTTCCTTTTCTGGTACTGGCTCTTTGTACTTTTCTCGAATCTCGGTAAGGCGAGTGTTGAGGCGATCTTGAATCGAGCTGTCCTTGCCAGCGTGGCGATAATAATCGATCCTGGCCGCTATCGCAACCTTGGACGCTATAGCCCTTGCAATCTTGCCACGCTGCCACTTTGGCGCAGAATGAATGAGAGGGTGCTGGAATATTATGCCGTGTTTAGGCGGGCGCGCCCCAGTCTTGAGAGCCCGAAACAGTGCCTTTTCCGCGCCAAGTACCTGGATCGTGCTCGCGGGCAGCATCGCAAGTCTAGCTAGGCTGCCGGCCCTGGCGATTATCCTTGCACCCACCGATGCTGTTAGCAATTCTTTGACGTTTGGGGCCACGGTCTCCATAGCTAATTCGATGTGATCAGCGAGTACCCTGCGGAGATCTGATTGTGCTATGACCTGATCTGCAAGCCTCTTAACGATTGCAAGGTTTTCCGGCGTCATGTCGCCCCCCCTGCTGCGCTTTGCCCCATCAAGCAATATCTCGACTTTTTTGTCCTGCATTCCGGCACTCTGCAAGATTTCAGGAGTGATGTTTTCCCGCAAGCCCGCCCTGCTCACAATCTCGGCGTACGCGACGAGGCTCTGCACCAGGTTGTCAAGCTCAGGGAAATGCAGGCCGTACCATTCGCGCATCCTCGCGCCCAAGGTATTGATTATCTTGTCCAGCTCATCCAGCGCGTTTATCGACTGGATTATGTGAAGGTCGAGCTTTTCCGAAGCTTCCTTTACTCTTGAAGATGACAGATTTATCGCAAATTCCCGCAGAGCCTGCATGGCATCTTGGTCGTTGTTGGCAAAGCCGGCCTTGACTATAAAGCCGGGTTTGTTGCTCTGTATCAATTGCTGCTGGTCCTCCGGCATCAGCTGGCTATTCAATCCTGTCTGTCGCAGCACTGCAGCAACGCTTGCGTCATTAGTTGTAACGGAATCAAAGGGGCGCAGCTTTTCAATGAATGGCCTGATTTCGTCAGGAATCGCGCCGCTCTTTAGAAGCCTGTACGACCTGACCGCATTATCGAATTTTTTTGACGCCACGAGACTGCCGCCCTGGTCAAACGCGGCCGTGCCGAGCTCTAAGAGGACTACCGAGCAGGAGTTATTTGCCATTCAGGGAACACCTACAATATAGCCATTAAAAAAGCTAGCATTATTACCTTATAGATTGAGTACCATACGAGATGGGACTGGCAGTTGGGGACAGGAAGGAACTGGAATCACTCATCAAGGCGGCAGCCCGCGACCCGAGGGTGCCGATCGGGCTTGCGCGAAGGATGGTGCCCACGCAAGGCAACATTGAAGATTTCGCCTACGGTCTTGTCTCCGGCATGGTGATGGGCAATTTCATCGCGCTGTTCACCAACAGAAATGGCAGGCAGCCGGACAGGGACGAAACTGCGGATGTTTTGTCAATAATGATGGTCAGCATGCCGCGCCTTCGCATGTCAATAATGAAAGCGCTCGACCTACGGTAGGCGCGAGTAAACGTTTATCTAACGAACGGCATGATTATTTCCCGCGTTGCTGGATAAGGATAAGTCCAAGCTGCCTGTAGCCATGAAAGACGTCGTGATCATTGGCGTCGGTGTTCTTGTAGTCTGGGTAGTCATCTGGGCTAGCTTTGGATCCAACCCTTTTTACGTCGTGTCTAGCGGTAGCATGGAGCCAAAATTACAAATCAACGACGTCCTCATCGTAAGAAACGGTGGGTCGTGGGGCGATCTCAAGGTGGGCGACATCATAGTGTTTAACAGACCAGAAGGAGGTGACAGGGTCATTGTCCACCGGATCGTCGAAATCACTGAAGACAGTGACGGTGACAGGACAATCAGAACAAAGGGAGACGCAAACCCCTCATCAATTCCCGGGACCGACTTTCCGATAAAAAAGAATGACTACATAGGCAGAGTTGTTTACGTGGTACCTGGCATCGGCGTTGTCACCAAAGTAATCAGCCCACCCGTCAACTATATCATAATAGCGATAATCCTTGCGATCTTATTCTTCAACAGGCTCGGCAGAAAGGACAAGGGTGCAATTCCGTCAGGCGCGGACGATACCACAAGACAGCCACCCACATGAAAACCAAGACTGCCTATATGGCGAGTTTGACGGCATGCGACAAGACGGGTGCTTGTAAAGGTAATAGGCGAGTAGACGCTGTTACATTGCATTTATTGCAACTTAATGAGCATAATTTGCACAGGATTTCAGTCTTGAACGTTTAATTCTACTATAATATGGTAGCAAACAGGTATATATATAGCGCCTTTATAAAGCGCCATATGCCTCAGACCAAGCCCATTGTAAGCATTGAAAATGTGGTAGCTTCTGCTACTGTAAACCAGACTGTCAACCTTAATCTCATCACCCAGATTTTCCCCGATGTAGAATACCACCCCGATCAGTTCCCCGGCTTGGTCTTCAGGCTCAGGTCACCTAAGACTGCAACTTTGATATTCAGCTCGGGCAAGATGGTTTGCACTGGCGCAAAGTCTGAGAAAATGGCAATTCAAGCCGTCAAGAATGTGGTGCTAAAGCTGAAAAAGGGCGGCATACCGCTGGAACATGATCCCCAGATTGAAATTCAAAATATTGTAGCGTCGGCAAGCCTTGGTGGCAAAATCCATCTGGAACTTGCCGCAAGGGTTCTGCCACGTAGCATGTACGAGCCTGAGCAGTTTCCAGGCCTCATCCACAGGATGCTGGACCCAAAGACAGTAATCCTACTGTTTGCTAGCGGAAAGCTGGTATGCACCGGCGCCAAGAAGGAGAGCGAAGTATACAGAGCCGTCGGCAACCTGCACACACTGCTTGAAGAAAAGAACCTGATGATATACGAAGGCTAGTCTGTTTCGTACTCGCCTTTAGCAGCCGCCTGTTTCATGACTGACTCCAGCGTATTTTCATCTATCAGCCCAGCGTTGTACAGCGCGTTTACAATGTCCTTTATCCCTGTCACGGCACTGAGCCTTACCCCCATCTTTTTCAGCCGGTCATCTGCTCCCTCGTGTCTGTTGACGAGCGCCACAACATCCTCTACAATCGCGCCGTTGGCGCGTATTATTTCGACTGCGCTGCTTACCGACGTGCCAGTAGTTGCAACGTCGTCAATAACGACTACCTTTGACCCC
>Ga0134085_10000796_pt1 | contig 11271 bp, 7 predicted proteins | sample 15_taG_10_FD_123125 | JGI IMG/M metagenome (GOLD analysis project Ga0134085, IMG submission 123125) | Grasslands soil microbial communities from the Angelo Coastal Reserve, California, USA - 15_D_Rain_20cm_2_09182015 | ecosystem: Environmental > Terrestrial > Soil > Grasslands ...
GACGAAGCCTGCCTGGCGGCTGCTCAGCAGTATGGCATCGGCTACCTCTATCACCGCTCGAAATCCAGCTCGCGCCTCCCTGCCCAACCGTCCTCCCGCTATGTGTCCATTGAGAGTCTGCATGCCTTGATCACGCCTTGAGCCGTCGTCTCGCGTCCCGTCATGACGGACGGGCCAACCCGCGGTACATCTCGCCGGCGATGCGGGGAACGCCGGGGAGGAGAAACCGATCCAATCGATCGATCTTCAATCCGCCCTGGCTGATGAGCGCGTCAATCGGCCGGTTGAGGTTGCAGCCGCAGGCGATCACTCGCTCAATGGGGTTGAAGAAGTCCTGCCACTTCGCCACCCACGCGTCGTCGCTCCGGCCATGCTCCAGGAACACATACGTCCCGCTGGGCTTCAGCACCCGTCGCACCTCGCGCAGCGCCGCGACTGGGTTCGGGATCGTGCACAAGGTCCAGGTGCTCACGGCGCAGTCGAATCGTCCGTCTTCGAAGGGCAGCGTCTCGGCGCTGAGGCGCACCAGTTCGACCGGCAGCGATCCCCGCGAGACCCGTCGGGCGACTTTCCTGGGCAGGAGGGTCGCTGGATCCAGCGCCGTCAGCGAGGTCACCGCGTGGGAGTAGTGCGGCAGGTTGAGACCGGTCCCGAACCCGATCTCCAGGACGTGCCCCTGCGCGGACGCCAGGGCCTGTTCCCGCAGTTCCTGGAATCGGCGGGTTCCCAAGGTCCAGTCCATGAGGTGCGGAAAGACGTGATCGGCGTAGAAGCTCATTGGTCAATCCTAAAGAGCGGCCAGGAAGCGGCGCACAGTATAGCAAACTCCCTTGAGCATCGGGTCCCGGCAATCTTGTGGCTCCGGGCGGTCTATGTTAGATTTCATTCGCGCTGTCACTCGGAAAGTCTCACAGTAAAGGCCATATGAGCAAGGCGTACGATCATCGGACGGTCGAAGCCAAGTGGCAGGCCTACTGGGAGGAGCACCGTACGTTCCGGGTCAAGGAAGATCCGACTCGTCCAAAGTTCTATTGTCTGGACATGTTTCCGTACCCCTCCGGTTCGGGGCTCCACGTCGGCCACCTCGAAGGCTACACCGCCACTGATATGGTCTCGCGTTACAAACGCATGCGGGGCTTCAACGTCCTGCACCCCATGGGCTGGGACGCGTTCGGGTTGCCTGCGGAGCAGTACGCGGTGAAAACCGGGATCCACCCGACGAGAACCACGACCGAGAATATCGTCACGTTCCGGCGCCAAATGAAGCGGGCCGGGCTGTCCTATGACTGGGAGCGTGAGTTGAGCACCACCGACCCTGGCTACTACCGCTGGACGCAGTGGATCTTTCTCAAGCTCTTCGAACGCGGGCTGGCCTATGTCGCCGAGGTGCCGGTGAATTGGTGCCCGGCGCTTGGCACCGTGCTGGCGAACGAGGAAATCGTGGATGGGCGGAGCGAGATCGGAGGATTCGAGGTCATCCGGAAGCCCATGCGCCAGTGGGTGCTCAAGATCACGGCCTACGCGGATCGCCTGCTCGAAGACCTGAAGCTGGTCGACTGGCCTGCCAGCACGCTCGAGATGCAGAAGAACTGGATCGGACGCTCAGTGGGCGCCGAGGTGGAATTCCCTCTCGTCGGCGTGAACGCTACCATCCGCGTCTTCACGACCCGTCCCGATACGCTCTTCGGCGCCACCTACATGGTGCTCGCGCCGGAGCACCCGCTGGTCGACGTGGTGACGGTCCAGGAGCGACGCGCTGAGGTCGAAGCCTACCGCGCCGCGACGGCGCGCAAGAGCGATCTGCAGCGTCAGGATCTGGAGAAAGAGAAAACCGGCGTGTTCACCGGCGGCTATGCCGTCAACCCGGTGAATGGCGGACGGCTGCCCATCTGGATCGCCGACTATGTGCTCATGACGTACGGCACCGGCGCCATCATGGCGGTTCCCGCGCACGACCAGCGAGACTGGCAGTTCGCCCGCACCTATTCGCTGCCCATCCGTGAAGTCATCGCGGGCGGCCAGGTGGAGAAGGAAGCCTTCGTGGCCATCGACCGGGGCACGGTCGTGAACTCGACGACCCCCGACGGCTCATTCTCCATCGACGGGCTGGAGCCGGCCGAAGCGATCCCGAAGATCACCGAGTGGCTCGAGGCCAAGCGCAAGGGTCGCCGGGCGGTCAACTACAAGCTGCGGGACTGGTTGTTCGCCCGCCAGCGGTACTGGGGCGAGCCGTTCCCGATCGTCTGGGTGGATGGAGAGCCGCGCCCGCTGCCGGAGGAGCAACTCCCGCTGAGGCTTCCCGAGACCAACGAGTTCAAGCCTTCGGGAACGGGGGAGAGCCCGCTCGCCAACCTCGCGACGTGGGTCGCGACGACCGACCCGGCCACGGGCAAGCCCGCGCGCCGCGAGACCAATACGATGCCGCAGTGGGCCGGCTCCTGCTGGTACTACCTGCGCTTCATCGACCCGAAGAACGACAGCCGGCTCGTGGATCCGGCCAAGGAACGGTACTGGATGCCGGTGGATCTCTACGTCGGTGGCAGCGAGCACGCGGTGCTGCACCTGCTGTACGCGCGCTTCTGGCACAAGGTGCTCAATGACATCGGGGTGGCGAGTACGCCCGAACCGTTTCTGAAGCTCGTCCACCAGGGCACGGTGCTGGGCGAGGACAACCAGAAGATGTCAAAGTCGCGCGGGAACGTGGTCAATCCCGACGAGATGATGGACCAGTTCGGGGCGGATGCCGTGCGTCTGTATGAGATGTTCATGGGCCCGCTCGAGGCGATAAAGCCATGGAGCACCAGAGGCGTGGAGGGCATCACCCGTTTCCTGGCCCGGGTCTGGCGGCTGATCGTGAATGAGGCTGGGGGCCCGAGCCTGGCCGGCATCGAGGCCGAGCCGTCGCTCGAGCAACGCCGCCTGCTGCACCAGACGATCAAGAAGGTCACGGATGACCTGGAAGCCCTGCGGTTTAACACGGCGATCGCACAGATGATGGTGTTCACGAACGAGGTGACCAAGCTCAAGACGCGCCCGCGGGCGCTCCTCGAGCCCTTCGTGCTGCTGCTCTCGCCCTTCGCGCCGCACATCGCCGAAGAACTCTGGGAGCGGCTGGGCAAGGCGCCGAGTGTGGCGACGCAACCCTGGCCGGAGTACGACCCCGTGCTCGTCGCACATGATCGGTTGACGATTCCCATCCAGGTGAACGGCAAGCTGCGCAGCAAGATCGAGGTGCCGGCTGATTCAAGCGAGGAGCAGGTCGTGAGACTCGCCAGGCAGGACGCCAAGCTGTCGGAATGGCTCCAGGGAAAGACGCCGCGCAAGGTGATCTATGTCGAGAAGAAACTGGTGAACTTCGTGGTGTGAACGGAATGCACAATTCAACATGCAACGTACAGAAAGGTCGGACGCGCGCCTCACATCATTTTGCATTTTTCATTTGCGCATTCTGCACCGCATTCGCTGGTTGCGGCTACCAATTCCGGGTCGAAGGGGCGGGGCCCACGATCGGCGGCGCTCCTGCTCCGGCGGCGCACACGACCGCGCCGCGCATGCTGATTCAGAATTTCAAGAACAGCACCACTGAACCCAATCTCGAGGTCAAGTACACCGCCTACACCCGCCGTGAGTTTTCGGCCGGGGGCGGCGTCCACGTGGTGGCTGACTCGGAGGCGCCCGATCTCGTGCTGATCGGGCAGGTGACGTCGGTGGTCATCCCGACGCTTGCGTTTACCTTACAGGGCACGTTGGAGAGTCGCGTCACGGTGCGAGTGGATGCGAGCGTGGAGGACGCCCGCACCAAGAAGGTGGTCTGGAGACAGGGCGCGACGGCCTCCTCGGAGTTCTTCGTGACCAACGATCTGCAGTTCAACCGCATCCTGCAGCTTCGCGCGTTGGAGCAGGCCGGCCGGCTGATAGCCGAGGACCTGGCCACGCGGTTTCTCTCGTTCCTTGAATCCGGTGCGGGCGCAGGCCGAGCGGGCGGACCGATTCCCAAGTAACGTTGCCGGTCGCCGGGCAGCGGAAAGGACCCCCGTGAGGGCGCACGACCTAAACTCGGCCATCAAGAAGAACGGGATCGCATCCCTGTATCTGGTCTCAGGCGAGGAGGACTATCTGCGGGATCAGGTGGTGGACACGCTCAAGGCGGCCGTCCTGGGGGGCGCCGGCGGGGGGACGGAAGGAGGCGGGCACGCCACGCAGGACGGGGGACTGGAGGCGTTCAACTACGACCTGCTCTTCGCCGATGAGAGCGATGCCGCCGAGATTCTCTCGCGCGCCGGCCAAGCGCCCGTGTTCGCTCCCCGCCGGTTGGTGCTCCTCAAAGCGGTCGAGAAACTCCCGGCGCGCGAAGGAGAGGCCCTTCTCCCTTATCTCAAGGCGCCCTGTGACTCCACCACCCTCGTCTTCGTGGCGGTGAAACTGGACGGGCGGCTGAAGTTCACGCAGGCTTTGAACCACAGCGCGGTCCCGATTGATTGCTCGCCCTTCGCTGAGCCCGAACTGCGGGACTGGATCGGGAGAGAGGCCGGCAAGGTGGGCGTGGCTCTGAACGAGGAGGCTATCCTCCTGCTGAAGGACCTCGCCCTCTCGTACAGGGAGTTAGAGGGCGGCTCGCTCTACCGCGTGCGACGCGAGCTGGAGAAGCTGGCTGCCTATGTCGCCAAGGGCAGTGTGGGGGGCCCCGCGGAGGTGGAGGCGGTGAGGGGCACCGAGCCGGGCGCGTCGGTGTTCGATCTGGCGGCGGCGATCGGTGCGCGGGACCACGGGCGTCTGCTCCGCGTCCTCGCCAGAAACCTGGAGGCCGGCGAGGCTCCGCTTCGCATCCTCGGCTCCCTGGCCTGGCAATACCGGCGGATCTGGAGGGCCAAGGATCAACTGCGGCAGGGTGGGACGGAATCCGAGGCCGCGCGAATGCTTCGGATGCCGCCGTTCAAGGTGAGGCGGTTTCTGGATCAATTCTCCGACCCATCGCTCCAGGCTGCGTTCCGGATGTTCTTGGACACCGATTCCAAGCTGAAAGGGGGGAGCGCCGGGAAGCCGAAGCGGGTGCTGGAGTCCTTGCTGTTCGTGCTGGCCGCGGGTCCTGCTCCCGCAGGGCGGGCTGCTGCGGGCGCAGCGGCACGGCCGGAGTCTCGGCCCCGGACGCCGCCGGGGACGAGGCCGATCCAAAACGGGCGACCCGTCAGGTCCGGGCGGACGTCAGCGCATTGACTTTGGCGGCGAGGCGGGAGATCCGGCGAGACGCGGTATTGCGTTTGAGGATGCCTTTCGTCACCGCCTTGCTCAAGGCCGAGGTGGCTTCACGCAGCGAGGTCTTCGCCGCCTGGGCGTCCTTCGCGTCCACGGCGCCCACGACCTTTCTGATGACGCCCTTCACCGCGCTGAGCACGGTGCGGTTCCGTTGCAGGCGTTTGAGGGCCTGCCGCGCGCGCTTGATCGTTGACTTATGAATGACTCGTGGCATGCCCCGTCCTCGGGTTGAAAAGAGGCTGCTTTGTAGCATAGGGGTCTCGTTCCGGTCAAGCGGATCTGGAGGTGAGAGAGGAAGCGATGGCGAACGTGAACGCCCGGGACCGTCTGATTCTGGCTCTGGACGTGCCCTCGGCCGATGAAGCCGAGCGGCTCCTGAATCGTGTGGAGCAGGGAGTCAGCTTCGTCAAGATCGGGCTGGAAGTCTATACCGCGGCCGGACCGGAGATCGTGCGCCGGGCGATCGCCCGCGGGAAGCGTGTGTTCCTGGATCTGAAGTTCCTGGACATCGAGGAAACCGTGCGACGCGCCACCGCCCTGGTGGCCGAGATGGGCGTGGAGTTCTTGACCGTGCATGCCAATCGAAAGGCCTTGAGCGCGGCTGTCGAAGGACGTGAGCAGTCTCCCGAGCGCTCCGGGCTCAAGTTGTTGGCGGTCACGGTGCTGACCAACTTCGACGCGGGCGACCTGCGCGATATGGGCATTCAATGGACCGTGGCTGACTTGGTGGCCGCACGAGCCAAACTCGCGGCGGAGGTGGGGTGCGACGGTGTGGTGGCCTCAGGCGTGGAACCGGCGGCGATCCGTCAGAAAGTCGGGCAGGGGTTGCTCATCGTCACGCCCGGCATCAGGCCGGCCGGCAAGGGTGTCGACGAACACGCACGCGTCGCCACGCCCACCCAGGCGATCCAGGCCGGCGCGGACTATCTCGTGGTCGGCCGGCCCATTCGAGACGCCCCCGACCCCAGAGCCGCGGCTGAGGCGATCATCTCAGAGATGCAAACGGCGTTCGATTCGCGCAATGACTAACCCTCACCCTCTTGGCTTCTCCTGTGCTGTTTTGTTAGGATGAGGCCCTGCCACGTAGGAGCAGGTTAAGGTTGAGGCAAAGGTTCAGAACGATTCTCCGCTCAACCTCAGCCTGAACCTCAACCTTCCGCGGTGCGGTGGGTGTAGCTCAACGGTTAGAGCGCTGGACTGTGGCTCCAGAGGTTGCGGGTTCGAAACCCGTCACTCACCCCAAAATCACTCCGCGTCAATTGTAGACATTCCCGCCCTTCTGAGGTACGCTCGTTCGATAGTGGTCCCGCCCAAGATCGCGAGCATGGCTGATATTACCGAGCACAAGCGGACAGAGGAAGAACTGCGGGAGTCGGAAGCGCGGTATCGCTGCCTGGTCGAGAACGCCCGGGACGCGATTTTCACCATCGCCTCCGACGGCTCGGTGGGCTCCTTGAACCCCGCCTTTGAAACGATCACCGGGTGGTCGCGCGCGGACTGGCTCAGCAAACCCTTCGGTCCCATCATTCATCCAGAGGATTTGCCCCTCGCGATGGAGGTATTCCGACGCGTGTTCCTTCACGGAGAAACGCCGCCGCTCTTCGAATTGCGCCTGCTCTCAAAGTCGGGCAACTATGTCGTGGGAGAGTTCACGATCACCCCGCAGCGCCAGAATGACAAAGTGGTCAGTGCGTTGGGGATCGCCCGCGACATTACCGAGCGCAAGCGGACGGAGCAGGCTCTGCGGCTGACCGAGGAACAACTCCTGCAGGCGCAGAAGATGGAAGCGGTCGGGAAGCTCGCTGGCGGGGTTGCTCACGACTTCAATAATCTCTTGACGATCATCACCGGGTACAGCCAGCTTCTCCTCCGAAACCTGGGCCCATCGGACCCGCTGCGCGCCGAGATCGAGGAGATCAAGAAGGCGGGGGAACGCGCGGGGTCGCTGACCCAGCAGCTCCTGGCCTTCAGTCGTCGGCAGGTGCTCTTGCCGAAGGTGCTGGATCTCAACGCCATCGTGGGCTCCATGGGAGGGATGCTCCAACGTCTGCTCGGGGAGGATATCCATCTGGTCGCCGCGCTCGATCACACACTCGGACCTGTCCGAGCCGATCCGGGACAGCTTGAACAGGTCATCATGAACTTGGTGGTGAACGCGCGCGATGCTATGCCTCAGGGAGGCAAGCTCACGATCGAGACGACGAACGTCGAGATCAAAGATATGTACCATCATGGGCAGGTGGTCGTGCCCGGCCGCTATGCGATGCTGGCGGTCAGCGACAACGGGTGCGGGATGGATGCGATGACTAAATCCCATCTTTTCGAGCCGTTCTTTACGACAAAGGGGCTAGGGATGGGAACGGGGCTGGGGCTCTCCACGGTCTACGGGATCATCAGACAGAGTGGCGGTTATGTGTTCGCCTACAGCGAACTCGGGCAGGGCTCCACCTTCAAAGTCTATGTACCGAGGGTCGAGGATGCTATCGAAGCCCTTGCACTCGGCCTGCCCCTTCCCGAACTGCCTCAGGGGACAGAGACCATCCTGCTCGTGGAAGATGAGCCGGGAGTGCGGGCCCTGGTCCGCGATACGCTGAGGCTGCAAGGGTACACCGTGCTGGAGGCTCGCCACGGCATTGAGGCGTTGATGATCGGCACTCAAGAGACGGGCGTGATCCACCTGCTGTTGACCGATGTGGTGATGCCTCAGATGGGCGGGCGAGAGGTGGCCGACCGTCTGCTGGCCGCGCGTTCCGACCTCAGAGTGCTCTATATGTCCGGGTACACGGAGAACGCGGTCGTCCACCGCGGCGTCCTGAATCCGGGGACCGCCTTTCTTCAGAAGCCCTTCACGCCGGACCTTTTGGTGTACAAGGTGCGCGAGGTGTTGGATGCGGAACGAGGGTAGTCGCACGATCAGGGGCCAGCGGAGATCAATGCTTCACACGTACCACGCCAACTCGCCGACCTGCCTCGCGGTCTGTCTCATCGGAATGGCCCCCGCTGCCGCCACGATTGGCTAGTCTGTCTCTCGATCCATCCGTGCTAGACTAGAATAGGTTAAGGTTCCGGGGCGCATGAGTGCTTCCCCGACCTGAAAGACTGCACCGTGCCAGACTATAAGAAGATCCCCAAGAAACCGGATAAGACGAAAGTCTTGCTGCAGCTGGCGGTCAAACACATGGACGCCGGCAAGTACGACCCGGCTGAATCCGTGTTGTCAGAACTCTTGTCCGCCCAGCCGGGTGACCCGGAGGTGTGCCGTCTCCTGGCCTTGGTCCACCTGAAACGCGGGGAACTGGCGGTTGCCAAGGGGGAGATCAAGTTTTTGGCGGCGGCCGCGATGAGGGCGCAAGATTATGACCTGGCTGAATCTCTGATCCGCGAATATCTCGACGCTGATCCGGACTGCGTGGCCCTGCTGGAATTACTCGGGCGCTCGTATGAAGAGAAAGGCGATCACGCGTCGGCGATCGCGGAATACGAGAAAGCGGTTGACCTGCTCCTGGAGCACCCCGATCCGGAGCTGTCCACCCTCCCTGCCGAGCTGTACGAAAACATCAGATCGCTGGACCCCACGAGTCTGGTCGCCGTACGGTTGGCCCCTCGGTTCGCGTCAGCCTCGGTAGTTGGAGCTGAAGCGCAGGTGGAGGCGCCGGACCTGAGCCTCCCGGCGCAACCAACGGGGTCGGTGGAAGCGCCGGATCTGAGCCTCCCCACGCAGCCAACGGCTCCGGTGGAGGAGCGGGTTCCCTTCCCGGACGTCAATCGGGAGGCGTCTACTCCCTTTCGTTTCCTAGGGGAAGCAACCGGGACTGCTGAACAGGAACCCGTCCATGAGGAGCCGGGTGTCGCGGCGCCTTCTGCCGAAACGGTGGAGCAGATGGCTTCGACGGCCGTCCCGACGGGAGAGGAGGCGGGTGCTTTCTATGGCGGCGATCGGGTGGAGCCGAGTCCGATGGGGCAAACAGTTGAGGAGGTGGTCGCGCCCGCACCGGACCTCAGCCTCCCGGCGCAACCAACGGGGCCGGTGGAGGCGCCGGACATGAGCCTCGCTGCCCAGTACCCAGTCGAGGAGGCTTCCGCCTCATCGATCAGCCCCGAGATGAACCCGGAATTCCGGATGGCCCTCCCGTCTCAGGCAGCGGAAGCACCGGCGGCAAGCGGTGGTTCCCAGCAGTACTCCATCGAAGCCTCCCCCTCGAAAAAGCCGACGAGCGAGAGAGTGCAAACGTCCCCACGGTCTGGCCCCGGGGCTGAAGCATCCGAGGTGGGTACGAACTTGGCAGAATCCCTCAGCGGCTACCTGGTGGCGTTTGGCTATTTCTTGATCAATGGCCTGGCAGAGGCGCGTGAGTACTTGGGCGAGGTTTTGGAGAGGCGTCTCGCACAGGCGTCCGCCTCAACAGAGCCGTCGAGCGAGGAAGGGCGAAGGCCCCCACGGTCCCGCTGGGCGCTCCTGGCGTCCGAGCTGGGTCGGAAGTTGGCCATCTTCCTCGGCAGTTGTCTGGTTGTGGCTTGGTGGGCCTTGAGTCGTGGTCTGGCTTCGGCTGGTTCGGCCTTGCGCTCGGTATTCCAGAAGCATCCCAGACGAGAGAAGGCCCCCAGACAGGAAGGGGCCCCCAGACAGGAGGTGGTCCCTAGACATGAAGAGGTCCTCAGAGAGGCGGAGGTCCTCAGAGAGGAGGAGGCTTCCGTCCAAGCGCCCCCCCCGAGACTCCAGACGAGCGAGCGGGTGCGAATGCTCCCAAAGCCACAGCCGCGCCGGGCACGTCAGCCGTCCTATCTGGCTCTGAAGCTATCCATCTTCCTCGACGGTTGTCTGGCAGCGGTCTTTTCGGTTGTGCGCCTCGTTGTGTTCTTCCTCAAGGTCAGTCTGGGGATTCCCCTCCTGATCGCGGCTATCGCCGCGGTCGGCTGGTTCGGGATCGAGGAGAAGCCCGAGAGCGCGTTTGAAAGCCTGACACAAGTCCCTGCCCCCCGTGCCGTCCAGGATCCGAGGAAGAATGGATACTTCCTCCTCCTCGGCGTCGGCGCCGGTTCGTCACGTGATCCTGTAAAGATCGGCTATGAAAGGTGGCAGGGGGGGGAGAGCGCCCGGAGTAACCAATGCCTCGACGAGAGCGCGGAATCCCGCTCATCGCTCCGCTTCGTCGGGGGCAGGCACGACACGGCGGCCTGGATGGAGGCTCCGGACCCGGTCACGCAATTCCAACACGACACGAGTCGACTTGCCGGCTGGCTCAAGCAGCATCAGGCGCTGGTGAACCGCTATCGTCAGTGGCTCACGATGCCGTTTGAGGACGGGGGCTTTGGCCGATTCGTGACCCCTGAGTGCGCCAAGATTTTGGTGGCGCACCGCCTGTACCTCGCTGAAGGGTTTTCCCACAAGCTGGACGAGGGCGTCACTCGGCTGGAGAAGGATCTGAGCGCGTGGCGTGGTGTGCTGGGCCAAGCGAAAACCCTTCCCCTCAAGGTCCTGGCAACCACCGCCGTCAATGAAGATTTGTGGGTCTTGTCGGCCTTGCTGAATCGGCGGGGGAGAGACAGCCAGACGCTCCCGCACCTGATCAGATTGGCACTGCCTCTTGATGAATTGGAGCACTCCTTGCGCTGGCCGATGCAGAATGAATTTCTCCTCGCTGTCAAGCGAGTCGAAAAAGTATTCACATGGGACGCCAGCAGCGGGCGCCCCATCTGGGAACGTGCGCTGATGAGCATGCCGTTGCCGAGACAAAAGACCTTAAACGCCTATGCTCGATATTATGAGGCCGCGATGAGGGCCGTCGAGATTCCTAACAACCGGCTGCCGAAGCTCCATGATTTCGCCCGAACCCCGCCTCGGAGCCCCCCCGATTACTTCGTGAACCCCATCAACAATATCCTGGCGACCTCGCCGGAGCCGAACTGGGACCTGTATGCCGGACTGGTCCTCGAAACCGATGCCCGTCTTCGTGTGGTGAGTCTCCAGGCTCGGCTGCGGGAGCCGTCTCACGGGGTGGTAGTGTCGACCCGGATTGC
>Ga0134085_10000809_pt1 | contig 11152 bp, 8 predicted proteins | sample 15_taG_10_FD_123125 | JGI IMG/M metagenome (GOLD analysis project Ga0134085, IMG submission 123125) | Grasslands soil microbial communities from the Angelo Coastal Reserve, California, USA - 15_D_Rain_20cm_2_09182015 | ecosystem: Environmental > Terrestrial > Soil > Grasslands ...
TGACGATCTCGCTCGTGCGCAGGGCGTGGATCGGCTGGCCCCGGAAGCTGACCGTCCCCTCGCTCGGCCGTACCAGCCCGAGCACCGTCTTCATGGTGGTGGACTTGCCGGAGGCGTTGCCGCCAAGCAGCGCGACGATCTCCCCCTCGCGAATCTCGTAGCTCACGCCCTTGAGCACGTGGAGTGAGCCGTAGTGGGTGTGGACGTCGCAGAAGTTGAGCAGGACGCGCCCCGAGGCCTTCATGCCACGCGGCGCCGCCGGCCCAGGTAGGCCTCGATCACGCGCTCGTCGCTCCGTACCTGGGCCGGCACGCCCTCCGCGATCTTCACGCCGTGATCGAGGACGACGACGCGGTCGGAGACGTCCATCACCACGTCGAGCTTGTGCTCGATCAGGATGATCGTGATCCCGAGGCCGCGGAAGGCGCGGATCACGTCCATCAGCTCGAGCGTCTCGGCGGGGTTCATCCCGGCCGTCGGCTCGTCCAGCAGCAAGAGCTTGGGCCTCGTCATGATCGCGCGCGCGATCTCGGTGCGGCGGCGGTTGGCGTAGGAGAGTCCGTACACCGGGTGGTCCATGCGGGGCCGCAGCCTGTTGCCGAAGATCTCGACGACTTCGAGCGCGCTCTCGACGGCCCGCCGCTCCTCCTCCCGCACGCGAGGTGGGCGGAAAATCGCGCCCAGCGCGCCGGCCTCAAGGCGCGCGTGCTCGCCCACGAGCAGGTTCTCCATCACGCTCAGGTTGTTGAACAGGCGGATGTTCTGGAAGGTGCGGGCCACCCCGCGCGTGACGATGGCGTGCGACGGCAGCCCCCCGATCTCCCGGCCCTCGAAACGAATGCTCCCCCTGTCTGGGGGGATGAGGCCGGTGATCAGGTTGAAGAGCGTGGTCTTGCCGGATCCGTTCGGCCCGATGACGCTGACCAGCTCCCCGGCTCGGACGGTGAGCGTGATGTCATGCGCCGCCATGACCCCGCCAAAGCTCTTGCGCAGTCCCTCGATCTCGAGCAGCGGACGCCCTGCCCCGCCAGCCGTCTCCGCGCGTGCCCACGAGAGACTCACCGCCGCGCCCCGGACCGGCGCAGCGGTCTGATGCTCGCGCGTGAGCGCGGAGACGCGCCGCACCGTCGGCCACAGCCCCTCCCGCCGGAAGAGCATCATCAGCACGAGGATGAGGCCAAAGATCAGCTCGAGCGAGGTGATCAGCTCGATCCTCTGTAAGAAATCGCTCCCCACGAGACGGCCAAGGGCGTGGACGTACTCAGTGAGCTCCTGCAGGATCACGGATTGGAGAAACGCCACGAACAGCGCGGCCATCACCACGCCGCGGATCGACCCGAGGCCGCCCAGCACCACCATGACCAGGACCATTACCGACACCGGGAACGTGAACATGTCCGGCGTGGCCGTGGTCAGCTTGGCCACGTAAAAAGTGCCTCCGAGCCCGCCCACCGCGGCGCCCATGGCGAAAGCCATCAGCTTGTAGTGGACGTGATTGACACCCATGGCCCCCGCCGCCAACTCGTCCTCCCGGATGGCCATCCAGGCGCGGCCGAGCCGTGATTCCTGCAGCCGGATGGAGATCCAGACGGCGACCGCGACCAGCCCCAGGCCGAGGAAGTAGTAGGGATACGGCGAGAAACCGAACTCGACACCGAAGAGCCGGGGCGTGCGGATGCCGCCCAGCCCCTGCGCCCCGTTGGTGAGCCCTTCCCAGTTGCGGGCGACCACCGGCACGATCTCGCCGAAGCCCAGGGTCACGATCGCCAGGTAGTCGCCCCGCAGCCGGAGCGTTGGGGCGCCGAACAGCAGGCCGAAAATCGCGCAGACGATGGCGGTGACGGCCAGCATCGGCCAGAAGGCGAAGTGGAACTGCACGGTGTCTGGCTGGCCGGGCACCACCAGTCGGCTCACCTGTCCCGCCCACTCGAGCGGAATCCACAGGCTCGACCACTCGGGCTTGAGATGCCCGGACGCGGCGACGCCGTAGCCGTAGGCGCCGATCGCGAAGAAGGCCGCATAGCCCAGGTCGAGCAGGCCCGCGAAGCCCACCACGATGTTGAGGCCGAGCGCGAGCAGCACGTAGGTGAACGCGTTGGCGGCGGCGTCCACGTTGCCGGCGTTCGACGTCAGGAACGGGAACAGGAGCCCGGTGCCCAGGAGGATCGGGGTGAGGATCTGCCGGCGCCGCGACACCGGCAGCGTGCGCCAGCGCTCGAGTCCTCGCCGCCCTCCGAGCCATCCGGCGAGCGCGGCCATGGCTCAGGCCTTCTGTGGGACGTGGGCGCCGAGCAGCCCGTTGGGCCGGAACACCATGACGATGATCAGGAGCGAGAAGATGATCACGTCGGTCCACTTCACACCCACGAGCTGGCCGCCGAGGGACTGCGTGAGCCCGATAAAGAGGCCGCCGAGGACGGCGCCCGGAATGGACCCGATCCCGCCGAGCACCGCCGACGTGAAGGCGCGCAGCCCGGTGGTGTAGCCTATGTAGTAGCCGGTGAAGCCGTAGTAGAGGCCAAAGAAGAGGCTGCCCGCCCCGGCCAGCGCCGAGCCCAGGAAGAAGGTGAGCACCACCACGCGGTCGACGTCGATGCCCATCATCCGGGCCGCGTCGGCATCCTGAGCGGTGGCGCGCATGGCCTTGCCGAGCGTGGTGCGCTTGACCAGATGGCTCAGCGCGAGCATCAGAACGAGCCCGACGACGAAGAGGACGACTTGTTTGAAGGTGACCTCGGCGGCACCCACCGCCCAGCGCCAGTTGGGCAGGAGCTGCGGGAACCGCTGGGCCTGCGGGCCCCAGATCAGCAGCATCGTGTTGATCAGAATGAACGCGACGCCGATCGTCGTGATCATCGGCGCCGTGCCCGCGACGTGCCGTAACGAGCGCAGACAGATCCGCTCGATGAGCACGCCGAGGACGCCGGTCGTCGCCATGGTCGCCGCGAAGAGCACCACAAGCGTGCCGACCAGCGCGAATCCGGTCAGGGACTTCGAGACCGCGGTGACGCCCATGAGGTTCAACACCACGAGCCCCACGAAGGTCCCCGTCATAAAGACGCTGAAGTGGGAGAAGTTGATCAGCTCGATGATGCCGTACACCATGGTGAAGCCGAGCGCGAGCAGGGCGTACATCATGCCAAGCGCGAGCCCGTTGACGATCTGCTGGAGGAGAACATCCACCGTGCTCATGACCGCGTCTTCATCCGAGCCGTTCTCCGGGCCGGCACGCGAGGCGCCGGCCCGGGAAGCCGGATCTCCGCCTACTTTTCTGGCGCCACGCCGACGTACTTGATCTCGCCGTCCCGCCACTGATAGATCGAGACCGTCCGGGTCAGGATGTCGCCGTTGGCGTCGAAGGCAATCGGGCCCTGGATCGAGCCCATCTTCGTGGCCTGGATCGCGTCCCGGAGGTTCGTGCGCGTGAGCGCCTTGTTGGCCTTGGCCGTCCGCTCCACCGCGTCGGCGATGACCAGCACCGCGTCGTAGGAGGTGATGGCGTAGTTGGTGGCGTCGCGCTTCATCTCCTTCTTGAACTTGGTCACCCACGCTTCCAGCTTCCCGGAGGTGACCAGCTCCGGGGAGGCCTGGGAGCAGAACCAGCCGTCGACGGCCTCCTTGCCCGACTGCTTCGGCCACGAGAGGTCGTACACGCCGTCCGAACCCGCCTTGATCGCGCGGGGAATCACCTCAAAGCTCTGAGGGGCGAGCTTGGCCGCCGCCTGCATGACCCCGCCGTAGTACAGCGCGTCCGGGTTGAGCCCTTTGATCTTGGTGAGGATGGTCTTGTAGTCGGCTTCCTTCGGGTCAAGCCGGTCACGCCCGAGGATCTTCACGCCCAACTCGCCCGCCCGCTTCTGGAAGCTGTCCGCGATGCCGACGCCGAAGGCGCCGCCGTCGTCCAGTACGAAGACGCTCTTGATCTTCTGCGCGTGGAAGAGATAGTTCGCCATGTTCGGGCCCTGGTAGGCGTCGGTGGTCACGGTCCGGAAATAGACCGCCTTGCCCTTGGGCCGATACTGCGGCTGGAACTTGGGATCGGTGATGTCAGGATTGGTCGAGCTGGGCGTGATCGTGGCCATGTCGGCCTCGGACAGGATCGGCGAGATCGCCTTGCCCTCGCCGCTCATGACGGGACCGACCGCGGCCATGACGAGGCTGTCCGCGATGAACTTCTTGTAGTTCGTGGCCGCCTGGGCTGGATCGTACTGACCCGCCGCCGGGGTGGCGCTGTCGAAAACCACCGCTTCGAGCTTGTAGCCGGCCACGCCACCCTTGGCATTGATCTCCGTGACGGCCATCTGCGCGCCCTTGAGAATGGCGTCGGCGCCGTCGGCGTCGGCGCCGGTCAGCGGCAGCGAGAGGCCGATCTTCACGACCTTACCCTGCGCCCTCAATCCTCCCGGGAGGCCCGTGAGCATCACCACGAGAGCAAGGAGGGCTGTTCCGGCCACGAGAATGCGGCGATTCATGGCGTCTCCTCCTGATCGAACGTGTAGTGCTTCAAGCTGGCGCGGAGTCTAGCACGCGGCGGCCGTCGCCGGCCTGACCGCATAACCGCCATCCAGAACGGTCCGCCGCTGGGAGCGGCTCTCCGCAGGCGGCCGGGAAGTACAATGCGGGTGCGATCCGGAGTGCGTCGCCGCTCGAATATCCAGCAGCCCGGAGGGTGAAACGAAATGGAGTTGTTCATCTTTGCGCGATTTCACGTGCGTCCCGGTCACGAGGGCGCCGTGGCAGAAGCGTTGCTTGACGTCCTCGCTCCTTCGCGCGAGGAACTGGGCTGCCTGAGCATTCACGCGCTTCGGTCGATTCGCGACCCGCAACTGTTCTACATTCATTCGCGCTGGAAGGATGAAGCGGCGTTCGAGTATCACGCCGGATTGCCGCATACGGTGCGCTTCCTCGCACGCGTCGAGCCGCTAATCGACCACCCTCTCGACGTCACCCGTGCCAGGCAAATCGGCTAGAGATGACTGAGGCGGGAAGAAAGCATGCGCAGCTGAAGGGCCTGGAGGGCCACGCGAGCGGGCGATGGTGATGCCGGCGTGATCACGCGTCGCTACGCCACTTCCAGCGGACGTGCCACCATGATGCCCGTATGTGTCGACACGCGCGCGAGGTATCCCGCGAGTTCCTCGTCAAGGATGACGGCTTTCTGGGTGGTCGACGCGTGCAGCAATCTCAGCATACCTCTCTCGTCCCTATAGCAGAACCCCGAGTGCGCGCAATCGAGACCGTCGATCGTCGTGGTGACGCCGATGATATCACCCATCATCAAGAGCGGCTGGGCGGCCGCCACCTTCTCTCTCGGCACATACTGTATCTCCCGGGCGTTGATCTCGGCCTCGACGCGCGCAATCTTCGAGACCAGGTCGGGATTTCCCGTGAGCTGTCGGTAGGCCTCGGGATGCGTGCTCATGAAATTGACCCGCTTGGTGAAGCGCGTGGCTCCCGGAAGCTCGTGCGTGGTCAGACGGACTACCCCCTTGTGCTCGTTGTCGAAGAACCAGTCGCTGAGGTAGTGCAGCCGCGACACGTAGTCGGTGAGCCGGCCGCCCCGATATCGGGTGAACATGACCTCCGCCAGCAGCGCCTCGGGTGTGCGCCCACCGCGTCTCAGCATTCGCGCGAAGGCGAGCGAGCTTTCAATGAACGTGACGCAGTCCAGGCCTCGGAGGTTGACCGAGCAGACCTCGCGATCCGCGTAGAGCTCAAGCGTCGCGGCGACGTACGGCGTCTGCCGGAGGGCCATTCCGATGGCGCCGATCCGTTCGCCGATCGGTAGCTCGCTCCAGGCGGGCGCGCGGCCCAGCATCAACAACCGCTCGAACGTCTCCTGCCCTGCGAAGACGTTTGGCTCGCGGTTGCGCGCCGGCACGGGATCCGGGCGCAAGATCGCGAGGGCCCCGGCACCCACCAGGGCTTTCCACACCAGCGTAACGAACGCTCGCCGTTCTAGCGTCAAACCACGCATTCGTCTCAGCATCGCACGGTGGAGGCGGCCGGCTCAAGCTGGCGGGGGGAAGGACCACCGCGCCGCAGTAGCGTCCGTGTCACTCTGCCGCGCGCTGAACCACTTCCTCGGCGAGGGCGCGATGCTCGGCGCAGCCGATGACCGAGACGTCGGGCCGTGGTCCGGCGGCGTCGATGAGCTGGCGGGCTGCTTGGCGGCGCTGCACGGCCGGAGCGAGATCGAGCGCGCCTCGGTCGATTTCCCGGCCAATCGCCGCCACCGCCTCGTGTCGAGCCTCGGCACTCCGGCAGACGAGCGCCAGATCGCCGCTAGCGGCCAAGAACCGTCGAGCCGCGCCTGCGACGCCCCAGGTGCTGGCGACAGCGGCCATCTCGAGGTCGTCACTCAGAACGAGGCCGGAGAAGCCGAGACGTCGCCGGAGCAGGCCGCCGATGACCTCGGCAGAGAGCGACGCTGGTAGGGCCGGGTCGAGAACGCGGTATCGCACGTGTGCCACCATCACCGCCCGGCAGCCGGCTCCGAGGGCGGCGCGAAATGGAACGAGATCCCAGCGCTCCAACTCGTCTATCGTCGCGTCAACGTCCGGCAATGCGAGATGCGAGTCGACAGAGGTGCGTCCGTGCCCCGGGAAGTGCTTGGCGACGGGAACCAGTCCTTCGGAGAGCATGGCCTCGACGAACGCGACGCCGCACGCGGCGACGACATCCGGAGCCGTCCCAAACGCGCGGTCACCGATCACCATGTTCGCCGGATTGAGCAGGCAGTCGAGCACCGGCGCCAGCCCGGAGTCGAACCCGGCGGCGCGGAGTTCGCGGGCCATGGCCCTCGCGACGGCGACCGCCAGGTGGGGATCGCCCGAACGTCCGACCGCGGCCGGAGGCGGAAACCGGGTGAAGGGAGAGGGCAGGCGGTGAACCTGTCCGCCTTCGTGATCCACGAGGATGAGGACATCGGGGCCGAGCTTCCGCGCCGCCGCCGTGAGCGCGAGCACGGCCTCGAGGCTTGGGCAGTTCCGCGCGAACAGGACGACGCCGCCCAGTCCGGCTTGCTCCGCCAGCGCCACGAGATCGTCGGGAATGCGCGTGCCCTCGAAGCCGACGGCCAGGGCGCGTCCGGGCCCCGTCGTCACCCGCAATCACCTCGCTCGATCATCCTCTTCTTTCGGATGCGCGCAGGGCGAGCGGAACATGCTCGGCGGTCTGAGCCTCCTCGGCGTGGCGGGCCGCGGCCTCCAGCACCTGGTCGGGGGTGCGGAAGAGGACGCCGACACAAAAGACTACGAGCGCACCGATCATGGGCCACCAGGTGAACGAGACTTCAGGAATCACGACCGGCTGCTGAAACGTCCGGTGGATGCCGAACAAGGGGGCCGCCATGTTCAGGATGGTGATGTTCAGCTTGCCAGCGACAACAGTCGCGAGGAGCCCGGCCGAGACGGCGACGAGGTTTCCGGCGTCGGAACCGCGCCGTGTGGTGAGCATTCCGATGAGGAAGACACCGAGCATGGGGCCCAGAATGAATCCCGCGATTCCGAGCACGACCGGAATGATTCTCAAATTCGGAATCGTCACCTTCGCATAGGCGAATGCGCCGGCGATGACGATCATGAGCGCGGCGAAGAGGACCGTGAACCAGCGCGCGGCCTGGACGTAGTGCGCCTCGCTCTTGCCGCGAACCCACCGGATGTACCAGTCGTTCGTGGCGCTGGTCGCCAGCGCGTTGAGCGCCGCGGAGAAGGAGCCCATGGCGGTGGCGAAGATGCCAGCAAGGACCAGACCGCGGATACCCACAGGCATGACGTTGAGGATATACGAGCCAAAGACGTCCGCGGCGGCCGTTGGGTGATAGGTGGGGTCCTTCTGGTAGTACGCCACGAGGAGGATTCCGATGAAGACGAAGGCGGAGGCGATCGGCAGGTCGAGGAAGGCGGCGGTAATCAGGCTACGGCGCGCCCTCTGGTAGGTCTCGGCCGTCAGCATCCGCTGAACCATGTCCTGATCGGTGCCGAAGGCAGCCATATTGCCCAGGGTCGCCCCGATGAGCGCGGAGAAGAGGGTATAGTCGCTGGCCAGAATCAGCTTGACGTAGTCCCACAGGCCCATCCCCGCAAGATGGTGGCTCTCCTTCCACTTCATGACGGCGCTCGATTCAAACCCGTGCAGGAAGTAGCCCTCGTGTGTGGTCAACTGGGGGACGGCCAGGATGACCTCGTGCAGTCCGCCGACATGGTTGAGGAGAGTGCCAATGGCAATCAACGCGCCGCCGAACATCAGGCAGGCCTGAATCACGTCCGTCCAGATGACGGCCTTGATTCCGCCGACCGCCGTATAGACGCAGGTGACGACGGTGAGGGCGATGATCGCGACGACGTAGGGACCGACCGTCGTCACCGCCTGCTGGCTGAACTGCACCTGTCCGCCCGATACGAACATGCGGTACGCCAGCACCATCACGAGCGACGGCATGAAGAGCCGCGTTCCCGACGCCAGAGTCCGCATAAACAGGAAGAGGGCGGAGACGTAGCCCTTGGTCAGCGGCCCGAAACGAACGCCCAGGTAGTCGTAGACCGTGTAGACCTTAAAGGTGTAGTAGGGCTTGAGGAAGACATTGCCGACGATGCAGCGCCCGATGATGAGGCCCAGGACGAGCTGCACGTACGCAAAGCTTTTGTTGGTGTAACCCTCGACGGGCGCGCCGAGGAAGGTTGCGGCGCTGGTTTCCGCGGCTATGATCGAAGCCATCGCGGCCCACCACGGCACGCGACGCCCTCCGAGCGCATAGTCGTTCAGGCTCTTCTCCCGCCGCCCCGCATACAGCCCGATGGCCGTAATGGCGGCGAAGTAAAAGAGGATGATGAGTCCGTCGACCAGAAGCTGCCCTTCCGTTGCTATCTCCCCTTCCGTTCCGGCCGCTTTCAATCGTCGGGCGCCGACCGTTTGCCACCCGATTGCACGCGCAATCTGTAGCGTATCTCGTGGTGTCCCTCATGCGGCAGAAAAGCTTTGCTGGAGCCGCCTCCCGAGACGGAGACTTGTCATTGCCCGTGGAGCGCACCCCTGGAGTGGAGGGATTTGCGACGGCCCAGGGTCGGCGGCAAGGCCCTCTGGTGGCTTGCTCCGAGTAAAGTCGGGGCGACCCGTCGAGCCGTCGATGCTAGCGAACATTCTGCGGCTGATGTCGACGCGCGAAGCGCTCAGTGGAGGACCGTCCTCGCGATGTCTTCCAGCGCCTTCTGCATCTCCTGCTCGGTCTTCGCCGCGGCCGGCCTGATGATGACGCGGGTGGCGCCGGCGTCGAGGAAGCGGCGCACGAGGTCCCGGTCCGCGGGCTGGCCGAAGGCCGAGATGGTGATCTTCGCCGGATCGCGTCCGGCCTGCTTCGCCATCGCGCCGAGTTTGTTTCGACTCATTTCGACCTCGGCAGGCGTCGCGCGGTTGGGAAGCCAGCCGTCGCCCCACTCGACGACGCGTTCCAGCACGTTCTTGGCGTGGCCGCCCAGGATCACCGGCGGGTGCGGCTTCTGCGCGGGTTTGGGATAGGACCTGACCGGCGGGAAGTCGTAGTACTTGCCGTGGAACTCGGCCTCCTGCTTCGTCCACAACTCTTTCATCACCAGGACCGCCTCACGCGCCTGGCTCCAGCGGTGGTCGAAGTCCCCTCCCATGATGGTGGTCTCTTCACGGTGCCAGCCCGTGCCGATGCCGAACAAGAACCGCCCTCCGCTGAAGAGATCGAGCGTGGAGATCTCCTTGGCAAGGAGCAGCGGGTTGCGCTCGGGAACGAGCGTGATGCCCGTCCCGAGCTTCAATGTCCTGGTGACACCGGACGCGCGCGCGAGCGCCACGAAGGGATCAACGAAGTGCGAGTAGCTCTCCGGGATGACGCCGTCGGCCGAGCCCGGGAAGCGGCTCTTGCTGTCGACCGGCATGATCGGGTGTTCGGCGCACCACAACGACTCGAAGCCGAGCGCCTCGGCGGTCTTCGCTATCGATGCGACGTCCACGTCGTAGGCGGGCAGCGGCACGGAGATTCCGACGTTCATGGCGGTCCTCCTCTTTGGCGTGCCGATGCTACCATGAGGCTGCGCCGTCAAGGTTCAGGGGTCGCCGCCGGCAGGTCCAGGGCCATGTTGGTGGCGACAGGGGAATCGAACCCGTGCTTAGGGATTCTCTTCTCGTGGGGACGTTAGAGCCGCACCCGGACACGGAATTCGAGCGGGGCCGAGGCTGTTGCCGTCGGAGCATCGCGCCCCCCCGCAACAGACCGGCGACCGACTTGTATCACGGGGGCGGGCGCCGCCGTTCGCGTTCATAAATCTCCACTCAACATCGAGTCGAAGGTGGCGAAAACACTACCGTCCGAGAAGCGAGTTTGTGGCGTTTCGAAATCACTTGATTAGAAGACGGCGCGTGGTCGAGCCCCGCTGCTCAGGCCGAGGGAACCGCAAACCTAAAGAACTCGGGGAAGTAAGTAGCTGGCAGAGAGCTGAAGTCATTGAAAAAGGTAGCTGGGATAAGATGCCCGGGCAAGAAAAGGCTGGCTATGTCGTAGCCCGAGCATGCGCCGATGGGCTTGAACTTCTTATCAAGAAATGAGATTGCTACGTGCGCTTGAGCTTTGCCATCATCGAGACGAGCGACGATCGCTCCCACTGCGACGTTCCTTTTTCAGATCAGTCTCGCGGCGTCGCCGCGCGAGACGTCGGAGTCGTTGAACCGCGCGATTGGTTTTCGAGTGTGAGCCCATAAAGGCTCCTCCTGTAGAGTGGAGACGCGTACCCTGACGCACAATATCATCGCCTGATCTGGCCCTTGTGCACGAATCGCCGGCGATAAACCTCGCCTCCCAGTAAAAGCGTCCGTGCGGTCGCCACGATCGTGGTGAGGCGGAGCGGAAGCGCTCGTGAGCGCGAACAACGAGGGGGTGCGGTCACGCGACACCGGCAGCGCAGCGCGCTGCAGGGTCTGTTCCAACAGCGTCTCTTTGCTCAGCACCGGGCAGAACTGAGGCATGAGCATCACTCGAGAGACAGGAATCGAAGGACCACGTGATCCCTGAACGCTCGGATGAGCGCGAGGGCCATTGACTTCAGGAACGCCTTGTGGCTGAACGGGATAGGCGGCCGCTGTGCATCGTTGTGGCGAAGGCTGGGGCACGTGCCGGTCGACACCGGCA
>Ga0134085_10000816_pt1 | contig 11104 bp, 10 predicted proteins | sample 15_taG_10_FD_123125 | JGI IMG/M metagenome (GOLD analysis project Ga0134085, IMG submission 123125) | Grasslands soil microbial communities from the Angelo Coastal Reserve, California, USA - 15_D_Rain_20cm_2_09182015 | ecosystem: Environmental > Terrestrial > Soil > Grasslands ...
CCGGCCGGTCTCGAGGAAGTAGCGCAGCGGGTCGTCCACGTCCTTGAGCCGGGCGATGTGCGTGATGCGCTGCGGCGCCTTGAGCACGAACGTGAAACCCGCCGGCGTCGCCTGGTCCCATCCCGCCACGGCCTTCGCGTTCGGCATGCGGTAGAAGGTGTAGTTCACCTCCACCGTCGTGAGCCGCTGCGCGTAGTACTCGAGCATCTGCGACCCGGGCATCTTGGCGGGATAGAACGTCCCCTTCCATTCGGGGAAGTTGTAGCCCGAGGTGCCGACGCGGACGTTCATGCCACCCACACGGTCTTGATGTTCGTGAACTCCCGCAGCCCGTACTCCGACAGCTCGCGCCCGTAGCCCGAGCGCTTCACCCCGCCGAACGGGAGCCGCGGGTCGGATTTGACGAGCCCGTTCACGAACACGCTGCCCGCCTCGATGTCGCGCGCGACCCGCTCGCCGCGCTTGGTGTCCTCGGTCCACACCGCCGCACCCAAGCCGTACACCGAGGCGTTCGCGATGCGGATCGCATCGCCTTCGTCCCGGGCCCGGATCACCGCCGCCACGGGGCCGAACGTCTCCTCGTCGAACGCCGGCATGCCGGGTTCGACGGCGACCAGCACGGTGGGCGGGTAGAACGCCGCCGGCCCCTCGGGAAGCTGGCCACCCACCACGAGGCGCCCGCCCCGCTTCACGGATTCCTCGACCTGCCTGTGCAGGTTGGCGCGGAGATCGAGCCGCGCCTGGGGACCGATCTGGGTCTTGGGATCGAGCGGATCGCCCACCCTGCGGGTTCGCATCTCCGCCGTGAACCGCTCGAGAAAGCGATCCGCCACCCGCTCGACGACGATGAACCGCTTCGCCGCGATGCAGCTCTGGCCGCTGTTGATCAGGCGCGCCTCCGCGGCGACCTGCGCGGCCTTCACGAGGTCCGCGTCCTCGAGCACGATGAACGGATCGCTCCCGCCGAGCTCCAGCACGGTCTTCTTCAAGTGCCGTCCCGCCTGCTGCGCCACCTGGCTGCCGGCGCGATCGCTGCCGGTGAGCGTCACGGCGCGTACCCGCGCGTCGGCGATGACGCTCCCCACCGCCTCATTCTCGAGGAACACCGCCCGGAACAACCCGTCGGGGAAACCCGCTTCCCGGAAGACCCCTTCGATCTCGAGCGCGCAACGCGACACGTTGGGGGCGTGCTTCAAGAGCCCCGCGTTCCCCGCGACGAGCGCCGGCGCGGCGAAGCGAAACACCTGCCAGAACGGGAAGTTCCACGGCATGATCGCGAGCACCGGTCCGATGGCCTCGAACCGCACGTAACTTCGCGACCCGTCGGCCTCGCGCCGCTCGTCGGCGAGGAACGCCGCGCCGTGCTCCGCGTAATAGTCGCACGCCCAGGCGCACTTCTCGGCCTCCGCCGCCCCCTGCGCGAGCGGCTTCCCCATCTCGAGCGCCATCGTCCGGGCGTACGCGTCCTTGCGCTCGCGCAGCAGGCGGGCCGCGGCACGCAACCGCTCGGCGCGCTCCGCGACGGGCCGGCGTCGCCAGTCGCGCGACGCCCGGTCGGCACGCTCAAGAATCCCCTCGAGCGCATCGGGCGAGGTCTCCGCGAACGTCTCGAGGACGTCGCCGGTGGCAGGGTTGATGGATTGGAAAGTCACAGGTGACTCTCGTCTGGCGTTTTTTCGATGCTACTGGAGCGGTTTCGGTTCGGTCGCGCTTGAGTCAGGCGTTATCGTGACGTCGCGGCACGGTGGCACGCGGGTTCGAGTCCCGCCACCAGCACCGCCGCGGTCCCGTGTGACTTGACGACCTCGCTCTCCCGCACTAAAATTAGCATCGAGGCGTGCGAAGTCTTTGCGTTTACGACTGCGTCAATGAGAGCCGAGCCTGTTTGAGTCTCGGCTCTTAGCTTTTTGGGGCCCGTTCACCACCTCGGGCCGATCCCTGACGCGATCCACCATGCACAGAAAGCCGAGGGGCTCCCCGCCCGTGGCGCGGAACTGGTGCGTCACGCCCGGCGAAACGTAGACGCAGTCGTACGGCGCGATATCGAACGTCCGCTCGCCCAGGATCACCCGGCCCCGACCCCGCAGCACTACGACCGCGTGCGGATGCTGATGACGCTCGAGCGACGAGTAGCCGCCCGGTTGGATCTCGAAGTAGCGCGTCACGAAGTTGAACGGCTCCTCGCCCGTGCCCTCGCCGAGCAGCGTCTGCCGGGTGACGTCCTTGTGGCGCGCGTCCGCCGTCTTGTATTCCCGCACGGGCACCGCGTCCCACCGGAACGGGGGGCCCGCGAACTTGAGCAGCTTCGATCGATCATCCATGTGAGTGTCGTCTGACCTGGTCGGCGAGGCGCCGCGCCGCCGTGGTGAGATCGGGCTGGGCGTAGAGGCTCCCTCCGACGAGCAAGATGGTGTCGGCGCCGTAGCGCTCGACCCAGTGCGGCACGCGGGCCGCGTCGATGCCGCCCGCCGGCACCGGGAACGCCGGCCGCACCTCCCCGAGCGGGCGCCGCAGCCGATCGTTGATGGCGGCGCAGGTCGCGTCCGAGAACGTAAACCGCCCGCCCACGTTGGGATAGATCACCGCGTCGCTGCCCGCGACGCGGAAGATGTCGCCCAACAGCACTTCGGGGGCGATGCCGTGGTCCGCGTAGAAAAACGCGCCCGCGAGCGACGGGTGCGCCATGATCGCGAGCCCGCTGGACTCGCCGAGGGCGCGCACCGCGTCGAGCCCGGCCGGCAGCGCGTTCACGACCGCGCCGCGGCACCCCGCCCGGCGCGCGAGGTCGGCCCGCTCGAGGGCCGCGGCGGCTCCCGCGGTGACGTTGGGAAAGTACAGGGCGTTGCCCCCCGTCTCGCGGTTGGCGCGCGCGACCGCCTCCTGACACCGCTCGACGCGCTCCCGGAACGGCGCCGGCGGCTGATCCGCGAGGCTGTGATCGTCCTTGATGATGTCGATGCCGCCGAGCGCGAAGCGATAGCACCGCTCCGCGAGTTCGGCCGCAGAGAGGCCAAGCGGCTTCAAGGCGGTGCACAGCAGCGCGCGATCGGGCGCGCCCGCGAGCGCCCGTAGCCCGGCGATCCCGAGTCGCGGTCCCCCGCCCAGCGCGGCGAGCAGCTCGGGCGGCCAATCGATCGCGGCCACGAGGATCCCGGGCTTCAGCGAGATGTTGCCAAACAGCAGGTTCAGGAGCTGAGGCAGGTCACAGCCCACCACGACCGGACTGAACGCGATCACGGCGCGCCAGCGGCCGTCGGAGAGCAGCTCGACTGATTCGACGCGCCCGACGATCCGCTCCGCAATCGCCGGCGGCACAGCGTCGGCCGCGAGCTCCACCGTCTGCTCGAGCGCGATGTCCTCCGCGCGCCGCGCGGCGTCGCGCGCGTCGGATCCCGCGAGGTGATAGGTGACGCGCAGGTCCATGGTGATCCCGGTCACGTGGAGCTTCGTGTCGCGGCCGCCGCGCCTTGCCCGTTCTGTGGCGGCCGCGGCGCGGACGGGCCGGCCACGGCGGCGTATCTATCCTTATAGCACCATGGGAGTTGTCGCGCACGGTCCCACAAGGCACGGGCTTTGCGTTTAGAGGCAGGCGGAGCGCCCGAGGTCCGACGAGGAGTGACGCATGACACACCCATGGTTACCCGGTGAGCCGGGTGACGACGAGCTGGAGAGCCTGTTCGCCCGGGAGCGCGAAGCCTGGCGCGGCGATCTGCACGGCGCCGATGAGTCCTGGCGCTCGGACGCGGGCGACGATCTCTGGCGCGGCGGGGCGCACCTCGCCGATTGGCCCGAATCCTCGGCGGGCCCCGAGTACTGGATGTACAAGCGGGCGGCGTCGGGACCCGACGACCTGCAGTAGGAGATTGCGTCCGAGCCCTCGCCAACCGGCGAGGGAAACGGGGGGCTGGCGCTCTAGGCCCCCCGTTCTCATTCCCAGCGCTGTCCTTGTCTCAGTAATCGCAGGCGCGGCCCTCTCTGGCCCGCTGGGGCGCGGTGCTGCATAATCACGAGGATTGAGCTCAACAACCGGAATTGGACTGCGAGGGCAACGAGGCGCTTGCGGTCTGATAGTCGCTCGCGGTCTAATACTAGTCAGGCCTCGACCGCGCCGTCGAAGGAGCCATTGTGCCATTTGTCATTGACAACCTCAGGCTCCGCGAACTGGCATCCGTGGTTCAAGCGAACAAGCCATACTTCGATGAGTTTGTCGGCGTGCTTCGACAGCAAGGCTATCGAGACATATTCGACTTTGTCTCTGAACCCGACGAGACCAAAGCTCGCGCTGTTCTGACCCTACTTCTCACCAGGCAGTTTGCAGCACCGCTGTTCGATGGGATCCTTCGCCCATACGACTCCCCGACCGCCAATTGGTACTTTCTCGCATGGTTGTTCCGAGATGCCCCAGCTCAACGACTTGGACCAATGGTGGCGGAACAGCAAGGAGGGTCCCCCCTCGAAAAGCGCGTCTCTCTGCTTAACCACATCCGTCAGTTCGTCAGGCCGCTATTTCCAGAGCGCGAAAGCTGGGCTTGGGCGGCTCTATCGGAGGTCATGCTCGCGCGGCTCGAGGGGAGTCGGAGGGCGCTTAAGGGTACCCTTTTCGAGGCGCTGGTGCGGCGTCTGCTCAAGGAGGTTGTTAGCGATGCCGGTCTCTCTCTCGAAATCGGGGACGGAGAGGTGCGAATCCACGACGAAACATACGATGTACAAGTGATGGGGCGCGAGGGGAATCTCCTCATCCCCGTCAAGACTCGCGAGACCATGGGCGGTGGGCATGCACTGCTCTTCACGCGTGACATAGACAAGTCTATCAGAGTGGCCGTAGAGAACGGTTACCGCTGCTTGCCAGTCGTCATCGCGGAGTCTTGGGGCGGTGACCTCGGGTCTCTCGCAAGCAAAGAGTTTGTCTACATTCAAGCAAACCCGAATCAGGTCGCCGTACTGGAACCTAGGTTGCGAGAAGAGCTAAGAAAGTTCGTGCCTTTGCTTCGTTCTTTGGCGTGAGCTACCCCATCGCCAGCGTGAGCTGATCGGCGACTCGTTGCCTCGCCATGGCACAGTAGGTCGGATTACAGTCAACGCCCAGGTAGTGCCGTCCGAGCCGCTGCGCCGCCAAGGCGGTCGTCCCGCTCCCAACAAAGGGGTCAGCAACCAGTCCACCGATCCGCGATCCCGCCTTGACGCAAGTCTCCACAAGCGTCTCGGGAAACACGGCAAAGTGCGCGTCGGGAAACTTTGAAAGTGGGATCTCCCAGACCGTTCGCTTGTTCCTCCCCTTCGGGTGAAAAGCCTGATCCCACCTCCCGTCGTGCAGGTTCTGGTTACCTTGGTTCTTGCCCTGTTCTGGCGTCCCACCCCGCTTACCGAGATGGTTCCGACCCCCGCGCATGCGACTCTTCTCCGAAAACGTCACATGCGGCTCGCGAATCGAGTCCGCATCGTAGTAGTACTCCCGAGAACTGGCCAATAGAAACACATATTCGTGATCGGTGGTCGGACGATTCTTGACCGACGCTGGCATGGCGTTTGACTTGTACCAGATAATGTCTGACCGGAGCCACCAACCATCGTCCTGTAACGAGAGAGCCACTCGCCATGGCAGACCCAACAAACGGCCATCTTGGTATTTGTCACCCAGGTTTAGCCAGAGTGTCCCATCTTGCCGCAAGACGCGCCGCCAGGCGCGAAGTATCGCGGTCAGTCGTGAAACGTAGGCTGCGGGTGACTCTTCAAACCCGACTTGCTCGGGATGACTGTAGTCTCGCTGCTGGTAGTACGGTGGACTCGTCACGATTGCATCAACAGCCGCACTCGGAAGCTGTTTGGCGACGTCCCCCGCGTCGCCGCAGATGATCTGATCCAGGCAGTCCTCCGGATTTGGCATGTACCTCTCTCCAGGTCCGACCCTCGCCTCTAGTATAATCCTCCACGTAACCAAGTGCATTACCCAAAAAACGCGGAACCAAACCGGTCGAGGCCTAACAAGCGCTTGAAGCTGACGGGAGTCGATCGCCTAAGGGAAGCCGAGTTGTGCGGTGGCGGGCGCGGACTGTGGTCCCCTTCCCTTGCGCCGCTGGGCGAGTCGCCCGCAGCTTGAGCGCGATCCGTTCGGCGGCTTCGACACTAATGCTCCGTGCACGTCTCGTTCTTGACGATGCCAGGCTCGCTCACCAGCATCTCGATAGCGTTCTTGACCCCCCACGTTTCCGGGTGTTTTGGGCGGCCTCGTGCGCACTTCTCCGGGCAGTCGGCAACGTGCTCAAGAATGTTGACACGAAAGTATCGGAGGAACGTCGTGCCGCAATTGAAGCCGCCTGGGTCAGATGGGAGACCGATCGAAGGGAACACGCCATATTCTGGGAGTTCATCAAGGCCGAGCGAGACCTGATCCTCAAGAAGTACGAAATTCGGATCGATATGAGCGAGCATGGGGCCGTGTCGAGGGATCTGATCTCAGGGGAGGCGACCCTTGAGACGCTTGGGCCGGAGTACTATATCCCCCTCACTGAGGGCCCGTTCGCGGGTATGGACGCACGGGAGCTGGTCCGCGATGCGCTTGAGTGGTGGGACGAGCAACTCGCGGCAATCGAAGCCGCCTAACAAGCGCTTGAAGCTGACGGGCGGTGACCGCTCTAAAGGAAGCGGACTGTTGTGCCCTGGCGGGCATGGACTGTCGTCCACTTCTCTTGCGCCGGCGGGCGAGTCGCCCGCAGCGTAAGCTCGGTCCGTTAGGCGGTGCTCGCCCAAGTGCAAAGGAATGACATAGGGGGTTCCGCGCTCGCCCGTTTCTGGTTCTCCAAGCTAGCCACGTTTAATGACAAGCTGCACCGTCTCAGATGACGGCCTCGCCGAGGCCGAGCGGAACCGAGAAGGGACGCGATGATCGAGGGCACGCCGGGGCTGGACTTGTCAGCGCTGGTCCAAGGGGTCCTAGCTGAGGGCCCCGGCCCGGGCGCGCTCCACGGGATCGAACGCCTGTTCCGCGGCCCCATGGGCTTCGCAGGGCCCCAGGTAGAACGGAATCCTTACGCCCGACTCTTCCACACACACACCGGCAGCACCGTCGCGGCCGCGGTGGGCAACGAGAGCAAGACACTCGACGCCCTTTCGTCGCTGAGCATCGAGCTCATGCTGGAGTACATCGAGGAGAACACGGAGGCGACATGGGCCCGCTCCCGGCCGGAGCGACGCTTCCTGGCTGTCCCCGGGTTGCCGACCAAGCCACCTGTGCTCCTGATCCTGGATCCCGGGGTGGCAGAGGTCTCCCAGAGCCGGCGGGTGACGGACGACGTCCAGTTCGATACGCTGCGGATGGTCGTCGCCTTCGACCGTCTCCGGCCCGTGATACACGAGGTGGCGGGCGAGCGGGTGGCCGGCGCCTTCTCGGGGATCGGCCCGGAGGCGGCCATCCAGCTGATGTGGATCTCGCAGCCGGAAGTAGTGGTGACGCGGCTGCCCAAGATGGTCCCCCTGTGCGCCCCGTCCCCGCATCTGGCCGTGCGCTGCGCGACGGAGGTCTCTTCGGTGGGGATCTTCTGCAAGGATTCCGAGGGCGAGCTTGGCGTCAGCGCCTGCTACCACGGGACTGGGCCCGTGGGGACGCCGGTGACAGTCGGCGCGGTGGCCAGCGCGGTGAAGCACACGGACAGCGTGCAGGACATTGTGTTTATCCCGCTCCCCGTTGGGAACCCGAGTCCACGGGTGTACGCGCGGAAGGGCGTGCGTGGTCGCCCGGCGCCCTCTGAAGCGGAGCCGGTGACCTTCGACGGCGCGGGCACCAAGAGGAAGGTCACGACGTACATCAAGTCCCACGACGCGGGCATCTTGCGCAACCGAAGAACCCTGCAGCTCAAGGTCCAGACGCCAGCGGACACGAACTCCGGAGACTCGGGCTCGGCGCTGGTCGACCAGGATGACCGCGTGGTTGCCTTCGGCTTCGAACGTACCGGACTCGGGGAGTTTCCCGAGCTCACCGACTGGATCTGGGCGGCCAACGCGCTCTCGGCGCTCGGGCTGACACCCGTCTAAAAGAGATCAGGAGGAGACGTGGGGTTCCTTGGGAATCTGCTGAAGAAGATCGGCGGTGCGGCGCCCACCGATATGACCTTCGTGCCCTCGCTGGCCCCGGCCGCCGCGGCCGGGCCGGCGGAGCCAATCATAGCCGACGAGTGCTACGTAGAGCTGTACGTGGAGTCGTTGCGCCTGGCCCAAGCACGCAAGTTCGCCACGCGATTTGATGGCGCCGTGTACTCCTTCGTCACTCTCTCGCGTGAGGGGGACACGAAGGCGGAGTTCGCCGCGGTCTCCAAGCCCGACAAACTGGCGGAGTTGGACAGCCAGTCGCTCGACAAGGTGATCACGGTGTCCAAGCAGATGATGGGCGCGGTGCCCTGGCGCGGCGGCACGCTCGGCCTCGAGGTCGGTCTGTTCTCGGTAAAGAAGGGCAACCTGCTGAGCCCGGTTCTGGACTACGTCACCAAGGTGTCCTCGACGGCAGGTGCAAGCTTCGTAGGGGCTGTTAAGCCTTTCCTGCCGCTGATTACGGAGGGCGTTGATCTCCTGGCGGGCCAGCGACAGGACACCGCGATCGAGGTCGCGGTGGACACCGACCTGACTGTGACGGCCAGCACGATGCTCGCGATGATCGCGGCGCCCAAAGGGTCCATCGATCCGTCCAAGCTCACGGTGGACCCGAGCGACCACAAGCTGCTGCTGGACGGCAAACCGCTGCAGCGTGGCTACTGCGTCTTCTCGATCCGGCGGGTCCTGCGGAAGGCCGACTACGGAGAGATCCCAGAGCTGAAGGAGAAATACGCCGCGGTCCAGACCGCGATCAAGGCAAACAAGATCAAAGACGCCGAGGAGGCCCTGATGGTCTTTCGGCTGGCCACGATCGCTTCACCCGATCTCATTCCCTCGGACGCCGCCGCGCTGGTGGACAGGGCGACCAGGAAGGTCAAGGCCGCGTTCGGCCCAGGTGGCATCTCCAAAGCGGAGAGAGAGGCTCCCCCGGAACCGCTTTCCAACATTGGCCTCTACGAGCCGCCGGACGAGCCTTGACGAGCCCCAGGGTGGTCGTGAGCGCGGATCCCAGGGCGGCCAGCCACGCCTTTATCCGCTAGACCGCATTGCACCCGATCGGAGCGTGGTCGTGGGAGTGCCCTAGCACCCACTGGCACGTACGCCGGTCTAACCTTTGCTCGAGCCATCCCGGAGGCCCTCATGCAGTACTTGTTCCTAGCCGGTCGCGTTCTCTACGGTGGCTTCTTCCTGCTTGCTGGGATCGACCATTATCGTCACGTGCAAATGATGACGCCCTATGCAGCAGCCAAAGGGATTCCGGCCCCGCGGCTGGCCGTACTCGGCTCTGGATCGCTCATCATCCTCGGCGGCCTGAGCGTTCTCCTGGGCGTCCGCCCCACCTGGGGAGTCCTGTTGCTGACGGCCTTCCTCGTGCCGACGTCGTTCCTGATGCACAACTACTGGGCGGCCAGCGATCCCGCAGTCCGCCAAATGGACATGACCAACTTCAAGAAGAACATCGCGCTCCTGGGAGCCGCTTGGATGCTGCTGCTCATCCCGCAGCCGTGGCCATTGAGCCTGAGGTGGTGACGACGGGCGCGCCCGAAGCACGGCACGAACGAATGGCATCATGGCGAAAGTGGAAATCGCAGTACGATAAGGACTGAGCCAGGGCCTGAGATCAATGAGGGGCCCGACCGGAAACGCATCACCGGTCGGGCCCCACGTGTTCTTAGGTGGGCCAAGGCCGCAGCTTGCGACGCTTCCCCGAGCGGGATATGCTGCGGGCCCACAACCCTTCCGCGCCCGGAGTCGACCCATGTTTAGCGTCGCCACCACCCGCTCGCTCGGATTCCTCGCCGCCGTCCTCGTCGCCGCCGCCGCCGCCGCCCCCCCTCCGCTCGTCGCCCAGCGGCCGAAGCGGAAGGCGCCTCCGGCCTCCGCCATCTCACCGCGCGCCGACTCGACGCGGTCGGCGCCGGCGGGCGACCCGGCGCTGCGCGCGCTGCACTGGCGCCTCGTCGGGCCGTTCCGGGGCGGCCGCGCGGTGGCGGTCGCGGGCGATCCGACGCGCCCGCTCGTGTTCTACTTCGGGGCGGTGGACGGCGGCGTGTGGAAGACGACGAGCGGCGGCGCGACCTGGAGCAACGTCAGCGACGGCAAGTCCGAAATCGCGTCGGTGGGCGCCATCGCAGTAGCGCCGTCCGACCCCAACGTGATCTACGTGGGCGCGGGCGAAGCCGACTGGCGCGAGGACCTCACGTACGGGGACGGGATGTGGCGCTCGACCGACGGCGGCGCCACGTGGCGGCATCTGGGCCTCGAGGACACGCGGCATATCGCCGTGGTGCGCGTGCATCCCAGGAACCCGGATCTCGTGTACGTCGCGGCGATGGGCCACGCCTTCGGACCCAATCCCACGCGCGGCGTGTTCCGCTCCGCGGACGGCGGCACCACGTGGCAGAAGGTGCTGTTCGTGGACGACTCGACCGGCGCGATCGATCTGGCGCTCGACCCCGCGAACCCGCGGATCTTGTACGCGGCGCTGTGGAAGACCCAGCGCTTCCCGTGGGGGTTCTCGGCCGGCGGTGGGAAGAGCGGCCTGTGGAAGAGCACGGACGGCGGCGACACCTGGAGCGACATCACCGCGAGCGAAGGCCTGCCGCGGCGGCCGCTCGGCCGCCTCGGCATCACCGTGTCACCCGCCAACCCGTCGCGCCTCTGGGCCAGCGTCGAGGCGCCCGACTCGCTGGGCGGCATCTTCCGCTCCGACGACGCGGGCAAGAGCTGGGAGCGGGTGAACGCCGAGCAGAAGTTCATGATCCGGCCGTGGTACTTCTCCTTCGTGACAGCCGATCCCGTGGATGAAAACACCATGTACGTGCTGAACCTCGGCACGTGGCGCTCGGTGGATGGCGGCCGGACGTTCTCGCGCATCCGCGTGCCGCACGGCGACTGCCACGTCCTGTGGATCGATCCGCGCGACCCCAAACGGATGATCGAAGGGAACGACGGCGGTGCGACGGTGTCGTTCGACGGCGGCGCCACCTGGTCCACCGTGTACAACCAGCCGACCGCGCAG
>Ga0134085_10000817_pt1 | contig 11102 bp, 9 predicted proteins | sample 15_taG_10_FD_123125 | JGI IMG/M metagenome (GOLD analysis project Ga0134085, IMG submission 123125) | Grasslands soil microbial communities from the Angelo Coastal Reserve, California, USA - 15_D_Rain_20cm_2_09182015 | ecosystem: Environmental > Terrestrial > Soil > Grasslands ...
GAATGAGGATCTGGCGGTCGCCGCCGGTGTCCTTTTCTCTCTCTGTGCTGTCGTCTTCTATATCAACGCCCTCGGCGCTGGCTCGCGCTGGAAAGAATTATTTGCCGGCTCACCTGATCGCCCGCTGCTGACTGTCCATTCTCACGTTGGTGCATTCGCAGCCGTATCCGCTGCCTGGGCTCTTTTTTCACACGACTGGACCGCGCTCGCGTTTGCCTCCATCATGCTCGCTGTCGCGGCTCTTGGACGCGCTCTCGAATCACGGCACCTGCAGGTTCAGTACGTTCTAATTGGAGCGCTCAGCCTCTATCGCGGCGTTGTCGTGAATCTCCATCTCGAATCGGGGGAGCATGCTCACGTGCGAATACGGCTCCTCACACTCCCCATTCTCGCCGCAGCGTTCTATGTCTCCGCCAAGCTAGCAGCTCTGCGTGACGATCCCGAGCAGCGTACCATTCGTGGCCTCTTCGCGGCTGCAGGAAGCGCTTTCATCGCGCTTCTTATCTGGTTTGAGGTGCCGGAGCTTTGGCAGCCACTCGCGTTCATCGCCTTTGCGGTGATTTTGTCTGAAGCCGCGGGCGCGATTCGTTATCACGCGCTTGCCTGGCACGCGAATCTTCTTACGGGTCTCGCCGTCTACGCAGCTCTCACGGCCGATTCGGCCGGTATTCACCGCTGGCACACCATTCTGGTGCGCGCGTTCAGCGCGTTGCCGGTCGTTGTCGGCTGCTATTGGCTTGCCGAGCGCCTCGGTACCAAGAACGATCGGCACCTCGAGATTGCGCGAGCGGCCTACACATGGGTCGCAGCCAGCATGATGGTTTGGATCCTTCAGGAAGCGCTCCACGCGCCCTGGATTGCCGTTGGCTGGATCGTTTTCGCCGTCGTGCTCGCGCTTTCCACGCGCTGGATTCGTTATACTCAGATTGCCTGGCAAGCGAACGTCGTCGGCCTCTGTGCCCTCCTCCGCGCGTACTTTTATAACTACAACCTGGAGCAGAAATTCTGGGGCGCCATTTCCTCGCGCATTTTTACAATATCGGTCGTCGCCGCGGGCTTGTACTTCCTCTCGCGCAAAGCCGCGCCGGAAGAACGTTTCGCCCGGGCCATCGCTTTTCTTCATTCTTTCGCGGCGACCGGGCTACTTGCCCTCCTCGCCTGGTACGAAGCGCCTAACGGATGGCTAGCTCCGCTCTGGGCCGCGTTTGCGCTGGTCCTGGCCATTGTTGATCAGCGCCTCGAACTCGAGGAATTGCCCAGGCAATCGCATATTCTCGCTGGCCTGACGTTGCTTCGCAGCATCAGCGTGAATCTCTACGTCACCGCCACCTGGCACGGCATCAGCGTGCGCCTCTTGTCGCTGGCCATTGTCGCGGTGATTTTCTATGCGCTATCGCGCCTCATTCGCATGCCTGAAGAGTGGCGCCAGCGTGACATCCATCACATCTATTCCTGGGCGGCATCCACCATCGGCGGCCTGCTCCTCTGGTATGAATTGCAAACACAGCCCACCAGTGTCGCCGTCGCGTGGGGTGCGTTTGGCTTAGTGCTCTTTGAGTACGGCCTGTTGCGCAAGATCACGCAGTTCCGCTATCAGGCGTACGTAGCGCTTATCGCCGCCTTCACGCGGATTTTCTTTTCCAATCTCACCTCAAGCGAACCGGGCGAGTTCTGGGGACCGCGCATGTACACTATCCTCCCGCTCGCACTGATTTTCTTTTTCGTCTATGCGCAATTGCCGGAGAAAGAAGAAAGCACGGGGCGCGACCGCAGGCTCCACTTTGACGTTCTTCTCGCGTACCTGGGCACGGCCACAATCGTGGCGCTTTTCTATTTTCAGTTTCCCATCGAATGGGTGGTCACTTCTTGGGCGGCCGTCGTGTTCGCGCTTCTCGGCGCCGCGCTCCTCCTGAATCGCCCGCTCTTCCTTTATCAAGGGTTGCTACTGACGTTCTTGGTTCTCGCCCGTGGTATGGTGCACAATCTTTTCGGCGCCGGCTATTTTGGTGAGGGTGACTGGCAAGGGCGCTATTTCATTCTCAGCAGTGCATCCGGGATTTTACTGGCGAGCCTGTTCTTCGCTTTCCGTCTCCGCGGGCGTTTCAACATCCCGCAGAATCTGGGTGCCTGGGTAAGACCGCTTGCGGTGATTGCAAGCCGCCCGGAGCAAGTCGTGTTTTTTGTCTCCACCAACCTGGTCACCTTCATGCTCGCGCTAAAAATGCGGTCGGGAATGATCACCGTGTCGTGGGGCATTGAAGGTGTGATGATTTTCTTGCTGGCGCTGGCGGTCAAGGAACGCAGTTTTCGGCTCACGGGCCTGGGAATTCTTCTCCTCTGCGTCGCGAAAGTCATGGCTCTCGATGTTTGGGGGCTTCAGCCGCGAGATCGATACGTTACCTTCATCATTGTCGGCGCCGCACTGGTACTCGTTTCCTTCCTTTATAGCAAGTATCGCGACGCTATTCGCCAATACCTATGAAGCGCTCCGTTGTGTTCGTCGTTTTCTTTCTCATCCTGGGCTTTGCGCTCGCGGGTCTCTATTGGAGCCAGCGCCGCCCCAAGTCCCCTCCTGTCTCGGCCAACGCTATTTTGAATATGGCCGCGGACGCCCAGCGCGATCTCTCGCGTGTTCCCATGCGCTTCACGCGCCTCTCCGATGAACAGGAAATCGCCATCGGCAAGGAACTGGCCGCCCGCTACGCAACACGGTCGCGCCAGCTCACTCCTGAAGAAGAAGGCCTCGAAAAGTACGTTACGCGTGTCGGTGGTGTGGTGGCCTTGCACGCGCATCGTCACCTGCCGTATACCTTCACTGTTCTTCCCGATCACAACATGATCAACGCTTTCTCCCTACCGGGCGGTCCGGTCTACGTCGGCGAAGGCATGCTCGACCTTATGATGAGCGAAGATGAGCTTGCCAACGTCCTGGCCCACGAGATCGAGCACATCGACCACTATCATTGCGTCGAGCGCGTGCAGCTCGAAGCAAAACTAAAGAATCTTAACCTCGATATTCTGGGCGCACTACTGCAGATCCCTCTCGATTTCTGGCAAGTCGGCTACCACAAGAACGAAGAATTCGAAGCAGACCGAGAAGGAATGTTTCTTGCAGTTCGGTCCGGCTACTCTCCGTACGGCGCCGTCGATCTGTTCGAGCGTTTCTCTAAATTGTGCGACGAATATGTCATCCACGCGCAAAGCCCGGACGAGGAACTTTCCGAGTTGGCTATTCAGAGTTTGAACGGTTATTTCCGCTCACACCCACTCCCCTCCGAGCGTCTCGCGCAAGCCAGGCGTTTGATCGCCGAGCAACATTGGGAGGATCGCAAGACGCAAAAGTCTTTTCGCGTGGAATACGAAGTGCACAGCGGAGAATACGTCAAGTGATGACACGTGCGGTAGAACTGGAAGGGAAATCAGAGCGGGAAGTCTCAGTCCGCTAAAACAATCCGGGAATCTTCATGCCGGCTATTCCGGGAATGCCGCCCGCGAGGTTTTTCATCTGGTTGGCGAGTTCTTCATCGACGCGCCGCGACGCTTCATTGACTGCCGCGCGGATCAAGTCCTGCAGCATCTCCTGGTCCTTACCGGCAAAAACTTCCGGCTCGATTTTCACGTCGACGATTTGCTTCTGGCCATTCATTTTCACATTGACCATGCCGCCGCCGGCCGAGGCTTCCACGGTCACGGAATTCACCTGCCTCTGCAGGTCTTCCTGCAATTGCCGGAATCTCGACAGCATCTGTTGGAGAGCGCTGACTTCCATCAGGATTCCTCTTGGTTTCGTTTCACTTCGGAGATTTTACCTCCGAAGCGTTGCAACAAGGACCGCACCATCGGATCGCGCTCGAATTGCGCACGCAACTCTTGCGTGCCGGACGCACCTCGCGTCGACGACGCGGCTGCCGCTGCAACTGTCTCAAGTTTAGCACAGACCCGCACCGTCCGACCGAGCACCTTGCTCGAAATGACACGGATCTTTTCCAGGGACTCGCGGCCCTCGAGCAATTCCGCGAACGGCCGTTTCTCTGGAGAAAAATAAAGCCGCAGTTCCGCCCCTTCTAATTCCCACCGGTTGCTCTGTTCCACGATCTCGCCGAGAAATTTCTGTTGCGCCTGAATCGCGGCCTTGATCTCCGCAACATTTTCTTGTGAAATTCCGACAACCTGCGCCACTGGGCCATTTGTTCTGGCCGCGGCGACGGGTTCTTCCTTCTGAACGCTTTCTTCGGTCGCCGCGGGAACTGTTGCCGGGGCAACTGCGGGCACCGCGGTTGCAGAAGCGGTTCGCCCCGTTGCGAACGGAGAAGGGAATTGTGTTCGCGCTTCGACCTTGCGGGGTTGCGGCATCGGGGGTACAACGTTCGATGCAGCGCTCCTTGGAGTGGGCGTAACGGTTCCCGCACCTGTTACTCCACGCGCCGTTCCTATGCTTGCAGAGCCGCTTAGCGCGCCACTATGCAATTCCGCGAGCAGCTCCTCGAGCGGCGCCAGCCGCGACGCATTAATCAGCCGCAGCAATCCCATCTCGAGATGCACGCGCGGATCAGGTTTGCGCCGCAAATCATCATCCGTCTGCAACAGAATTTGAAAAAATCGCGTCAAGTCTTCTTCGCTGAAAAGCGCCGCCGCTTTCGCGAGCGCCGGACGCTGGTCCGGCGTCGCCGCAATCAAATCCGAATCTGCGCCGCACGTCCGCGCGATCAGCAGGTTGCGAATGTGCCGGATCGCTTCCCGGCAAAAGTGTTGCAGGTTGCGCCCTTCCTTCTGGAACGTGTGTACGAGCCCAAGCGCGCGGTCCGCCGATCCTTCTGCAATTGCCTGGATTAACTCTTCCAGGGCATCGTCCGGCACCACGCCCAGCAATTCGCGCACCTCTTTGTCCGGAATCGTGTCGCCGCAATAGGCGCGCGCCTGCTCCAGCAACGACAGGGCGTCGCGCAAGCTGCCTTCGGCCATTCTCGCAATCACCGCCATGGCGCCCGTGTCGATCTTCAAGTCTTCTTTGTTCGCGATCTCTTCCAGGCGTCCCGCGATCTCTGCGAACGTCAACGCGCGAAAATGAAAGTGTTGCGACCTTGATCGGATCGTATCTACCAGGTCCTCAGGTTGGGTCGTCGCCATTACAAAAATTACGCGGTCCGGCGGTTCTTCAAGCGTCTTCAGCAATGCGTTCGACGCTTCTCCCGTCAGCATGTGCGCTTCGTCGAGGATTACGACTTTGCTTCTCGAAGCTGCCGGCGCGTAGCGCACCATCTCGCGCAGTTCGCGGATCTGGTCGATGCCGCGGTTCGAAGCCGCATCGATCTCAATCACGTCCAGCGAAGTCCCGGCCGCAATCTCCTTGCACGAGTCGCATTCCCCGCAGGGATTCGGCGTTGGCCCCTTCACGCAATTCAACGCTTTCGCCAGAATCCTCGCCGCGGTCGTTTTTCCCACGCCCCGCGCACCCGAAAAGATATACGCGTGCGCCACGCGGTCATGCTTGATCGCATTTTTCAGAGTTTCGGTTACGTGCTGCTGGCCGACGAGATCGTCAAACGTTTGGGGGCGCCACTTGCGGGCTATGACCTGGTAGCTCATGGAAAAGTTTTCAGTTCTCAAGCTTCTCGAATCAGCGCAGAGAAGAAGTCATCAGCATTCCTTCGGTCTTTTCTCCCACTGAAAGCTGATAGCTGATTTCTGATCATCATTCAGTGAGAGGAACTTCGGGTGATCTGCGGCACCCGAGGTGATCCCGGTACCGTTGCTCCCTTCCGGGCCTGGCGGGGTTCGCGGGACCTCGTTGCACAGAGCCCGAAGTTCCACGCTCCGGCACTCGCGTTTATGTTCCGCGAGAGCAGAGAAAAGTCTAGCACAGCGTCTCCAGCCCAGCCAGAACGCGCGGCCTCGGGTGCTTACATTTCTTTCGGGAAGATTCTTGATTGTTCGAGAATTGCTGGCGCGCGGATCAGGATTTCGGTTTCGCGGCCGCTGCTGCCGGCGCATCCGGTGGCTGCACGTCGGAGGGATTCACCCAGTTCACTTTGAACGGTCCCGCTCCGTGAACCTGTACGATGGTTTCGCCCTTGCTCATCGCGAAATGCCTCATTTCCTTTGGCATCGTCACAAAATTTCCGACGTTCATCGTTATCATTTTTGTTTCGTCGAAAGTCTCGCCCATGCCTGCCAGGAATGTTCCCTTTAACACGGTTACGTTTTCATCGGTCGGATGCCAGTGCGCCGGTATCTTGGCACCGTCGACGCACCTGAGGCGCACCACGAATGGCGTCCCCTCGACGCTGGGATCGCCGGCCACCGTCGCGAGATCGCAGCCCTTTATGATCGGCGTCCACTTCAAATCCCCGAAGTGCATGATTTTGGGTGGCGCCGCACTCTCTTTTTTGTCTTGACTATGAACGCCCATCGCGAGCACCGCCGAACCAATCAAAGCGACACACACACCTATGATTCGAATCCTTTTCATACGACTCTCCTTCGTTAAAAGGCTAGGGCTCCCGAACTGGCCAAAAGATACTCCTCCCACCCGGCGCAGGCAACTCAAGTCCATCTCGCAGTCGCCGATCAAGCACTGTCTCACGCCCGCGCCACTACGGTGCCAGATCGATCGCGCAATTCTTCGTTCAACCTGGGTTGGTTGAACGCCGCCCAAAACAAGATGAGCCGCGAAGGGACATTCCAGGCTGTCCCCGCGCGGCTTGATTTCGCTGCGATCTCTGCGCTAAATCTCTGTTCTTCCTATTTCCTTGGAAAGTTCGGATCGGCCTTCACTTCATTGATCTGCTTGGTGTGACGTTCGCTGTGCGCTGCGATGAGGAGAACAAACTCGTACCCATCCAGCTTGCCCATCGGGCTGTCTGTCACATGGTCGCGCAAGCCCGTTGCGTTCTTGAGAAAGTCTTCTGTCGTCGCGCGGCTCTCCACAAAATGCCTGACAGAGGCGTCCGCCGAACCGAAACGGTTCGTTGGCACCAGCGGTTCCGGCGCTTGCGCCTTATTTGTGCGGTCGGGAACCATCGCCAGCACGCCTTCATCGGTTTTTTTCACGTCGCGCCCCGGCTCACCCGCCGGCGCCATCATGACCTTTTCCTTCACCATTCCGAGGATAAAATCCTCCGCCGCTGCGATGTGCTCCATCACCTGCGCCACAGACCAGCGGTCCGGTGCCGGCTTGAAGTTCCACTGCGCTTCCGATAGTCCCTTCGTTGCCTCCAATACGTTTTTCTTCGTTGTTTCCAGATACTGCAGCGCCTTGTCTTTCTCCGTTTGCGTTACTTCTTGTGCCGATCCAGTCGCTGCTCCCGCCATCATCAGCAACGCGAACAGCATGCCTCCCAGGGACTTGGTTCTCATCTTTTTCTCTCCTTGTCTTATGCGGCCGCATGGGGGCCGGCTTTCCTTTTCTCGATTGGGAAACGGGGATTTGCAGGATACCACAGCATCTGTCCTTCTTGCGCGGCGCAAGTGCGGCTCGAAGTCCCCATCAGGCGCGAACATCGGCGCAACCGGCGCAAAGAACGAAAGCAGAGGTGAATTTAGCGGATGGTTTTCGGTGCGAGGAATGAGCGCCGCGTTCCGTGTGGACGGGTTACGCGGCGGCTTCAGGGGCCTCTGGCTGGCGGCTAGGAGTTAGGCTGTGGAACTACTGTTGGCAGGATCTGTTTGGCGAACGGTGTTTGCATCGCTGTGTTGCGTTGTCCGCCACAATCTCCTTGAATTCTGGCTCTCCTCCAATGACGTGGAACTAAATTTCACAAACTACGGCCCGTGTTTCTGCGCCGGCTTCTCTGATCCCTCAGTCCCCATCTCCAGTGCCGGAGACGCAGATGCAGGGCGGATGACAAAGGACGATCGACGCAATCCGCGCATTTTCAATAGCTTGAAATTTGCTGCGAATGTAGGTGCTGCGTCAGGGCGGGAAATCGGTTCACGTTGGAACAGCTCGCGTCCGCAAACGAGTCGGCGCACGCGACTTACAGCTTGTTACAACGCAAGCTTTGTCTCAGGCTGCGGCGCCACCCGTTTTTTCTTTTCTGGTATCGAGGCCATCGCGTTTCAGGTAGCGGTACAAACTGGTGCGTCCGATTCCCAGGAATTGCGCAGTCCTCAGCCGGTTTCCCTGGCACATCTCCAGCACGCGCTGCATGTGCACTTTGCGCACCTCTTCGAGCGACAGCGGTTTCCAGTCATCGTCCCCCCGCGAGCGCGCCTCCGGCCGCTGCAGTTGTTCCGGCAAATCCGCCAGATCGATGAAATCTCCCGTCGCCGTTATGCACGCGCTGGAAATGACATTCTCCAGTTCGCGCACATTGCCCGGCCACCCGTGCCCTAGCAATACGGTCTGCGCACGCCGCGTCAGCCCTAAAATGTTTGCTCCATACGCGCCGTTGTATTTCTTCAGAAGAAATTGCACCAGCAGTGGAATATCTTCCAGCCGTTCCTTCAGTGAAGGAATGCGGATGTGGATCGAGCTCAAGCGGTAAAAAAGATCTTCGCGAAAGCGTCCCGCCAGTACCTCTGCGCGCAAGTCCCGGTTCGTGGCGGAGATCAGCCGCACGTTGATGTGCCGTACTTCGGGCGAGCCCACTCGCTGGATTTCCCGGTTCTCAATCACGCGCAAAAGTTTCGCCTGCATCGGCAGCGAAGTTTCTCCCACTTCATCCAGAAACACCGTTCCGCCGTTCGCGAACTCGAAGAGTCCCGGCCGCGTGTCGGTGGCCCCCGTAAACGCCCCGCGTACGTGCCCGAAGAGCTGGCTCTCCAGCAGCGTGTCCACCATTGCGGAACAGTTACACACCGCCAGCTTTTGCTGGCTCACCGGACTGATTTGGTGGATGGCCCTGGCGACCAGCTCTTTTCCCGTTCCCGTCGGCCCCACCAGCAGAACGTCGGTGTAGTGGCGCGCAACTTTCCGCGCAAAGTCAAACACCTCCAGCATCGCGGGACTCTTCCCAACGATGCCATGAAATTCCAGGTCCTTAAGCAACTGCTCTTCGAGCGCCCCCACGCGCCGCCTTTGGTCGTACAACGCAGCAATGTCATCCAGCGACCTCTTCAGCCGCGTGCGGTCGATAGGCTTCGGCATGAAATCCGACGCTCCCCGCCGGATCGCTTCCAGCGCCGATTCCAATGTGTAATCCCCGGTCATGAGAATAATGTGCGCTCCGGGGTCACTACGCGATACTCGATTCAGGAACTCGTATCCGTCCATTCTCGGCATGTGCACATCGACCAGCACCAAGCGGCAATGGCCACTCTTTACCAGCTGGAGTGCTTCTTCCGGGCTGGAAGTAAGGACGGTCTCATATCCTATGTCCGCGATCACCGCCGACAACATTTCCAGTTGCGCCGGATCGTCATCCAGGATGCACGGCGTCAGCGATGATTTCGGAGCGACGACCTCAACCGTTCTTGACGAAGCCAGTCCCACAATGCCCCCAATAGTCCTTCCTTGGCATCCCAAGTGCCATTCCTTCGCCTCTTGCCCATCTGCCCTTCGAGTTTCCAGGGATTGCTTCGAGTTCTCTACTCCGTTGAAACTATTGCGGTTATGTCTCTCTAACCGACGATCATCGGTTTCGACGCAGAAAGGACTTCTTGTTCAATGCAGCGCCTGATTCGAGATTCCTCCCAGTGATCTCAGCCCTTGCTCCACTTCGGTCCACATCCGCTTCCGCCATTCCCATTCCGGCACATTGCTCGTCTCACTCGGCGGCGTGGGAGCACTTCTTACCCGCGGATTCCCACACCCCATTCGGGCGTTGTTGTCCACCGCTTGACTCCCCTCGAGACTATTCTTCTTTATCGATAGAATCGCAATTCGGCTGGACCTGCTTGAGGCGGAACTGTTGATGTCCTTCGGCGGTGACTCCGACATGCTGAGCTCGGTAAGCGACTGGAAGAGAGCGCTCCGGGGAGGTGGTTTGCAGAAGCCGCAGAAAGATCAAGGACCCTGGACAGCGCGAATGGGTGAGCGTGAGGTGCTTGCCGCTCTCTCCTTTCCAATCAAGCTCTGACTTCTCGACAAAAAAAATGGGCGATATCCCAGCCGGATGCTTCGACGGGATAGGAATTGCTGATCGCACGTTCTTCGGTCAGCGGCATGGCGAACCTCTGGAAGACGGAACTGCAGATCCGCTGCCAGCCAAGTTTTGGGCCAAATCAATGAAAGCGCGGCCCTTATCAGTAGATGAAGTTTCTGGAACTGTCTGCGGATGGCACAGCCCTAAGTGGCGTGTTCACAAATGGAGCACAAGCTCAGTGCCGGAAAATTGTCCGAAACAAGGGCACTAGGAGTTGCTCCGGCAACAACGTATCCATGGCAGCTCCTTCGATTGGCGAGAAAACGTAACCGAACCCGACAACTGCAAGTACCAGTCCAACCATCGCGTAGCTGTTGCCCCTTAGCCAATCCAGGTATCGTTGCGCGCGAGTCTCCCCCATGAACAGCATGATGCCCGTGCTGCCGTCAAGCGGCGGAACCGGCAGAAGGTTGAATGTTCCGAGCAGCAGATTGAGGAAGAAAAAAACGCCAAGCACGCTCGTGGGGAAATCCGCGCGCCCGCTGCTTTCATCCACGCGAAGCCAGTGGTGAGTCCATCCGAGCCGCAGCCCTAAGGCCGCGATCAGCATCAGGGTGTAGTTTGTCGCCGGTCCGGCCAACGCCATCCAGGCGGCCCGGCGCGGATGCCGCCGTTCCCACACCGGATCGTACGGCGCGCTCGCCCAGCCAAAAAGGTTGCGAGTCACAATCAGCGAGAGTATCGGGAAAACCACCATTCCCCAAGGTTCGCGCTGAATGTGTGGCACCGGATTCAGAGATACTTGACCACCCGCGAACGCTGTGTCATCCCCGCCGATTTTGGCGGCCAGCGCGTGCGCCGCTTCGTGGCAAGTGGTGGAAAACAGAAACGCAACATACCAGATGAATCCCAGCGCGATCAGTTCCGGTTGGACATCAGCCATGAAGGACTCTTCGTTTCCTCCGCCGTGTAGCGTAGAGGCCCGTACCTCGTTTTGCAAGCTGCCGGACCGGCGCTTGCCCCACTATGGGGGGTATCGCACTGTGCTTGGAGGAGCGGCGACGTCGGCGTCCGCGA
>Ga0134085_10000819_pt1 | contig 11083 bp, 5 predicted proteins | sample 15_taG_10_FD_123125 | JGI IMG/M metagenome (GOLD analysis project Ga0134085, IMG submission 123125) | Grasslands soil microbial communities from the Angelo Coastal Reserve, California, USA - 15_D_Rain_20cm_2_09182015 | ecosystem: Environmental > Terrestrial > Soil > Grasslands ...
CCGACGAGCCATATATTTCCATAGCCGTGAAAAGGTGTCGCTTCCGCGACAACGGCCATTAAACATATCATCTGGCGCGCTAGTCCCTGCCGCCCCTCAGACTATTCCTCTCGCCCGGATGAACCCCTCAAGTGGTTTTTGTTAAATTTGTCCCATCTTTGGCATATTTTTGGCATACTCTTGGGGTGCTTAGGAAAAGCAGGCGGCGGCACGACCTGTGCTTGAACATCGGTGTCGTATCTCGCAGGCTTGCTCCACGAGGCTGACAAGGCGAGGGTTCTCGGGAGACTTGTAAGGGTGGAATCTCAAGAAAGACGCGATGCGGTAGATGTCACCAAGACCCCGCAGTTTTTGCTGCTCCAATCCCTCATCACGATCGTTCTCAGCTATCAGATCTTGTTCAGCCTGGACCCCTCGCTCAGCTTTGAGGGCCGGGAACTCATCATCCTGGGACTGGTACTGGTTCTCGCCCTGATCTGGAAGTGTCCGCCCCGCCTGTGGGACCAGACCTGGTTCGTGGCTTTGTTCGTGTCAGGCGATACGGCGATCACCAGCGCCATCATCTATCTCACGGGGAACGCGAGAACCGAGCTGTTCCTCACGTATTTCGTCATCATTCTCCTGGCTGCCGGCACAGCCAATCTGAATCAGCATATCGGGCTCTCGGTCATCCTCTGCGTGGTGTACGGGCTCATCCTCTATCTGGGGGTCGACCAGGTCGGCTCGATGACCGAGGGGCACTTCCTCCAGATTCCGGTCCTGCTCATCATGGCGATCTTCTACGGAGCCTGCGTGGATATGGTTCGCGGTGAGCGCAAAGAGAAGACCGCCCTTCAAGAGACCATCGCGGCGCTGAAGCGTGCGGAGCAAGCCCTTCGCGAGAGCGAGGAGCAGCTCCGCCAATCTCAGAAGATGGAAGCGGTCGGGCGGCTCGCCGGGGGGATCGCGCACGATTTTAACAACATGCTGACGGTCATTCAGGGCTACAGCCAGCTCTTGCTGGGATCGCTGGGACCGCAAACCCCTGCCCATGGGCAGGTGAAAGAGATTCATATGGCGGCCCAACGTGCGGCGGCACTCACCCAGCAACTGTTGACGTTCAGCCGCAAACAGCCGCGGAAGCCCCGCGCGCTCGATCTCAATGCGGTCGTCGCCGGCATGGAGGCGATGCTGCAGCGCTTGCTGGGCGAAGACATCCGCCTCGTCACGTCCCTTGCGTCGGTGCCCGGACACGTCTGGGCCGACCCCAACCAATTCGAACATGTCATTATGAACCTGGCGATCAATGCCCGCGATGCGATGCCGCGTGGCGGGACGTTGACCGTGGCGACCGAAAACGTGGAACTGGACGGGTCCTTTCCGCAGACTCACCCCGGGACCCGACCGGGGTCGTATGTGTTGCTGGCCGTCGATGACACCGGCGTGGGGATGAACGCCGACGCCCTGGCCCACTGCTTCGAGCCGTTCTTTACCACGAAACCCAAAGGGCATGGGACCGGGCTGGGTCTGGCGACGGTCTACGGCATTGTGAAACAGAGCGACGGTGAGATTTACATCGCCAGCGAACCGGGACAGGGGACGAAGGTCAGGGTCTACTTGCCACGCGTTGAAGCCCGCAGCATGGCGATGGTTCCGGCTCCGCCACCCGTAGTGCTCCACTGTGGAGCGGAGACGGTCCTGCTGGCGGAAGATGAACTGGGCGTGCGGAAGTTAGTCCGGGAGGTCCTCGAACAAGCCGGCCACACAGTCCTGGAAGCGGCCTCCGGGCCGGCGGCGCTTCAAACGGCGAAGGGCTATGCCGGCGCGATCCAACTGCTCTTGACGGATGTGGTGATGCCGGAGATGAGCGGACCGGAGCTGGCCAGCAAGCTCACGACGGCGCGACCTGATCTCAAAGTACTGTACATGTCAGGCTATACCGAGGAAACGATGGTGCAGCACGGCATGCTGTCAGGGGAGATCACACTCCTTCAAAAACCATTCAGCAAGGATGATCTGCTGAGGAGGGTACGGGACGCGATGGATTCCTCTCCGTGAGCGCGTGGTGTGATGACACCATGTCTCTCCCCGTCGGTGGTTCCTGTCCTGCTTTTGCAATCCCGCCCGCTCGTTTCAATAATAGTACGAACATGTGAACCCAGGCTCCCACGGATGCCCTTCCGTCCGTGAAGGATGATTGTCGAGCAGGGAAAGCATCATGCGGTTGGCTTGACGCAGTGGTTCCAAGACCAGTATAAGGAGCGGTGCCTGACCGACCCGATGCGCTTGCGCGCTGCAGCGCGCAAGCGCGATAGACGCAACGACCAAACATTACTGCGCCCGTAGCTCAATGGATAGAGCATCAGACTACGGATCTGAGGGCTGGGGGTTCAAGTCCCTCCGGGCGCGCCAATATTTCTAGGAGTTCAATTAGGCTCCCGTCTCGCCCCTCCTCACTACCCCCGGTTCGCTCCCGGTTTTCCTCCCCATTCCCAATTGCTTACGATCGCGTTCAATAAGCTCTGCCGGCCAAGTTCCAGCGTAATAGGCTGCCTGCGGATTGCCAGGTAGTCCCCAGCCTGGTCACCTGGTCCTGCACGATCGGCATGGTGGGTAAGCGAAAGACGTCCCGATCCCTTTCCCGCACTCGTGGCCCAGACCGAGCGAACGGAGGAAAGTGGCTTATCAACTCGAGTGATGCCGCTCTTCTGATATCAAAATGATTCCGTTTTGTTACCATACTTTCGGAGGGTTGTCTGGTCAAAGAAGTCGTGCTATGATCCCCCACTTTTTCTCCCTTTTTCAGTCGAGAGAGCCTGATGTTCGGCTCAAGCCTAGCCAAGGAGTTCGCGCGCCGATCCTGAACAGGTTTCACTCAATCGGGATGGACTGTGAACAGCGACGAGGTCACCTCCAACTGCCCTGAAGCTCGCACCACTCTAGGAGCATCGAACCCGTTTTTGGCAAACAGCGAACCAGCGACCCACCGCTCGTCCTTTCATCCACCGGAGTCATCCTTCTGTAGGGCACAAGTGGCGGGCAAGTTCCTTGTGAACTCTGAAAGAAGGGTATGGATCCGCGGTGTCACCTATGGAGCGTTCCGTCCGCGTTCGCACGGAGATCACTATCCTGAGCCCGCTGTCGTGGATTCAGATTTCTCTCAAATGGCAGCTAGCGGTCTGAACGCCGTTCGTACGTATACCGTTCCGCCCCGCTGGCTGTTAGACCTCGCGTTCAAGTATAAGCTTCGAATCATGGTCGGATTGCCGTGGGAGCAGCACGTTGCCTTCCTGGAAGAGAAATCTACCCCCAGACGAATCGAGGAGCAGCTTCGGGCCGGGGTACGGAACTGCACCGGTCATCCAGCGATTCTCTGCTACGCGATTGGAAATGAGATCCCGGCGGCGATTGTCCGATGGCACGGGCGCGGCCCCGTCGAGCGCTACATCGAGCGTCTCTACCACGCCGCCAAGGAGGAGGACCCAGACGGGCTGGTCACGTATGTCAACTATCCGACGACCGAATATCTTGACCTGCCCTTTCTCGACCTCGTGTGCTTCAACGTGTTCCTTGAGTCCCAGGATCGTCTCAGGGCATATCTGGCTCGGCTTCAGAATCTGGCAGGGGACCGCCCGCTCCTGTTAGGAGAAGTCGGGCTGGATAGCCGGCGGCACGGCGAAGTCCATCAGGCGCACGCGCTCGACTGGCAAATTCGCACCGCCTTCGCAGCAGGATGTGCCGGTGCGTTTGTATTCAGTTGGACTGACGAGTGGTACCGAGGGGGCTATGACATCGATAACTGGGATTTTGGACTCACCAGCCGGGACCGGGAGCCCAAGCCCGCTCTAGCTGCTGTCCGCCAGGCTTTCTCTGACGTACCCTGTGTAACTCAGCAACCTTGTCCGCGTGTGTCGGTCGTGGTGTGCAGTTTTAACGGCGCGCGGATTATCCGCGACTGTCTGGCGGGGCTGAGCAAGCTGGAGTATCCGAATTACGAGGTGATCGTCATTGATGACGGCTCCACCGACGGAACGAGCAGCATTGCGGCTCAATTCCCGTGTCGCGTCATCCGGACGGAAAATTGTGGGCTCGGCAGCGCCCGCAACACGGGGCTGAAAGAAGCCTCGGGCGAGATCGTCGCCTACATTGACGATGACGCCTGGCCCGACCCGCATTGGCTGACCTACCTCGTCGAGACGTTCCGTACCACCGATCACGCCGGAGCCGGCGGCCCGAACATTCCCCCTCCTCATGACGGGGTCATTGCCGACTGCATCGCCAATGCGCCAGGTGGGCCTGTCCATGTCCTGATCGCTGACCAAGTGGCGGAGCATATTCCCGGCTGCAACATGGCTTTTCGCAAAACCTGCCTAGAAGCGATCGGAGGCTTTGATGCTCAGTTTTGGACCGCGGGGGATGACGTGGATGTGTGTTGGCGACTGCAGGAGAAAGGCTGGACCTTGGGATTCAACCCGGCGGCCATGGTCTGGCATCATCGGCGAAACTCGGTTCGAGCCTACTGGCGGCAGCAAAAGGGATACGGAAAGGCGGAAGCGCTGCTAGAACGGAAATGGCCTGAGAAATATCGCCCGGCTGGCAGCATCACGTGGGGCGGGAGAATCTATTGCAAGACGTTGGCGCGGACGCTGACCATGCGATCGCGCATTTATCATGGCGTATGGGGGTGCGCGCCGTTCCAATCCCGCTGTGAGCCAGCCCCAGGTTTCTGGCAATCCGCTTCCTTGATGCCCGAGTGGTACCTCATCATCCTCTCGTTGGCCGGCCTGTCCGCGCTCGGCTTGCTCTGGTCTCCGGTGCTCGGTGCCGTACCGCTTCTCCTCATCGCCGTCAGCATGTCGTTGGTCCAAGCCGCAAACGGTGCAATCCGCGCCTCGTTTGCGACGGCGCCTCGTGTTCGCTGGCGGCGCCTCGGCATGCACGGGCTCACGGCGTTGCTGTTTCTGCTCCAACCGCTTGCCCGGCTGTCCGGCCGGCTACGCTACGGGCTCACTCCCTGGCGATTCCGCATCAGGGTCGCCCCGAAGGCACCTCGCCCGCAGCGGTTCCAGTTTTGGAGCGAACGGTGGCGGCCGGCAGAGAAGATCCTCAAGGCCATCGAGAGCGTTCTGCGAGCCCACGGCGCGGTTGTGAGCCGAGGTGGGGAGTTCGATCGGTGGGACTTACGGATCCGGACTGGCCTGTTCGGAGGCGTTCGCCTCCTCATGGGCATCGAGGAACACGGGGCGGGAAAGCAGTTGATCCGTTTTCGAGTGTGGCCGTGGTACTCTCCAGGCGGGTTGGCGGCTGGACTGGTGCTGGCCTTCCTAGCAATGGTGGCAACCTGGGATGGGGCTTGGGCGGTCGGGATGCTGATTGGCGCCTTGGCTCTGTGGCCACTTGGCAGGGCGATCATGGAATCTGGAGTAGCCATGGCCATCGTTGATCGCGGCCTCAAGCACGTCTGGCCCACTGGGGCGCTCTGACAGGGGCTTGGGTTGAAACAGGTGCGCAACGACATGGAGGGCTGATGCGTTTGTGCGCGTGCTCTAAGCGACCCGGGATGAGAGGACTATGATGGCCTCTGGAAAGTACACCGATCTCACCCTATACCGACGGCTATGGCGGCAAGCGCGGCCCTACCGGCCCCATATCGGATGCCTCTTCCTGCTCAGCCTGCTGTCGACCCCCCTTGCCTTGCTGACTCCGCTGCCGCTGAAGATTGCCGTTGACAGTGTCATCGGCCCCCACCCGCTCTCCCGATTCCTGGATGCGCTGCTACCGGCGTCCGCGACGCATTCCAAGGCCACAGTGCTCATCCTCGTGGCAGGCCTATTGGTCGCCATTGCCTTGCTCAGCCAGCTCCAGGTGCTCGCGAGTTCGCTACTTCACACCTACACAGGCGAAAAGCTGGTCCTGTCCTTCCGGGCCCAGCTTTTCCGCCACGTCCAGCGCCTCTCGCTGTCCTACCACGATTCCAGGGGCACGACCGATTCCACATTCCGCATCCAGTATGATGCCCCGGCCATCCAGTGGATCACGATCGATGGCTTCATCCCGTTCATCACGGCAGGCTTCACACTCGCCGGGATGATCTACGTTACTGCACGTATCGACTCGCAGTTGGCACTGGTCGCGCTAGTGATTTCACCCTTTCTCTTGTTGGCCTCACGAGCCTACAGCCGGCGCCTGCGGGTCCAGTGGCATGAGGTGTACAGGCTCCAAAGCTCCGCCATGTCGGTGGTGCAGGAGGCGCTGGCGGCCGTCCGCGTCGTGAAAGCGTTTGGACAGGAGGACCGTGAACAGGAGCGCTTCATCCATCACGCCATCGAAGGCGTTTGGGCACGTACTCGTGCCATCTTCACCCAAGGGGGATTAGGACTGCTCGTCGGCCTGGTCACCGCGGTCGGGACCGCAACCGTCCTCTTCATCGGTGTGCGCCACGTCGTAGCAGGCTCCCTTACACTGGGTGAACTGCTCCTGGTGATGGCCTACCTTTCGCAACTTTACGGACCTCTCCAAACCCTCAGTCTGATGGTGCCACACCTGCAAAGCTCGCTGGCCAGCGCGGAGCGCGCTTTCTCCCTCCTCGATGAGGTGCCAGATGTGACCGAGCGGCACAACGCGAGGCGAATCTCTCGTGCCTTGGGATCCGTGGCCTTCCGGAATGTCTCTTTCGGCTACGACAAAGATCACCCGGTCCTGCACGACGTTTCCTTCGAAGTTAAACCTGGGACTCGCGTGGGCATCATGGGTACGACAGGCGCGGGTAAGACGACCCTCATGGGTCTGTTGACCCGTTTCTATGACCCCACGACCGGCCAGATCCTCCTCGACGGGATTGACTTGCGCGATTACAAGCTGGCCGACCTGCGTAACCAACTCGCCATCGTCCTCCAGGAGCCCGTGCTGTTCTCAACAAGTATCGCTGAGAATATCGCGTACGCTCGCCCCGCTGCCAGTCACGACGATATCATAGCGGCGGCGAAGGCGGCGAACGCCCACAAGTTCATCGTCGGCCTACCCCACGGCTACGAGACCCAGGTCGGCGAGCGCGGAATGCGCCTGTCGGGCGGCGAACGCCAGCGCATCGCTCTCGCCCGTGCCTTCCTGAAGGATGCCCCCATCCTGATTCTCGACGAGCCCACCAGTTCCGTCGATACGAAAACCGAGACCGCGATCATAGAAACAATGGAACGCCTTATGGACGGCCGCACCACCTTTGTCATTGCTCACCGCCTTTCCACCGTTCGGAACGCGGACTGCATTGTCGTCATCGAGAACGGCACGATCCTCGAGCAGGGTACGCACTCTAGCCTGATGGGCTGGGGTGGGCATTACGCGCGCCTCTACCGCCAGCAGATGGAGGTCAGAGAGCACGAGCCACTGCCGGGCCGGCTCCAGAGCGGATCGCGCAGCGAGCTGTGAGCACAATGCGGTCCTCAAGGGCTGCGTGCTGGTGGGTCTGCCGCGGTGTCGGCCTGCGACCCGCCGTCGCGTGGCTCCCCGGACGCAGCCTCCGTCTCCCCGCGGGGCGCCACGGAGCCGTTGGAAACGCCCGATGAAGATCGCCCAGATCGCGACGGTTGCGAGACCCGTGGCCCCCACGCGAACAGACAGCATCGAGCTGGTCGTCTGGCACCTAACCGAACAGCTCGTGGCTCTCGGCCATGAGGTCACCCTCTTCGCCACTGCCGACTCTCAGACCTCCGCGCGCCTGGCCCCAGTCTTGGAACGCGGCTACTGCATTCCGAAGGCGCCCATCGGCGACTGGGTCCAATGCGAGTGGATGAATCTGTGCGCAGCCGTCGCACGTGCGGGCGAGTTCGACGTCCTCCACAGTCACGCGTACCTCTACGGGCTCCCTTTGACCCGCCTGGCGCAAAAGCCCTTCGTGCATACTCAGCACATCCTGGTCAGTCAAGATAATTATGAATCCGCGCGGCGTCATCCCGAGGCGTATGTCACCGCGATCTCCAGATACCAGTGGGAACAGCATCCTGATATCCCGCTGCTCGCCGTCGTCCATCACGGTCTCGACCCATCCTTCCTGGCATTTCAGAGAGAACCTCACGACTACTTGTGCTTCCTCGGCCGGTTCATCCCGAGCAAGGGCCCCCATCGAGCGATCGAGCTGGCGAAGCGTGTCGGGATGCCCCTTCTGATGGCGGGCGAGCCGACGCCATATTTCAGAGTGAAGATCAAGCCACTGGTGGACGGCCGGTTCATCCAGTATGTCGGCCGCGTCGACGGTGAAGCGAAATCACGGCTGCTCGGCGGCGCTCGTGCCTTGATATACCCCCTCGAATCGCCGGAGCCCTTTGGCCTGGTCATGATCGAGGCAATGCTTTCCGGCACTCCGGTGGCCGCCCTAAGCCTCGGCGCGGTGCCAGAAGTCGTCGACTACGGGGTGACTGGTTTCTACGCCAAGGACCTGGACCATCTTGTGGCCTTGATGCCGGATGTCCTGCGACTCGAACGGATGGTGATCCGGCGAACCGCAGAGCAGAAGTTCTCCGCGCGCCGCATGGCAACGGAGTACGCCGCGGCGTATGCACGGATCGCCTAGTCAGGTCCGGCCAGCATCGTTGAGTTACCTGGACTGTCGCATCCGTGGAGACCCGCCAGTGAGAAAGGGACTGCAGCTGATCCTCCTGGGCATGATGGGCCGGACGCCGTTCGCGGGCGTGGCCTGGCAGGTGCTGCACTACCTTGAGGGGTTCCGCCGGCTGGGCTGCGATGTCTATTACGTTGAGGATACCGGCGACTGGCCGTATGACCCAGAACAAAACACAGTTACTGGAGACTCCAGCTATACCGTTAACTACATCGGGCGACTGATGGACTGGTGCGAACTGGGTGATCGGTGGGCCTATCGTGCGGCGTCAGAGGGAGGCCGGACCTTCGGCCTCAGTGAGTCGCAGCTCTCACACCTGTTCGAGCGAGCCGACGCGCTCGTCAACCTGACCGGCGCGACGGTGCTCCGCGACGAGCACCTCCGAGTGCCCATGCGCATCTATCTCGAAACAGACCCCGTCTTACCCCAGATCGAAGTCGCCCAGGGCCGGCAGTTCACCATCGATGTGCTCAGCGCACATACGCATCATTTTACCTACGGCGAGAACCTCGGCGCACCGGATTGTGGCATCCCGCTTCAGCGCTTCAACTATCGTCCGACGCGTCAACCGGTCGTCCTCGAATGGTGGACACCAGCCGCTGGCCTGTCTCCAAGTGGCAGCCGCCAGCTCCCCACCGGTGGTCGGTTTACGACCATTTCGAGCTGGCAGCAGTCCGGCAAGGACATCGAATGGAACGGGGAGACCTACACCTGGAGGAAGGACCTCGAGTTCTTGAAGTTCATCGATCTGCCTCACCGGACCAGCCAGCCGTTGGAGTTGGCCCTGGCTCCCGGAGACGCCGGGGCGACCCGTTCATTCGCCCAAGCGATGGAGTTATTAACCTCTCACGGTTGGTCGGTCGTCGATGCGATCGCTTTGTCAAGGGACATCTTGCCCTACCGCGACTACATCCTGAATTCCTACGGCGAATTCACCGTGGCGAAAGATCAATACACTCGCCTGCGCAGCGGCTGGTTCAGCGATCGCAGTGCATGCTACCTGGCTGCGAGCCGTCCGGTAATCACACAGGAGACGGGCTTCAGCAAGTTTTTCCCCACGGGCAAGGGACTGTTCGCCTTCCAGACCATGGAAGACATCCTTGCAGCGGTGGACGCGATCAACAGCGATCGCCAGGGAAACTGCCGCGCTGCCCGGGAGATCGCGGCCGAGTACTTCACAGCGGAGAAGGTCCTCGGCAGCTTGATGCAGCGGGCTGGCTGCTGAGGGTGGGTGGAGGGATTGAATGGCGCGCGTAACGCCCGGGCGGTGATTAGCAGGTACTCCATTCCGTGCGATATGCATTTGAATGAAGAGGGCCATCGCTTCATCGCCGATGCCTTCCTGCGGGAGTGGCAAGTCGTGCAGTAAGGGAGACATGAGACCGATCAGGATCAAAGAAATTTGGAATAACACCGTTGTGTCCCTGGCCACTCTCCTCGTGTTTTTTGTCGCCACGGAATGGGGCCTCCGAGGGATCTACGCGATCCGCGCCTCCATGATCGAGCAGATCGCGTTGCCCTACATGCTTGGTGACTTGTACGGGCCGCTGCCTCCGTGGTGGGACAATCTGCGAATTCTTGAGCCTGATGAGGGTTTGATCTGGAAAGGTCGGCCCAATGTGCAGCGGACCTATATGGATGTCTTCAGCCCCATCCAGACAGAACAGGAACGGAGAGCCTTGCTTCGCTCCTTCTCGCCTTCTCTCCCAGCATCCCTAAGGAACAATCCGATTTGGCAAATTTCCCTCAATTCCGAGGGCTTCCGAGACCAAGAGTTGGTGGAACATAAACCGCCCTTGGCCTTTCGAATTTTCTGCCTCGGAGATTCCTGGACGTTTGGATCGAATGTCGGGCAGGATCAGACATATCCGCGACAACTCCAGAGGTTACTACGCCAGGATTTCCCCCACGCGACCTTCCAAGTACTGAACCTGAGCGTAATGGGCTACTCATCGTTCCAGGGGCTCGAACTGCTTCGACGCCGAGCGCTCAAGCTGAATCCCGATCTGCTCGTCATCGGATTCGCGATGAATGATTCGAGCATTGCCGGCTTTCGAGACAAGGACATGCCAGGATACGGGAAGACGATGCGTTGGACCAAAGCGCTCGGCAGCTTTTTAGAAAAGAACAGCGAAACCTACAAGCTACTGCGCTACCTTGCGCATACGATCACGGAGAGGCCGAAGACAATGACAGACATCCTGCAAGGCATGGCGGCTTCTACCGCCGATGGCTCTGAGGTGCTAGGACGTCGCATGATGGAGCCGTCTGAATATGCCAAATATGAGCCCTGGACACGGGTCTCGCTTGTGGACTATGAACAGAACCTCCGGGCGATGATCGAGCTGGCCCAGAGCCGCGGGATCGGAGTGACCCTGCTCTACAACGAACTTTGGGAAAGCAGTCCTTACAGAGCGGCCCTAGAGAAGGTGGCGCAGGCGACCAGCGTCCACTTGATCGACAGCAGCGCTCTCCTCGCGGAGGCCCGCC
>Ga0134085_10000821_pt1 | contig 11071 bp, 8 predicted proteins | sample 15_taG_10_FD_123125 | JGI IMG/M metagenome (GOLD analysis project Ga0134085, IMG submission 123125) | Grasslands soil microbial communities from the Angelo Coastal Reserve, California, USA - 15_D_Rain_20cm_2_09182015 | ecosystem: Environmental > Terrestrial > Soil > Grasslands ...
CCACACACCCCGCCGGCTGCTCGGGACTCAACTGGTACCGTCCCGCGGGCAGACCTAGGAATTCATAGAAACCCTCACCATTTGTCTTGGTCCGATACTCGCCGCGTTCTGATCGAGCCGTCATGGTCAGGCCCGGGACCGGTTGAACCTGCTCCCAGCCGGTTTCGCTGGTGTCAGGCGAGTGTGTTCCCACGAAGCCAAATATGTCGGGGAGCGCAGTTCCGTCCCGAAGGGCCTGGAGCTGCCGGATCGTCGCTACCGCCATTTTCGCCGGCCGGGTCGCAGTGCATTTGTCCACCGTCAGGTTGCCCTGGAACTCCCTGGCGAAGACTAGGTACTCATGACCGACTTCGAACGGATACCCACAGTCGCTGAGGTCCGTTCGGATCACTATGGAATTGTCCGACCCGCCCCGGAACCGTTCAGACACGCTCAACGTGACCTTGACCCATGGCGGCGGTTGCGGCAGCATCGCAGGCGATCGCGTTCGCCTGGCAGCGGAACCTGCCTTACCGGGGTGAATAACGCGGCTGGGGCTTTGCGTAAATCGTCGGCTGTGCCAGGGCCCGGAGGCCCGCGATTTCTTTCTCCGCGGCAGCGACCTCTTCCGTGCTCGAACAGACTTCGACAGCCAGCGTTGAGCGGTAGCTTTCACCCGGCTTGATCCGCGCGACACGTCCCTGCTCCCGTTCAAACTTCCGGGTGTTCGGGAAATTCGTCGCCGGCTCCAGTCCGGTGACATAGCCGTCCTCCAGGGCCCCGGTGTTTTTCCATTGCGAAAAACACGGAAGTTGCCGCTTGTCGTAACGCAGCACCGCAGCTCGATTCCCGGCGGAGTTGCGCAGCATGGCGAGCGTTTGGTGCGTTTCCGGGTCGGCGTTCAGGTCGTGCCAGAATACCTGCTCTACGAAGCCAGCCGTGGGACGGAGATAGGTGTCAAAGTGATCGATACCTTCCGCAGCGCGGCTGTCTCGGGGCGCTACTTCTCGGGCGGGCGCAAGCAAGCGGGCACCCTCATCGAGGAGTGGCCCGCCAAAATTGCAATGATAGAGAAGCTGCAACTCCGACGGCGTCGCCTTCCGATTTACTACCTCGTCGGCGATCGTCAAGCGGTTTGTCCCCGGGCGTGTGCTGATGCGTGTTCTCAGCTCGAGCTGCGGGCAGAAGAGCGCCGATTCCTCGACGTGTCCGATCACCGCTATCTCGTAGGGCGGGTCGGTCTGCGCTTCGATCTCGACAAAGTGGGCCGGCAGGTTTGCGATCTTTCCGTGCAGCGTGAGATTGATCGTTATCGGGTTGCCGTTGTTATCGGCCACGACGTCGGGACCCGGAGCCCCGTTGGAGTCGAGCCCGCAGCGCACAATCCATTCATCAAAGCCCTGCAGCCATCCCAGCCCGCCGCGGTCAAGCAGATTGACGAACTGTGGATGCACAGGTCCCCTTACCGGCGCGTTCCAGCCAAGGGCAAGCCCGCGGTAGCTCCCCTTCCATATCCCCATCCCACGCGTTGTCACGATGGTGAAGCCGAGCGCGCCGTTGTGTACGTCAATCACTTCGACACCCTCTCGAAGTCCCCCACGGAGGGTGCGTTTGGAGATCGTCCAGCTTACCTCGCCAGGCAATTTCAACTCCGCAGAGGTCATGGAGAATCCCTCCAAATGGACCTCCCGCGGGACGTCGGTAAGTATCCAGCTCTTCGTGGCCATGACGCATAATCCTATTAAAAGAGGGATTTCACCACAATCACCAAATTAATCAGGCACAAATATCCTTCGACTGCAGTGACCTGTCCCTCTTTTAATTTCTTGCTTGCCTCCGAAGTAGGCGGGGTTATAAAACTCCGGCGATGACTCACTCACAAGACCAGATCGGTATTGGATTCATCGGGGCCGGCGACGTCTCGCTGCTGCATGCTGAGGCCGTGCGGCGTTGTCCAAGCGCCAAGTTGGCCGGGTTGTGGAATCGCTCACGCGACCGCGCCGCCGAGCGGGCCGCGAGCTTCCAGTGCAAGACCTACAGCACACCGGAGGCGCTCGTTTCCGACCCGGCTCTTCATGCCGTATTTGTCCTCACGAATCTTGAAACCCATCTCGACTACACGCTTCTAGCGCTCGAGGCGGGAAAGCACGTGCTGGTCGAAAAGCCGGTCGGCGCCACGATTTCAGAGATCGAACAGATGAAGCGCGCAGCGGCTGCGGCCGGCCGGATCTGCATGCCGGGGCACAACTATATTTACGAAGCCGGAATGGCGCGCACTCGTGAGCTTGTCGTGACGGGAGCCCTGGGCCGCGTCATCTCCGCATACGTGATGTACAACATTCACCATCCCGAGGAGGTGGCCGCGCGTTATCCGGGCGTTATCCGGCAGATTCTAACTCACCACTCCTACATGCTGCTTTACCTGGCCGGCCGTCCCCGACGGCTTGCGGCGCTGAAAGCGACGCTGCATTACGCGCGCATCCCTCAGGAAGACATTGCCATGGTTCAGATGGAGCTGGAAAGCGGCGCGCTCGCCCATTTTTGCGCGAGCTTCGCTGCCGACGATTACTCCGGCGACCCGTGGACCGTGATGGTCAAGCTGATCGGCACCTCCGGTTCGACGCGCTACAGCTACCGTGACTGGGTTGAGACCCGTCCGGGGATAGTACACTCTCAGACATACACGGCATACCAGGGATCGATCACGAACGAGGTCCGCCACTTCGTGGAGGTTTGTGTCAGAGGCGGAGGCGAACCCCTATCGACGCTCGACGATGCCATCACCGCGCAGCGGATGGTGGAGGCGTGCGAACGATCCGTTGCTGAGGGAAGAACGATAGAACTTTGATGAGCGAGATATCCAGGATGACGATCATCGACACGCATGTGCATCTCTGGCATCAAGATCGGGAGCGCTATCCGAGCAAACTCTGGGTGCAGGGCGCGCTGCAGCCGCATGATGGCACGGCAGAGCGGCTGGTCGATCTCATGGATCGCGTTGGAGTGACGGGGGCGCTCAATGTGCAAGTGCCGTGGTATGGCGAGGACAACCGGTATCAGGTGAGCATCATCGAAGGAAGAATTAACGATTGACGATTTCCGAGATCCGAACGCGCCGCCGCCGTCGCTTAAGGACCTTCTTCAGCCGGCTCCTTGATCAGCGCGGGCCCTCCGCCGCGAAACCACATGGTGACCAGGCGGCGCGGGCGATCGGAGCGATTCTGACCGCTGCCGTGCGCGAGCAGTGGATGGAACAACACGGCGTCGCCCGGCTGCATCGGCACGAGCGTGCGGTGCGTCTCGTCGAAGATGCCTTCGTTCATCGAGGCGGGATCGTAGGAAAACTCCACCAGCCCGCCCGTGTGCGTGCGGCCGAGCACCTCGAAGCCGCCGTTGCCTGCGTCTGCTTCGTCGAGAGCGATCACCAGGTTTATCCCGCCGTGGCGCTCCAGCCGGCCGCGCGTCTTGCCGATGACGAAGTGCGCGTCCTGGTGGAAGGGGAAGCCGGTGCCCAGCCACGGCAGCTTGAAGTTCACCTGATCGACCAGGCACTTGGGCGCGTCGAGCCCGAGCTGCGCGAGCGCGCTGAGCACACCGCGATCACGTCGCAGGTTAGCAAAAGCGGGCTGGCCCTTCGAGGGGAAGGAGATCTTCCGCAGCGCGCCGGGCATGACCGCGGGCTCGCCCCGACGTCCGGTGGCGGACTGCACTTCGAAGCCCACGCCGAGCATCACGGTGTCGCGCACCAGCGTGGTGGCCGAGGACTCGAGCGCCTCGGAGGCGCGGACCAGTCCCTTGACGGTGTCGCCATCGAGGAATTGCCGAATGAAGAGCCACCCCTCGCTTTCGAGAGTCGTCCGTGCGTCGGGTGGGAGAGTTGGAGCGGTCATCTTCAGCCCTGAGTAGTCTTACGCGCCATGGTGGAGGTGAAGTTCCAGAGTTTGGCGCAACTCGCGTGTCAGTTCAGTACTGCTCACCCGTATAGTCAAAAGAGCAAGACAGCAACGCCAGATCATATTGGTGACATTCTATATCGCCGAGCGAGGGAGTAATTAAGAAAATCCGCGAGGATGGCGGCTGACCAGATCTTTGTCCTGGACACATCGGCCTTGCTCGCGCTTCGAGAAAACGAGTCGGGCTCGGATGAGGTAGCGGCTCGCATTTCTGAGGCCCAAAAGCGGAAATGCCGAATCCTTGTCTCATTCATGACCCGAATGGAACTTCTCTATCTGATCCGACGGGAAGAGGGCGAGGAAGCGGCTCGAGAAGCGATGCGCCTCATCGATACATTCCCGATCGAATGGGTTTCGTGTGATTCCGACATCCTGGAAAAGGCGTCTTTAGTGAAGTCCGAAGGCGGGCTTTCGGTAGCCGATAGTTGGATCGCCGCAACCGCCATAGTGCATCAGGCAACACTCCTACACAAGGACCCAGAATTCATTCAACTCCAAAATCTCCGGCAGAAGTTTTTGGGCCGTTGAAGATTTGGACCGTGGCTTCCCGGCCTGAGGATCAAATGTGGCTCCTGGTACGGGGCGCCGGCATCGAAAGCCAGGCCTGCAACCTGAATTGAGGCTGAGAAGAATTCATTGCCAATTTCCCTTCGGCCCCCAACGTTCAACCCAGGCGACTCGGCCATTACTTTGCTGCGATCTTTGCGCCTGCGGCGATCCGAGCCTGGTCCCAGAGATCGGGGTTGTTCTTCCAGATCTCGGTGTCAAGCATCGCGGCCTTCCCGAAGGGCTTCTTGTAGATCACTCCGTTCACGAGCGCGTCCGAGCTGTCCTTGCTGCCGGTGCGCTCGGCGAGAAGCCAGAAGTATTCGTGATCCTGTAAACCGCGCCGCTGTGCCTTGAGGCGGATGCTGGCGATCGGGTGCCGGTAACCCATGACCGCGCCCCGATAAATGAGTTGGCCCGAGCCGTTATAGATCCGACCGGGTTCTTTGAAGTTCTCGGCTTCGTACCAGGAGGCGTAAGCGTTCCAATCAAACTCCCACTCGACCCAACCCGAGCGGTATATCCAACCCACCCAGCCGATGGCGCGATTGACCAACAGATCGAGGTCGAGGAAAGTATTCGAGCCGCACCCGGAGTTCCGGCGCTGTTCATAGATCATTGGGCCGTAGAACCAGGCATCGACGCCACGCTTGCGGAAGTAGTCGACTGTGTCGGCGTCGAAGGAGACTGTGTGGCATACCCACAATTCAACCTCAGCGGAAAGCTTCTCCATCGCCTCGCGGGAGTAGCCGCCATCGACCCGGTACTTGAACCATCCGCGGCCCATGGCTTCGTGCAGCAGCTTGCCGTAATAGAGCATCTTTTCATAGGCGGCCTCGTTGTATGATTCGTCCAATCCATTGAGGAAGGCGACCTTCATCACCTGGCGCCACTGCGGCTTGCTGTCGAGATGCGCTCGAACCTGGCGCGCAACCTCTCTCCATGCGGCCTCGAACTCGGGCGTGCGGCCGGCTTCCGGTAGGGCCATCGGCCACGCGCCCGTCTTCGACTCGCCCTTCTCGATGTCAAAAGGCAGCATCATGTGCGAGACCGGAACGCCGTATCCCGGACCCCAATAGCCGTGCTTCTCAGTGAACGCGGAGCCATCGAGGTAGCGCGAGACTCTCCCGTCGTACTCGGTCCAGTCAAGAGAGACGTTCGTTCCCGAGACACTCAGCTTCGGCCGATAGGCATAGATCAGTGGATGGAACCGATGCTGCCGGGCCAACTGGTAATAGAGCAGCTCTTCGGCCGGCTCCATCTCCCGCATCGAACCGTTCCAGATGTCACCCTTGAGGTGGCTTTCGTGAGACAGCGCAAAATCCCAGACGTCGAGACGAATGTTGATCGTGTCCTCTCCGCCTTTCCAGCGAACCTGGAGCTTTCCGGAATAGAGTCCCGGCGGCGCGGCAGCGAGATCGTGGGGCACATACACATCCACCCACACCGCATGGTTCTTCTGGCCGGGGATATTGTTGTAGAGATCGGGAATCGAGAAGGGAAAGCCCGTGTTCAGTCCCGCGCTCCGCTTCGGGAGCAATGCGTCCGGGTACCAGGCCGGTCCAAGGGAAGTGCGCTCGTACCCAGTGGAGGGCCGCCGCACTTCGACGTACCACTCCTTGAAAAGCTGCACATTGCGGCCGGCGAGTCGCGTACCCGAGGAGTGCGCCAGTTCAAGCGCGGCGACATCGACCCCGTCCAGAGGCTGCGGAGCATCGATGATCAATTGGAACGCAACGAACTCGTTGCGCGCCGCTTTCAGCGAGACCGTCTTCGACGCGGCATTCCAGATGCTATTGGAGGAGCGGTAGTCGCCCGTCGGATAGTCCTTGTGAATGTCCAACCGATCTTCGAGCAGTTTTCCCGTCACGGGGTTGACACGAACGCAGTCACCAACAGCCCAGATCCTTACCTCGGCCAAGCCGGCCGGCGACAGGGCGAGCGCGAGGAGCCAAACCAATATCTTCATGTCAGCTCCTGGTCTGATAAGTGATACCGCGGTCGGTGTCGGTGATGGTGATGTCAGCATTGGGAACCGCCGCACCGCTGGGATCGGTCACGGTCCCAAGAATGCCGCCGAACACCGCCTGGCCCAGCGCTGGGCCCACCAACAGAGCGGAAACTGCTGCGAGAAGAATAAACCAACGCAAAGCGCACCTCATGCTCCCCTCTAAGGGCTCGCGCAGAAATAAATTCACATTTTGCTGCTGGCCTGGGGGCCGCAGCCCGCAGGGGCGCGGCGGCGAAGGGTGCGTATCGGCTTCGTTGCCGCTCCTCGACGATGTCCGACATCGACTTCGTCGCGGCGCCTCGCATCTGCCCGCCCGGCGCTCGCGCCAAAATGTGAATTTATTTCTGCGCGAGCCCTAAGTGTTTTGGAAAAGCTCTGACGCAGCCTGGAAAACCAGTGCGAATTTCACACGTGCTCTCGCCGGCGGAGCTGACAGGAATGGCAGGCGTTTTCCCCGTGCGGCTTGCAGCTTAGCGTTTCCTCTGCAGCAGAAGCGCCCAGTCCAGCCAGCCCGGAGTCTTCGGCAAAGTCCAAACCCTCCCTTCGACTGGCGGCAGCGGGATTATTTCTCCCGTGTAGGCACTGAACCATCTCGCCTCGTAGGTTCCCGGTTCAAGCTTAAGGGTGATCTCGCCGCAGATCTTTTGATGTTCGAAGGCTTCCGCATTGCCGCATATAGGTCGTACCGGCAGATACACGGCGTAGATTTCTCCAGGCTTCGCCAGGCAATAGGCTCCATTGCTGACGAGTTCGTCGTGCGGCTCCGTCTTCCACCACTCGAAACTGGTGAAGAAATCCACCATATGTTCGTAACCCTTGAGCATGATCATCGTGTCGTCGCCCCGTCCGTTGATCCAGCCGCCGCCAGCGTCGGGCCAGATGTTAGTGCCTCGGCGAGAGCTTTCTCCAGCAGTCCCGTAAGCGCCGGCCATTGCGATGTCCCACGCCACCCGGCGCAAGGTCTCCGCAGACTCCCCATCCGGCGCTGGCGCCCAGTGCGGATAGTGGTCCTCATATCCATACTCTTCGTTGGTCTGTGGAATGGTCCGGCCTGTCTTGATCTGGATCTGCCGCTCCTCCAGCATCAACTCATGTTGCCGGCGCGACCAATTCTGAATCGAAGTGAAACCGAACCAGTCCGAGGAGCGGTCCTGGTTCTCACGATGTACTGGATGGCTGGAAGCCAGGTGCTTATAAGGATCCCAGCTCTCAAGCAGGGTCCCCGTCTCGTGCGCCCACTTCTCGTCACGAAAGCTGTCGAGGTCGTCTCCCAGGTCCCAGGTGATATTTGAGAAGGCGCCGAGCCGCGCCGCCGCGTAGCGCAGGTAACGCCTCTCGTCTTCGCTGCCTGCGGCCGGTTGGGCCTTGTGAGTGGAAATATCCTGGATCACGGAAACGATCATGTTGCGCTCCCGGGCGAACCGCAGCATCCGTTCCCATTTTTGCCAGTAGGGCACATTGAAGCGCGTGAAGTCGATCGAGGGATGATCGAAACTGTTGGGAGCCTGCGCAAGCCACGGACGCAGGAAGTAAGTGAAATTGTCACCCGTCATCACGGGCTCGCCCCAAAAGATGTTTGCAGCTCCTGCAAGCAGCACGCGGATTCGGTTGATCTTTAGCCCGCTAAGTCGCTCGATGCAGTAATTAATGACCCTGTCTTCTTTCCAACCTGCCAGCCAAAACGCGGTGGTGCCGTTGAAGAAGTAGTGCTCGCCTGTCCCCTCCCAGATGAAGTGCCACGGGTACTTGGGATCGACGCGGATTGGGCCTCGCCTGTGGCCCTCAGAAGCTTTGAACGTGCCCGTGCTGTTGGTCTCGAAACTCCCTTGCCGGTAGGCTATCGAATAGGTGTAGTCACCCGGCGACGACGGCATGAAGCGGATCCGGAACACGCCACCATCCGCCGAGTCGCAAAAACCTTCAACAGCCGTCCGATCAGCTCCATTGACCTTGCCGAAAGATCCGCGCAGCGTGGCATCGGTGAATGGATTGGAGGCGTCGGGCCCTTCGACGTTTACGGTTATCTCGACAAAATCGTAGACATCTACGCTCCTCGGCGGCTGCGAGAACGAAACCTTCTTTGGGGCTGCCACCATCGCCGGCGCCAACATCCACATCAACAAGCCAGTGTAGACCCCTACTGTCCGCATGATTCTCTCCTGATCCGGTGCGATTAAAAGTGCGACACCGTGATTTTTCTGTTTCATCAACTCAGCACTAGTCAGCGGCTCAAAGCCTTCACGAAAATAACAATCGCTACCTTCCACTGGGCGTGCCCGAGGGCACGGTCAGGGCGGGTACGCCGGTTTTGCGCATGAGCTCGTTGAGCGCGGGCAGGTCGCGATCGAGCACCTCGCGCAGGTCCTTCAACTGCTCCTGCAGCTTGCCGTTCAGGAGATCATAGACGGCGTACTGCGGGCGCGTGGGCGCGGCATCAGCGGACTCAACGGTATGGCTGAGGGAATCGAACTGCTCATTGAGCTGGTTCGGGTAGCGCAGGTTGCCCTCGGAGCTCTTCATCTTTACCTGGATCAGAATTTCCTCGATCGGCGTCATCTTTTTGTCGAGCGCATCCACAGCCTCGATCACCTGCTTAGCCTGCGCGCTCTCGCCCGACCATTTCTTCAGCGTCATGAGTTCGGCGCCCAGCTCGCGGATCTGGTTCACCGCAGTGTGCAGCTCGTTGTTGCGATCTCGGATCTTCATAGCGAGCTCGAATTCCTGCTGCAAATCCGCCTGGGTGACGTTCTTCAGCCGCGGATCCATGCGCAGCTCCAGCGGCACAGTCTGGGTAAATGATCCCGCCGCGAGCTTCGCCTGGTAAGTTCCCGGCAGGGCGAGCGGTCCCAACGGGCCTAGGCCGGAATAAAACGCGCCGGGAATTTTTGCCGGCGACTCGTAACGCAGGTCCCAGGCGTAGCGGTTCATGCCCGCTTCGGCGGGAATGGTTTCCTTGGGAATTTCCTGGTCGGGCCACTCCGGCGGCTGCTCGAAGCCTTTCTTTTCCTTGCTCGACAGATGGCGCACGAGCTTGCCCTGCGCGTCGAGGATGTCGAGCGTCACTTCTTCCTTCGGCTTGCTCGCGAAGTAATAATCAATGATCGCGCCCTTGGGTGGGTTCTCGCCGGCCGGACGGCGCCGGTCCACCTGGTCGGGATAGTGCAAGCGGACGGCAGGCTCGGGTTTGTAGAGAATCGCCTGCGCCCGCGCGGTTTGCGAGGTGAGCTGCCGCAGCGGCGTGAGGTCGTCCAGGATCCAGAACGAGCGCCCGTGAGTGGCGACCACCAGATCGTTGTCGTGCACGACGAGATCGTGAATCGGCGAGACCGGCAGGTTCAATTGCAGTGACTGCCAGTGCGCGCCGTCGTCGAAGGAGGCGTACACGCCGCGCTCCGTGCCGGCGAACAGCAGGCCCTTGCGTCCGGGATCTTCGCGTACAGAACGGGCATAGTGGTTTTGCGCGATGCCGTTCACGATCAGGCTCCAACTTTTTCCGAAGTCTGAGGTCTTGTAGATGTAGGGCTTCTGATCGTCGAGCTTGTGGCGATCCACGGCGATATAGGCGGTGCCGGACTCGTGCGGAGACGGATCAATGATGCTGACCATGCCCCATTCCGGCAGCGCCTTGGGGGTGACGTTCGTCCATGTGGTACCGCCGTCGCGCGTGATCCAGACGAGGCCGTCGTCGGTGCCGGCCCAGAGCAGGCCCTGCTGCACCGGAGACTCGGCAAGCGCGAAAATCGTGTCGTAGTACTCGACCGACGTGATGTCGAGCGTGATCGGTCCTCCCGAGGGATGCTGCTTGCTCTTGTCGTTGCGCGTCAGGTCCTTGCTGATGGCGGTCCAGCTCATGCCGCCGTCGGTGCTCTTGTACACCTTATCGCCGGAGGTGTAGAGCGTAGTCTTATCGTGTTGCGATATAAATAGCGGCGACGTCCAGTTGAAGCGAAGCACGTCGAGATCCACGGCGCCGTGCCCGGAGACATCCAGCGGCCAGACGGAAACGTCCTGCGTCTGCTGGTCGGCCTTGTTGAAGCGGAAGATGGTGGCCTCGTTGTTGCCGTAAATGACGTTGGTGTCGCGGGGATCGGGCGCGATGAAACCGGTCTCGCCGCCGAACGCAAACCAGTTCTGCGCCGTGATGACACCCTCGTCGCTGAAGCTGGCGATGCCAACGCTGCTGTTGTCCTGCTGCGCGCCGTAGACGTAATACGGAAATTGGCGGTCGGTGATGACGTGGTAGAACTGCGCCGTCGGCTGGTTGTACACGGTGCTCCAGGTCTGGCCGCCGTCCACGCTGATGGTGGCGCCGCCATCGTTGCCGTCGATGATGCTTTTCGGGTTAGCCGGATCAATCCACAGGCCGTGATGGTCGCCGTGTGGCGCGGGCAGCAGGGTGAAGGTCTTGCCGCCATCGACAGATCGGAAGGCGCCGGTGTTGAGCACGTAAACCGTGTCCACGGTTTTCGGGTCGGCGAAGATGTGAGTGAAGTACCAGGCGCGCTGGCGGTAGCGCTCGTCTTCGTTGACGCGGGTCCAGGTATCGCCGCCGTCATCGGAGCGGAACAACCCGCCCTCTTTC
>Ga0134085_10000832_pt1 | contig 11016 bp, 9 predicted proteins | sample 15_taG_10_FD_123125 | JGI IMG/M metagenome (GOLD analysis project Ga0134085, IMG submission 123125) | Grasslands soil microbial communities from the Angelo Coastal Reserve, California, USA - 15_D_Rain_20cm_2_09182015 | ecosystem: Environmental > Terrestrial > Soil > Grasslands ...
AGCTCGTCCACCGCGCCCACGCCGAGACCCACCACTGGGCGCCCTCGTCCAGGGCCGCAGTCTCGACGACCTGCGGCGCGCTGTCGTCCTCGGGCGCCGCGGCGGCCGCGGCAACCTCTTGCTTTACGGGCGCAGGCGGAGACGGTGGGGGTGCGGGCGGCGGCGCCGGTGGTGCGAGTGGCGCCGCGGGAGACGATGCGGGCGGTCGGGCTGGCGGCAGGGGAGACGGGGCCGGCGGCGCGGCTAACGGGGCTGGTGGAGCGGGCGGCGGCGCCGGTGGAGCGGGCGGCGGAGCCGGCGGGGCGAGCGGCGGCGCCGGTGGCGCGGGCGGGGGGACCGGTGGAGCGGGCGGCCGGGCCGGCGGAACAGGCGGCGGGGCCGGGGCCTGGGGCCGCGGCGCTATCGATGGGGTGGCCGCGGCGATGACGGGCCGCACTGGTTCGTCCACCGCCGTCGGTCGCGGCGCAGGTCGCTCAGGCGCGCGTGGGAGATCGGCCGGGCCGGCCACGAGCTTGCCGCGTGTGGCCGCCACCGTGAGCGTCCGACCGAATAATCGCGTGACGCTATCCTCGAGCACGGCGAACTTCGCGTCGTCGAGATGCTCGCGGCCTTCGACCAGCGTGAGCAACGCGGAGAAGGCGGGCGTGGTCTCTAGGATTTCCGCCGCGCTCTCCTCCGTGGGCCCCTTCGGGTCGAGCACCGCGGCGCGGATCTCACGCGCCTTCGCCTGGCACTCGAGCAGCGCGGCGAAGTTCGGGTCGTCCACGTGGTTGATGGTCATGATGCGGTCCAGGACCGCGAGGACGCGCCGTCGCGCATCGGCCAAGGTCGTGCGCCTGGACTCGTGCGCGGTCGCCTCCGCCAGCGCCCGGACCACGGCCTCGAGCGCCTTGAGGCCATCGATCGCGGTTTGTGCCGGCGCCGTGACGGCGAGCGTGCGCGCCGCGTCGAGCACGCTCGAGCGCAGATCGATGAACTCGTCGCGCGCGGCGGCGAGCTCCTCGATCAGCGACTCGGGGGGGAGCACGCCCCCCGTCTCGAGCTCGCGCGCCGCCTGGGCGAGCTTCGCCGCCAGTCCTGCGAACCGTCGGCTCAGCGCAGCGAGGTGCTTGACGAGATCGTCCGCGGTCAGCGTCATGGAATGCTGCGATTTTAGGCGTGCGCCAAGGAGGTGTCAAACGCGCCGCACCCGTCCGGGGGGGACGGAGGCGCTATTCCGTGGTGACGCGGAGCACTTCCTCGACGGTCGTCACGCCCTCGAGCACCTTAAGCAGGCCGGCCTCGCGTAGCGTCTTCATGCCTTGCTTCGCGGCGACGTCTTTGATCTCGGTGACGAAACTGGCGTTGAGGACGAGGCCGCGGATCTCGGGCGTCGCGGGCAGGACCTCGTAGAGCGCGATCCGCCCCTTCATCCCGGTGAAGTGGCACACCTCGCACCCCCGGGCCTTGTAGAGCCGGCACCGTCCGACCCCGAGCGGCGTGTGGCCGTACGGAATCAAGAGCTGCTCGTCGGCCTCGTAGGGCTCGCGGCACTCCTGGCAGACCTTGCGCGCGAGCCGCTGCGCCACGACGAGACGGAGCGACGAGGAGAGGAGGAAGGGGGGAACGCCCATGTCCGTCAGCCGCGAGATGCTTTCCGCGGCGCTGTTCGTGTGCAGCGTGCTCAGCACCAGGTGCCCGGTCAGCGCGGCCCGCACCGCGATCTGGGCCGTCTCCTGGTCGCGCATCTCGCCGACGAGGATGACGTCGGGGTCGTGACGCAGGAACGAGCGAAGTGCCGCCGCGAAGGTGCGACCGATCTCGTCGCTGACCTGGACCTGCGTCGCGCCCGGCAGCTCATACTCCACGGGATCCTCGACGGTCACGATGTTCCGTTCCTTCGAGTTGAGGGTGTTGAGCGCCGAGTAGAGCGTGGTGGTCTTGCCCGAGCCGGTCGGTCCAGTGATGACGATCAGACCGTGCGGGGTCTTGATCGCTTTCTGGAACTCCGCGAGCGCGGTGGGCTCGAACCCGAGCTGGGTCAGGTCGGCCTTCAGCGCCTGCTTGTCGAGGATCCGGAGCACGACGCTCTCGCCGAAGACCGACGGAAGGACCGAGACGCGGAAGTCGATCTCGCGCGACTGCTGGCGGAGCTTGATGCGCCCGTCCTGCGGAAGACGCCGCTCGGCGATGTCGAGGTTCGCCATGATCTTGAGGCGCGAAACGAGCGCGGGCTCGACCCGCTTGGGCGGCGCCATCACCTCGTGCAGGATCCCGTCGATCCGGTACCTGATCCCCAGGGTGCCGTCGCCCGGGTCGATGTGGATGTCGGAGGCGCCTCGCTTCATCGCGTCGACGAGGATCGAGTTCACGAGCCTGACGATCGGCACCTCGTCGGCCGACGACCGCAGCGCATTGAGGTCGACCTGACTGTTCGTCTGCTGCCCTTCGACGAACTCGACCTCGGCGGCTTCCGCCTCGACCTCCGAGAGCACGTCCGCGATCGTCGGCGCCGCCGACGCGGTCCCGTAGTAGCGCTCGATCGCCTGTCGGATGATCGACGGCGACGCGATCGTCGCCACGACTTTGAGGCCCGTCATGAAGGCGACGTCGTCGAGCGCCGACAGGTTGGTCGGGTCCCCGACGGCCAGCGTCACGGAGCCGAGCGCCCGGCCGATCGGCATGACGCCGTACTTGCGCGCGATGCGCCCCGGGATCAGCTTGATGATCTCGGGGATGATCTTCTCGGGGAAGGCGATCTCGGGGATGCCGTACTGGCGCGAGAGGAAGTGGACGAGCTGGTCTTCGGTGAGCAGCCCGACGCGGATGAGGATCTCGCCGAGTTTCTCGCCTGTCCGCTTCTGCTCGGCGAGCGCCCGGTCGAACTGTTCCTGCGTGATCTGGCCGTCAGCAATGAGCAGATCACCGAAGCGCCGGCCGATCGGCGCCTGGCCCGGGCGGCGGGGGATCGGCGTCGCAGCGCCGGCCTTGGTCTCCTCGCCGTCCCCGCGCGCGCTTTCCAGAAGCCTCCCGATCTCGTGCCGTTGTCCGCTCTTCATAGTTTGAGGGTCGACCCAGACGTCGCAAACCCGATGCCACCCCCAGGGCATTTCCGGATCGAGGAAAAACAGGAATTTAGCAGTGGTATCGGTGCGCCACTCACGGTCCGGCGCGGCCAGTTTCGTTGCAGGGTGACCAGTTTCCTTTCTGCTAGACTCCACGCCGTGGCTCTCCCCCTGGAAGGGATCGTCGTCGCGGACCTCACGCAGAACGTCGCCGGCCCCTTCTGCACGCAGATCCTCGGTGACATGGGGGCCGAGGTCGTCAAGGTGGAGCGCCCGGGGCGCGGCGACGACGCCCGCGCGTGGGCCCCGCCGTTCTGGGGCGACGAGAGCGCGACCTTCCTGGCGCTGAACCGCAACAAGAAGAGCCTGGCCCTGGATCTGAAGCGGGACGGCGGGCTCGAGGTCCTCCACCGCCTGATCGCGCGCGCGGACGTCTTCGTGCAGAGCCTCCGCGTCGGCGCCATCGGCGAGCTCGGGCTCGACTTCCCGGGCGCGACCCGGATCAACTCGCGGCTCGTCTACTGCGCGATCACGGCGTTCGGCAAGCGCGGGCCCCTCGCCGACCGGCCCGGGTACGATCCGCTGATGCAGGCGTACGGCGGGCTCATGTCGGTCAACGGCCACCCCGGCCAGGAGCCCGCGCGGGTGGGCACCTCGATCGTGGACATGGGGACGGGCATGTGGGCGGCGCTCGGGATCGTCGCGGCGCTCCGGCAGCGGGACGCGACGGGCCGGGCGGTGGAGGTCACGACCACGCTCTTCGAGACGGCCCTGATGTGGGTCTCCTACCACGCGATGGGCTACCTGGGCTCCGGCGAGGTGCCGCGGCCACAGGGCTCGGGCACGGCGATGATCGCGCCTTACCAGGCCTTCCCCACGGCCGACGGCTACGCGATGATCGCCGCCGGGTCCGACGCGATTTTTCAGCGGCTCGCCGCGGCGCTCGGCGCGCCGGGGCTCGCGGACGACGCGCGCTTCACGGACAACCCCTCGCGCGTCCGGCACCGCGGCCAGCTCGTCGCGGCGCTGTCGGCGATCACGCGGGAGCTCAAGACCGCCGACCTCCTCGAGCGCCTCCGGGCCGCCGACGTCCCGAGCGCGCCGATCCTCACGGTGGACGCCGCGCTGGCGGAGCCGCAGACGCACTCGAGCGGCATGCTCGTCTCGGCGCCGCACCCGCGCGTCGCCGACTACCGGAGCCTCGGGCTCCCGATCCTCTGGAACGATCACCGTCCAGAGGTGCGCCGGGTGCCGCCGCGCCTCGGCGAGCACTCGGCCGACGTCTTGACCTGGCTCGGCTACACCCTCGACGACGTCCGAGCGCTCCGCACCAAAGGAGTCATCCAATGACGGCAATAGCAGACCGGAGCCGCGCCGCACCTCGCTCAGGCCGACTCACACAGGCTCGCCTCGCGCGTCGGACGCGCTGCGGCTTCGCACTCCCACGGAGTCTTCCGGCCTCGCGCGGCCCGCTCCAATGACGGCGCCGTACCGCCACCTGCTCGTCGAGCGCTCGGCCGACGGCTTCGTGGCGACCGTGACGCTCAACCGCCCGGAGCAGATGAACGCGATGAACACCGCGATGGGCGAGGACCTCCTCGCCTGCTTCGAGGGCCTCCACCACGACCCCCTCGTCCGTGCGGTCGTCGTCACGGGCGCCGGCGACCGCGCGTTCTGCGCGGGCGGCGACCTCAAGGAACGCAACGAGATGACGGACGAGGTGTGGCGCGCCCAGCACGTCATCTTCGAGCAGGCGGCGTTCCGTATACTGAAGACCCCGGTGCCCGTGATCGCCGCCGTCGAGGGCTTCGCCCTCGCCGGTGGCTGCGAGCTCGCGGTCCTCGCGGATTTCATCGTCGCGAGCGAGACGGCGGTGTTCGGCGTGCCCGAGACGACGCTCGGGATCTTCCCGGGGATCGGGGGCACCCAGCTCCTGCCGCGGATCCTCGGCGCGCCGCTTGCCAAGGAGCTGATCTTCACGGGGCGACGCATGAAGGCCGACGAGGCGAAGGCCGCAGGGCTCGTCAATCACCTCGTCGCCCGAGGCGGGGCGCGCGCGAAGGCGCTCGAGCTCGCCGAGACGATCGCGCGGAACGGCCCGATCGCTATCCGGCAGGCCAAGAAGGCGATCGCCTACGGTCTGGAGACGGACCTCGACACCGCGATGATCCTGGCGATCGAGGCGTACAATGCCACCGTGGTGACCGAGGACCGGCTCGAGGGTGTCCGCGCCTTCAACGAGAAGCGCAAGCCGCAGTTCAAGGGCCGATAGGGATGACGACGATGGCCATGATCCCCCTCACGCTCACGGACGACCAGCGGGCGCTCAGGGCGGGGGTGCTCGAGATCTGCCGGCGCTATCCGGGTGAGTACTGGCGCGAGCTCGACGCGCGGCGCGAGTATCCCGAGAAGTTCGTCAAGGAGCTCACGCAGGCCGGCTACCTGGCGGCGCTGATCCCACAGGAGTTCGGCGGCGCCGGGCTCGGCATGGCCGAGGGCGCCCTGATCCTCGAGACGATCCACGCCGCAGGCGGCAACGCCGCGGCCTGCCACGCGCAGATGTACATCATGGGCACGCTCCTGCGTCATGGCTCGGCGGGCCAGAAGCGGAAGTACCTGCCGAAGATCGCGACCGGCGAGCTTCGACTGCAGGCGTTCGGCGTGACCGAGCCGAACTCGGGGTCGGACACCACGAAACTCGCGACGACCGCCGTGCGTCGGGACGACCGGTACATCGTCAACGGGCGCAAGATGTTCATCTCGCGCGTGCTCCAGTCGGACCTCATGCTGCTCCTGGCGCGCACGACGCCCGTCGACCAGGTCAAGCGGCGGACCGACGGCCTCTCGGTCTTCCTCGTCGACATCCGCAACCTCAAAGGCCTCGAGGTCCGCCCGCTTCGGATGATGATGAACCATTCGACGAACGCGCTCTTCTTCGACGACGCTGAGATCCCGGCCGACAGCCTGATCGGTGACGAGGGCGCGGGCTTCGCCTACATCCTCGACGGCATGAACGCCGAGCGGATCCTGGTCGGGTCGGAGTCGATCGGGGACGGCCGCTGGTTCGTCGAAAAGGCCGTGGCCTACTCGAGCCAGCGCGTCATCTTCGGCCGGCCGATCGGCGCGAACCAGGGCGTGCAGTTTCCCATCGCCAAGGCACACACCTCCGTCGAGGCGGCCGCGCTCATGCGGGACAAGGCCGCCGCGCTGTTCGACGCCGGCCAGCCGTGCGGGCCCGAGGCCAACATGGCCAAGTACCTCGCGGCGGAGGCGGCGTGGGAGGCGGCCAACGCGTGTATCGACTGCCACGGCGGGTACGGGTTCGCCGAGGAGTACGACGTCGAGCGCAAGTTCCGCGAGTGCCGCCTCTACAAGACCGCGCCGATCAACAACAACCTCGTGCTCGCGTACGTCGGCGAGCACGTCCTGGGGCTGCCGCGCTCCTACTAGTCAGCGTCGGGGGGAGCGAGCGCCGCGGTTAGCCGAGGAAGGCGCGCAGCATCCACGCCATCTTCTCGTGCTGCTCCATGAGCCCCGTGAGGAAGTCGTTGGTCCCGGCGTCACGGTGCTTCTCCATCACGACCTCGAGATCCTCGCGGAGCCGGCGGATCACCGCCTCGTGGTCCCCGAGGAGGTCCCGCAGCATGCCCGTGGCGTCGGGGTAGGTGCCCGGCTGCTCCTTGAGCCGGGCGTGCTGGGAGAACTCGGCGAGGGTGCCGAGGGCCCTGCCGCCGAGCGCGCGGGCCCGCTCGGCCACGTCGTCCACGATGTCGTTCAGCTCGGAGTACTGCGCCTCGAAGAACTTGTGCAGGTCATTGAACTGCGGACCGACCACGTTCCAGTGATAGTTCCGCGTCTTGGTGTAGAGCACGTACTCGTCGGCGAGCACGTCGTTGAGGATCGTGACGACGTTCTGACGGCTGCCGTCGCTCATCCCGAGGTTCGGGTTCATGGTGCCTGACCTCCTGGCCTTTAGATGCGCGACGCCCGCCGAGCGGTGCCGTTGGACCGCTCGGGGAGCGTCCTCGGGTCCATCGTGCTAGAGTTGGGCACGGCGAGGTCGGAGGATACCATGAAGGTCCCCGAGCGCGTGACGATCTGCGAAGTGGGAACCCGGGACGGCTTCCAGATCGAGCCCGACTTCATCCCGACCGAGCTGAAGGTCGAGGTCGTGAACCTCCTCGCCGAGGCGGCCGTGCCCCGGATCGAGGTCACCTCGTTCGTCCACCCCAAGGTGGTTCCCCAGCTGCGCGACGCCGAGGAGGTCATGGCGAAGATCCGCCGCCGGCCGGGGACGCGCTACGCGGCGCTGGTGCCGAACGACAAAGGCGCGGTGCGCGCGGTGGACGCGGGCGTGGATGCGATCCACACCGTCGTCTCGGCGAGCGAGAGCCACAACCTCGCCAACGTGAACATGACGATCGGCGAGTCGATCCAGAAAATCGCCGCGGTCATGCGCGTGGCCGAGCCGGCCAAGGTGGACGTGGGCTGCGGCATCTCGACCTCCTTCGGCTGCCCCTTCGAGGGCGACGTCCCCCTGTCGCACCTCGAGAGCGTCGTCCGCCGCCTCGTGGACATCGGCGCGCGCGCGGTCGGTCTCGCGGACACGACGGGCATGGCCAACCCACGCCAGGTCGCCCGCGTCTTCGACCACCTGATCGCGCGCTTCCCGGGGGTCGAGTGGACGCTCCACACGCACGACACGCGGGCGATGGCGATCCCGAACATCCTCGCCGCGATGGAGTGCGGCGTGACGCACTTCGATTCCTCCATCGGCGGCCTGGGCGGGTGCCCCTTCGCGCCGGGCGCCTCGGGGAACGTCTCGAGCGAGGATCTCGTCCACTGCCTCGGGGCGATGGGCGTCGAGACCGGGATCGACCTCGACAAGCTCATCGCGGCCGCCCGGCGCGTCCAGGCGATCGTGGGACGGACGCTGCCCGGGCAGATCGTCAAGGCGGGCAAAGCCACGCGCCGGTACCCGCTCCCCGACACCGTGGCGGCGCGACTCCGGGCGTGACGAAACGGGCGCGGCGCATGCTCGCGCTGATGGACCGCGCGACGACGCTCTGGCACATCCCCGTCGTCGGGCGGGCCAAGGGCCGCGTGATCCGGCGCCTCCTCGAGCGCCACCGGCCCACGCGCGCGATCGAGATTGGTTCCCTCCTCGGCTACTCGGCGATCCTGATCGCCGGAGCGCTGCCGCCGCGTGGCCGCCTGACGTGCGTGGAGTCGAATCCCTATCTCGCGAAGTTCGTGAAGAGCAACCTCGAGGTCGCCGGGCTCGGCCGGCGGGTCAAGGTCGTCGGCGGCGACGCGCTGCGCGTCCTCCCGCTCCTGTCCGGGCGCTTCGACTTCGTCTTCATCGACGCCGTCAAGGAAGACTACCTCGACTATCTCCGTCAGCTCGAGCCGAAGCTCGTGCCGGGCGCGGTCGTCGTCGCCGACAACACCGGGGTATTCCGCCGCGACGTGGCGCCGTACCTCGAGCACGTGCGCGCCAGCGCCGGACGCTGGGAGTCGCGCGAGCACGACTTCGGCGACGACGCGATGGAGGTCTCGATCCTCCGCGGCTAGCGCCCCGCCGGATCGCGGTCCGAGCGCCGGCTCCGCCAGCGCAACCGGATCCCGGGGGTGGCTCGGAGGGGGCCGTCGAGGCCCCCTTCGATGATTTAGCGCGCCGGGAAGGGACGAGGCGCCGGGCCGATGTACGCGGCCCGGGGACGGATGAGCCGGTTGTCGGCGTACTGCTCCAGCGCGTGGGCGCACCACCCCGCGACCCGCCCCGCGGCGAAGATCGCGGTGCAGAAGTCCGGCGGAATGCCGAGTGCGTCGTAGACGACGGCCGAGAAGAAATCCACGTTCACCGGCAGCGTCGTGCGCGCCCGCACCGCGTCGACCACGCGCTCGGCGACCTCGAAGAGCCTTTGCCGACCGGTGGCCTCCGCCATGGACTTCGCCATCCCGCGTAGGACGCGGGCGCGGGCGTCGTCGACTTTGTAGACCCGGTGGCCGAAGCCGGGCACGCGCGCCTGCGGGTCGCCGCGTGCCTGCTTGGAGAGCGCCGCCCGCGCGGCGAGCCGCCGCTCGACGAAAGCCTCCGCGCGCGCGGGGTCGCCGATCTCGAGCAGCATCGCGAGGACGTCCTCGTTGGCGCCGCCGTGGCGGGGCCCCTTCAACGTCGCGACCGCCGCCACCACGGCCGCGTGGAGGTCGGCGAGCGTCGCGACCGCGACGCGCGCGGCGAACGTCGAGGCGTTGAGCTCGTGATCGGCATGGAGCGTCAGGACCACGTCGAGCACCCGCGCCACCTCGGGCGCGGGCGCGCGGCCCGCGAGCAGCTCGAGGAAGTACGCGGCGTGGGACTCCGCCCCCGGGGCCTCGACCGGCGCATGCCCCGTGCGGATCCGCTGCCATGCGGCGACCGTCTCCGGCACCAGGGTCATCAGCCGGACCGCCTTGCGCAGATTCGCCTCCCGATCGCTCGAGCGCGCGTCGGGATCGTGGGCGGCGGCGAGCGACACCGCCGTCCGGAGCGCGTCGAGCGGGTGGGTGTCGCGCGGCAGGCGCTCGAGGAGCGCTTGGACCGGCGCCGGGAGGCCACGCGCCGCCCGCAGGCGGGCGGCGAAGGCCACCGCCTCCGACGGGCGCGGCGGCTCGCCGAACCAGAGCAGCGCCGTCACGTCCTCGAAGCTCACCGCCCCCGCCAGCTCGCCGATCTCGTAGCCCCGGTAGTAGAGCCGCCCGGCCGCGCCGTCCACCCTGCAGATCGCGGAGCGCGCCGCGATCGCGTCCTCGAGCCCCGCCTTCCACGCCGTCTCCATGCCGCCTCCCGAGAGGTCTCTGTCTCTTCTAGACTTGATTATACTTGATTTATATTGATACAGCTACTCGTGGCTGGACCGGGTCCGGGGACCCTGCTAGCGTGAGGCGACGGTGGTCACCATCGAGGGCGAGGAGTACCTGACCGTGCGCGAGGCCGCGCGCCTGCTGGGCGTCAAGCCCGCGACGCTCTATGCCTACGTGAGCCGTGGCGTCCTCCGGAGCTACCGCCAGGGGATCAGGCGTCAACGCCTCTACCGCCGAACGGAGGTGGAGGGCCTGCTGCGCTTGGCGCCGAGCCGGGAGCGCTCCTCGAACGTGGTCCCGCTACGGGCGCGCCGCCGCGCCGCTCCCCCGATTCCGCTGGCGGAATCGTGGATCCGCGACTGAGTGGCCGTGCGAGCCGCAGCCGAAGGCGAGGCGAGTCTGTGGATCCTGGCCGTGCGAGCCGCAGCCGCAGGCGAGGCGAGTCTGTGATCCTGGCTGAGCCGAGGCGTGCCGCCTACCTGACCCCCGGGCGCGACCTCTCCGCCGCGGTGGAGCTCGCCCGGCGCGCCGAGGCCCTGGACTACGAGAGCGTCTGGCTCACTCACGGCCTGGGTCGCGACTCGTTCCTCGTCCTCGCCGCGTACGGGGCGGCCACCACACGCGTCGGGCTGGGCGTCGGCGTCGTCCCGATCTATCCGCGCCACCCGGTCGCGATGGCCCAGGCGGCCCTCACACTCAGCGAGATCACGGGCGGGCGCTTCACGCTCGGCATCGGCGTGAGCCACCGCGCAACGATGGAGGCGATGCTCGGGCTCGCACTCGACGCGCCGCTCGCGGTGATGCGCGAGTACGTCGCCGTGCTCCGGGGCGCCCTGGGCGCCGGCGCCGACTTCGAGGGCCGGCACTTCCGCGTCCGGTGGAGTCTCGCCCTCCCCGAGCGGCCGGCGGCGCCGCGCATCTACCTCGCCGCGCTCTCCCGCAAGATGCTCGAGCTGGCGGGCGAGATCGCCGACGGCGCGATCCTCTGGCTCTGCCCGCCCGCCTACGTGCGCGAGGTCGCGCTGCCGGCGATCGAGCGCGGGCGGAGGCGAACGGGCAAGACGCTCGTGGGCTTCGAGATCGTCGCCGCGGTGCCGCTCGCGGTCACCGGCGATGTCGCGGGCGC
>Ga0134085_10000844_pt1 | contig 10948 bp, 7 predicted proteins | sample 15_taG_10_FD_123125 | JGI IMG/M metagenome (GOLD analysis project Ga0134085, IMG submission 123125) | Grasslands soil microbial communities from the Angelo Coastal Reserve, California, USA - 15_D_Rain_20cm_2_09182015 | ecosystem: Environmental > Terrestrial > Soil > Grasslands ...
CCTGGCCGCTCTCCGCATCCTCGAGCAGGAGGCGCAGGAGCAGCGGCGGGCGGTGGAGTCGGCCGAGCAATCGCTCCAGCTCTTCACCAACCGCTACCGGGGCGGAGTCGACAACTATCTCCAAGTCATCACCGCGCAGACCGTGACCCTCACGAACCAGCGCAACGAGATCGACATCCTCCGTCGCCGCATGGACGCCAGCGTGTTGCTGGTGAAGGCGCTCGGCGGCGGCTGGGACGTGTCGGAGCTGCCATGAAGACGAGTCCTCCACCTGGGTGGGCTCCGATTCCGAGACCCCTGCGGCCTGGGGTCACTCCAGGAGCGGCTGCCCAGACTCGAGGACGGGCGTTGGTTCGGCGCGGCGGTACTCGGTCGGCGTCATGCCGGTGATGCGCCGAAACGTCGTCGTGAAGTGGCTCGGCGTCCGGAACCCCACCGACCACGCGATTTCGGCGATCGCCACCGTCTGAGTCGCCAATAGCGCTCGCGCCTCGTCGATCCGGCGCCGAACCACGAATCGATGCGGGGACACGCCGGTGCTGCGCTTGAAGAGTCGCGCAAAATGGTACGGGCTCATGTGCACCACGGCGCTGAGCTCCGCGAGCCGAAGCTCCCGTCGCAGATTCTCGTCGATGTACGCCGTCACTCGTCGGAGTCTGCACGCAGGGAGGTCGCCGTCCGTCCGCTCCGCAACCGCGGTCGTCACAGGCAGGCTCTGCGGCATGCCGCCCGTCGGTGTCACGTCCACCATGCGTGTGTCACTCACGAGCCGGCTGGGTCGCTCTCGGGGCGTCCAACGTCGTCATGACGTCGCCGAGCTGCTTTCGCAGAAACAGCCGGGCGCGGTGCACGCGCGTCTTGACGACGGGGACGCTGAGACCCAGGACCTCCGCGATCTCGCCATTCGACAGGCCCTCGACGTCGCGCAGCACCAGCATGGTCCGGGAGCCAGCGGGCAACTCGTCGATTGCCGCGGTGAGCGCCAGCCGCAACTCGGTCTGGATCGAAGGGTCGTCCACGCGCGCCGACCAGTCGGCCGTGGGCCCGACGTGGCGGCCCCGCTCATCGAAGAGCGGCAGCACCTCGTCCAGGGACACGTCGCGACGCTGCCCCTGCCGGCCGCGGAGTTTCTGGTAGGCCGCATTCGCCACGACGCGGTAGAGCCAGGAGCCGAAGGCCGACTCACCCCTGAAGGTATCGATCTTCCGGACCACGCTCCAGAGCGCGTCCTGCACGACTTCCTCTGCGTCCTGTTCGTTTCCCGTGATCCCCACGGCCAGGCGGTACGCGCGCTCCCCGTACGTGGTGAGCAGACGCTCCGCCGCCGTCGACTCGTGTCGCCTCAGCGCTTCCAGGAGCGCGAGATCCCGGTCGGCACGCCGCCCATCAGCGACGGCGCTCGTGTCGGGTTCGAGAACCATTTCAAGACTCATCTCCATCCTCCCCGCCGAGAGCTCGCCAGCCCTCAATCGCGAACGCCATGTGGCTAGGCTAGGTCGTCGAGCGGGAAGCGTCTACCCTACGTTGGTAGGGATGGGTCACTCCCGGCGGAGGTGATTCCAAGTCTCGAGACGAGGCGGACCAGTTCAGCCACAGACCCGGCCTGCATCTTGTGCATCACGTGTCCACGCTGTTCCTTGACGGTGACCTCGCTGGTGCCCAACTCGGCGGCGATCTGCTTGTTGAGTAGGCCAGCGACAACTCCCCTCAGCACGTCCCGCTCGCGCGGGGTCAGGGAGGCGTACCGGCGACGAAGCTCGGTGAGCTCGTGGCGTTCCCCCCGCTCCGCGCGATCGCGCTCGATCGCGTTCCGAATGGCGTCGAGCAGGTCCTGGTCGCGGAACGGCTTCGTCAGAAACTCGACGGCGCCGGCTTTCATGGCCCGGACCGACATGGGAATGTCGCCGTGGCCGGTGAGGAAGATGATTGGTAGCGCCGCCTCCGTGTCGGCAAGTTCTCGCTGGAGGTCCAGCCCGCTCAGCCCCGGAAGGCGCACGTCGAGCACGAGACATCCCGGAGCATCGGGCCGGCGGGCGCGCAGGAACGCCTGGGCGGTGGGAAAGACCTCCACCCCGAGCCCCACGGAGCTGATGAGTCTCCGGAGGCCGTCGCGGACCGCGGCGTCGTCATCGACGACGAAGACGATCGGCGAACCCGGCGTCATCGTATCCCCGGCAGAGCGAAGTGAAACGTCACGCCGTGATTGGGGTTCGGTGTCGCCCAGAGCCGTCCCCCATGCCCTTCGATGATGGAGCGGCTGATCGACAGCCCCATGCCCATGCCGCCGGGCTTCGTGGTAAAGAAGGCGCTGAACAGCTGGTCGACGTTCTTCGGATCGATCCCGACGCCGGCGTCCTGCACGGCCACCAGAACGTCATCACCGTCGTGTGGCCCCGATCGAACCACGAGCTCGCGCGGCCGGTCCTCGACAGACGCCATGGCCTCGATGCCATTCATCACGAAGTTGATGATGACCTGCTGCAGCTGGACGCGATCCGCCAGGACGAGAGGCATCGCCGGCGCCAATTCCACCCGCAACGACACCTGATGCCTGAGCACCTCGGTGCGCACCAGCGCCGCGACGTCGCGGATGACATCGTTGATGTCCACCGTGGCTCTCCGTGGATCGGTCCTCGTCGCGAGCTGGCGGATCCGCTGGATCACGTCCGCCGCCCGGAGGCCGTCCTTCACGATGGCGTCGAGCGCGTCGCGGACCATTTCGAGCTCGGGAGTCGCCCCCGCCAACCAGTTGAGCGACGCGTTGGCATCGGCCACGATGGCGGCCAGCGGCTGGTTGACCTCGTGGGCGATCGACGCGGCCAGCTCGCCCAGTGTCGTGACGCGGGTGACGTGCGCGAGCTCGGCCTGCGCCTGGTGCAAGGCTTCCGCGGCCAGCATGTGTTCCGTGAGGTCGCGGCCGATCACGAGCACGGCCTCCACCCGCGCCGAATCCGGCCGCAGAGGCGAGTAGCTGATCGCCATGTGTCGGCGTCCGAGAGCGGTGCCGAACCACTCCGCGTAGCTGACATCCTCTCCCGCGAAGCATCGATCCAGACTCGGCCTGACCTTGTCCTTGAAGACCTCCCTGCCCAGGAGGTCAGCGACGTGCATCCCGACCGCCTTCTCGGCTGGCACTCTCCAGAACCGCTCGAAGACAGGGTTGACCCGTTGATACCGGTAATCTCTTCCGATGATGGAGACGCGATCAGGGGAGCTCTCGAACACCTGCCCGGTGAGATACTCCGCCCGCTTCCGCTCGGTGATGTCCGTAATGGTCACGAGCACGCGGTCGAACCGAGCGGAGGGGTGTGGGAACGTGATCGTGAACAGCGCGGTCAGCGTATCTCCCTTCAGGCTCTGGAGAACGGTCTCGGCCTCGAAGGACGTCCGCCCCTCCGCGATGGCGATCAGCTCGCGCAGAAAGACCTCTTGGGTCTCTGGCACGAAGACTTTGTGCAGTGAGACCAGGAGCTCATCCTTGCTCTCGGCCGCGAACAACTTGACGGACACATCGTTGACGTCGACGATCCTCACCATCGTGATGGCTTGCTGGACGAACTCCGGGTGCGCGGCGAAGTATTCGCGGAAATCGCGCACCCCCCTGGATCTCAGCTCATCGATCGCGACCTTGACCTGGGAGAAGTCTTCCTCCCAGATCGACACCCCGGTCGAGTCGAAGATATAGCGGTATCGCTGCTCGCTCTCGCGCAGCCTCGCCTCGGCCTCCTTGCGCTTCGTGATGTCGTTGTTGGTTTCCAGGATCGCACGCGGCCGACCTTCCTCGTCTCGCCGCAACGACCACCGGCTGGCCACCACGACCCGGCTTCCATCGGCTCGCGTCTGTACGAGCTCACCTTCCCAGCGGCCGGCACCCAGCAATTCCGCCCGGATTTGCTCGAGCGGCGCAGGAAAGACGGTCTGCATCAGGCGGTGAGGAATGCGCCCGACGGCGTCCGCTGCCGTCCACCCGTAAAACTCTTCGGCCGCGCGATTCCAGTAGGTGATCACATCGTTCATGTCACGCACAAAGATGGTGTCGTGCGTGAGATCGAGCAGTCCCGCCTGCTCCCGCAGGGCGGCTTCGGCGCGTCTGCGGCCCGTGATGTCCACCATGACCCCGCGCAGCCGCGCTGCGCGTTCTTCGTCGACGACCACGGTCACCAGGTCTCGCAGCCACACAACGCTGCCGTCCGCGGCGATCATGCGGTACTCGAAATCGTGGTCGCGTTTCTCGCCTGTTGCCCTTTCGCGGAATGACACCGCCCATTCGCGATCGTCCGGGTGAAGATGATCCTTCCAGAATGTCGGTTCGGACAGCCAGCGGGCGACCGGCTCGCCGAGGATGCGTTCGGCCTGGTTGCTCACGAACAAGAACTGAAGGGTCGTGGCGTCGGCCTCCCAAACAATCCCCTCGACCGAGTTCACCAGGTCCCGGAACCGCTGCTGCGCCGCGACGGCCTCGGCGACGGCCACGTGCAAACGTTCGTTGGTCCGCTGGAGGTCCGCCGTCCGGTCGCGAACCCGGACCTCGAGTTCCTCCCGGGCACTTTTCAGGGAATTCTCCGCCCTGCGGCGTGCAGCGCTCATCGTCGCCATGAACGCCGCAACCAGCACGAACAACATCAGACGCGGGGCCTCGGCGACTTCGATCTTCAGTGAATCGAAGGGAGGCGTGAAATAGTAGTCGAAAGCCAACATGGCCAATCCCCAGGCCACCAGCGCCGGCCGCAACCCGCTGACCCAGCCCGTGATCAAGATCGCCACGAGCAACAGCTGAGCGCCACCCAGCACCACCGGTCGCAGCCATAGCGCCAAGATCACTGCGGCAGTCACGCACAACACGGCGACGGCGTATCGGACGACCGCGAGCTGCGCGATGGAGCGTTGCATCTGGCTTCCCCTCAGTCGCGACCGGTGGATTTCACCAACGGAACCCCCGTCGCTTGCCCTTGGTGCCGCGCTGGCTTACCGGTACTCCTCGTCCCGTGTGTCGAAAACTTCGCAGGCCTCCTCGTAACACCCGAGCGGTCGACCGGCAAAGGTGATCGACGCCTCGAGAGCGAATTTGAGCACGGCCGTCACGCGGAGGCTAGGGCCGTCCGCACAGCGTCGAGAAGGGTAGCGCTTTGGAAGGGCTTCGTGAGGAACGCCACCGCGCCGGCCTGGAGGGATCGCTGGCGCGTCTCGTCGTCGCCGTGAGCCGTGAGAATGATGACAGGGATGCGCGAGCCCGTGGCGCCCAGATGCCTCAGGAGGTCGAGACCGTTCATTCCGGTCATCCGCAAATCGAGCACCACGCAGCCGGTGTTCTCTCGATGGACAGTTTCCAAAAAGGTTTCCGCGGATTGAAACGTCTCGACTCGGAAGCCAACTGACGTCAGTAGATTCCTGAGCGACCGACGCAGTGATGCGTCGTCGTCCACGACGCAGACCACCCGCCCGTTGTCTTCGACCATCTCGACTCCTAGCCTCTATCCTAGTTTGCGCGCGCGGAAAGCGTCTACCCTACCTTGGTGGGGTGCGGAAGCACGCACCCTCGGCCGCCGGCCGGGCCGTTCGCGACTCACCGGTCGCCGCCCGGCGCCTGTCCCCGGTCTTCGCCGCCTTCCCGCTCGGCTGTCGCGTTCTTGCGGAAGAAACTGGGATGCGCCCGATCTCGTCATAAGAGTGCTGTGGACGATGCGAAGCGATCGCTGGACGACCAGTGGAGGATGACATGGCGAAGATTCGCGCGCTCTCGATCGTGGTACCCCTGGGCCTCGCCCTCCTGGCGACGGCCAGCCCCGCCCGCGCGTACGTCGTCGAGGCGCTGACCTCGGTCCCCGCCGACGAAGCCGCGGACAAGGAGACCCTGGAGCAGACGATCCGGGCAGCCGTCGACGACATCGCGACCCACGCCGTCGCTTTCACGCCGACCATCGTGTCGCTGCTGGAGACCAGGCTGGTCGGCGATCGGATCTACCTGTTGGTGCTGCTCGCGGACGCGGCCGGGGAAGCCGAGATCTTCGAGATCGCGTCGACGCAGCCGGGCCTGCAGCCGCGCTGACGCGGCATGGGTGTCGCGCGCCGCCTGTGCCGGCATCCGTACGCGCTGGGGTCGACCGCCCTCCTGATCGTGGTGATCGTTGGGAGAACCTGGCGCTATCGCGGCCATGGCGATCCACCGCCGGCGCGCAGGGAAGCGTCCCGGTCCCACCGCGCATCCCGGTGGTGGCGGCGGCGGCGAGGACGCGCGACGTGGGGGTCTACCTCAACGGGCTCGGGTCGGTCACCCCGCTCAACACGGTGACGGTGAGGAGCCGCGTGGGACGACGAGCTGATCGGCGTCCACTTCCAGGAGGGACAGGTCGTCCGCAGCGCGGACCTGCTTGCCCAGATCGACCCGCGCCCGTTCGAGGCGCAGCTCCCGTCCGCCGCAAACGTGATGAAGCGGGACGATCCGGCGCCGCGGGCGCCGTGAGACGGCATCGTGCGGCCGTGGAGGCCGTCGTCAGGCGTTACGGCGTTCCGATGTTTGCGAAGAGCACCACCACGGAGTGCGCCTCTGCCCGATAGGTATAGCCGGGAACAGGCAGGGCTGTCTGCCACTGCCCGATGTCGTCGGGGGAGTCGAGAGACGTGTCGATCCAGCGGCGCCATGGGTCTCGGGCCTCGTCGCCCATCGACGGCAGCTCGAAGTCGAGCGGCTCCCAATACGCGTTCAGGATCAGGTGGACGACCAGCTGTCTGCTCCGGATCTTCGCGGTGAACGCCAGGCTGTGGGACGAATCCCCCCAGTCTGGCTGGTCGAGTTTCACGCCGTGCCAGGCTCGATGCGCGCCCCGGAGAAGCTGGTCCAGGCTCACGTGCTGGCGTTCGGGCTCCACCTCCCGCAGCAGTCGTCGTCCGTTGAGCAGCGTCACGAACCGGCGCACGTCCGCGTGCTGGGCGACCAGCGTCCAGTCGAACCAGCTCGTCTCGTTGTCCTGGCAGTAGGCGTTATTGTTGCCGCGCTGCGTGCGGCGCACCTCGTCGCCCATCAGGATCATGGGCATGCCGATCGACAACAGCGTGACGGTCAGGAAGTTCTTCACCTGCCGGTTCCGAAGCTTCTCGATGGCCGCATCATCCGTCGGGCCTTCGACGCCGCAGTTCCAGCTCCGGTTGTCGTCGGCGCCGTCGCGGTTGTCCTCGCCGTTCGCCTCGTTGTGCTTGCCGTCGTAGGAGACGACGTCGTCGAGGGTGAAGCCGTCGTGACACGTCACGAAGTTCACGCTCTGCTCGGCTTCGCGCTCCTCGTGTCCGTAGATTTCGGGGCTGCCGATCAGGCGGTCGGCCACGCGCACCACCGAACCCTGCTCGCCCCGGAAGAAGCTCCGGACGTCGTCGCGGAACCGCCCGTTCCACTCTTGCCAGCTATCCCCGACAAAGCTGCCGACCTGGTAGAGGCCGGCGGCATCCCACGCCTCGGCGATGAGCTTCGTGCCCGCGAGCACGGGATCCGACTCGATGTCCCAGAGGACGGGGGGATTTGGCATCGGCTGGCCCGACGCGTCGCGCGAGAGGACCGCGGCGAGATCGAAGCGGAACCCGTCCACGTGCATCGCCTCGACCCAGTACCGGAGGCTATCGACGATCATCCGCCTGACGATCGGTTGGTTGGCGTTGAGCGTGTTCCCCGTGCCGGTGTAGTTGGCGTAGCGCGACCGGTCGCGCTCGAGGATGTAGTACGTCACGTTGTCCAGGCCGCGAAAGCTCAGCGTCGGCCCGCCGTGGCCGCCTTCGGCGGTGTGGTTGAAGACGACGTCGAGAATGACCTCGATGCCCGCTCGGTGCAGCGCCTTGACCATGTCGCGAAATTCGTCGATGGGCCCCAGCCGAGCCAGGCGCGAGCTGTACGCCTGATGCGGGGCGAAGAACGAGACCGGCGAGTAGCCCCAGTAATTGACGAGTCCGGGCGGGCAGTCCTGGGCATCGAACTGGAACACCGGCAGCAGGTCGACGGCGGTGATCCCGAGGTCGCGAAGATACGGGATCTTCTCGATGAGCCCGGCGAACGTGCCACGCGTCTTTTCGGGCACCCCGGAGCTGGGATGGCGGGTGAACCCCCGCACGTGCATCTCGTACACGATGGTCTGCGCGGAGGGTCGTCGCAACGGCGCGTCACCTTCCCAGTCGTACGCGCCGGGATCCACCACCACGCTCTTCATCGCCGTCGCGGCGTTGTCCCCTTCTCTCTGCGCCGCGTCGCGACTGTAGCCTTCCGGAACCGCCACGCCGCGCCCATACGGATCGAGGAGCACCTTGGTCGGATCGAATCGCATGCCGGTTTCGGGATCGAACGGTCCCTCGACGCGATATCCGTACAGCTGCTCGGGGCGCACGCCGGGCACGAACACGTGCCAGTAGAAGTACGTGCGGTGGACCCCGGGATCGAGGCGGATCGCGCGGGAGGGTTCTCTGTCATCGATACCCTCGAAGAGGAGGAGCTCGACCCCGGTGGCGTGTCTCGAGAACACGCTGAAGTTGACGCCTTCGTGAGAACACGTCGCTCCGAGGGGCGAACTGCTTCCTTCGGCGATCACCGGCCCAGCTGTTCCCTGGCCGCCGCGGCCACGCGGTCCGGCTGAAATCCGAACTTCCTCTGCAACTCCTTGAGCGGTGCGGACGCCCCGAACGTCTGCATGCCGATGACGCGGCCGGAGGTCCCGACGTAGCGCTCCCATCCCAGCGTCGAGGCCTGCTCCACCGCGACGCGGGCCGTCACACGGGGCGGCAGCACGCTGTCCCGATACTCCTGCGTCTGGTGCTCGAAGATGTCCCAGGACGGCATCGAGACCACGCGCGAGCGGATGCCGTCGGCAAGCAGCTGCTCGTGGGCCTCCACGGCGAGGCTGACCTCGCTCCCGGAGGCGATGAGGATGACTTCGGGCTCGCCGGTGGGCGCGTCGCCGAGGATGTAGGCGCCGCGCGCGAGGCCGCTCGCGGGGGCGTATTTGTTCCGATCCAGGGTCGGCAGCGGCTGCCGCGACAGCGCCAGGACGGCGGGCTCGTGGCGGCGCTGCATGACATAGCGATAGGCTTCGACGACCTCGTTGGCGTCGCCTGGCCGCAGGGTGATCAGGCCGGGAATGGCGCGCAGCGACGCGAGCTGCTCCACGGGCTGGTGGGTTGGCCCGTCCTCTCCGTCCCCCATGGCGTCGTGCGTGAAGACGAAGATCGTGGGCAGCTCCATCACGGCCGAGAGCCGGATGGCTGGTCGCGCGTAGTCGCTGAAGATGAAGAACGTCGCGCCGAACGCCCGGAGCTTCGACAGCGCAAGCCCGTTCACGGTCGCGGCCATCGCGTGCTCGCGGATGCCGAAGTGCAGGTTCTTTCCGCCCGGGCTCTCGGCCTGGAAGTCTCCCGCGCCCTCGTACGTCAGGGTGGTCCTGTTCGACGGTCCGAGATCCGCCGAACCGCCGAGGAACCAGGGGATGTTCTGCGCGAGCACGTTGAGCACCTTGCCCGAAGCGTCCCGGCCGGCGACCCCCTTCGGATCGGCCGGGAAGACGGGAAGGTTGCTGTCCCAGTTGGCCGGCAGCTCGCGCCGCTGCATCAGCTCGATTTCGTTCGCGAGTGCTCCATACTGAGCCCGATAGGCCTCGAACAGGTCCGTCCACCGACGGCGTGCCGCCGCGCCGCGCGCGCCCATCCCGGCCGTGAAGTGCTCATAGACGCCGGCGGGGACCAGGAACCTGGCGTCCTCGGGCCATCCATAAGAGCGCTTGGTGAGACGGACCTCCTCCTCGCCGAGCGGCTCGCCATGGGCCTCGGCCGTGTCGTGCTTGTGCGGCGAGCCGTAGCCGATGTGGCTGTCCAGGATGATGATGGTGGGGCGGCCCTTCGTCTGCCGGAAGACCTCGAGGGCGTGCTCGATGCGATCCATATCGTTCGCGTCGCCGACGCGCTGCACGTTCCACCCGTACCCGAGGAACCTCGCGGCCACGTCCTCCGTGAACGCGAGGCGCGTGTCGCCTTCGATCGTGATGTGATTGTTGTCGTAGATCCAGCACAGGTTGTCGAGGCCCAGGTGGCCCGCCAGTGATGCCGCTTCCGACGCGACGCCCTCCATCAGGCAGCCGTCTCCGCACACGGCATAGACGTGGTAGTCGAAGATGTCGAAGCCCGGACGGTTGTATCGACTGGCGAGCCACTTCTGGCCGATGGCCATGCCCACGCTGGTGGCGACGCCCTGGCCGAGCGGGCCGCTGGTGGTCTCGACGCCCGACACCCAGTGATACTCGGGGTGACCCGGCGCCTTGCTGTCGAGTTGGCGGAAGTGTCGGATGTCGCCGAGAGTGACCGCGGGCTGCCCCAGCCTCTCGTAGTCAGCGTTCACCGCTCGGGTCCCGGTGAGGTGGAGCACGGACCAGAGCAGCATCGAGGCGTGACCATTCGAGAGAACGAAGCGATCGCGGTTGGGCCAGATCGCATCCTGGGGGTCGAAGCGCATCACGCGGTTCCAGAGCGTATAGACCAGCGGCGCGAGCGCCATCGGCGTGCCGGGGTGTCCGGACCTGGCCTGCTGGACCGCGTCGATCGAGAGGGTGCGAATGGTGTTGACGCACAGTTGATCGAGCTTCGTGTCCGTCACCGGTTCAGCAACGTGCATGGTGCTCATCCTCATAGCGCGTTCGAGCCCGTCACCGGCGTCTGCCAGCCGCCGGAGGGCGACACGCTCTGGTCAACTTCCTTCGGCCCCCAGGTGCCGGGATCGTATTCGTAGACGGGCGTCTTCGCTTTCAGCACGGGATCGACGATTCGCCACGCCTCTTCGACGTGGTCCTCGCGGGCGAACAGGGTCGGGTCTCCCGCCATCGCATCGCCGAGCACCCGTTCGTACGCATCCATCTCGCCGGCGCGGGGGTGGTGGGTTCCGAGCATCTCTGTGGTGGCGCTGACCGTCTCCTGCCCCGCGGCGATCACG
>Ga0134085_10000856_pt1 | contig 10875 bp, 11 predicted proteins | sample 15_taG_10_FD_123125 | JGI IMG/M metagenome (GOLD analysis project Ga0134085, IMG submission 123125) | Grasslands soil microbial communities from the Angelo Coastal Reserve, California, USA - 15_D_Rain_20cm_2_09182015 | ecosystem: Environmental > Terrestrial > Soil > Grasslands ...
GAAATCGGCAGCGGCACCGACCCGGCGGAAGGCGGGGCACTCGCGGCGGCGACACTCAAGGCGCTGACGCGCCGCAAGGCAATCACACTCGCGACGACCCACCTGGGCGCGCTCAAGCAGCTCGCCGCGGAGACCGTCGGCATCGTCAACGCATCGCTGCAATTCGACGCCGAGACGCTGACTCCGACGTATCGCCTGCTCAAGGGCGTGCCGGGACGGTCGTATGGATTGGCGATCGCCCGGCGGCTCGGTGTTTCGCCGGATGTGCTCGCGGAAGCCGAACGCGCCGTGCCCGACGCCGAGCGCACGCTCGACAGATTGCTCGCGTCCGTGGAAGCGCGGGGCCGCGTCATCGACGCTCGCTCAGCCGCACTCGACACGCGAGCCGCGCAGCTCGAACTGGAGCGACAGAACCTGGCCAACCTCGAAGCCCTCGAGGCCGAGTTGCACGCGCGCGAGAAAGCGCTCGACAAGGACGCGCGCGATCGCGCCCGTGCGTATCTCCTCGAAGCGCGCAAGACCGTCGAGGCGGCGCTCGCTCAAGCCCGTGCCGCGGTGACCGAAGCAACGGCCAAAGAAGCCAGACGGATGGTGGAAGAGGCGATTGAGAAAACGGGCGGTTCGGCGGTTGGGCGGTTAGGCGGTTCGCAGAATCTGAGTGTCGGCGATCGCGTCAGAACCGGGCAAGGAAAGGTGGGTGTCGTTCGGGAAATTCGCTCTGATGGCCGCGTGGTAGTCGAAGTCGGTGCGATAAGGCTAGTAATCGCACCTGACTTGTTAGAGTTGGTCGAGCCAACCGCCCAACCGCCTAACCGCCGAACCGCCTCATGATTCCCGACGACGTCATCGAACAGGTTCGGGAGGCCGCCGACCTCGTGGGCATCATCGGCGAACATGTCGAGCTGAAACGCACCGGCGCCGATTACCGCGGGCCGTGTCCCTTCCATGGCGGCACCCATCGCAACTTCGCGGTGATTCCCAAGAAGGGAATGTTCTACTGTTTCGTCTGCCATGAAGCGGGCGACGTCTTCACGTTCTTCATGAAGAAGCTGGGCATGGATTATCCCACGGCCGTGCGCGATGTCGCCCGTCGCGTGGGCATCACGATTCCCGAGCGCACGGGCCCAACTGGTCCCGATCCGCGCGAGCCGCTGTACCAGGCTGTCGCCACCGCCGCCGACTGGTACGCGCGCCAGCTGCGCGAAAGCCCAGAGGCGGAGATCGCGCGCAAGTATCTCGAGTCGCGGCACGTCACGATGGAACAGGCGCAGCTCCAAGGCCTCGGCTACGCTCCCCGGGGCGCCGAGTTCCTTGCCGCGATGAAAGGATTGGGGCTGCGGGAAGAAGTGTTGCTCGAAGCTGGGCTGCTGGTTAAACGGGAGGAGTCAAAGAACCTGATTCCCAGGTTCCGGGGCCGCTTGCTGTTCCCAATTCATGACCTGCGTTCCCGTGTCGTGGCCTTTAGCGGTCGCGTCCTCGGCGACGGCGAGCCCAAATATTTGAACTCTCCCGAGAGCCCAGTCTTTCATAAGGGAAAGCTGCTCTACAACCTGCACGTCGCGAAGCATGCCATGCGCAAGGCGGAGCGCGCGATTCTGGTCGAAGGACAGTTCGATGTGCTGCGCGTGACGCTCGCGGGTCTCGAAGAGGTCGTGGCGCCGCTGGGCACCGGTCTCACCGAGGACCAGGCCGCACTGCTCCAGCGCCATACGTCGCACGTGATTCTGCTCTACGACTCGGACGATCCCGGTCTGCGCGCCACGTTTCGCGCGGGCGACGAGCTGCTGCGCCACAAGCTGCGCGTCAGCGTTGCGACGCTGCCCGAAGGGGAAGATCCCGACACGATCGTGGAGCGCAAGGGCATCGCGGCGCTGGAAGAGGCGCTCAAGGACTCCGTGGATGTCCTCGAACGCAAGATTCAGATCCTCGAACGGAAGGGGTTTTTCGGGACGCTGCCGGGGAGACGACGGGCGTTAGATCGCTTGCTGCCGACCATACGCGCGGCGGTAGATCCGATTACCCGTGAGCTCTACATCTCACGCGTCGCTGAGGCCGCCGGCATTCGGAAAGACGTGCTGGAACGCGAAACGGGAAACGAGAAACGGGACACGGCGAGCGCACCCACGTATCCCGTGTCCCGTGTCCCGTTTCCCGAAATGCCGAACAGCGCTGAGAAGTCGCTCCTGCTGCTCATGCTGAGCGGCGAGCCTTGGAGGTCGCGAGTCAAGGACGCGGTGGACAGCGAGGAATTCGAGTTTGAGCCGTATCGTTTGATCTTCGAGTCATTAGTCGACGACGCGCCGGATCGGCTCGATGAGACCGCCGCGCGGGCCTACGAGGCGTTGCAGGCCGAGGGACTCACCGACGAACAGGCGACCCCCGACATCGTGTTTGAGCGCTCCGTGAATCGCCTGGAAGCGCGCCGGCTGGATCGGGAAATCGACCGCATCAATCGCTCGATTCCGTTCGCCACCGATGATGAAAAGGCGAAACTCGCCACCGAGAAGTTACGCCTTGCCGCCGAGCGCAATGCGAAGCGGCCGACGTACGGCATCATTCAGTCTGCAAGGAGGAAGGGTGCACCCGGATCTTGAAGCGTTGTTGGCGTTGCAGGACAAGGATGTCGCGGTCGCGAGCTGTGACACCCGGCTGAGAGCGTTGGAGCCGGAGCTGCGCGCCCTCGATGAGCAGATCGCGGTTGCGGAGCGGGTAGTCGATCAGGCGCGCGCTGGCATTCAGGCGGCGCTCGATCGCCGCGACGGATTGGAGGGCAAGATCGCGAGCTATCGGACGATGCAGGAGCAGCGCCGCCAGCGGCTCGAGTGGGTGCGCGGTGCCAAGGAGGCGTCGACCTTGATGGCCGAGCTCGATCTCACCCGGTCGGTGCTGGCCAAGGAAGAGGCGGAGTTCATGCGCTCGGGCGACGCCGTCGGTGAAGCCGAGCGCAAAACGGCGGAAGCGGAGAACGCACTGCAGAACGTGCACGAGTCACAGACCGCGCAACGTGAAGCGCTGGCGGGCAAGCGACAGGAGATTGCAGCCGAGCGCGAGCGAGCCGCGGCGGAGCGAGAGCAGGCGAGTCGCGTGGTGACGCCCACGCTGCTCGCGCGCTACGACCGGATCCGTCGCGGCAAGGCGCCGCTCGCGGTCTTTCCGTTGCACGGCGGGTCGTGCGGCAACTGCTTTACGGCGGTGCCGACGCAGCGGCGCGCGCTGATCCATCGCGGCGCCACGATCGAAGGCTGCGAGGCGTGCGGCGTATTATTGTACGCCAAGGAATGATTTCCCCTCGCTGGATTGTGACCGCTCAGGCAGATCCTGACGCAGCGCGTTCGCTGGCGTCGGAGCTGCACATTCCGGACGCGCTCGCCGCGATCCTTGTGCAGCGAGGGCTAGCGTCCGCAGACCTGGCGAAGGCGTTCTTGCGCCCCGGCCTGGACGGGCTGTCAGACCCGCATTGCTGGGCAGACATGTCCGTGGCGGTCGAGCTCCTGGCCAGGACGGTCCGCGAGAAGCGGCCGATTCTCGTCCATGGCGATTACGACGTCGACGGCCAGTGCGGCGCCGCGATGCTCACGCGCATTCTCCGCAGCGCCGGCGCGACGGTCCATGCGTTCGTGCCGCACCGCATTCGCGACGGCTACGATTTCGGGCCCGCCGGGCTCGCCGAAGCTCGCCGCGTCGAGGCAGGCCTGATTGTAACGTGCGACTGTGGGATCACGGCGGTGGATGCGGTGCAAGCGGCAAGGAATGATGGGATAGACGTGATCGTCACCGATCACCACTTGCCGGGCGACCAGCTGCCCCCGGCCAACGCGGTGCTCGATCCGCGGCGACCCGATTGCCCGTCGGAGGACAAGAGCCTTTCCGGCACCGGTGTTGCCTTCAAGCTCGCTCAGGCGCTGGTCCGCGCGCTCGGCCTATCGCCCAATTTGCCGCTGCACTTCCTCGACTACGTGGCACTCGCGACGATCGCTGACGTGGTGCCGCTCGTCGGCGAGAACCGGATCCTCGTTCGGCACGGCCTCAAGATGCTCGCCGATTCGCGGTGGGTTGGCCTGCGCGCGCTCGTGGAGACGGCAGGGCTTGCCGGGAGGCCGCTGCGTGCCGCGCACGTCGGCTTCATCCTCGCGCCGCGGCTCAATGCCGCGGGCCGCATCGGTGATGCGAATGACGGGCTGCGACTGTTGCTCACGGAAGACCCGCAGGAAGCCGCCGCGCTCGCGCGCGAGCTCGAGACGATCAACGCGCGCCGTCAGGAGATGGACCAGCTGATTCTCGATGAGGCGATCGAGCTCGTGGACAAGACGCTGGCGCCGACGGACGCCGCTATCGTGCTCGGCAATGAGGCGTGGCATCCGGGCGTGATCGGTATCGTGGCGTCGCGACTCGTCGAGCGCTACGGGCGGCCGACGTTTTTGATCGGCTGGGAGCCCGGTGGCGAATTCGGCCGTGGCTCCGGCCGGAGCATCCCCGGATTCGACCTGCACGGTGCGCTGCACCGCGTCGGCGCGCATCTCGAGAAGTACGGCGGTCACACCATGGCCGCGGGCTTCACGGTCCGGCGCGACCGCTTCGAGGCTTTTCGCACGGCGTTCCTCGGGGTCGCGGGCGAGCTGCTCACGCCCGACGATCTCGCGCCCAGCCAGCGCGTCGATCTCGAGCTGCCGCTCGCGGGTGTGAGCGAAGAGCTGGAGCGATTGATTCGCCATCTCGAGCCGTGTGGGGCGGGAAATCCGGCTCCGGTCTTCGGTGTGCGCAATGCGCGGGCGGTGGGGGCGCGACGCGTGGGGACGAATCACCTGCGGTTCACCCTCGACGACGGCTCGGGCGTACTGCCGGCGATCGGATTTCGCTGGGCCGATCATGTGCCCGAGGAATGGTTGGGCGAGCCATTGGATGTTGCGTTCAGACTCGAGCGCGACGACTGGCAAGGGCGGGTCACGATTCAGGCGCGGATTGCTAGTTTGGCGCCAAGTAAATGAAACGTCCCGGGTCGGTTAACCCCGGGCTGCCAGCCCGGGGTTAACACACCCTGACCGCTTGATGCTTCGTATAATTGCCGGCGAGTTCAAGGGCCGTCGTCTGAAAACGCCTCCGACGAGCAAGGTGCGCCCTACTGCCGACCGCGTGCGCGAAGCCTGGTTCAGCATCTTGCAGCAGGCGATTCCGGGCGCCAGAGTCCTCGATCTCTTCGCCGGCTCGGGCGCGCTCGGTTTTGAGGCGCTATCGCGGGGCGCCGTGTCGGTCGATTTCGTGGAGACGCATCGCTCCGCGCTCGCAATCCTGAAAGCGAACAGCGAGGCTCTCGAGGTGGAGGATCGTGTGACGATTCACCGAACCGATGCGGTGCGCTTCGCCGAGCGGCTTGAGCCCGGGCAGTTTGACGTCGCGTTCGCCGATCCGCCCTACGCAACGGACGACGCAGAACGGCTCATCGCGCTGTTCCGCAGCACTCCGTTCGCGCGCCTGTTCGCGATCGAACACTCTGTCGATCGAATGATCGAGGGCGGTGATACGCGGCGGTATGGGGACACAGCGGTGACATTCTTGCGATGAAACGAATCGCCGTTTACCCCGGATCGTTTGACCCGATCACCAAGGGCCACGAAGACCTGATCCACCGCTCGCTCGAGTTCGTGGATCAGCTCATCGTGGCGGTCGCGATCAACGTCGCCAAGCAGCCGCTGTTCTCGCTCGAGGAGCGCGTGGCGATGATCCGCACCGCGGTCCCCGACAAGCGCGTGGACGTGCAGTCATTCGACGGGCTGCTCGCGGAGTTCGCGAAGCAGGTCGGCGCGGCGGTGATCGTGCGCGGCCTCCGGGCCGTGTCGGATTTCGAGTACGAATTCCAGATGGCGCTGATGAACCGCAACCTCGCGCCCAAGATCGAGACTGTCTTCCTCGTGCCGGCCTTCGATCTCACCTACCTGAGCTCGAGCCTGGTCCGTGAAGTCGCGCGCTTCGGCGGCGACGTCTCGCAGCTGGTGGATCCGACCGTCCAGCAGGCCCTCAAGCGCAAGTTCGGGAAATGAGATTTCTGGACCGCGTCTTTGAACGGGCGCGGGCGATCAAGGCTCGCGTCGTGCTCGCCGAGGGCGAGGACGCGCGGGTGCAGGAAGCGGCGAGGAAGCTGGAAGCGATGGGGCTGGCGAGCGTGCAGCTGCTCGGTCGTAGCTTGCCGATGGCACGTGCGCCGATGGTTGCGCTCCTGCGCGGTCGCCGTCCGGACAAGTTTCCCACTGAGTTAGCGGCGCTCCAGGCGTTGACGCACCCGTTGGTGTTTGGCGCCTGCCTGGTCGGTCTTGGCGAAGCGGACGCGATGCTCGGCGGGGCCGTGTACACCAGCGCCGAAACGATTCGCGCGGCATTGCTGGCGGTCGGCACGGCGCCCGGCATCGCGACCGTGTCGGGCGCGTTCTACATGGTCAAGGACGATCGCGTGCTCACGTTCGCGGACTCCGCCGTTTGCCCCGAACCCGATCCCGCGCAGCTCGCGGACATCGCCATCGCGTCGGCCCGCGAGCGGCGCCGCATCGTGGGTGACGAGCCCGTGGTGGCTTTCCTTTCTTACAGCACGAAGGGGAGTGCTGCAGGACCGCGCATCGATCGTGTGCTCGCCGGAATGGCGAATCTGCGAGACCGGAAGCCGGACTTCGCATTCGACGGCGAATTGCAATTGGATGCCGCGCTTGTGCCGGACGTCGCCGCGCGCAAGGCGCCCGGCTCTCCTGTCGGCGGCCGTGCCAACGTCCTCATCTTTCCCGATCTCGACGCCGGCAACATCGGCTACAAGCTGGTGCAGTGGCTTGGCGGCTGGATGGCGCTCGGTCCGATTCTTCAGGGGCTGGCGCGGCCGATCTCGGACCTGTCGCGCGGCGCGACCGCCGATGATATTGTGGACACGGCGGCGATCGCTATTCTCCAATCGCGGGAGGGGTAGCCCCTAATGCGGTTCACTCTCAAGAAGGACAAGAGCGGCGTCGTCATCGTGGGCGTAGAAGGTCAGCTCATCGTCGGCAACCGGCAGGAGCTGAAGCAGAAAGTCCTCGACGCGCTCGAAGAAGGCTCCCGCAAATTCGTCATCGACTTCAGCAAGACCGGTTATATCGATTCGTCGGGATTAGGGGTTTTGGTTTCGTTGTCGAAGAAGATCCGCGAGCAGGGTGGAGAGCTGCGGCTCGCCGGGCTCAACGCCGACCTGCAGACGCTGTTCGAGCTGACCAAGCTCGACACGCTCTTCGCCATCACGCGGACCGCCGAGGAGGCGCTGGCCGCTTTTTGAGCCTACAATTCGCTTTCTCCAAGAATACGATGAAGCTCGACGTCCCGAGCGATCTCGGGATGGTGGGTGACGCGGTCGAGCTGGTAGCGAATAACCTTCCCCCCGGTACGCTGTCTCCCCGCCGCATCAGCTTCAATCTCCGCACCGCCCTCGCCGAAGCCCTCGGCAACGCGATCCGCTATGGCACGGGCGAAGATCCCGACCGCAGCGTGCGCGTGCGCGTCGAGCTGCTGAGCGACGCCGTGCGCATCTACGTCGTGGATGATGGTAGTGGCTTCGACACCGACCGGCTGCCGGACCCGACGCGCCCGGAGAATATCGAACGCGAGTTTGGGCGCGGGCTGTTCGTGATTCGCCACTTGGTCGACGATGTGGCGTTCAACGAGAAAGGCAACGGCATCTGTCTGACGCTGCGCGCGGGGGCGTAAGCAGACTCGAACGCCTGCTGCCCGTCCTGTCGGCGTTGTCCGGTACCACGCTCCGCCTGTGGCGGGCGCGGACGCCAGGCGGCCGTTTGCTCCAGGTCGGTGGCGGTCTCGGGGAAGGTCGCGAAGAGCCGCGCTGGACACCCACACCAAACGGCGGCGGACCGCTCGAGACGCCCGATGGCCCCGCCTGGTTCCAACCGATCCCCGCGGTGCCCGACGCCTGGCTCGAGGTCCGGCCGGAAGCAAGCGGCAAGCGGGAGGCGGTCGAGCTGGCTGAAGTGATCGGCGCCGTGATGGGTGCCGAAGAAGAAACCGGCCAGGTCGCCGCCGAGTTGTCGGGGCGGTATGAGGAAATCGACCTGATCTACACGATCAGCGAAATCCTCGGTCATACGATTCGCCTCGACGAAGCCGCCAACCGCATCCTGCGCGAAGTCTCAGCGGTCGTCCGCGCTCGCCGGGCCACGCTCATGGTGCACGATCCGCGCGCCAATGTGCTGCGCCTGGTTGCGGCACGTGGGTTCGAGCTGGGCGAGATCGATCCGATCGAAGTGGATGATCCCAGATCGATCGCGGCGCGCGTCTTCCGCGAGATGCGCATCATCAGCTACGATCCCACCGATCAGCGCGCGCCGAAGCCCACGAGTCAGGCCGAGCGTCAATACCGCGGCGAAGCGTTTCTCTCGGTCCCCGTCGTCTATGCCTCGCCCGGCCGCGTGCCGACGCCCATCGGGGTGATCAACCTGACCGATCGCACGGGGGAAGACGCGTTCACGGCGGGCGATCGCAAGCTGGTCGCCGCCATTGCGAATCAGATCGGCGCGGCGATCGAGAATGCGCGACTCGTCGAGCGGGACCTCGGCCAGCAGCGCGTGCGCCGCGAGCTGGAGCTCGCCCACGATCTCCAGCTGAAGCTGCTGCCGTCGCCCGCGGTCGTCGCATCGAAGGGCGACGTCGCGGCGCGCTGCCGTCCGGCCGAATCGGTCGGCGGCGATTTCTACAACCTCCTGAGCCTGCACGGCGAGCGCATCGGCGTCATGATCGGTGACGTCTCGAGCCACGGATTCGGCGCCGCGCTGATCATGGCGCTGGCGATGGCCGCGTCCGGTATTCATGCCGAGACGGCGGAGTCGCCGCACGAAGCGCTGCGGCGCCTGGAGATGTCACTCGCCGAAGAGCTCGCCGAGACGGAGATGTTTCTGACGTTGTGCTATGCCGTTGCTGATCCGGCAAACGGAACGCTGACCTTCGCGAACGCCGGCCATCCGCATGCGTTTCTCGTGTCGACGGAGACGGGGGCGGTCACGCGACTCCAGGCCACGAGACCGCCGCTCGGTTTAGGCGATGGCGGGCAGGAGCGGGTCCTGCCATTCGAGCGCGGCAAGGCGATCCTCTGTCTCTTCACCGACGGCCTGGCCGACGCCCGCGGGCCCAGCGGCGAGCGCTTCGGGGAGCCGCGCGTCCTGAGTCACGTCGTGAATCTGCGCAGCCGTCCCGCGCGTCACATTCTCGAGGCCGTGTTCACCGACATCGCCGCCTTCACCGGCGGCGCTCCCGCCAACGACGATCGCACGCTCGTTCTCCTCAAGGTTTGAGACGGCTCGGCCAGCACTTTCTCAGTGATCCCAAGATCCTGGGGCGGATCGCGGACGCGCTCGACCCTCGGCCTGGGGAGACGGTTATCGAGATTGGCCCGGGGCGGGGAAGCTTAACTGCGATTCTTCTCGACCGCGGGCTGAAGGTGATGGCTATCGAGAAGGACCGCCGGTTAATCACGGAACTCCACGCGAAACGTGGAACGGGAAACGTGAATGTCGTCGGGGGCGATGCCCTGAAGATCGACTGGCACCAACTCATCGCACCCACGTTTCCCGTGTCCCGTGTCCCGTTTCCCGTGTTCAAGATCGTCGGAAACATCCCCTACTACATCACCTCACCGCTTCTCGAGAAAGCCCTAACCCCTCCATTGCCCGAGCGCGTCGTGTTCCTTGTTCAGGCGGAGGTCGCTGATCGCTTAGCGGCGCCACCGGGCACGAAGACCTACGGTGCGTTGTCGGTTGGCGTGCAGGCGTTGTGTCGGGTGGAGAAGCTGTTCCATATAGCTCCCGGAGCCTTCCGGCCGCCGCCAAAAGTGCGCAGCGCGGTCGTGCGACTCACGCCGCTCGCGGAGCCGCTCATCGAGCCGGAGGAAGTTGCGCCGTTCCGGAAATTCGTCACCGCGTGCTTCAGCAGGAGGCGCAAACAGCTGCGCAATGTGATAGCAGGCGTCACCGGACTTCCGCTCGCGCGTGTCGCCGACGATCTCAGGGCGCTGGGATTGGATGCCGCAGCGCGCCCCGAAATACTTCCGCCGCATGCGTTCGTGCGGCTCTTGCGCTGGAGTCTGCAATTGTGAATTAATTCACAATGCGGAAGATCTCCGACAGCACGGTGCGGCGGCTGTCTGTCTACCTTCGCTTCCTCGAGCAGGCCAAATCCCCCACCATCTCTTCAGGAGAGTTGGCGCGGCTGGCTGGTACTACCTCCGCCCAGGTTCGTAAGGACCTCTCCTTCTTCGGCTCGTTCGGCAAACGCGGCTTGGGCTACGCCGTCCCCGAGCTCGCGCGCCGCATCCGCGACATCCTCGGCCTCGAGCGCGGCTATCGCGTGGTGCTCGTCGGCGCCGGCCGCATGGGCGGCGCGTTGGTGCAGTATCAGGGATTCAAACAGCGCGGCTTTCACATCACCGCGATCTACGATCAGGACGCGCGCAAGATCGGGTCGCGCTGGAATGGATTGGTCGTGAGAGACGTCCGCCATCTCGAAACCGATCTCAAGAAAGATCCGAGCGACATCGCCATCGTCGCGACGCCCGCCGAGTCCGCGCAGCACGTCGTCGATCGGCTGGTGCGCAGCGGCGTGAAAGCCATTCTCAACTTTGCGCCGGTGCCGCTGAATGTGCCCGCGGATGTGGAAGTCAAAACGGTCAACATGGCGCTGGAGTTGGAAACGTTGAGTTACTCACTCGCCAATCGGTAACCAGCCCGGGGGTAACACGACATTCCTCGGTGTCCTTTTTCCTCGGGCTGCCGCCCGGGGTTGACACGACATTCCCCGGTGTCCTTTTTCCCCGGCCTCCCGCCCGGGGTTAGCTTTCCCCCCCATGCCCCGCGTCCACGTCAC
>Ga0134085_10000859_pt1 | contig 10867 bp, 13 predicted proteins | sample 15_taG_10_FD_123125 | JGI IMG/M metagenome (GOLD analysis project Ga0134085, IMG submission 123125) | Grasslands soil microbial communities from the Angelo Coastal Reserve, California, USA - 15_D_Rain_20cm_2_09182015 | ecosystem: Environmental > Terrestrial > Soil > Grasslands ...
CCCGTGCCGCGATCGACCTGGTTGTCGACGAAGTCCATGACGCCGTCGTGCGGAAAGCCTTCCTCGCCGGCGAGCGCCACGTGCACCGGGTTCTGGTAGTCGCGTGAGCTCCGCCGCTGCCCCGAGCGGGCGAGGCGGTCGTACTTGAGGAGCGACGCCTCGTCGGCCTCGAAGTACGCATAGATCGGATCGAGCGACACGATCGTCGTGAGGAGCGTGCCCTGCGTCCCCACGCCCCCGTTGATCAGGTTCCCCTCGGTGACGAGCTTCCGCCCGACGCGCCCCCCGACCGGCGCGGACACGTGCGTGAACTCGACGTCGAGCCGGGCAGCATCCGCTGCCGCCTGTGCTTCTGCGACCGACGCCTCGGCCTGCCGCAGGTTCGAGCCGCGGATGTCCGACTCCTCCTGCGAGATGGCGTGGCTCGAGAGCAGGTCCGCGGCCCGCGCGAAGTTCTTCTGCGCCAGCGCGAGCCGGGACTTCGCCAGCTCGACGTCCGCCTCGGCGCGGCGCAGCGCAGCCTCGTACGGGCGCGGGTCGATCAAGAAGAGGAGATCACCCTTCTTGACGATCGCGCCGTCCTGGAAGTGGATCGACTGCAAGTAGCCGCTCACCCGCGGGCGAACCTCGACCGAATCGACGGCGTCGAGACGCGCCGTGTACTCGTCCCACTCGGTGATCTCCCGCGCGACCGGCTGGACGACCTTCACCTTCGGCGGTGGAGGCGCCGGGGCGGGCCGTCCGCCGCACGAAGAGAGGACGAGCACGGCGGCCAGAAGTGCCCACCGCGACATGGTCACATCGACCTTCCGGCTCGCAGTCGCCATCTCATTTGGCCGCGGGGCCCGTTCACGGCGCCGGCGGTCAGCGACGTCTCGATCCGTCACTGACGATCGCGGGGAGGGAGCATCCGATTCATTCCAGCTTGCCCGACCTAGGCCCTGATGAATGCCAGGAGGTCGGCGTTGGCCCGGTCCTTGTGGGTCGAACACAGGCCGTGCGGCGCGCCCTCGTAAACCTCGAGACGTGCGTTCTTGATCAGCTCGAGCATCAGCGGCGGCACCGCGCTGATCAACACGGCCTTGGCCACGCGTTTCGTGCCGTGGCGGCCGATGTAGCGGGCGACTTCGCCGCCGCCCGTGGAGCGGCCGTGGCCGCGACGGTCATGGGCGATGCAGTGGTATCCACGGGAGGCCAGAAACCGCATCTGGTCTTCCCGGGCGTCCGCCGTCAGCGCCCAGCCGTGACTGAAGACGACGGGCTGTCCCGTTCCCCAGTCCTTGGAGTCGATGGGCGTGGAGTTTTCTCGACCGACGGTGATACCGCTCATCACACTTCTCCTTCTGTTCGTCGTGTGGATCCGATTGTCGGGGGACTACGCGACTCGCCTGAGCCCCGGAGAACCACCCGATAGCGAGCCGCAGATGGGGATGAACGGAAGCTGCATCGTCCGACCTCTGTAATTGCACCGGTCGCTTAGCGCAACTACCGTACTGTCCCGCTGAGGGCGCACACGGAGCATCCGAAGGACCCCGCCTCCTGAAAGTCCTCCTGCCCGATTCATCGCGGCCGAGTTCCACGATGGCAACGGCGTAGGTGGCGGCGCCGTTCCCCGCCCTTTGCGATCAGCAGCAAGCCTCAGCGGACCGCCTCACCCCGCCGCCCGTCGCGCTCAGCAGCACGCTCCTCGTGGACCTGTACCTTCCTGGTCAAGGAACCGTCGCAGGGTCGGGTCGGCAGCCGTTTCGGCCTCGGCGTCCTCGATCAACGTGTACATCTCCCACGGCATCCCATCCGCGTCGCGGACCCAAAACTTGTCCGCCTTCGCGTAGCAGCACGTCGTCCCCTTCTGTTCCAGTAGCTCGACTTCCTCGCGCTTCGCGCGAGCCATCTCCGAGGCCACGTCCCCGGTGCCGGGATAGCGGATGCCGAGGTGGCTCACGGTGCCCGGCTCGCCGCCGGTGTTGAGGGACAGGATCACGGGCGGATCGGTGATCTCGAACTTCGCGTAGTCGTGGCGCACCTTGGCCGGCTCCTGGCCGAGGAGCTTCCGATACCGGGCAATCGCGGCGTCGAGATCGCGGACGTACAACGCGACGTGGAACGTGTTGTGGGCCATGAGTCTTCCTCCCTTCATCTCGGTTCGATCAATCGCACACAACTCGATTGATGGGGAAACGGGTCGCGGACACGAACGAGCCTCGCGCCAGCCGGCGACGCATGAGGACTCGGGCGAAGATGACACCTTCCGTCAAGAAGATGATCAGACCGACGGCGAACGTCGCTCGCACCTGCCACGCAAGCATCCCGACCGGCGCGGGCAACGACGGTGAGCCTCGGAGGAACGCATACGACGCTACCGCAAGGCCCATGCCGAACGTGGACAGGATATGGAGCATGTACTCCACCGAGGGCAGCCCGCCGAGGCGTTCTCGCGAGCGCCGTTCGAGCAGCACGTCGATCACGGAGTTCACCATGTCGAGGGCGAACAGGCCAATGATCACCTCATCGACGATCCGCGATGGCGTACCGGCGGACAGCAGCGCAAGCAGCCCGAGAAAAATCGCATGTCGGCAGAGGTGGGTGATCTCCTCTGCCACGCTGCCGTCGTGCGCAAACAGCCGGAAGCGGTAGAGGTGGAAGTAGAGGACATCGATGGCGCCGATGGCACCCGCACCACCCAGGATCATCAGGGGATAGTTCATGGCACTCATCCCAGCGTGATGCCGCGCCGTAGTTGCTCGTCCCCGTCGTCAAAGTCGGGCGCAGCGAGCCATAGCCGCAAGAGGTGACGCTTCCGCTCGGGTTCCTCCCAATCCTCGTACGCCGTGCGCTTGTGGAGGATCACGGAGTTCTTGAGAAGCTGGATGTCGCCCGGCCGGAACTCCATGTCGAGATAGAGCGATGGGTCGTTGGCCGTGGACTCCAGTATCTCGACGGTTGCCTCCTGCTCGGCGGTGAGGGGAGGCACATCGGGCAAGTCCTGCGCGCGGCGGATGTACCAGGGGATGAAGAACGTGTTCAGACCGCCGCCCCGCTCGGCGCAGATCGGACGGACGAAGTGGATGGGAGCGTTCATCTGCGGCTCGAAGTAGTGCCAGTAGAAGTCCCGAAAGAGGGTCGACGCGAGGTCAGGGCGGCGCCGGAGAATCTCGTTGAAGACCGTGACCGAGCTTACGATCCGACTCTCACCGCCACGCTTGGGGGTGCGCAGACAGAGCAGTCCGATGATGTCGGCGGCGTCCGTGTGGAAGTCCTGCTCGACCCGGGTCTTGTACAGCCGGGTGCTCGGGGCGGCGGGATCGGCACCTGTGTCGCGGACGTGGACCAGCGTCTCGCCCAGGAAGTTCTGCGGCACTGGCGTTCCGAGGTGGAGTCCGAGCGCCCAATATGCGAGCACCGCGTCGTCATCCGACAAGCGGTCGAGCGGCAGCCCCCGCACGAGCACGAAGCCACGGCCGCGCCCGAGCGCCTCGCGCCACCCCCGAACGGCGGGAGCCAGGGCATCGAGGCGTACGTCCTCGCGCGTGATCTGGTCGCGTGGCTTACCGCTCCGGCGAAGGGTCGCTACCAGCCGTTCGACCTCGACCGTCTCGCGCGCTGACAGCGGGTAGACCCAATCCTCCTTGCCGGAGAGGTCTGGACCGCGCCAGGCTGCCGGTCCCTCGGCCGGATGCAGGCCGCCGGCGTCAGTCATGAGCGATGCTTCCAAGGCCATGGGAACGTCCTCCTTCATCGACGGTTGTCGATACCCTTGCACACCATATCGACCTATGTCAATATCCACCCATGTCGATGAAAGAGAGGGTGGTCCGCTGCTGTGCTCCCCTGCTGCGGACGCGCCTCGGACGGGATGACGCCGAGGCGCTCGCGACGGCCTTCAAGGCGATTGCGGACCCAGGACGGCTCCGGCTGCTGAGCTACATCGCGGGCCAGCCGGGCGCGGAGGCGTGCGTCTGCAACCTCGTCCAACCGCTCGGCCTCGCACAGCCCACGGTTAGCCACCACCTGAAGGTGCTTACCGAGGCGGGGCTTCTGGCGCGGGAGCGCCGAGGCACGTGGATGTTCTACCGGCTCGTGCCCGAGCGCGTGGAGGCACTGCGACAGGCATTGGCATTGCCGTCCGAGAAGCCGGTCGCGAAGCGGTCGGCATGACCGTTCGGGCGGCGCTCGAACGGTGAAGTCCGCCTGCCGGTCAGCTTGGGAAGCCCTTGAAGACGGCTCGGAGGAGCGCCTCGGCCATCTGACTGCGTGCGGCGTTGTGGGTGCAGAGGAAGAGGACGCGGGGCTTCTCCACCCCCATCCCGGTCGGTTGCTTGGCTGGCATCATCGTGACCTCCCGCCGAAGAGGACGACGCTCATGGTCGTCCCACGATGTCTCCGACGCACATCTCGCGCTCTTGGAGGAGGTGAAGGATGCGAAGCCGGGTCCGATCCGAGAACGCGCGAAACATGAGGTTGACCCGGCTACCGGGCCGAGCGGGCGTTCCAGCGGTGTCCGTCCGCGTCGCGACGGCTAGGGCCGTCGTCCGTCGCCTGCTCACGACTCCCTCTCGTTTGCCCTCGGGGTGGACATCCGTCGATCAGCGGGTCCGCGGTTCGAGGAGCGCGGCTTCCAATGGTCAACGCGACTCCGACCGGCGCGCACTCCCCTGCCGATCGCCCGCCCCGTCCCCCAAGATTGGTGGATGAAATCGTGTTTTTCCCCGTTGAGGCGGGGAGCGCGGATGGTCTACTCCCCTTTGTTCTCCGGGGGGTGCGCATGAGGCGTGTCTTCGTCCGCGCGGCTACTCTCACGCTGGGGCTTGGGCTGCTACCCGTCGGTGCACCGTGCGCCGATCCGGTCGCGCCCTTCGTCGATCCGCCGTTCACCAGTGAGTGCGGCGCGATCCACCACTTCGGCGAGGGCGTGGCGCCGCCGGTCGACGGCTGCGCCTTCGACCCGCTCTGCGTCGAGTACGAGAAGCGCGACATCACGGCGACCAACGGCGGCGCGATCGACTTCCTCGCGGCCGAGCCGGCGCGCTTCGCGATCGCGATCCCCAAGTGCCGCTACTGGCAGCTCGACCACTGGCGGGTGCAGGTGAGCCCCGGCGCCCCAACCATCGTCGGCTGGGACGGCGACTACTGGTTCAACAAGCGCAACTCGACCGGCGCGGCGGAGCTGAACAACTTCACCATCGGCGGCCAGCCGGCCGGGGCCGGGGAGGTCGCAGACCTGATCGAGCCACTCGACCCGGACCTCGCTCAGGTGATCCGGAGCTACGGAGCGGGGCCGGGCGGTGGTGGCGGCGCCAGCTTCCCCGCGGGAAGTGGGTTCGGCGATCCGAGCTGCGGGGCGCCCGAGGCGTGCACCGACGACCCGGCGGTCTCGAAGGCGCGGGCGGCGGTCGCCGCGCAGTGCGACTGCGCGACCGCCGCGCGCCACGACCTCTACCTCGACTGCGTGCGCGATGCGGTCGCCGCCGAGGTGGCCGCCGGCCGTCTTTCGCCGGCGTGCAGCGACGACCTGGTCAGCTGCGCCTCGCGCTCGACGTGCGGGTGGCCGGGCGCGGTCACCTGCTACCGCACCGATGCGACGGGAAGCACGACCTGCGATATCCGGCGCGATCCCGCCGCCTGCCGCGCGCCGCAAGGAGGAACCGCCGCCGTGGGCGACACGACGAGCTGCTGCGACCCGCGCACGGTCGAGGGCTGCTCGTGACCCTCGACGTCACCCGCCGAGAGCTGCTCCAGATCGCCGCGGCTGCGGCGGCGGCGTGGAAGGCCGGGCCGTGGCTGGTGCGCGCGCCGGCGGCCTTCGCCCAGACGCCGCCCGGCGATCCGGCGACCGTCGCTACGCTCGAGGCGTTCGCCGACACGCTCATCCCGGGCGAGAAGCGGTCCCCCGACGATCGCGCCATCGCCGGCGCGGCGCCCGGGGCGGGGGGGGTGCAGGCAGGCGCCCTCGCGATGATGAGCTTCCCCGCCGCCGGGACGGGGCCGGCTCTCCCGGGGCTCGCCGCGGGGCTCAACGTGCACGCGACCACGTTCGCGGCCGAGAACGCGATCTTCCTCGACCCGAGCGTCCCGCCCTTCGTGTCCCTCGACTTCGCGCGGCGGACGACCCTGCTCGTGCAGATCCTGGACGGCACCGGCCCCGACCAGCTCGCCTACTTCGCGCTCGCCGGCATCGTCTTCCTCGCCTACCACACGGCCGGCTTCCTCCATACCACGGACGCCCTCGCCGCCGGCCATCCGGGCCTGGTGGCCATCGGCTTCCCGCTGCCCGAGGCCGACGGCAAGTGGCGCTTTCCGGACTTCTCGTACCGCCAGGTGCTCGCGCAGGAGCATCCGCTCACCACGGGGCTCGGGAGCCCGCCCTGATGGCGGCGGTCGAGACTACCGACGTGGTCGTCATCGGCACCGGCTTCGGCGGCGCCATCCCGGCCTACTACCTATCGGCCGGCGGGGCGCGCGTCGTCATGCTCGAGCGCGGGCCGCGCCTCGCGACCGCGGACTTCACGCAGGACCTCCGCCTCGACACCTACACACGCATCGTCGATCTCATCAACGGCACGGGCATGAGCGTCGTCGCAGGCAACTGTGTCGGCGGCGGGAGCGTCGTCTACTTCGCCGCCTCGCTGCGCGCGCCGAGCTTCGTGTTCGAGCGCCAGGGGACGCTCGGGCGCCACCTCTGGCCCACGTCGATCACGCGCGGGAGCCTCGACGGGTACTACGACCGCGTCGAGTCCGTGCTGCCGGTCGCGCAGCAGAGCTGGGACGAGGTGTCGTACGCGGGCGGGCTGTGGGCGGCGGCGTGTGCGCGCGCGGGACACACCTGCAACCCGCTCCCGGTCGCCGTCGACTTGCAGCAGTGCACGAGCTGCAACTGGATGCTGAACGGCTGCGTCTTCGGCGCCAAGCGCTCGATGCTCCTCAACTACCTGCCCGCGGCCGAGACCTGCGCGACCGAGATCCGGCCGCTGCACGAGGTGCAGTCGATCGCGCCCGCCACGACCAGCGGCTCCCGCTACGCGGTGACCTTCAATCAGGTCGATCCGAGCGACTATCGCGTGGTGGTCGCGAGCGGCACGATCGAGGCGAAGCTGGTGATCCTGGCCGCCGGCGCGATGGGGACGCCCGTCATCCTGCAGCGCTCGGCCGCCGCTCTGGGCGGCATGCCGGCGGCGGTCGGGCGCTACTTCTCGCCCAACGGCGACCGCGTCACCCTCGGCGTCTTCGACGAGGCGAAGGTGCGCGACCTGCTCGGCCTCGAGCGCGCGCCGGGGGTGCCCTACGAGGCCTACGCCATCGGCCGGCCGATCACGACCGCCAGCTACGACTACCTCGACGCGAGCCTGCCCGAGTTCTCGCGCTTCTCGCTCGAGCAGATCTACTTTCCGCCCATCGTCGACATCCTCGCCGAGGACGGCGTCGACGGTCCGCCCGTCTGGTTCGGTGTCGACAAGCGCACGCTCACGACGAAGTTCGCCTCGTGGCTCACCGTGCTTGCCATGACCGAGGACGCCAACGAGGGCGTCTTCGGGCCGCCGCCGCCGACCGGGAACTTCATCCGCGCCTCGGTGGCAGCGGGGGTCGGGCAGCTCTCCTACCCGACCGCGCCCGAGACGCGACAGGGCTGGGACGCCGCGGACGCGGCCGTCAAGGCGATCGTCGAGAAGGACGGGCTCGCGCAGCACCTTCTCTGGAAGGGGGGCGGGAACGGCTACAGCGCCCACCCGCTGTCGACCTGCCGCATGGGCGACGACCCGGCCATCTCGGCGCTCGATGCCCAGCACGAGCTGCGCGGCCATCCGGGCATCTTCGTGACCGACGGCTCTGCCGTCCCGACCTCGCTTTGCGTGAACCCCTCGCTCACCATCGCGGCGCTCGCCGAGCGCGCCTCGGCGCTCCTCCTCCAGCGCGGCACCGAGCTCGGGCTCACGCTGCGCGCGCGGGTGCCGCCGCCCGGGCGCACCGACGCCGTACGTCGCCGGCGCTGCGTGAATCCCGTCTGACCGGCCGTTTGTTTGAGCGCGTGCTTGGCCTCGATTTTCCGTCACATCGAGGCTAATCGCGACCTGGCTCAGCGGGCGTGCTTGTAGAACGGGGCACACACGGCACCGACCTCGGTCTCCTGATGATCGGAGAGAAAGAGGATGTCCATGTGAACGTCGCGGCGAAAGTAACGAGCGAAACACTCACCCACCTGCGGCACAAGGTCCCTATCGTCGCCTGACACAGAGCGAAGCGCGAGCGCGACCTCCTGCGCCTTCGGGTTGTTGTCGTATGCTACGCGAGCCAAGTAGGCGCTCTTGATGTTGGGGCGCGCGTTGAGGACGGTGAGAAGGTCAGCTTTCAAGCGACGCTCAATGGGGCCATCCTGCTCACCGACGAATCGGACGGTTCGCTCAATGCGCTGTTTTGGAGAACGCTTGCGCTTCAAGAAGGAGAACATGTGGGTCCTTTGCTTGCCGAGAAGCCGGCACGAGAGCTACCCCTTCGACTGCTGTGCCTTCCCGTTGCGCGGCAGGACCCAGGCGAGCGCGGCCCGCGCTAGAACGTCACGGGCGGCCTCGTGGCTACCCCGACGCGAGGCTGGGAGGAAATCCCGTCGCAGACTGTAGGAGCCGAGCCCGAGTTCCCGTCTGCCGATGCAGAAGCCCGCGAAGCTCGTCAAGCGCTTGCCCGGATTCATCGAAAACGTAGGTCTTTGAACCGCCGACGGTGGCGTTTTTGCGACGGGCGAGGAAGAGGTTCTGAGCGGTGAGAAGCGGGGTGAACCCGAGGGATAGCGCGACGATGGTCCACTCCCACAAGCTGGGCGCACGGTGAAGTCGTCCGAACACGAGAAGCAGAAGGACCACGCCGGACGCCGGAAACAGAAGGTTCACGAGAAGCAGCCCCTCGACTGCACCTGCATCGTCAAGATGGCCCGGTACTGCTGGGCGAAGGTTGGAGTGAAAGTGAAGGTCATTGGCGAATAAGACGGCGCCATGGAGTTTGACATCGCTCGGGGCGAGTTGCGAACCCCGTATGTGGAGCCGCTCGCAGCCTGTTTGACGCCCCCCTGAGCACGTAGCCCGAGCGGATCGGCTCCCCGAGGTAGACGACGGCGTGGTTGCCTTCGTCCTCTCGTGTGCGTGGCCAGTCAATCCACCCGAACGTCCACGTAGGTCAACAAGACTTCCAGGCGCGGTGGGATGCGGGGGAGTCCGAAGCACGCCGCGACGTGTGCGCCGGCAGTCGCCTCTTCCTCTTCCCCGATCCGCTCGGACTCCACAATCCGGCGACCACACCCCTTGCAGAGAAGGGTGAACGTGCGGCGCATGGGTAGGCTGTCCAGCAAGTCTCGTTCCGACATGGCGGGTTCCCAGCGGCCAGCTCCTTGGAATCGTCGAAACTCGGTTCCCATCCACCCCAGGGGACACGGCGTCCACCCGAGCGGACCAAGGGTCCTGCGCTGCTAGAAATGTGGCGGTCATGACCCGCCGCGCCTGCCATGACGGTCCTGGGCTCAGTCGCTCCACCAGATCCTACGAAAATACGGGTTCGCTTGGGGTCATGCGGCGTCCTTGGTGAGGGTGACGGTGTAGCCGAGAGCGGCGAGCCGTTTGGTGTGGTAGCGGGTGAGACGGTCGGCGTTCAGCCGCTCGAAGTAGTCGCCCCCGAGTTCACGATACGGCTGGCCGTCCCGCAGGACGTGGTAGGCGATGACGAGGATGCTGTGGGCGACAGCGACGATGGCCTTCTTATCGCCGCGCCGCTTGACGAGGCGGCGGTACTGGGCCGCGAGGTAGGAGTCGCGTTTGCGTACGGCGCCGCGGGCACTCTCGACCAGGGCCTGGCGCAGGGTGCGGTTGGCGTGCCGAGTACGGCCACTCAGCCGCTTGCCCGCGCTCTCATGGTTGCCCGGGCAGAGGCCGGTCCAGGAGGCCGCATGGCCCGCCGTCGGGAACCGCGTCATGTCGCAGCCGAGTTCGGCCGCGATCACCTCGGCCGTGCGGCGGGCGACGCCGGGGATGGTGTCGAGCTGGGTGAGCGCCTCGGCGTGCGGCGCGGTGAGGGTCTCAACCTGGCGATCGCACGCGGCGATGGCGCCGTCGAGGAACTCGATGTGGCGCAGGAGGTGCTCGAGCAGGAAACGGTGGTGGGCCGTGACGCGCCCGGTGAGCGCCTCGCCGAGGGCCGCGCGCTTGCGGCGCAGGCGCCGCTTGGCCAGGTCGGCCAGCTGCTCCGGTGCCTGCTCGCCCGCAATGAGCGCCTTGAGCATCGCGCGCGCCGAGACCCCGAGCACCGTCGTGACGACGCTCGCCAGCTTGATGTTAGCCGTCTCGAGGACTTTCTGGACGCGGTTCGCCTCCCGCGCCCGCTCCTCGATCAACCGCTTGCGGTACCGGACCACGTCGCGCAGCTCGCGCTGCGCCGCGGGGGGCACGAAACTCCGGCGGAGCAGGCCGAGTTCGAGCAGCTCATCAAGACCGACCTCGACAAGTGGGCCAGCGTGATCAAGACCGCCGGGATCAAGGGAGAGTAGGTGCGCAGATGTACGATCTTCGTCTCAGCGCCGAGCAGCTGGAAATTCGCGACACCGTCCGCGAATTCGTCACGCAGGAGATCAAGCCGGTCGTGCTCGATGCCGCCCGGCTCGACGCCGGCGACCGCAGCCTGCCGCTCAATCTCCTCGACAAGGCTTCGCGCCTCGGTCTGCGCACGCTCGCGCTGTCGGAGGCGGCCGGCGGCGCGGGCGCGGACCAGCTCACCTGCTGCATCGTGACCGAGGAGCTGGCGGCGGGCGACGCCGACATCGCGGCGACGCTCGCGGAGACCTCGCGGCTCGCGCATGTGCTGTTCGATCAGGCGATGACGCGCGCGCAGCGCGATC
>Ga0134085_10000860_pt1 | contig 10867 bp, 6 predicted proteins | sample 15_taG_10_FD_123125 | JGI IMG/M metagenome (GOLD analysis project Ga0134085, IMG submission 123125) | Grasslands soil microbial communities from the Angelo Coastal Reserve, California, USA - 15_D_Rain_20cm_2_09182015 | ecosystem: Environmental > Terrestrial > Soil > Grasslands ...
ATCATTTCGGGGCACGCGCAACGTATCCCTTTGGCGAAAAGTTGAGCGTGGCCGGATACGTTGTCAACGGCTGGAACAACGTCGTCGATAACAACTCGGGGAAGACCTTCGGGTTTCAGGCCTTGGTCAAGCCTGTCTCGAAACTGACCATAGTTCAAAATTACATGGTCGGCAGGGAGCAGCTCAACGATGACAATGATACCAGGCATTTGTGGGATACCACGCTGACAGTAGCCGTGACCCCTTCGTTCAGTTTGATGGCCAATTACGATTACGGCATGGACCGTCTGCTCGGAGAGCGGGTGCGCTGGCAGGGAATCGCCGGCTACGCTCGGATTCAGGTGACGCCGGTTTTTGCGATCGCCCCTCGCTTTGAGTGGTTTGACGATCCGCAAGGGTTTACCACGGCTCTGGCACAATCGCTGAGAGAGGCGACGCTGACGACGGAGTTCAAAGTCCGGGGCGGCCTCCTCATGCGTGCGGAGTACCGGCGCGATTGGTCGGACAAACCGTTCTTTGAGAAGCGCGAGGGGCTTTTTAGCAGGAACCAGACCACCGCTCTCCTGGGCCTGGTCTACGTGCTCGGCCAGGAGCGCTGAGCCCTTCAGCGAAGCCGCAACGCAGGATCCGCTTGGCTGAGTCCTTCTGCGTCTTCGCGGTTGATTCGGGCCCAGTTTCACCGCAAAGGCGCTAAGTGCGCGAACCGGGAAAGGCGCTCTTATTCCGCGGGTTTCTCGGGAGACTGCATTTCGCTGGCCATGATGACGGCTTCAGCGATTTCGCGCATGGATCTGCGCGTGCGCATGCTCTGCTGCTGAAGCCGCCGGTAGGACTCGTCTTCGGAGAGGTTCGCCTGGCGTTGAAGGATGCTCTTGGCGCGATCGACAAGTTTGCGCGTCTGCAGCGCCTCCTGGCTTTCTTGCGCTTCCATCATCAACTTCGTGTTTTCGATTGCCAGTGCGGCCTGGTCCGCGACCGTCGACAGGACGCGCACGTCCTCTTCGGAAAAATTCCGCTCTTCCGCCGAATAGACGTTGATCACGCCGGTGACGTGTTCCTTTACGATCATCGGGACGGAAAGCAAAGAGCGCACCCCTTCTTTCTTGGCCAATTCCGGATAGCGATACTCCGCCTCCTTGGTGACGTCCCTGACGACCAGGGGATGCTTTTCCTTCACGACGCGACTGATCAGGCTGTTGCCGATCTTTAAGTTTGGCCGCTGCCAGTACTCCTCGCTGGAGCACTTGGCCGCTTTCAGGACCAGCTCGTTTTTCTTCCGGTCGACGAGCATGATGGAGCACACCCGCGCCTGCAGCATCTCCGTGACGAAGCTGACGATCAGTTGCAGCATCTCCTCCAGATACTTCCCCGAAACAATGGTCTGCCCCACCTGAGCCAGCGTGGACAGGTGGTGGGCGCGGCGCTGAGTCTCCTGGTACAGGCGCGCGTTCTCGATCGCGCCGCCTACCTGATGCCCGATGATGGAAAGGAGTGTCTGTTCCCGCTCGCTGTGACGATGCGCTCTGCGGTGCTGCACGTTGATAACGCCTGTCACGCGATCGGTGGGCGCGATGATAGGGGCCGACAGGAATGCCTCGTACCGGTCTTCCGGCAGGTTGTGGAAGAACTTGAAACGCGCGTCCTTGCTGGCGTGCCTCGGAATGGCCACGGGCTTGGCTTCCCTGGCCACCCACCCGGTGATCCCCTCCCCGACCTTGAGCGAGATGTTTCCGATGATGCGGGGATGCGGGTTCTTCGAGGCGCGCAGGACCAGGCACTGCTGGGTTTCGTCCAGCAGGTAGACGAGACACGAGTCCCCGCGCGTGACCTCGATCACGAGATCGATGATCTGGCGCAGCACCTGGTCCAGATCCAGACTGCAGCTTATCGACTGGCTGATCTGGTAGAGGATCCCCAGTTCGTGGCCCGCGAGATCCAGAGTCTTGCGTATCGATTCAATGGAATTCGTTCGTGGCATAGCCCGGCATGATTATAGAGACGCGTCCTCCGGGCCGCAACGCTGTTGAAGGAAAGGAATCCGAAGAATCCAAGGAATCCAAGGAATGCCAATCGGGTTTCCCTTCTGGATTCACGAAAGAATTCAAGAATCCAGGAATCCAAGAATTCAAGTAATGGACCAGGAACTTCGTCTATTCTTGGATTCGTTGGATTCCTTGAATTCCTTGGATTCTCGCTCCGCCTATTTTTGCTTTGTCTCTTACTGGCTTTGTGCTTAATTGGGTGCTGCTGTGAGTGGGAACATCAAAGACGACGACCATCCCCGTCAGCCGGGCTCCGATGCCGTTGCGCATGGCGCTTCGATGTGGGGCTATGCCCTGTTTACCGCATCCATCGGCGTCCTTCTTCTGCTGAACGGCCTCGGGATACTTACCACGCTGTTCGGCTTCAACACCGCTTTGTTCCTGGCCTTTGTTGCGGGCTACAAGATTATCTATCAGGCGATCCTTGACCTGCTCGACCGGCGTTTCTCCGCGGATCTGGCCATCGTGATCGCCGCCGTCGCGGCGGTAGCGGTCGGAGAGTACTTCGCGGCCGCGGAAGTCATGTTCATCATGCTCGTGGGCGAAGGCCTGGAACACTACACCGTCGACCGCGCCAGACGCGCCATCGCCGGTTTCGCGCAGATGAAACCGTCGCTGGCGCGCGTCCGCCGGGATGGGAAGGAATTGGAAATCCGTCCTGACGAAGTCGCGCGAGGCGACACGGTAATCATCCGAGCCGGCGAAAAGGTTCCCGTGGATGGCGTCATATTGCACGGCCATTCCTCCGTGGACGAGAGCATGATCACGGGCGAGCCCATGCCGGCGCACAAGGGAATGGGCGACCCGGTTTACAGCGGCAGCATCAATGAGTACGGAATCCTGGAGGCTTGCGCCGACAAAGTTGGCGAAGACACCACGCTGTCGCGCATCATGCATCTGATTGCGGAGGCGCAGGGACAACGCGCGCCGATCGAGCGCACCGCCGACAGCCTGGCCCTGTACTTCCTCCCCGCGGTCCTCCTCGCCGGCGGCGCCATTTATTATTTCACGGGAGAAACCCTCCGCGCGGTGTCTGCACTCATCGTTGCCTGTCCATGCGCTCTGGTGCTCGCCACTCCGGCGGCGGTCGCCGCCGCGATCGCGCGCCTTGCTCGCGAAGGCGTGCTGGTCAAAGGCGGCAGTGTTATCGAAGCGCTGGCGCGCGTTCGCTGTGTTGCCTTTGACAAGACCGGCACGCTGACGGCGGGGCGCCCGCGGGTCCTGGCGCTTGATCCGGCCCCCGGTGTGCGAGAGGCGGAGTTGCTGGCGCTCGCTGCCGCAGCGGAGAATCCGTCGGAGCACTTGTTGGGGCGCGAGATTGTGGAAGAGGCAAAGCGCCGGCAGATTTCCATTCCCGGCTCCCGGGACTTTGCCGTCCGTCCGGGCATGGGCGTCCAGGCCCGGGTCGATGGCCGAATCGTGCACGTGGGAAACCTGGCTCTGGCCAGGGAAGCGGCGGCCGAAGATTTGGCTTGGGTCCAGGGAGCGGTTTCGTCAAATTCACAGGGCGGCCAGACGAGTGTCGTGGTTGTTACGGAAGGCCGAGCTCTCGGCATCATCAGGCTCCACGACCCTCTTCGTCCGGGCGCGATGCAGGCCGTCCTCAAACTCAAGGAAATGGGGATCTCGCGCATCTGCATGCTCACGGGGGACGAGGAGGGAGCGGCGCATCATGTTGCCCGCCAGGCCGGGATCGGCGAGACTTATGCTCGCTTGCTTCCAGAGGACAAGGTCCGAAAAATCCGCGAGCTGCGAAACGAAGGGTTGCGCGTCCTGATGGTGGGAGACGGGGTGAACGATTCCCCGTCCCTCGCAACGGCCGATGTCGGGCTGGCGATGGGCCGCGGCGCTGCCGACATCAGCGCCCAGGCCGCTCATGTGATCTTCCTCAAAGACAGGATCGAGCAGATTCCCGATCTCATCGCCTTCGCGCGGAAAGTGGTTGAACGCATTCGTTCCAGCATTCTCCTCTTTGCTTTCGGAGTAAATATCGCGGCCGTGCTGGGAGCCGCCTTCGGGTATCTCGGCCCCGCTGCCGCGGCCATTGTCCATCAGGCGGCTTCGCTGCTCGTGATCCTCAACTGTGTCAGGCTTCTGGTGGAGGGCAGAGCCGTCGAACCTTCGCGGATCTCTGCGTCCTCCTGGGCGCACGGCTGGCAACACCTGCCTCATTTCCTGGCTGTGGAAGGCCCGCGGAGCCTGTCGGGCTGGATCAAGCGGAATCGCAGCGGGATTCAGGCTTGGGCCCTTCGTCTTCTCATAAGCCTCTGGATGCTTTCCGGCCTGACTTTGATTGGGCCGGACCAGACGGGAGTGGTGCAGCGCTTCGGGAGGCTTGTGGCGCAGCTTGACCCCGGGATCCATTACCGGTGGCCCTGGCCCGTAGAGTCCGTGACTTGCCTGGCGCCGCACCTGGTGCGTGTTGTGGAAATAGGTTACCGCACCAATCTTGCCCCCTCCGAGACCGCGCCCGAGCCGGCTGCCTACGAATGGAATACTCAGCACCGCCGGGGCAGGTATCGGAAGATTCCGGAGGAGGGAGTGATGCTCACCGGGGATGAAAATCTGGTGGAGGTGAATGCAGTAGCTCAGTACCGGATCAAAGACCCGGCCGTGTTTCTCTTTCGGGTCAAAGAACCGGAGTCCCGGGTGCGGGTGGCCGCCGAGAGAACCCTTCGCTGGACCGTGGCCCGGATGCCTCTGGATGCAGTGCTGACTCGGGAGAGAACCGGCATCCAGGCAGCCTGGAAGAAGGGAATGGACCAGGAACTGTCGGAATGCGGTATCGAAGTATTGGAAGTTCAACTCCAGGACGTTCACCCCCCCGTGGAGGTCGTGGAAGCGTTCCGGGACGTGGCCAGCGCCCTTGAAGAAAAAACCACACGGATCAACGAGGCCGAAGGCTACCTGCTGGAACAGGTTCCTATCGCGCAGGGTCAGGCCTGGGCGCGCAGGGTTGCCGCCGATGCGTATGCCAGAGGGCGCATCGAGCGCAGCCGAGGAGAGAGCGCGCGCTTTGTCGAACGGCACGAGGCTTACCGGAAGGCGCCGGACGTCACCGCGCTGCGGCTCTACTTCGAGACTGTTGAGCAGGTTTTGCCCAACAAACAGAAATTCATCACCGACTCCAGGAAACTGGGCCGGCGGCGCTTGCTCTTTTTCGATTCAAAGGACCTCAACCTTCTCAATATCGTGGAGCCCAAATCTGCGCCGTCAGAACAACCTAAGTCACCGGTTCCGTAAATACCATGATCTGGGAACCCGCCAGTCTTGCGAGGGACCCCGGGAGAGACTCTTCGCAGAAATTCGCCACGCACGATTCCACGAAAGAAAATTCGTGGAATTCGTGGCTGCGCCTTTTGGGGTTGATGCAACCGGTTGCGTTGTGACCGAAGAAAGTCTGATCCGGGTAATACATCATCCTATTTTCGGACTGGTGTACTAAGTGAACTGACGATTGACGATTTGGAGACGATGGCAAGGGCAACCCTTGTGAGTAAAATTCTTGGCGGACCCCTTTCGCGTCTTTGCGTTTTCGCGGTCAATTCGGCTTCAGTCTTACGGCGAAGACGCTACGTGCGCGAAGGGTCGATCGTAAATCCGCGGGGGGAATGATGAGTTCGCTATCTAAAGCTTCCTGGTTGAGAGTCGGTGGTATCGGCTTGGGTGTGGTCCTGCTCTGGAACAGCTTCTTCGTGGTTCCGGAGACAGAGACGGCGATCGTCACTCTCTTCGGCAAGCCCATGTGGAATGCCGTCGAGCCAGGGCTCCATTTCAAGTGGCCCGTGGAATCCCTGCTGCGTTTTGAGAAACGGCTCATGGTGTACAATCCGCGCCCATCGGAGTTCTTGACCGGAGACAAAAAGAACCTGGTCGTCGAGGGCGACGTGGTTTGGAAGATTTCCGATCCCAAACGCTTTCTGCAGACAGTGGGCGACATCGTCACCGCGGAGATGCGCCTCCATGATATCGTGTGGGCGGCTCTCGCAGCCGAACTTGGAAACGTGGAGCTGTCAGGCCTGGTCTCTGCGGAGCCGGGCCGTGTCAAGACAGGCGAAGTGCTGGCGCGAGTCCTTGCGATCGCCGGCGGCGTTGCAAGGGAACAGTTCGGCATCGAGGTCGCGGACGTACAGATCAAGAGGCTGAATTTTCCGGAGCAGAACAAGCAGTCGGTTTTCGCGCGCATGCGGGCGGAGCGGGAGCGTATTGCCAAACAATACCGGGCCGAAGGGGAAGAGCAGGCCATGAGAATTCGGGCCGAGGCCGATCGCCAGCGGGAGATCCTTCTCGCCGAAGCGTATCGCGAGGCGGAGAAACTCAAAGGGCATGGCGACGCGGAAGCGACACGGATCTATGGAGAAGCCTACTCACGGGATCCGCAGTTCTACAAGCTGGTGCGGACCCTGGATGCTTACAGGAAGATTCTGGATGACAAGACCAGTATCATCCTGTCCTCGGATTCGGAGCTCTTGAAACTTTTGACCCAGGGGAGACCGAAGAGTGGAGCCCACTAGCACGCACCGTCCCCTTCGTGGGGAGGACGGGCGCTTTTATCGGGCCCTTGACCGGGCGCGGCATCTTGCGGGGAAATGGGGGCGGGCAAGATGGCTCGCCACGTGCGCCGCGCTGTATCTGATCTCCGGCTTCTACTTTGTCCTTGCCGACCAGCAAGCGGTTGTGATCGCGTTCGGAAAGGTGCGCGAACGACGCGTCCCGCCCGGTGTGCACTGGACGTGGCCCTGCCCCTTCTCGCGCGTGGAAAAACTCAAGGTGCTCGAGACCAAGAGACTGACGGTCGGCGTCGAAGCCCCGGACCAGGTGTTGGGCCGGGCGACCGGAGACACGAGCGCTCAATTCCTGACAGGCGATCAGAACATCATTAACATCCGTCTTGCGGTTCAATACAGGATCCAGGATCCCGCGCGGTATCTGTTCAACACAAGAGACGTCTCGTCGTTGCTGGCCAGGACTGTCGAATCGGCGCTTTGCTCAGTCGTGGCGCGCCGCAAGGTGGATGATCTCCTCACCACCGGCAAAGTAATCGTGCAGCAGGGAGTGCAGAGCGCGTCTCAGGAGCTTCTGGACAGGTACGGCTGTGGCGTGTCGATATCGAGCATCAGTATTGAATCCATGGCTCCCCCCGGGGAGGTACTGGACGCCTTTCGAGAAGTCGCCAACGCTCGCGAGGACAGGGAAAGAATCAAACGAGAAGCAGACAGTTACGCGAACCAGTTGGTTCCCCGCGCGCGAGGGGAAGCGGCGCGGCTGATGGCGGAGGCAGCCGGCTATTGCGAGGGCCGGATCAATGAAGCCGAGGGCGACGCCGCGCGGTTCACCAGCCTGGCGGCCGAGTACGTCAAGGCTCGAGAGACAACCGAGGCGCGGCTGTATCTGGAAACGATGGAAGAAGTGCTGCCTCGGTTGAAGAAAATAGTTGTCGAGCCCGGCGTGGATTTGGACCTGGTTCAACGGAAGTGAGTGGTTTGAAAGCGTAGAATACGAGAATCCAAGAATCCAAGAATGGCAAGGCTCATCCGCTGGCCAAGGATTCCTTTTCCATTCTTGGATTCTTGAATTCTTGGATTCTTGAATTCCTCCATGAAAAACACCTCCGCAGTCGTTCTCACATTACTATTGATATCAGGGACGGTCTATTATTCCTACCGGCAGCGGAACAGGAAACCCGAAGAGCCGGAAAGCGCGATTTGGCGCATGATGGAGTCGTCTCGCGATGGAGACGTTAACGGCTATCTTGAATGTTTCGCCGGAGGGACGCGTACACAGCTCGAGGCCACAGTCCGGGAGATGACTCCTGCGAAGTTTGCCGGCTACCTGCGGGAAACCAGTGCTGCAATAAAGGGTGTTGCCGTATACGGCGTTCAGCATACCGGCGAAGGCGCGGCGGGATTCGTGGTTGAGTACGTTTATCAGAGCCAGAACGAGAAGCAGCGCATGAGCTTGAAGTTCGAGAACGGTCTCTGGCGCATTCTGTCTGCTGAGGTCTCCCAGCGGGTCCAGCCTCTGATCCCTTACGGCAAACCCGTCACTGAAGCCCAGTAGCATAAGACAGTGGTCAGTGGTTAGCTCTCGTCTCCTACTTTCTGGCCACTGCCCACCGGCCACTGGCTTCTGCTTTTCCGATGTCCATGCTATGAGTTAGAATCCTTTTCATGCTTCACTCGCGGCTTCGAGAAATGCTGCTTGCCGCATTTCTGGCGCTCGTTTTCGCTTGCGAATCGACTGCGGCGCCGCAGCTTACCGGAAGAGTAGTGGACGAAAACAGCCTGGCCGTACAGGGCGCCCAAGTAACCCTTACAGGACCGGAGCTTTACATACCTTTGTACGCGGTCAGTGATGAAACAGGCCACTTTCTTGTGCTTCCCGTCCCTCCCGGCACGTACGATCTCAAGGTGGAGAAACGGGGGTTCTATGCTTTCGTTTCTCGCTCCCTGGCTGTTACGGATCGTTCTGCTCCCCTCGAAGTAGTTCTGAATCACCAACAGGAATATGAGGAAACGGTGAGCGTGGTCTATTCCGCCCCCACCATCGACCGGGAGGAAGCTGCCGTCCAGACCACTCTCACATCGGAAGAGATCATCGATCTCCCCTTTTCGGCTACTCACGACTTTCGCAACGCCTTGCCGCTGATTCCGGGCGTGGTGAAGGACCGTATGGGGCGCATTCACTTGAACGGCGGTGGAGAGGATCAAACCTTCTACAGTCTGGACGGTTTCAACGTCACCAGCCCTGTCTCGGGCATTCTGGAGAATCGCATTTCCGTGGATGCGATACGCGCCGTTCGGGTCGAAAGCAGCCGTTACTCGGCGGAGTACGGTAAAGGCTCGGCGGGCGCGATGGCGCTGGAGACCGCGCGGGGTGATGATCGGTTTCGTTTTTCCGCCACGAATTTTCTCCCCTCATTCGAGTTCCACAACGGGCTCAGACTCAGCAACTGGACACCCCGCGCCACGTTTTCCGGGCCGATTGTCAAGGGGCGGGTGTGGTACTTCAACGCCCTGGACCTGCAGTATGACCTGAATGTCGTCGATAAGCTCCCCTCTTCTGCGAATACCAACCGCAATTGGTTCGGCGGCAACCTGACGCGCCTGCAATTCAACATCACCAATGGCAATATTCTCACCACGAGCTTTCTGCTCAACTTCCAGAACTCCGCGCATCTGGGCATTACGCCGCTGGACCCTGTGGAGACCAGCCGGAACCGGCAGGAGCGCTTTTATTTCTTCAACGTGAAGGACCAGATATATCTCAGCGGTGGCTGGGTTTTCGAAGCTGGATTTGGTCTGAACCAGATCAATACATACGAGCGGCCGCTGGGAGACGCCACCTACACAGTCACTCCCGAGGGCCGCTCGGGAAACTACTTCTCGCGTTCCCGGGGGAGGGTGGAACGCGCGCAGTGGCTGGCAAACATCCTGGCTCCGCCGTGGCACTGGCGGGGAAGGCACAGCCTGAAGTTCGGGATCGATCTTGACCGGATCCGCTACCGGCAATTTGCAAGCCGGCGTCCCTTCGAAGTCCAGCGGTACCCTGGGAGCTTGGTGCGCAGGATAACCTTCAGCGGGGAACCGAACTTCGGGGCAAACAATTTTGAGTTCAGCGCCTTCATTCAGGACCGGTGGAACCCCAGCGATAGAATCCTTGTGGAAGCCGGAATGCGTCTCGATTGGGACCAGATATTGAGAGAACCCTTATGGGAGCCTCGACTGGCAGCTACGTGGAGCCCTGATGGATTGCCGGATACAAAGTTTTCGGCTGGCATCGGGGTCTTTTATGACGCCACGAACCTGGGCCTACTCACGCGCCCGCGCGACCAGCAACGCTCCGAGATCGTATTCGGTGAAGACGGAGTCACTCCTGTCTTGGGACCGATCCAGAGTATCTATCGCGCGGACCAGCACCATCTTCGGGCGCCCTTTTATTTGAACTGGAGTGTAGGTTGGGAGCAAAAACTTCCTCGCGCTTTCTACTTTCGAACCAACTTTATTCGAAAGCACGGGCGCCACGCGTGGGCTTACGACCTCTTCCCTTCCACTCAAGCCGATGGGACTGAGCAGTACTTCTACGTGCTCGGAAACTGGCGCAGGGACAATTATCGTTATGTCGAATTCACCTTGAGCCGCACCTTCCTGGGGAAATACCCCTGGCTGCTTTCCTATGTGTATTCCGGGGCGCGGTCCTCCGCAGTAATCGACTTTGCTCTGGAGAACCCGATTCTAGCCCGCCAGGAGGGGGGGCCCCTCGACTGGGACGTACCCAACAGGCTGATTTCCTGGGGTTACTTGCCGGCCCCCTATCTGAAGAAATACACGGTCGCCTATTTCGTGGAAGGGCACAGCGGATTTCCTTACAGCATCGTGGACAAGGACCAGCGGCTGAGAGGTTCGCCGAATGGGAACAGGCTCCCGGACTACTTCAGCCTTAATCTGCATCTCGAGCGTCGCTTCAAGATGTGGCGTCACCAGTGGGCGCTGCGCGCGGGGTTCAACAACATTACAGCGCACGACAATCCGACCGTGGTCAACAACAACATCGACTCTCCGCATTTTGGCGGCCTCAGCGGCAGCCAGGGGCGTGTGTTCACCGGTCGCATTCGCTTCCTGGGCCGCAACTAACCTAACTTAGTTAGCAACCAAAAGTATGAACGAAACCACCGATGAACACGGGTAAACACAGATCCGTCCTACTTGGGCTAAAATTCTCCGCTGCCTAGAAGGATTCAGGGACGACCTCTGCGTCTCTGTGGTGAGGTTCGGAGTTCAGGCTTTAGCCTGCTACGGACCAGGGCAGCCTGAAGGCTGAGGTCC